>ERZ724518.1630-NODE-1630-length-10084-cov-3.319374_pt1 | contig 10084 bp, 6 predicted proteins | sample MGYA00376051_ERZ724518 | MGnify/ENA primary metagenome ERZ724518 (study PRJEB28724, sample SAMN07190885) | wastewater metagenome | isolation source: influent of sewage treatment plant in Hong Hong | place: Hong Kong | collected 2016-03-17 ... | reverse complement strand
ACACAAGCTTCGATAAAAAACGGGACCGCTGGTCGAGCAGTTCCTGCGCCAGGGGAGTCGCCAATTCCACCAGCGGCGAGTAGAGACACTCTAGAACATTGGGATTGGCTTTCAAAGCCAGCATCATACATTTCTGTAATTCCCAGTAGCACTCCTGGGCGGGCACATCTTCTATTTGCTCGGGCACGCCGTATAGCGACCAGTGCAAATCGGCGGGCGGAAGGTAGATGCCGCGCCTATCTATATCGGAACCCTCCACATCCAGTCCGTAAGCCCGCGAACCTATGACGCAGCGGTAAATCACATATTCATAGAGGTCTCGATCACCAAGGACCGACTGGGGGCGGTCAAAGTTCAAACTCTGCACATGCTTGCGAATAGCAATTTCCTGACGGTGAGAACTAGCTTGTTCGCCGTCGGGGAAAAGCACTAAATAGGCATGCGAGGCATCGGTCGGCGCTTTGACAATTTTGCCGACACTGCCGGCCCGCCGCACCGGCTCTCCATCCCGGCGCCGCACTTCCACAAGGGTAACCACCTGGGTGCCCGATGGAATAATAAGGTTGGGATTGACGCGACCAGACATGTGCTTAAAGGCTCTCTCTTTTGACAAGGGCAAGCTCCGTAGAGCACCAATCATACAACTAGCTTGCAAGTTCACAACACGGAAGCCCAGCCTCTTCGTAAATCTACGAACCCATGGGCATTACACGACTTGCCAGGCACATTAACCGGGGCTACCATCTTGACACTCGGTCTGCGAAGCAAGCGGAGCGAAAGGAGCAAAAGAATTAGTGGCAAGTCTGCGCTCAAAAAACGAACAACAAGAAAATCCCGAGCAGGGGAATGACGCTTCTGCGCAAGGTCAACTACAGACAAGAGATCTACTGTACGGCGATGCCGATCTTTCGAAGCAGGCCAATCTGGCGAAACCGGCAGAAACACCCGTAGCTAGCTGCCCCGATTCTAAGGCCTATCTCGAACTTCTAAACGGTGCCATCAATACCTTCTATGAACCGGAAAGACTCAATGGCGAACAAGTAGCCACCCTCAAAACAAAGTACAACTGTTCAATTAAATCGGATGCTGATGCCGTCAAATATGCCGATGAAGCCCTCAAAGCTTTCGGCGACCCCTACACCGATGTCATACCAGCCAACGAAGCAAAGGAAATTGAGCGGGCCGAGCGAGGTGAAACCACCGGCATCGGCGTCGAAATTTCGGCAAAACCCAAGCAAGAGGTCAAAGGGGACGGTCAGACCCAGAGCGGTCAATCTGAAGGTTCCAATATCATCATAAGACGGGTCATCGACGGCACACCGGCCAAACTTGCTGGAATGAAAGCCGGTGAACAAATAGTCAAAGTCAATGACGAACTCATTGATACTGAAACTGCTGAGGAAACGGCAAAACTGATTCGCGGAGATGTTGACACCAAAGTTCGCGTAACTGTCGGAAAGGACGGTGAGAACAGAGAAATCGAACTGACCCGTCAGGTCATTGACACACCGGCGGTCAAAAGCGAAATGCGCGACGGCTTCCTGCACCTTCAGGTGACGACCTTCTCGCAAATCGACGCATCGGAAGAGGTGCAACAGGCAATCGAGAAAAATCCGGAAGCAAAAGGCTACATCTTAGATTTGCGGAACAATCCAGGGGGCTACGTAAGGGAGGCCCTGCAAACCGGCTCGCTAATCATGTCCGAAGGGAACATGCTATCAACTAGAGAGCGCGCCGATGTGGATGGCAAAACAAGCTTCGATATTTCCACTTATCGACTGGATGCGGAAAGCATTAAGATGACTACCATTCAGGAAGGTAAGCCCGGAGTAGAAAAATACAACGAAACCGTATTCGATCGACACAAAGACATAGTCGACAAGCCCGTGGTAATTCTTGTAAACGAGCATTCGGCATCTGCCTCAGAGCTTCTTACCGGCGCCCTCAAAGACAACAATGAAGCTTACGTGATTGGCACCCAGACCTACGGAAAAGGCATCGGGCAAAACCAAATTCGCAGCAACCTGCCGGAAGGCAGTTGGTTGAAAGTGACGACCTTTAAGTACTTCACACCAAATGGTACCTGGGTTGGTGACGCCGCATCAAACAAGATCGGTTTGACACCGAATCTAGTGGTACCGCTGGCAGAGAACGCGGAGCTAAACTCCGCTGCCGACAATCAATTGCAGGCGGCCCTCGCCCACCTCAAGCAGGCCACGGCGCCAATACAAGGAACACCCGAAGTACTCGCCAAGAAGGAAAAGTAGCAAGGTAGTAAGGTAATAAGATACTCACGCCACTACCCAAATTACCACTGGAAGCCCGGTCGTCCTGAGACTTTCTATTGCTATACTGCTTTCAGATTCAACCTTCCAACAGGTGCTTATGCGTAAACCATTTAGGGCGGCCCAGGCAATAGTCCTGACTATTTCCATATTGTTTTCATCACTCCTGGCAAATGGAGTTTGCGCCGGTCCTATCTACGGAATGAAAGGTAAGCCTTCGCCTGAATTCGACCGCACCACCAGACTCTTCACCCCCGATGGCTACCACAACCTGCCGGCAGGTCGTGCCGGGGGCACCATCGGGCTGGCCGTCATACCTAAGATTACAGCCAAGTCGGACGGTGCCGAGAGAGCTATTGCGGAAGTGGTCGGGCATATCCCGTCTATAAACATGGTTATCTCCTTGCCGCCCAACGATCCCCTCTATCTATTTAAATTCCTCAAACATCTGAAAGAGTCCGGACGAAAAGTAGACGTGCTTATGATTGCCGGTCATGCACTGCAAAAGATAGAAAACGACGACGTTTTTGCTATCAAGCTAGGAGATGATCAAAGTCAATGGCTGACACCGGCTTCACTGAACGCCGCCAACCTTGCCGCTGAAATTGAAAAACTAGGTAAGTCGGGTGAAACTCCGGAAAAGAGAAAGCAACTTTGTCAAAAACTTCAGCTCATTCATGATGGAAGTGCAGCCATGGTGCCGGGAGCTCAGCTTATTTTGCATAGCTGCTACCTCGGGCATGAGGACCAGGCCCGTATGCTCGATACCTTTGCCTCGGCATTTCTTGGAGTGAACGGCGGCACCGCCGTTGGTCCCAAGTACGCCATCGCCTCTGCGGTGCTGGCCAAAGAGGAACCCTCAGGTTTCTGGGCTACCGTGGGCGAAACCATGGTAACGCGCTCCAAACAAATTTGCCGCTCCATAAAGGATAGGACCTACATCAAACCAGGCGATGCCTTTATAAACACCCAGTTTTTCACAGAAACTTCAATTGCCAAAGGCAGGCTCAAACTACCCTGCGTCTGCCAGGAAGATGCGGCATCCTGGCAGAAAATGCCGGGCTTGTGGCTGACCAACACCGGCACCACGGTTAGAATCACTTGTTCATCTAATTCGGAACTAACCGGGACAATCATGAGCGTTCCAGCCGACTCGCCCTTCCAAGTAAAGCCGGGGGACAAAACGTTTCAAGCGGCTCGCCCCACTGCCAATAACGCAGTACATAGCGACAACGGCTTTTGCTATCCGAAGAAGGGAGACAAATTGACGCCAAGGGCCAACTGCCCAGTAGATCTGACCATATCTGCCGATGGTAAAACAATAACCGGCACGCGCACTTTACTTCAATACTATGACGGCTCCACAACCTGGGATGCCGGTTCGATTGTCTCTCAACTCTCATGGAAGCGAATCGGCGACTAGACAAACGAAGAGTGTGAAAGGGCCGCGACGTTCAACGGGCTAGTGCAGTACCATGCTTAAAACGAGCCAGATCGCGGGTGGGTGGGTCACCAAATAGGCGCTTATATTCGCGGCTGAATTGGGAGGCATCATCATAGCCTACACGCTGGGCTGCACCACCGGCATCCAGCCCTTCCACCAGCAGTAAGCGCCGGGCTTCCTGCAAGCGCAGCATCTTTTGAAACTGCAAGGGACTCATAGAGGTCGCAGTCTTAAAATGCTGATGAAAACTGGAAGCACTCATACCAAGATCGCGAGCCAGGTCTTCGATGCTGAGCGCTTCATTAAAACGGTTGCGCAAAATCTGCACAGCCCGTGTGATTCTAGTAGTGTTGCCGCCGTAAACCGCCATCTGCCGCAAACGAGGACCATGCTCGCTGACAAGCAGCCGATAGACAATCTCGCGAAGCACCAGGGGCGATAGCACATTGAAATCGGCGGGTACTTCCAACAAACGGAAAAGTCGCACGAAGGCATCGAGTAGGTCGCCCTGCAAGCGGCTGACGGCAATCGACTTGACACCGGCATCGGAACGCCCGGGCGCAACAGCGCTCTCCACACTGACGGAAGCAATCAGGGACGGATCAAGGTCAAGCTTAAGTCCCAGGTATGGCTTCTCCGGACTGGCTTCGACTACCTGACTGCTTACTGGTACATCAAGAGAACAAAGCAGAAAATTAGCCGGATCATAGCGATACTGTTCCTCGCCCATTCGCACTACTTTCGCTCCCTGAGCGATTATACAAATAGAAGGGGAGTAGAGCCCGTGAAAGGGCTGGGTGGGTCCTTCATGCTTGTAGAAGTGCAAAAACTCCGCCATCTTGTTGGGGCCCTCGCTGAGCGCACGAGCTCTCAAGATTTCAACCAGTTCCTCTCGATTGGCGTTGTCACGGTCGGTCAAGATTTCACCCCGCTTGGAGAATTATCCAAGGATTCTGCATTTTTGTTATAGCATAGCGCCCAAAACAAGCATATCATTGAACCATTGAAATACGACATCGGAGTTTTGTCAAAGCCAGCAACGGTCCACCGAGCCCGTCGCTCATTCGTTGCCGACAAGTACAAGGTGACAAAGGCAGGAGAGAGTAAATGCAAAAACGAACACTGGGCAAAAGCGGGCTGGAAGTATCAGCCATCGGGCTGGGTTGCATGGGCATGAGCTTCAGCTACGGACCGGCCAAAGACCGGCAAGAAATGATCTCACTCATGCACGAAGCCGTGGAGCAAGGTGTTACCTTCTTTGACACGGCCGAGGTTTATGGACCATACATTAATGAAGAGCTGGTGGGCGAAGCACTTGCCCCATTTCACGACAAAGTAGTGATAGCCACTAAATTCGGCTTCAAGCTGGATCCCACCGGCAAAGCGAAATGGCTTGGTCTGGATAGCAGCCCCGGCCGCATCAGGGAAGTAGCCGAAGCCTCACTTAAGAGGCTCAGGGTGGAGGCAATCGACCTATTCTATCAACACCGAGTCGATCCGAACGTGCCCATTGAAGAGGTAGCCGGAGCTGTGAAAGACTTGATCAAAGAAGGAAAGGTCAAACATTTCGGACTCTCCGAGGCGGGCGCCGAAACCATTCGCCGAGCTCACAGTGTACAGCCGGTTACGGCCCTGCAAAGCGAATATTCACTCTGGTGGCGTCGTCCCGAAGAAGAGATATTACCCCTCTTGGAAGAGCTGGGTATTGGCTTTGTGCCTTACAGTCCACTGGGTAAGGGCTACCTGACCGGGCAAATCGCCCAGGACACCAGATTCGACGCAAGCGACTTTCGCAGTAATCTGCCACGCTTCACGCCCGAAGCTCTAAAGGCCAATCAGGGGCTCGTAGACATACTGGCGCAGCTTGCCGAAAAGAAGAAAGCCACCACGGCACAGATAGCACTGGCCTGGTTGCTGGCCCAGAAGCCCTGGATGGTGCCGATACCCGGCACCACCAAACCGCACCGCCTGAAAGAAAACAATGGTGCCGCGGCCCTGGAGCTGTCGCAAAACGATCTGAAAGAAATAGAACAGGCCGCCGCAAGTGTCTCTGTGCACGGTGCACGTTATCCCGAAGAACTGGAAGCCTTGACATACCGTTAAGACCACAAAACAGGACCACTGAGCTAAAATCGCCATGCCGGAATCGCCAAGCAAATAAGGACAAGTAAAGATGATCAAAACCGCACTTAAAACCAGAGCCTATGCCGCCCAAAAGCCGGGCGACACACTCAAGCCCTTTGAAATAGAGCGCCGCGAACCGACCGCCACCGACGTCTTAATCAGAATCAAATTCTGCGGCGTCTGCCATTCCGACGTACACCAGGTCAAAGATGAATGGGGCGGGGCTCGCTTTCCCATGGTGCCTGGTCATGAAATCACCGGTGTAGTGGAAAAGGTTGGAGACCAGGTGAGCCGCTTCAAACCTGGTGATCGAGTCGGTGTAGGCTGCCTGGTGGATTCCTGCAAAGAATGCCACTCTTGCAAGGCGGGGCTGGAACAGTACTGTGAGGACCGCCCGGTTCTTACCTACAACGATGTCGAACTGGACGGCAAAACACCAACTCTCGGGGGCTATTCGAACTTCATCACGGTGAGGGAACGCTTTGTGGTAAACATCCCGGACAGCCTCCCCCTGGACAAAGCGGCTCCTCTACTCTGCGCAGGCATCACCACCTATTCACCCCTGGTGCACTGGCAAGCCGGTCCCGGCAAGTCGGTGGCTGTAGTTGGAATGGGCGGTCTGGGCCATATGGCGGTCAAGCTGGCCCATGCCATGGGAGCGAAAGTAACGGTCATAAGCCGGAGCCTGAACAAGAAGAAAGATGCTGAAGCAATGGGAGCCGACGGCTATGTGGCAACGGCAGATCCCCAGGCAGTGGAAAAGGCCCAGAATCAGTTCGACCTGATTATCAACACCGTCTCCTCAGCCGCCGACATGAATACTTACCTGGGTATGCTGAAACGTGACGGCGTAATGGTCCTGGTGGGAGCCCCCAACGAAAGTCTGCCGGTCAGCCCCTTTGCTCTCATTCCCAAACGTAAAACGCTGGCAGGCTCCACCATTGGTGGCATGCCTGAAACCCAGGAGATGCTCGACTTTTGCGGTCAACACCAGCTTGGAGCAGACATTGAAGTGATAACAATTGACAAGATAAACGAAGCTTATGAGCGACTTTTGAAAAGTGATGTTCGCTATCGCTTTGTAATTGATATGGCTTCACTGCAAGAAGAGGCCTAAACCGCACAGGATAACGCTAAGCAATCGTTACGTTCCCCAGTCGGGGGATAGTAACGATTGCTTAGCTCGTGTAATGCTGGATACTATCAGGTACTTAAAGTCGCAGACCGCACACGATCTCTTTTCACAATTGAAGACACTGTTTGCTTCTACGAATTCAGGAGGGGCGGGATGGGTAGCGCATTCAAACTCACAGGATCATACATTCTGGCAGGAAACCTAATTGAGCCGGGAGAAAAGCTAAACGCACTGGCTAATCATAATAACCCTGCCGTTCGTCGCAGATTGGCAGAAAATCCTGGCACGCCGGCCGAGACCCTGGCGCAACTGGCGCGGGACGAAAATAATGAAGTACGGGCGGCGCTCTCCTGGAACGCCTCAGTGCAAATGGAAATTCTCGCCCGCCTGTGCAGAGACGAAGACGTCAATGTGCGGCTTGCTCTCACGGACAACGTCGATCTACCGCCTGAGCTGCTTGAAATTCTGGCAGCCGATGAAAATCCATATGTTCAGTATCATGCCAGAAGAACGCTTGAGCTTAGAGGTACGGAACCACGATAGCAACGGCCGCAATCCAAACAGAGGGGAACCTCAATATAAATCGAGCCTCCACCCTTGTTTCTCAAGTGGTCGGCTCTTGCCTCAGAGCCCCGAGCCAAGACCTCCGAAGTTATTGATCAGGAAGGTGCCGACCACATGAACCGCCAGCGGTGCAACCAAAGCAATGCCGATTGCCTTGGTTACGGCACCGAAGGTCATCGGTCGCCGGCCTCGCAAAAAGCCTATAGCCACTGCTGTGGATATGAGCAGAGCGATAAGGGTCAGCGCTCGGGAAATATCCCTGGCCGTATCGTAACCATAGTCGGCCAGCATACCTACTTCATTTGACTGCCCGTAGCGGGGATCTACCGGCGCTCCCACCAGCCCGCCGAAAGTTTGCACCGGTGCGATGGTGGCGGAGATGGCCGGTGGCGGAGAGTGATCGGGCGCATCAACATAGGCACCTGGATTCAACCCCTTTGCGGCATAGTCCCTGGCATTTTCAAGCACCACGGCACCACTGGCGGGCGTCACCAGGCGATATTGCACAGCCAGAGACTGAGCCGCATTATACGGTCCCGACTCAAGACGGCGAGTTACTTCGTCACTAGCCCACAGGCATGTAAGCCTGGCTGCCGCACCGGCGTCGGCAATCACTGGTATTGCCGGTTTGCCTTCCATTCTGGTTCTTTCGATCACCGTCGCTGTCTTACCGTTCTTCATACCGGCAAGCAAATCCTTGAGTTGCGAAGAAGAAAGCCCGCTCTTGACTGTTTCGCAACTAACCAGATGGGAGACATCATCGCTCTGAATGGTAGGCAAAACATTATTGGCTCCTGCCACCACTTCCAGATCGTACAACTTCACCCGGTTGATCATCTCTAAGACCGATTCGGACATCTTGCGACTTTGAGGCTGTGGACCATGAATCCAGAGAACAGCACTACCGGCTCTTTCGGAAGCGGTTTCCAGAACCTCGCGCAGGCAGGCTATATTGTCCTTTCCACCAGCGAACAGTTCTTCAGTTACCATTTCCTCAGCCTGCTTAAGTGAAACAGGCTGCACCGGCGCGCTACTTGTCTCATTCACGTCAGTGGTGGACGGCACCGGAGCCGGGGCAAAGGCATCGTTCGAAGTATTTACCACCGCGGCGGTGAAATCATCCTTAACCAGGTAAACCATCGGTTTGAGAGAGGCCGGCAGACCAGCCAGAGCCTGCCTGATCTGGGAAGCCTGCGTCTTCAGAGAGGCTGATGTATCCAGCACCACGAAAAGACGGCTGGGCGTGCTGATCTTCACTTCCCTGAGGGTTTCCACTATGTAGCCAGGCTTGCGACTATACCAGTCTTGCACGGCAACATTCTTGAAAGCACTGTTTCTAACAACGGACAACCGAGGCATTCTCTTACCCAATTCACTGGTTCTAAGAATGCCGCTCAAAGCATACCCGTGCTCGCCGACAGCAGAAGACAAACCGGCAGCGGAAGCCTGTCCGACCACCTTCCGGTCAGAAGAGAAACTAACTCGGTGGCGCTTCAGCTGAACGAAATTACCGTCTGCCATGCGCGGCAAATCCATCGTGCAGGTCTTGCCGTCGGAAGTGGCAAGCGGCACCTTAAAGCCTATGCGGATGCGCATTTCACCGCCATTGGCAGGCACCGGAAAGCATTGCACGAGAATGCGACCGGGACTATTCATGGTGACAAGCAAAGGATCTCGCCGCTGCTCCACGGTCGATTGATAAGCCTCTTGCGCTTGAGACTTAGCGGCAAAGGCCCCTTCTTGCGGCTGTCCGTTCACCCAGAGCGTTACTCTTGACACGGCAGCACCTTCCGGAACAGTTATTTCGCCACGGGCCTCCTGGGAGGCTGCCGAAGAGTTATGAAAAGTCATGGTCCAGTCGACAGAGGCACTTAAGGTCTCGGAGTCAATCAGACCGGACATCTGAGACTTAGACAGGGACAAGCCAGGAACCTTCATGCCGATGAGCGGATTCCACAGCTCAGGATGACTCTGCCAGGGCAGGCCTCCGGGCTCGGAAACATAGGGCTTTCCGGTAATCCGAAAGAATAGGTCTTTGTCTATGTCGCTACCGTCCTCAAGACCGCGATTGGGCACCAGCATTTCGGCCAGAGCAAAACCACTGACAGTGCTCTTGGAAGGACGCAAATCCTCATCGGAAGCAGATGTACGTAAAGCACCGACGGCTTGCGCCAAATCATCGCCGGAGCTATGCCTGGCCGCCGTAATGAGGGACTGAATATAGCTGACGCGACCAACGGGAGCCAGAACAAACAACATGGACAGCACTATGCCCATTATCGAAAATGTGCCTGTAATGCGGCGCATACTGGCATTTGTCTTCTGCCAGAGGTCCAGACTCAAACAAAAGGCGGCAAACAGCAAAAAGGGGGAAGTGGAAAGCAAGAGCATCCAGCCAAATTTACAAGAAGGACCGCCGCTCTTGAAAAACACTGCGTGAATCCAGATTCCCAACCAGGAAGCAGAAAGCCCCAGAGTCAAACCGTTCATCAAACCAATCAGCCGAGGTCTAGCCAGATAGCCTTTTCGCAC
>ERZ724518.1624-NODE-1624-length-10102-cov-6.931920_pt1 | contig 10102 bp, 11 predicted proteins | sample MGYA00376051_ERZ724518 | MGnify/ENA primary metagenome ERZ724518 (study PRJEB28724, sample SAMN07190885) | wastewater metagenome | isolation source: influent of sewage treatment plant in Hong Hong | place: Hong Kong | collected 2016-03-17 ... | reverse complement strand
TGGCGTCGACGACGGCGATCTTGCAGCCGGTGCGGATGCCGGGGTCGATGCCCATCGTGACGTGCTGGCCGGCCGGGGCAGCGAGCAGCAAGTCTTTCAGGTTCTTGCCGAAGATGCGGATGGCTTCTTCCTCGGCGCGTTCGCGCAACTCGTTCATCAGTTCCAGTTCAAGATGGGTGAACACCTTGATCTTCCAGGTCCAGCGCACGGTGTCCTGCAGCCATTTGTCGGCCGGGCGGTTCTGGTGGCGGATGCCGAAGCGCGCGGCGATGCGCTGCTCGCAGGGGTTGGGGCCGGGCTTGATGGCTTCTTCGTCGAGTTCCGAGTCGAGCACCAGCGAAACGCCGAGCATGCCTTCGTTGCGGCCGCGGAGCAGGGCCAGGGCGCGGTGCGAGGGCATGGCCTCGATCGGTTCGGCGAAGTCGAACCAGTCGCGGAACTTGGCGCCTTCGGTTTCCTTGCCTTCGACGACCCTGGAGCGGATGTGGCCGTGTTCCTTGAGGTATTCGCGCAACTGGGCCAGCAGGTCGGCGTCTTCGGCGAACTTTTCCATCAGGATCTGGCGGGCGCCGTCGAGTACGGCCTTGCTGTCGGCGAAGCCGGCTTCGGCATTGAGGAATTTCTCGGCTTCCTCGTCCGGTGTCAGCTCGGGATTGTCCAGCAGGGCCAGCGCCAGCGGCTCGATGCCGGCCTCGCGGGCGATCTGCGCCTTGGTGCGGCGCTTCTGCTTGTAGGGCAGGTAGAGGTCTTCGAGGCGCTGCTTGGTTTCGGCGTCCTCGATCTCGGCCTTCAGTTCCGGCGTCAGCTTGCCCTGTTCCTCGATGCTGGCCAGGATGGCGGCGCGGCGCTCTTCCAGTTCGCGCAGGTAGCCGAGGCGCTCTTCCAGCGTGCGCAGTTGCGTGTCGTCCAGGCCGCCGGTGACTTCCTTGCGGTAGCGGGCGATGAAGGGCACGGTGGCGCCTTCGTCGAGCAGGGCGATGGCGGCGTTGACCTGGGCCGGGCGGACGTTGAGTTCAATGGCAATGCGGTGTTCGATGGGAGCGAGCATGGGCGCGGCAATGCAGCAAAAAAGGGGGGTGAACTATGCGCAATCCGGCCCGAAAATACAACCGCCGGCAGTTGGTGTAGGATGGCCGGAGAAGCAATTCCAATCAAAAGAGGAGAAGGGAATGAAGGTAGAAACCTATTTGTTCGGCGCCGTGGAAGTCAGTCCCGAGAAAGTCATCGAATTCCCCAACGGTCTGGTCGGTTTCGAGCAGAACAAGCGTTTCATGCTGGCCCATGAAGACGGCACTGCCCAACCGAGCAGTTATACCCTGCAGTCGCTGGACGACCCCAACCTGGCATTCCAGATTGTCGATCCGGTCACCCTCGGCTTCAATTACGAGCTCAACCTGAGCGATGCCGAAACCGCCCTGCTGCAGTCGCCAGCGCCGGAAGACGTGCTGGTCATGCAGGTGCTGTTCAAGCAGGAAGAGGACGGCAAGGCGCGGATCACGCCGAGCCTGCGCGCCCCGCTGCTGATCAACACCAAGGCCCGTATCGGCATGCAGAAGGTCATGGAAACGCTGCGTTCCAACATCACCCTGTCGAACCTGGCCAGCACGGTCTGATCGTCGCTGCTGCAGCATGGCCCGCCCGGCAGCCGAGGGCGGGCTTTTTCTTGTCTGCCTGATCAGTTCGGCTGCTTCAGCCGCTTGCTGATTTCACCGTCGCAGGCGTTGGCGACGCGTTCGTATTCCTCGGCCGTGTCGATCAGTGCCTGGGCTGCCTCGACCTTGGCGATTTCGCGCTGGACATAGGGTATCCAGCGCTCGTCCAGTTCGCGTTGCAAGTAGCCGGCGATCTGGCCCGCCGGGCTGCGCCAGACTTTGCCGGTGGCGAAGCGGGCGGTCAGCACGTCGCCCAGCTCCTTCTCGATGGCAATCAGATGCGCCTGGTAGGTTTCGACATGGCGCATTTCGTGTTCGTGGATTTCCTTGTGCGCGCAGCTTCCGGGCGGGAATTCGCGGGCGACATAGACGGTCAGCGGGGCGAAACCGTAGGTCAGCGTCAGTTGCGGGCTGGCGCATTCCCAGCGGCCGTCGGCCGAAACAACGCTCGGTGAGCTCACCGCCAGGCGAACGCTGGCGCTGCCGCGGGTCAGGCCGAGCACCTGGCGGCCGGGGCGGGCCAGGCTGGCGCCGAGCGTGGTCAGCGACCGGTAGCCGTAACGGACATTCAGTTCGGGCGGCTTTTCCGCCAGGCGTTTGACGGTGACCGAGGGCTCGGGCAATTCATCGCACGGGTCCACCGCCCAGGCTGCCGGCATCAGCGCCAGCAGGCCGAGGGCGATCAGGCACCGGCGCCCCATCGGCTTACAGGGGTTCGAGCGAGTCGCGGTAGCGTGCCGCATTGTCGACATAGTGCTCGGCGGATTTCTTCAGGCGCGCGACATCCTCGTCGCTCAGTTCGCGCACCACCTTGCCGGGCGAACCGACGATCAGCGAGCGATCCGGGAATACCTTGCCTTCCGGAATCAGCGTATTGGCGCCGACGATGCAGCCCTTGCCGATGACTGCCCGGTTGAGAATCACCGAGCCGATGCCGATCAGGCTGCCGTCGCCCACGGTGCAGCCGTGCAGCATGACCAGATGGCCGACCGTGACATCGTTGCCGATGTGCATCGGCACGCCTTCGTCGGTGTGCAGCACCGAACCGTCCTGGATATTGGTGTTGTCGCCGATGTGGATCGGGTCGTTGTCGCCGCGCAGCGTGGCATTCCACCAGATCGAGGCATTCCTGCCGAGGCGCACGTCGCCGATCACCGTGGCGTTGGGGGCGACCCAGGCGTTGTCGCCGACTTGCGGCGTCTTGGCGCCAAGTTTGAACAGGGGCATGTTGTCTCCTTGGGGTATCGGGTTGGCTTGCCGTGGCGATCGAGCCCGGGCAAACCCATACATGTTACGCTGACAGCCGCCTGCGGGGCATCGTCAAGGAGCCGACATGAATTTTCGCGCCATCAAATCATGGCAATGGGTATTGATCGTCATGGCGCTGCTGGTGGCGCTGGACTGGGTCATCCGCCGTCCCGACGCCCGTAGCCGCGAGTTGAACCATATCCTCGAAACGCAGGCCAGCCAGAAGCTGAAGGATTACCCCTACCAGTTCCAGGTGCTGCGGGTGGAAGGCAAGACGGCGGTGATGACCACGCCGCGCAATTTCGATGTGCCGGCCTTCCGCATGCTCGGCGTGCTCTACCCGGACATCAACGTCAAGGATGCCAACAACCCGGCCTTCATTGCCGTCGAGCACCAGCTCGGTCGGATGCAGGACGAGGCCAAGGGCATCGTGCTCGCCCAGCCAGGCATCGAGCAGGTGCGCTGGGAACTCGACAAGCAGTGGCTGCGGCGCAAGGGTATCGAGGTGCCGGAGCGCTGAGCGTCAGCCTTTGGGCGTGTCGCCGGCCAGCTTCTGCACGACCAGGCTGCCGACCATGTCGCCTTCGACATTGACCGCCGTGCGCACGGTGTCGAGCAGGCGGTCGATGGGCAGCAGGATGGCGATGGCTTCGGTGGGCAGGCCGACCGATTCGAGCACCAGCACCATCGACAGCATGCCGACGCTGGGAATACCGGGCGCGCCGACGGCGCCGAGCATGGCGACGAAGAAGATCACCGCCTGCTGCGCGATATCGAGTTCGATGCCGGCCAGGCGGGCGACGAAGAGGGCGGCAGCAGCCTCGTAGAGCGCCGTGCCATCCATGTTCATGGTGGCGCCGAGCGGCACGACGAAGCTGGCAATATCCTTCTTGACGTGCAGGTGCTGCTCGGTGCAGCGCAGCGTGATGGGCAGGGTTGCCGCGCTGGAGCTGGTCACGAAGGCGGTGAGCAGCGCCTCGCGCGCCCCCTTGAAGAAGCGCAACGGCGACACCCCGGTGACCAGCCAGAGAATGGCCGGCAGCACGATGGCGCCATGGAACAGCGTCGAGCCGACGACGACGGCGATGAAGTGGCCGAGGCTGCCGAGCAGGGCACTGTTCTGCGTGGCGACCAGTTGCAGCAGCAGGGCCGCCAGGCCGAGCGGCGCCAGGCGCATGATCCAGCCGACGATCATCAGGCACAGCTCCTGCAATTCGCCGATCAGGTTGCGGATGTTGCGGTAGCGTTCGCCGCCGACGACCAGCGCAATGCCGAGAAAGAGGGCGATCATCACGACGGCCAGGATCTCGCCATTGGCCAGCGCCTTGAACGGGTTCTGGAACAGGCCGCGCATGAACTGCGCGATGTAGTCGGCCAGCGGCATCTGCCGCGCCTGAAAGTTGCGGGTGGCCTCGGCAAACATGTCGAGGCGCAGGCCGTCGCCAGGACGGAACAGGTGCGCTGCGCCAAAGCCGATGATGACGGCGATGCCCATGGTCAGCACGAAGAAGGCCAGGGTCGTCGTCCATACCCGGTGCATCTGGTGATGTGCCCGCAGGTTGGCCACCCCGACGACGATGGAGGCGAAGACCAGCGGCACCAGCACCATGCGCAGCAGGTCGAGGAACAGGTTGCCGGCCATCTTCGCGCCATAGAGAACCTCGCCGACGATCGGCGCCGAGCCCTGCGCCGACAGCCAGCCGCCGCCGGCCAGGCCGATCAGGCAGCCAATGAGGATTTGCGCATTGAGGGAGGGGAGCTTCATGCTGGCTTCAGTTTGTGGGTTGCGCGATTTTAGCGGCGTTGTCGGCATTGCCGGCGGCTGGCATCATCGCCGCTTCGAAGAAAGGAACGGGAAATGAGCGATATTTCGGCCCTCACCGCCGCCGTGCAGGCCTTCCGCGACGCACGCGACTGGCGTCAGTTTCACTCCCTGCGCAACCTGATCGTGTCGCTCAATCTGGAAGCGGCCGAGTTGCTGGAACTGACGCAGTGGAAGACCGATGCCGAGATCGACGCCTTGCCGGCCGACCCCCGGGCGGCCGAGGAACTGCGCGACGAGTGTGCGGACATCCTGCTGCTTCTGCTGCTCGTTGCCGACAAGGCCGGGTTCGACCTGCCGGCCGCCGCCTGGGCCAAGCTGGCCAAGAACGAGAGCAAATACCCGGTCGCCAAGGCTTATGGTTCGCGGGCCAAGTACACCGAGTTCAGCTGAAAAAGGCCGCCGGCTTCAGGTCGACTCGCTCTCCAGCGTGTATTTCGCGCCTTCGCCCTGGGCCAGCAGTTCGGTCAGGCGGGGCAGGGTTTCGTGCAGTTTCTTCTCGAGCGTCCATGGCGGGTTGATGATGAACATCCCGCTGCCGTTCATGCCGAAACCGTCCCTGGCCGGCGCCTTGACTTCCAGTGTGGCGTGCAGCCAGTTGCTGGCGCCGAGCGCGCGCAGGCGGCCGGGCAACTGGCGCGATTCGAGCTTGGCCAGCATCGGGTACCACAGCGCGTAGGTGCCGGTCGGAAAACGCCGCAGCGCTTCCTGCAACCCCTTGATCACGCTGGTGTAATCGCTCTTGGTTTCGTAGGAGGGGTCGATCAGCACCAGGGCGCGCCGGGTCGGCGGCGGTAGCAGGGCCTTCAGACCGGCGAAGCCGTCGCCCTCGGAGACGGTGACGGCACGGCCGGCGCCCTTGAAGCATTCCTGCAGCAGCCTGATGTCGGTGCTGTGCATCTCGAAAACCCGCAGCCGGTCGCCCTCGCGCAACAATTGGCGGGCCAGCCAGGGTGAGCCGGGGTAGTGCTTGAGCGGGCCGTCCGGGTTCAACTGGCGGACCAGGTCGACATAGTCGGTAACCGCCGGCGGCAGGCCCTTGGCATCCCACAGGCGGCCGATGCCGTCCTTGTACTCGCCGAGCTTGGTGGCGTGCGCCGATTCCAGTGCGTAACGCCCGGCACCGGCATGGGTGTCGATGATCCAGAAGGGGGCCGGCTTTTCGCCCATGTATTCCGCGATCTGGGTCAGGATCAGGTGTTTGAGCACATCGGCGTGGTTGCCGGCGTGGAAGGCGTGGCGGTAGCTGAGCATCGGGGCGGGGCCTGGTTCGGTGAGTGATGTCCTGCCACGGCATGGGGCGGGGCAGGGCGCGGATTGTGCAGTGTAGTCCTTGGCGCAGGCAAGCGGCAGGCCACGAGCATGGCCTCCGCCACTGCCGACCGGCTAGTCGGGCAGTTGCTCGAGACTGAAGAATTCCAGTCCCTCGTTGGCTTCCAGGCAGGTGCCGAGCAGGCGATGCAGCGAGCGACCGGGCAGGCGGACGACGATTTTTTCGTTGGCCCGATAAACGCCGGGCGGGATGATCAGGCCCGCGAACTTGCCATAGGCCGGCAGGCTGTGCATGAAGATGGCCCGGCTCTCCTGGGCATCGGCGCCCAGTACATCGACCACGCTGATTTGCGGCGACAGGAGTTGCAGGCCGATTTCCAGGCGCGCCTGCGAAGATGAAATGCGGCGTACCAGGCAGACGTGGATCTTGCTCGACTCGCGCGGTTGCAGGGCGACGATGTCGCCGGCGCCGAGGGTCTTCTTCTCGCCCTTGATGAAGCGCAGGCGGAAGCCGTCCGGGCTTTCGTCGACCAGCGCCCATTCGCTGGAGGTGAAATCGCGCCCGTCGTAGCGGCTGGCTGCATCCACCGAGCGGCGCGAGAAGGCGTTGCCGTCGATGAAGCTGATCACCGCGGCAAGGCCGGAGACCAGGTCGCCGCGCGGGCGGAAGTGGGTCCGGCTGAAGCGTCGCGAACTGCGGCCGCCGATGGCGACGCGCAGCGATTGCAGGATGGCGGGCGCGGCGTTGAGGTCCGGCTCGACGTTCTTGCCCGGGCGGCGCGTGATGTTGCGGTCGAGGGCGGCGAGTACCGGCGAGCAGTCGACGAGCAGGCCGCCGAAGGTCGAGGTGCTGGCCGGCAGGCGCGACAGCGGGTAGCCCGGCGTGCCTTCTTCGGGGCGGACCAGGAAGCAGGAGTCGGGATGCTTGACCGCGCCGGGGTCGGCCAGCGCATCGCCGATGACGGCATAGGCGGCCAGCTGGCGCGAGCACAGGTTGATGATTTCCAGTTCGGAGCGCGGCAGCTTGCTCGGCTCCAGGTAGGCGAAGAGCAGGGCGCCGAGATATTCGTGCTCGATCGGCGCCGTTTCGCCATTCAGGGGCGTGGACAGGGGGCCGCGGACAAGCTGGAAAAGGTCGTGCAGGCATTGCCAGGAGGTGGCCGAGGGGGCGGCGTAAGCCCGGTAGGCCAGCAACTGGCGGCGGGCGATCATCGCCATGGCGCGCTGCACGCTGCGATGGAAAAGATGGCTCAAGCCGCTTTCGAGCTGGCTCTTGTTGATGCCGCGGGCAATGCCGGCATAGGCGATGGACAGGCCCTTGAGCAGGTTGTCGGCATGCAGGGCGGCGGTCGTTACCGCGAAGGGCAGGGGCAGGACAGCCTGATTGATGTCCTGCTCCAGCGTCGGCAGCGCCTGTTCGCACTCGTGGCGAATATCTTCCAGCAACTTGAAACGCATGTGCAGGTTGGGTTGCTGGCCCACCGTGGGCAATACGCTGGATGCCAGCTTGGCGACCGTCTCCTGCGGCGACAGGCCGGCCACCGTGTCGAGCAGGCCACGGACTGCTGCCGCACTTTTCTGTTCGGCACTGTTCTGGCCAAACGGAAGCAGCTCGCGAAAGATTTGCAGCGGGGAGTCCATGGTGTGTGGATATATTTTGACGGGCGAATTATCAGTGAAAAGCGATTTATTTTCCGTGGAGTATTTCCGCTTTTCGTATACTGACGCGATGAATTGGTATGAATTGATGCTTCTTTGCGTGCTGATCGGAGCCGTCTGGTTCTGGCTGGATAGCATGAAGGCACGCGAAATCGGTATTCAGGCGGCACGCAATGCCTGCGCTGAAGAGGGCTTGCAGTTTCTCGACGAAACCGTGGCCGGGCGTTCCCTCAGGCTGGTCCGCGACGACGATGGCGTACTCCGCCTGCAGCGCGTTTTTGCCTTTGAGTACAGCGATACGGGGAATAACCGTTGTTTCGGCAGCGTGACCCTGCTCGGCCATCGGGTCGAGATCCTGTATATCCGGCCCCATCTTTATGTCGTCCCGAATGCCCATGAAACCCTCCATTGAAGAAATCGAATTCCACGGTATCGCCGCCCTGCGCCTGAATGGCCCGCGCGGCGCCAGCGCCGTGGTCAGCAAACTGGGGGCGCAGGTGCTCTCCTGGGTTACCCCGGATGGCCGCGAGCGGCTTTTCCTGTCCGACAAGGCCGTCTTCGATGGCAGCGTCGCCATTCGTGGCGGCATTCCCGTCTGCTGGCCGCAATTCGCCGGCCTGGGCGAACTGCCCAAGCACGGCTTCGTCCGCACCTTGCCCTGGCAGGTCAGCGCCCAGCGTGGCGGTGACGACTACGCCCTGCTCACCCTTGAACTGGCCGATGACGCGACCACGCGCGCCCTGTGGCCGCACGCCTTCCGCCTCGAACTGACCGTGATGCTCGAAACGGATCGCCTCGATCTCGAACTGAGCGTGAACAACACGGGCGATAGCGCGTTTGCCTTTACCGGCGCCCTGCACAGCTACCTGCGTGTCGTGCAGGTCGAGGATGTGACGCTGGAAGGCCTGTATGGCCACGATTACCGCGATGCGGCCAAGGGCAATGTCGTCGTGCGCGATACCGGCACCCACATTGCCGTCGAGGGCGAGATGGATCGCGTCTATCGCCGGGTCAAGCGGCCGCAACTGCTGCAGGCCGGCAACCTGAGCCTGGCCATCCAGGGCCAGGGTTTCCCCGATGTCGTGGTGTGGAACCCGTGGGTCGACAAATGCGCCACGCTGGCCGACATGCCGGCCGACGGCTGGCGGCACATGCTGTGCGTCGAGGCGGTGGCGGAGCAGCCGGTGGTGGTCGCCGCCGGCGACGAATGGTATGGCCGGCAGACCCTGGTTGCCGTGTGATTGGCCTTGCCGGCCGGCAAGTTTGATTTGCATTAGGGTGGCTGGCGGTGCGCTCGGTTAGGCTCGCCCGGATACCTGCCGATTTTCCGGAGATGCCATGACGCAGCAGCCACTCACCCTTGACAGCCTGTTCGATGCCCTCGCCGAAGGATGGCGGGTGGCCAACGAGACGCGCGGCACCAGCATCGCCTACACCGCGATCTTCGTGCTGGCCGGCGCCGCCATCATCGGCGGCCTGCTTGCCCGTGGCTGGACGCCCTTCGTCATTGCCGCCGCCGGTGCCTTCATGCTGGTCGGGCCGGTCATTCTGGCCGGCTACTTCGGCATCGCCCGGGCTTGTGAAACGGGCGGTCGGGTCGGCTTCTCCGCTGTCGCCGCCGGTTTTGGCGGCGCCAGCCGGGCGTTGTGGGCGCTGGCCCTGGTCTGCGGCCTGCTGTTCATGATTTTCGTTACCGATGCGGCCATCCTCTATGCCTACATGATCGGCGACGTGCCGGTCTGGCTGGGCGAGTTGTTGCCGGCGTCGGCCAGCGTCGCCCGCTTCGTGCTGTGGTCGTCGGTGTCGGGGGCCGTGGTTGCCTTCCTGCTTTTCGCGGTGTCGGCCTTTGCCGTGCCGCTGTTGTGCGAGCGGCGGGCCAGCCTGGTCGAAGCCGTGGTGAAGAGCGTCCGCATCGTGTTCGGCAACTTTTTCACGACCATGGTGTGGGCCGTGCTGTTGTCGGTGACCGTGATCGCCAGCATCCTGATGCTGCCCTTGCTGCTGCTGACCTTGCCATGGCTGGCCTATGCCAGCCGGGCGCTCTATCGCAGCGCGTTGCCGGTCTGAGGGCTGCGTCGGCGAGGGTATAATGCGCGGTTTTCCGCATTCGCCCCCGCTCCCGTGTCCGCTCTCGACCAAGAAATCTCCCGCCGCCGTACTTTCGCGATCATCTCCCACCCCGACGCGGGTAAAACCACGCTGACCGAAAAGCTGCTGTGGTTCGGCGGCGCCATCCAGGTCGCCGGCGAAGTCCGGGCGCGCAAGGCCTCGCGCCACGCCACTTCCGACTGGATGGAGCTGGAAAAGCAGCGCGGCATCTCGGTGACCTCGTCGGTCATGCAGTTCCCCTACCGCGAATGCATGATCAACCTGCTCGACACGCCGGGCCACGAGGACTTCTCGGAAGACACCTACCGCACGCTGACCGCCGTCGACTCGGCGACCATGG
>ERZ724518.1612-NODE-1612-length-10132-cov-4.531805_pt1 | contig 10132 bp, 6 predicted proteins | sample MGYA00376051_ERZ724518 | MGnify/ENA primary metagenome ERZ724518 (study PRJEB28724, sample SAMN07190885) | wastewater metagenome | isolation source: influent of sewage treatment plant in Hong Hong | place: Hong Kong | collected 2016-03-17 ... | reverse complement strand
GAACGACGGAACAAACGAAGGTATCCGTCACAAAACAAAACCCTGGTTTTCGGCACAGTTTCATCCCGAAGCATCGGCCGGACCTACCGATACCGAATTTCTTTTCGATGTATTTATCCGAACGATAAATGAAAAAAATATTTCTGTTCCGAAACTGATTGAAGAAGAACTGGATGCCAAACTGGTGGCAAAACATAATTACATTTCGGCCGAAAAAGGTGAAATTAAAAAAGTTCTCGTGCTTGGTTCAGGTGCCCTGAAAATTGGTGAAGCCGGCGAATTTGATTATTCCGGTTCGCAGGCACTCAAAGCTTTGCGCGAAGAAGGGGTGGAAACGGTACTTATCAATCCTAACATTGCCACCGTACAGACATCCGAAGGCATAGCCGATAAGGTGTATTTCCTGCCTGTAACGCCCGATTTTGTGGAACAGGTCATTGAAAAGGAACGTCCTGATGGCATTTTTCTATCATTTGGCGGGCAGACCGCGCTCAATTGCGGGGTAGCACTTTACCGTACTAAAATTCTTGAAAAATACAATGTGAAAGTATTGGGAACCCCGGTACAATCAATTATTGACACCGAAGACCGTGAAATTTTCAATCAGAAACTTTCGGAAATTGATGTGAAATATATTAAAAGTGAAGCAGTTACATCTCTTGACGATGCCCTCAGGGCAGCCAATACGCTGGGTTATCCGGTTATTGTGCGTGCAGCTTATGCTCTTGGAGGTCTTGGTAGTGGATTTTGCGATAATGATGATGAGCTGAAAACGCTTGTAAACAAAGCATTCTCCTATTCGCCACAGGTATTGGTCGAAAAATCACTGAAAGGCTGGAAAGAAATAGAATATGAAGTAGTGCGCGACCGGTACGACAACTGTATTACCGTATGTAATATGGAGAATTTTGATCCGCTTGGCATTCACACGGGCGAAAGTATTGTGGTAGCTCCATCCCAGACACTCACCAACAGGGAGTATTACAAACTTCGCGAACTGTCCATTCGCATCATACGTCATATTGGCATTGTGGGCGAATGCAACGTGCAGTATGCTTTTGATCCGGTTTCGGAAGATTACCGGGTGATAGAAGTCAATGCTCGTCTGAGCCGTTCATCGGCACTGGCGTCTAAAGCTACGGGTTATCCGCTGGCTTTCGTAGCTGCCAAACTGGGACTGGGTTATGGACTTGCCGAACTGAAAAATTCTATTACAAAAGTGACATCCGCTTTCTTTGAACCCGCACTTGATTATGTGGTCTGCAAAATTCCACGTTGGGATTTGGGTAAATTCCACGGAGTATCACGTGAACTGGGCAGCAGCATGAAATCGGTAGGCGAGATTATGTCTATCGGACGGAATTTTGAGGAAGTACTCCAAAAAGGACTTCGAATGGTAGGTCTGGGGATGCATGGGTTTGTGGGAAATAAGGAATTCGAAACCGGAAATGTAGAGAAGGATTTGGCTGTGCCTACCGATCGACGGATTTTCTTCCTTGCGCAAGCTTTTCACGAAGGATACACAGTGGACCGAATTCACGAACTCACCAAAATAGACAAGTGGTTCCTCTATAAACTGCAGCAAATTGTGGATATGGAACGGGAACTTTCGGGTTTCGATAAGCTGAGTGATTTATCCGACGAACTATTATTGGAAGCAAAAAAGAAAGGATTTTCTGATTTCCAGATTACACGCATGGTGGTGAAAAGTAATAGCCACGATATGGATGATGAAACAAAAAAAACACGGGAATACCGCAAAAGTCGCGGAATATTCCCGGTAGTGAAGCAAATAGATACCCTGGCTGCCGAATATCCGGCATTGACCAATTATCTGTATGTGACTTACAACGGCACTACCACTGATGTGCATTACATGGGCGATCACCGCTCGGTAGTGGTACTGGGATCGGGTGCCTATCGCATTGGTTCCTCGGTGGAATTCGACTGGTGTGGGGTGAATGCACTCACCACTATCCGAAATCAGGGACTTCGGTCTGTAATGATCAATTACAATCCCGAAACGGTATCGACCGATTACGATATGTGTGACCGGCTTTATTTTGACGAGTTGACATACGAACGTGTCATGGACATTCTGGAAGCCGAAAATCCAATGGGCACCATTGTATCAACCGGCGGACAAATCCCTAATAACCTGGCCATGAAACTTGCCGCTGCCAATATGCGAATTTTGGGAACACAGGCAGAGGATATTGACAGGGCTGAGGACAGGAATAAATTCTCAGCAATGCTCGACGAATTGAAAATAGATCAGCCACGCTGGCAGGAACTTACCACCTACAGCGATGTAACCAGATTTGTAAAAGACATTGGTTTCCCCGTTTTGGTGCGTCCTTCGTACGTACTATCGGGAGCAGCCATGAATGTTTGCTACGACGAAACTCAACTCAAAACTTTCCTCGACCTCGCTACCGAAGTTTCGAAAAAACATCCGGTGGTAATATCCGAATTTCTGGAACGTTGCAAGGAAATTGAAATTGATGCGGTGGCCGAAAAAGGCGAAATAGTGGTGTATGCCATTTCGGAGCATGTTGAATATGCCGGCGTTCATTCAGGTGATGCCACCACACAGTTTCCTCCGCAAAAAATTTATGTGGAAACCATTCGCAGGATAAAAAATATTGCCCGAGAGATAGCTTCTTCACTCAATATTTCCGGACCGTTTAATATCCAGTTTTTGGCACGGGATAATTATATCAAGGTGATTGAGTGCAATCTTCGTTCATCGCGCAGCTTCCCTTTTGTGTCCAAAGTATTGAAAATCAACTTTATTGATCTGGCTACCAAAGTCATGCTTGGAATATCGGTTGAGAAACCGGAGAAGTCGGCCTTCGACCTGGATTATGTGGGTATCAAGGCATCGCAGTTTTCATTTACCCGCTTACAGCATGCCGATCCGGTGCTGAGTGTGGATATGACATCTACGGGTGAAGTGGGCTGCATCGGCGACAGTTTTTCCGAAGCAATTCTCAAATCACTGCTGTCGGTAGGCTATCGCATTCCCCAAAAACGGATTATGATTTCTTCGGGTACTACCAAGTCGAAAGTGGATTTGCTCGATGCCTGCAAGCTCCTCGATGAGAAAGGCTATGAACTCTATGCAACCCTGGGCACCCAAAAATTTCTGAAAGATAATGGTGTAAAAGCGATTGCCGTGAACTGGCCCGACGAAGAGGGCGATTACAATATCAAAGAGATGATTGCCAACAAGAAATTCGATTTGATTATCAATATACCCAAAGACCTCAGTCGCCGCGAGCTTACCAACGGATACATAATCCGCCGCAGTGCCATCGATTTCAATATCCCCCTGGTAACCAATGCCCGGTTGGCCTCTGCATTTATTATCGCTTTCTGTACACTGAAAAAAGAGGATATTAAGATAAAAAGCTGGCAGGAATATTAATGAAGTAAGTGCAGGATAGAATGCGCTGAGAACCGAACAGAATACTTTAAATGAATGAGGGACAAGATTATTGCTTGTCCCTCATTTATTTAGTTTTGTTGTTCATTTATTTGTATAGCTTTTTCCGAGGCGATTGTTTCGAGCGCAACTTTTATTTCATCGGCCACCTCATAGTTATAATATGAAAGATGAATGGTGTATGAAGAATTGTCGGAACTCCTGATTTTATAGTTTTTACCTACCTGAGTAATGGATTGAATATCTCTCCACCAGATTGTTTTTCCCGGAGTGGAGGCGTCGGGTTTGAGCGATATTTTATCGTTATTGATGACGATATATGGTCTTCTGATTAAGGCTATCACACCCTGAATCAAGTACTTAAAACCAAAGACAGCATAAAAAGCAAGATAAGCCCAGTCGAACTGGTCAAAGGTCTTATGGTTTATTTTGTCAATCATATAATACAAACCTACTGCTATAAATACAATCCCTATAGCAGTGTGTATCAGGCTTTTGTTGTTTTTATCAGCTAAATTTCTCTTTAGTTCCATGGTTTTTTGTTTTGGCAAGTTTATTAGCATTGTAAGTTAAAATCGTGCACCAATTCTCAGATCAATAAACTGGAAATGAATTCGTTTAGCATTGTTAAGACTGGGGTAGGAGGTGTAGCTGTACTGTATTTTTGCAAAATACTGTAAACGGGAGTCGGTATTGAGATTAGTGCCCAGTTCAAACTGTGTCTGGTGTCCCATCACGCCGCCGGCAATATCTTCTATTTTGAGTGTGTTGAGCAGCAACCCATATCCCAGAAAAGGGGTTAATCTTTTATCCCGGTTCAGGTTGTGACGTACCGTCCATCCGTAATTGAGCATCGATATGTCTTTTGATGTGGCGTAGTCAGCAAATAATTTGGTGTAGCCAATAGGTACAGTGAGATAGACAGCCGGTTTTTTACCGTCCAATCCACTCACCTGCCAACCATAGTCAAAAAGTGCGCCCACACCGTGAGTGGCGCTATTACCATTCATTACACCGGAACGATCGATCAGTGAAAATACATTCCGGTAACCCGTTTCAAGACTGAGTTGATGGGGTACTTTGATCATTTTATATTCATCCAGAGTTTGTTGGCTGAAGGTATTTAAAGTAAATATGAATGTTGCCGTGAGAAGGAATACATTTTTTTTCATACGTTGTTTGTTTGTGATGCAGGGCGAAAAAAGTGAAAAATATTAAAATGAATTTTAGCCGGTAGATGTAACTGCTTAGGTTACCATAACTTTTTACCGATTGATTTTGTTCAGATTAATTTGTCGTTTCTGAAAAATAACTGATGTGTACCAATTCTGTCATAGAGATGTATCTATAACAGAAACCGGGTTGTTATATCTTCCGAAACTTCTGATAAGTCAGCACATCTTCGTAGTTGGCGGGTGTTTTAATCCAGTTTTTCAGCTTGCCGTGCAGTTCATAATCATTCTCAAAGAGCTTTCGGCTCACGAGGTTGCTTTCTATAATCTGGACGTATAGTTGGTTTATTTTCAGAAAATTAAATACATACTCCTCCACTGTTTTCAGACTTTCGGTAGCCATTCCCCGACCCGAATATTCTTCAGCAACGTAAAGTCCGAGTGCGATGCGACTGTTGTGAATATCAAAATCAAACAAATCGACAGTTCCCACAGTTTTATTTTCAATTTTGCTCACAATCATCAACCGTATTTGTTTGCTTTCGTAAATGTCAGTGGGTGAGTGGGATATGTAATTTTTCAACTGATATCGTGAATAAGGAGCACGTGTATTACCGGCAATCCATATCGAACTGTCGTTTTCCCACCGGTACAGCAGCTCCAGATCTTCGGGTTCTACCGCCCTCAATACTATCTTATCGTTTTCCAGAAATTTCATGTTAGTCTGCATATTACAATAAAAAACATTTTTTTTATTCAAAACTCAGGTAGGGTTCAATTTTCAGCAGGTCTTCATCCGAAAGTGAGTGCAGTTTCCTTAATTCATCAATATTCTTCAGTTTTCCCCTGTCACGTCTCAATTCATATATTTCTTTTGCCTTGCTGAAAGTAAGGTAGGGATGACTTTTAAGCCTTTCCACACTTGCTTTGTTTATATAAATTTTCGAAATATGGGATGGATCAGTACTAAGAAATGGTTTTATCTGCTCAAATATTTCGGGTTTCATGCCATACACTTCCCGGATTTGTTCCACCGAATGATACCCGCCTAAAATCCGGCGATAGCCCAGTATACTTTTTGCAAATCGCCTGCCTATACCCTTCACAGCAATGAGAGCAGTAGTGTCGGCCGAGTTTAATTCCACGATTGTGGTTTTGCTTTCGGTGAATGGCGTTGCCTGTTTTTCGTTCGTTTCGGCTGGTGATTCTTGCCCGGTAGCTTTTCTTTCGGTGGGCTTCATCTCAGCTATCTGAATGTAAGGCATTAACTCTCCGGCTTTTTCGCTGCTGATACCGTACACTTTGCTGAAATCTTCCGCTTTCCTGAATTTTCCGCCTTTGCTGCGATATTTCAGTATGTTTTTGGCAATATAGGGTTTAAGACCCAACCGAACAAATGTGGCCGAATCGGCTGTATTGGGGTCAAATGCAAATAGTTGATAATGGGAGGTTTCGGATGATTTTTTAGTGTATGATTTGTGAAAATCGGGATAATTGTCCCATTGATTTTGGCGGGATCGTTCCTTTTCCGTCAGGCTTGCTTTGAATTTTTCGGCATCCTTCAAAAAAACTGTATTCTCTGTTTTATCATTCTCTTTGATAAAATAGGGCATGAGGAAGGTGGAAAGCAATGCCGCCAATATCAATGCAATAAGCACAATAATGCCTCTGCGCTGACTTTTGGAAAAATAAAAATAATCTTTCCACACCATAATCGGGTTTTTAATTAAAAGGTAAACCGATAAATTAAATTTACTGTTAACAAAATAATTTATCGGTCAACCTGATGATTTAATTAATATGCTCTGGCAAATACTACACGACGGGTTGAAGGTTTGCCGGTAACCATACAGAATCCGGGATCAACCTCGCCGTCAACGGGGATGCATCGGATGGTTGCCTTGGTTTCATTTTTGATAAATTCTTCAGTTTCGGCAGTTCCATCCCAGTGACAGAGCAGAAAACCGCCTTTTTCAATTTCCACCTTGAATTCGTCGTATGAATTGACTTCCCTGGTCACCGAAGTTCGGAAATCAACCGCTTTTTTGAAAATATTATGTTGAATTTCTTTCAGTAAATCGCTGATATACTGCTCCACGCCTTCCATAGCCACTGTTTCTTTGGTCAGTGTATCGCGTCGGGCTATTTCCACGGTTCCGTTTTCGAGATCACGCGCACCCATTGCCAGCCGCACAGGTACACCTTTCAATTCGTATTCAGCAAATTTCCAGCCCGGTTTTTTAGTGTCGTTGTCATCGTATTTTACCGTTATACCCAGTGCTTTGAGTTTCGAAGTAATTTCTTTTACTTTTTCCGAAATAGCATTCAGTTGTTCTTCGTTTTTGTAAATAGGTACAATCACTACCTGGAAAGGAGCCAGATTTGGTGGCAAAACCAGCCCGTTGTCGTCGGAATGGGTCATGATAAGCGCTCCCATCAATCGGGTAGAAACACCCCACGAGGTTGCCCACACATAATCCAGCTGATTTTCTTTGTTGACAAATGTGACATCAAATGCTTTGGCAAAATTCTGACCGAGGAAATGCGAAGTTCCGGCTTGCAGGGCTTTACCATCCTGCATCATCGCCTCTATACAATACGTTTCAATGGCACCTGCAAAGCGTTCGTTGGGCGATTTTACGCCACGAAGTACCGGTACAGCCATGAAATTTTCGGCAAAATCGGCATACACATGCAGCATTTTTTCAGCTTCTTCAATGGCTTCGTCGCGGGTGGCATGCGCCGTGTGACCTTCCTGCCACAGAAATTCGGTAGTTCGGAGAAACAGGCGGGTACGCATTTCCCAACGAACTACATTGGCCCACTGATTGACCAGAATAGGCAGATCGCGATAGGATTGAATCCAACCTTTATAGGTATTCCAGATGATGGTTTCTGAAGTCGGACGTACAATAAGTTCTTCTTCGAGTTTGGCTTCGGGGTCAACGATTAGTCCCGTTCCGTTTGGATCTTGTTTCAGCCGGTGATGGGTCACTACCGCGCATTCCTTGGCAAAACCCTCTACATGCTCGGCTTCGCGGCTCAAAAAGGATTTGGGAATAAAAAGTGGAAAATAAGCGTTCTGATGACCGGTTTCCTTGAACATGCGGTCCAGTTCGGCCTGAATTTTTTCCCAGATTGCATAGCCATAAGGTTTTATCACCATGCAACCACGCACAGCCGACGACTCTGCCAGGTCGGCTTTGATTACCAGATCATTATACCACTGCGAGTAATCAACTGCCCGCGAAGTCAGCTCTTTTAGTTCTTTTGCCATAATAATATTTAGAGTATCTTATAATAAACGATTTTTTGAAAACGAAATGCAAAGATATGAATTTCTGAAGTATTTGCCAATATGATAACCCGCTAATGTTGTGAAAAATAGTGCCGACAATCGCACGACCTTGCTTAAAAAAAGCACAGCAATCTTAATTTAATCCAAGGGGATTACGAATGGAAATTAGAAAAATAACTCTGACTGTTTCCATTAAGTGTCTCTTTACTACTTTTATTCCAATAAAAAACTGTACTTTTGTATGAAAATAGAATAGATTACCTACTATATGAGATTTGATGAATTACCTCTCTGCGATGCCGTATTGGATGGCTTGCAGGCTATGAACTTTACTGAAATGACTCCCGTGCAGGAGCAAGCCATACCGGTCATTCTGCAGAAACGTGACCTGATAGCTTGTGCACAGACCGGTACCGGTAAAACAGCAGCATATATACTTCCATTGTTAAATAACCTGCAGACTACGCCGCATACCGACGATGCAGTGAATGCTATCATCATGTCGCCAACCCGTGAGCTGGCTCAACAAATTGATCAGCAAATGGAAGGATTTTCCTACTTTGTACCTACTTCATCGGTCGCAGTGTATGGCGGCAACGATTCGCGGGCATGGGATGTACAGCGCAATGGTCTGCAAAGAGGCGCCGATGTGGTGATTGCCACCCCCGGAAGACTGATTTCTCATTTGAATTTATCAGAAATAGACCTTTCACACGTTAGGTATTTTATTCTGGATGAAGCCGACCGTATGCTTGATATGGGATTTTTTGATGATATCATGCAGATAGTCAACCGACTTCCCAAAGAGCGACAGACTATCATGTTTTCGGCTACCATGCCTGCAAAAATTCGCCAACTGGCCAAAACAATTCTTCGTGATCCCGTAGAAGTAAAAATTGCAATTTCCCGTCCACCGGAAAATATCATGCAGACAGCTTACATTTGTGAAGAAGGTCAGAAACCTGCCATTATCCGAAACCTCTTTTCCGAAAAATCGCCCGAGAAAGTTATTCTTTTCTCCGGATCGAAGCTAAAAGTGAAGGAAATAACCAAAACACTTCGCAGAATGGGATTGTCGGTGGGCGAGATGCACTCCGACCTGGATCAGGCTCAGCGCGACAGCATCATGCACGAATTCCGCAATAACCGCGTCAATATGCTTATTGCCACCGATATTGTTGCCCGTGGTATCGATATTGATGATATTACACTGGTAATCAATTACGATGTGCCCTGGGAAGTGGAAGATTACGTTCATCGCATAGGTCGTACGGCGCGTGCCGGTGAAAACGGTATGTCAATCACACTCGTAGCACCGGAGGAACAATACCGCTTCAAGCAAATAGAGGATTTTCTTGAAAAAAGTATTTTCAAAATTCCTCTGCCCGAAGGTATCGGCGAAGCACCAGAATATAATCCGGAAGCCAACAGACGGCGTAAAAAACAATTCAGTGCCCCCAAAGGAAATTTCAAAAGAAAGCATCACGGCTCAGGTAAAAGGAATTGATGATACAATTTGACCAATTTCCTTACTTTTGCTAATAATTTCAGAATTATAAAATGTCAAAATATCCCGATTTTTTAAAGGAAGGCGACGAAGTCAGAATTATTTCTCCTTCCGGAGTGATTGACCCCACACTGGTGGATGGAGCCATTATTTTACTCGCTTCGTGGGGATACAAAGCTACAGAAGGTATGTTTACACGCAATGCTCTCGGACGCTTTGCGGGCAACGAACAGGAACGTTTTACCGACCTGCAGCAGGCGCTTGACGATCCCAATGTGAAAGCCATACTTTGCAGCCGTGGCGGTTACGGGCTGGCACAAATCATCGACAGGATCGACTTCAGCCGGTTTGTCAAACATCCCAAATGGGTGATTGGTTTTAGCGATGTGACCATTCTGCATCAGGCCTTGCTCTCCACGGGTATTATCTCCTTACACAGTGCTATGGCCAAGCAGTTTACTGAATTGCCAGCAAAAGCCGAGCCACTGGTTATGATTGAAAATATACTCCGTGGTGATATTCCATCTTACAAAATCACGACCAATAAACACAACCGGTCAGGTATCGGTAAAGGGAAATTAATCGGAGGAAATTTGTCGGTTTTCATGGGAATGCGGGGTACCGGTTATGATTTGCCCTTCAAAAATTCCATTTTATTCTTCGAAGATATTGGTGAGAAACCCTATCAGATTGACCGTATGATGCAA
>ERZ724518.1610-NODE-1610-length-10151-cov-7.091125_pt1 | contig 10151 bp, 6 predicted proteins | sample MGYA00376051_ERZ724518 | MGnify/ENA primary metagenome ERZ724518 (study PRJEB28724, sample SAMN07190885) | wastewater metagenome | isolation source: influent of sewage treatment plant in Hong Hong | place: Hong Kong | collected 2016-03-17 ... | reverse complement strand
ACCTGCTGCGCAAAACGTCACCCAGGGCGTCGCCACCGCGCTGACCGGCATCAGTCTGGCTGACCCGGATGCCGGCAGCGGGCTGCTGAGTCTGTCGGTGTCTGGCGAGCCTGCGGTGTTCAACGCCAGCAATGGCGGCGGGGTGACGGTCAGCGGCGCCGGCTCGCCCAGCATCACGCTGACTGGCTCGCAAGCCAACCTGAATGCCTTTATTGCCGCCGGTCGGCTGACCGCCACCACCCCGGCCGGCATGGCCGGGCCGTTCACCATCACGCTGGACAGCGATGACAATGGGCTGAGTGGCGCGGGAGGCGCCAAGCAGGACAGTAAGACACTGACCCTGAATGGCGTGGCCGCCCCCGTGGTCAGCCCGCCGTCCAGCGGGGGCAACAGCAATCCGCTGTTCGACGGTGTGGAAGTCACCTCCGGCAGCGTCTGGCGCGCGGATGGCCGCTACGTGCCCAGCCTGAATATTCCGGTGATTCCCCGCAATCGGGTAGACCAAGACCCCAGCAGCCCGAACGCCGACATCCCGCTGGCCGGCAGCAGCAGCGCACCGGCCATCAAGGCAGAAATCCCGGTCGGCATCGGCATGACCTCCATCGGCGGCGACAGCACCAAGACCGACAAAACCGACCTGATCACCGCCATCAAGAGCCGCACGGTGGACAAATCCGCCGACCAGAACAGCATGGTGGACCTGGGTAATTTCTTCCTGAAAACCCTGCCCAACAGTGCCGACCTGTGGGTTCGTACCGTGGTGATCAGCGCTGATTCCAGCAAGGATGCCGCCGGCAGTCTGGTGTTCCGTGGCCAGACCAGCGACAGCAATACCGACACCGCCCTGGTGCTGGATTTCAGCAACCTGCCAAAAAACAGCAAGGTTTCCACCGAGAACATCAACTTTGCCGCCGTGGTCGGCGAGGTGAATATCACGACCGGTGATGGCAACCAATTGCTGATTGCCGACAACAAGGCGCAAACGCTGGATTTGGGCGCCGGCAACGATACCGTGTATTCGGGGGCTGGCGATGACGTGCTGAACAACAGCAAAGGCAACGACAAACTGTTTGGCCAGGGCGGCAACGATACTTTCAATGCCGAGAACGGCCAGAACACCCTGCACGGTGGCACCGACAGCGACACCGCCAAATTTACCGGCAAGCGCGCGGATTACACCGTCGAGCGGCACGACGGCTACGTCAAGGTGATCAACAATGCCGACACCAGCAAGAGCACGCTGGTGGTGAATGTGGAAACCCTGCAATTTGCCGATAGCAGTGAGACCATCCAGGCGCGTGACGAATTGAAGGTGCTGGCGGGTTCTTACCTGCAGGTGCTGGGTCGTCAGGCGGATGTATATGGCTTTGATTACTTTGGCGATCTGCAATCCAAGGGTTACAGTCTGGGTGGCATTGCCATCAATATGATCAAATCCGATGAAGCCAAGGCACGGGGCTTTGTGCTGACTGGCGACGCGGTGAACGATGTGGAAATGCTGTACAAGGCGATTCTGGGTCGGGAGTCGGACGCCGGTGGCAAGGCAGCATGGGTGCAACAGATGCAGTCGGGTGGCATGACGCTGGAGCAGGTGGCCAATGCGTTCATGGTGTCCGGTGAGATGCAGAAGCACTATCTGGTGCAGACCGGCTGGGATTTCTTGCTGTGACATCGCTGTTGCCTTGAGGTCGCTCACCAAACCCTCCTGGCGTCGCTGCCGTAGGTGTTCCCCAACGCATAAGCGCCGCCCGCCATGCGGCGGATCGGGCCGGCAGATCAATAGGCGCCGACCGATTCGCCCTGGCATGGCGTGTCTGTTCCTCAGCCTTCGGGCGGGCGAGCGCTCCCCGAGATGCCCGCCATTTTTTGCGGGTTTTTTGTTCACCCTCTCGCGCCATGCGATGATGGCGCCCTTGTCGCCGCCAGGAGAACATCCCTCATGACCCCACTTGTCACCCCCACCGTCTGGCAACTGTTCACCGGGTTTTCTGCCGTCGCCCTGTCCGGTTTTGGCGGGGTGCTGCCGATTACCCGGCGCACCCTGGTGGAAAAACGCCGCTGGCTGGACGAAGCCGAGTTTGTCGAGCTGCTCAGCCTGGGCCAGCTCTTGCCCGGCCCGAATATCGTCAACCTGGCGGTGATGTTTGGCGACCGCCGTCGCGGCCTGCCCGGCGCGCTGGCGGCGGTGGCCGGCTTGTTGACCGGGCCGCTGATGGTGGTGCTCACCCTGGCCAGCCTGCACCAGCGCTATGGCCACCTGCCGATGGTGCAGCACGCCATCAGCGGCATGGCCGCCGCCGCCTGCGGCCTGCTGGTGGCCATGGGCGTCAAAATGGCCTGGCTGCACCCAAAAAACCCGCGCACCGTGGCGGTGGCGCTGCTGGCCATGGCCGCCATCGCCGGCCTGGGCTGGCCGCTGCTCAAGGTGCTGCTGATTGCCGGCCCGATGGCGCTGCTGTGGGCCGCGCGCGAGGAGCGCTGACATGCACGACGAAAGCCTGTGGCTGGAAATCGCCTGGCTGTGTTTATTGATTTCGCTGATGGCCATCGGCGGCGCCAACGCCATGGTGCCGGAGATTCACCGCTATGTGATCGAGCAGCGCGGCTGGATGCGCGGCGACGAATTTGCCGCGCTGTTCGCCATCGCCCAAGCCTCGCCCGGCCCCAATGTGCTGTTCATCACCCTGATCGGCTGGAAAGTGGCCGGCTGGCCCGGCGCGGTGGCCTCCACCGTGGCCATGTGCGGCCCCTCGTCCACCCTGGCGCTGGCCGCCGGGCGCACCATGGCGCGCAACCCGCAATCGCGCTGGCGGCGGGTGATCAAATCCGGCCTGGCCCCGCTGACCATCGGCCTGATCCTGGCCGCCGGCTGGGTGCTCACCCGCAACACCGTGCACAGCTGGGCCGACGCCGCGCTATGCGCCGTGGCGGTGGTCGCCTCGCTGCACGGGCGCATCAACCCGGTGTGGTTGATCGGGCTGGGCGCGGTGGCGGGGGTGGTGTGGGGAGGGTGAGCGCCACGGCAGGGATATCACTGAGCGCCTGGGCACGCTGTCGGCGCATTCTCGTCCGGCACGTCTGCCTCCGCCACCCGCTGCAACAAACCCGTCAGTTGGGTCAGTTCTTCCCCACTCAGCGCCGTGCGCAGCCAGGCGCCGGCCTTGGCCACGGCGTCGGCCATGGCTTGTTCGATCAGCGCCTGGCCGTCGGTGGTCAGCCGCACCGGCTTGATGCGGCGGTCGTCGTTGCGGCATAGCCGGGCAATCAGCCCGCGCGCTTCCAGTTGCGCCATCACCTTGCTCAAGCCGCCTGAGGTCAGCAGCATCTGTTCCAGCAATTGCGAAGGGGTGAGGGTGTAATCCGGTTCGGCGTTGCGCAGGGTGGCCAGCAGGTCGAATTCGGCGCTGGACAGCGCATGTCGGGCCAGTGTCGGCTGCATGGGCTGCAGTGAGCGGCGATGCGCCCATTGCAGCCAGAGGAACACCGGCACGGTGTGCGGGTCTAGCGAGACATCCCAGCCGTGGTGTGACATATGGTTCATTGTCTTGCCCCTTTCTGCGCTGGCGTTGGCACACGGTGTCGGCGGCCATGTAACATAAAGTAAAACCCTGCCGGGTATCTTGCTGGAAAGATAATACCAGCATACCCTTACCCCCTTGGTTATCCAACTGAATTCCGGCGCGTCCGCCGCCGGCGCGCCCCCTGATCCAGACAAAGGAATCCCACCATGACGCTTGCCAAGCGCCAATTTTTTTCCAGTCCATCCTTGTCCGCCTGGTTGACCATGGCCTGCGTCGGCGTGGTGTTGGCCGGTTGCGGCGAGAAAAAAGCCGACGCGCCGCCGCCGCAAGGGCCGATGCCGGTCACCGTGCTGGACATGCAACCACAAAAAGTGCCCACCCGCGTCGAGGTGATGGGTCAGGCCGAGGGCGCGCGTGAGGCCGAGGTGCGCGCGCGGGTGGGTGGGATTCTGCTCAAGCGCCTGTATCAGGAAGGCGAGCCGGTGAAAGCCGGGCAGGCGCTGTTCCAGATCGACCGCGCCCCGTATGAAATTGCCGCCGCCGAGGCGCGCGCTCGCGCCGAGCAGACCGCACGCGAAGTGGCGCGGCTGAAGGGGCTGGCCGAGGCCAAGGCGGTGGCGCAAAAAGACTACGACGATGCGGTATCGGCCAATGCCATGGCACAGGCAACGCTCAAGCAGGCCGAGCTGAATCTGTCGTGGACCACGGTCACCGCGCCGGTGGCCGGGGTGGCGGGCCGCGCGGTGAAATCCGAAGGCAATCTGATTTCCACCGCCGACAGCCTGCTGACCAATGTGCAGCAGGTGAATCCGGCCTGGGTGCGCTTTTCGCTGGGCGAGGGCGATCTGGCCAAGTTTCCGGCGCGGCGGGTGACGGCTGAAGCGGTGCAGGCGGTGGAGCTGGTGTTGCCGGATGGCTCGGTCTACCCCAAGCGCGGCAAGCTGAACTTTGTGGCCAGCAATATCGACACCACGCTGGGCACACAACAGCTGCGTGCCGAATTCGATAACAGCGAGCAATTGATCCTGCCGGGCCAGTTTGTGCGCGTGCGTCTGGTCACGGGTGAGCGTGACGGGGTGTTCCTGGTGCCGCAAACCGCCGTGGCGCAAGGCGAGCAGGGCGCGCGGGTGATGACGGTGGGCGCAGACAATAAAGCCACGCCGCGCCCGGTGCAGGCTGGCGAATGGCGGGGCAAGGATTGGGTGATTCTGGGCGGGCTGAAGGCGGGCGATAAGGTGATTATCGACAATCTGATCAAGCTCAAGCCGGGCATGCCGGTCAAGCCGCGCGCGCCGGGCGAGGCGCCGGCTGGCGGCGACAAGCCGGCCGCCGATGGCAAGAAAGGCTAAGCCATGGCCAAGTTTTTTATCAACCGGCCGATTTTTGCCTCGGTCATCTCCATCATCATCGTGATTGCCGGGCTGGTGGCCTTGCAGGTATTGCCGATTGCGCAATACCCGCAAATCGCCCCGCCCACCGTGGTGATCACCGCCACCTATCCGGGCGCCTCGGCAGAAACCCTGTCCAAGACGGTGGCCGCGCCGATTGAAGAGCAGCTCAACGGCGTGGAGAACATGCTGTATTTCACCTCGTCGGCGGCAGCCAACGGCGTGGTCAGCATCACCGCTACGTTTGAGGTGGGCACCAATGCCGATATGGCGGCGGTGAACGTCAATAACCGGGTCAAGGCCGCCGAGCCGCGTCTGCCAGAAACCGTGCGGCGCAATGGCGTAGTGGTGCAAAAGCGCTCGACCGACATCCTGCAAGTGGTGGCGCTGAAATCCGACGGCGGCAAATACAGCACGCTGTTTTTGTCCAACTACGCCTCGCTGAACATCGTCGATGAGCTCAAGCGGGTGAAGGGCGTGGGCGATGTGACGGTGTTTGGCGCGCAGGATTACTCCATGCGCATCTGGCTCAAGCCCGACCGCATGGCCCAGCTGGGGGTGACCACCAGCGAAATCGCCGCCGCCATCAACGCCCAGAACGCGCAGAATGCCGCTGGCAAGATTGGCCAGGAGCCGGCGCCGAACGACCAGCAGTTGGTGTACACCGTCACTGCCAAGGGCCGGCTGCTCAGCGAAGATGAATTCGGCAATATCGTCATCCGCGCCAGCGGCCCCAGCGGCGTGCTGCGGCTGAAAGATGTGGCGCGCATCGAGCTGGGCGCTTACAGCTACGAGCAAAGGGTGACGCTGGACGGCCAGCCGACCATCGCCATGGGCGTGTTCCTGCAAACCGGCGCCAATGCGCTGGAAGTGGCCGACTTGGTACAGGCCAAGATGCAGGAGCTGCAAAAGAAATTCCCGCAAGGCATGGGCTATGTGGTGCCAGTGGACAGCACCCGCTTTGTCACCGCCTCGATCAAAGAGGTGAAAAGCACGCTGATCGAAGCCATGGTGCTGGTGATCGCCGTGGTGTTTTTGTTTTTGCAAAGCTGGCGCGCCACGCTGATTCCGATGGTGGCGGTGCCGATTTCGCTGATTGGCACTTTTGCCGGGCTGTGGCTGTTTGGGTTTTCCATCAACACGCTGACCTTGTTTGCCATGGTGCTGGCCATCGGCATCGTGGTGGATGACGCCATTGTGGTGCTGGAAAACGTCGAACGGTTGATGGCGGAAGAAAAACTCTCGCCCAAGCAGGCGGCGATCAAGGCCATGCACGAAGTCACCGGCGCGCTGATTGCCATTGTGCTGGTGCTGTGCGCGGTGTTTGTGCCGGTGGCGTTTCTGGGCGGCATCGCCGGCCAGCTGTACAAGCAGTTTGCCGTCACCGTGGCGGTGGCGGTGGTGCTGTCCGGCGTGGTGGCGCTGACGCTGACCCCGGCCTTGTGCGCGCTGCTGCTGAAAGCCCAGCACACCGAAAACAAGCTGTTTGCCCCGTTCAACCGCGCGTTTGACCGGCTGACCAATCGCTATACCGGCACGGTGCGTTTTACCCTGCGCCATGGGCTGGTGGGCGTGCTGGTGTTTGCCGGTGTGGTGGGCGCCACCGCGCTGTTGTTCAAGCTGATCCCCGGCGGCTTTGTGCCGGCCGAGGATCAGGGCCGGCTGATTTCAGCCTTGAGCCTGCCCGACGGCGCCACGCTCAAACGCACCGAAGCCACGGGCGAGCGTATGCGCCAGATGGTGGCCAAAGACCCGGCGGTGGAACATACCTTTATTGTCTCGGGTTTTGACTTGATCAGCGGCGGCAATAAAACCAATGCCGGCACGGTGTTTGTCACCCTGAAAGACTGGTCGGAACGCGAAGGCAAGGCACAAGACATGGTGGGCAAATTCACCGGTTTTGGCATGAGCCAGCCTGATGGCATGGCGCTGGTGTTCAACCCGGCGCCAATCCAGGGCCTGGGCACCACCGGCGGTTTTGAGGTGTATGTGCAAAACCGGGTGGATGGCGACCCGAAAAAGCTCAGAGCCGTGCTGGAAAGCTTGATGGACGCACTGAAGAAACACCCGGAATTCACCCGGATTTCTACTTTCTTCCGCCCCACCGTGCCGCAGCTGTTTGTGGAAGTGGACGAACAAAAAGCCATGGCGCTGGGCATTGCCATCTCGGATGTGTACACCACGCTGCAAAGCACCATGGGCGCGTACTACGTCAACGACTTCAACAAGGCCGGCCGGGTATACCGGGTGCAGTTGCAAGCCGAAGCGCCGTACCGCATGAAGCCGGATGACATCAACCGGGTGTACGTCAAGAGCCAGAGCAGCCAGGCGATGATTCCGCTGTCGGCCATCGCCACGGTGAAAAACGTGGTTGGCCCCGAGCAGGTGGAGCGCTTTAACGGCTTTATCGCCGCCAAGCTGATGGGCGACAGCAAGCCGGGGGTGAGCTCGGGCCAGGCGATGCAGATTGTCGAAGACGTGGCCGCCGCCACCCTGCCCGAGGGCTACAGCATTGCCTGGACTGGCCAGGCCTTCCAGGAAAAACGCAGTGCCGGCTCCTCGCTGCAAGCCTTTGGCTTTGCCATCATCATGGTGTTTTTGATTCTGGCCGCCCAGTATGAAAAATGGTCGCTGCCCGTCGCCGTGGTGATGTCAGTGCCGTTTGCGCTGATGGGCGCGCTCACCGCCATCTGGCTGCGCGGCATGCCCAACGATATTTACTTCCAGATTGGCCTGGTGGTGCTGATCGGGCTGGCGTCGAAAAACGCCATCCTGATTGTCGAGTTCGCCGCGCAAAAATACCGCGAAGGCCTGAGCGCGGCCGATGCCGCCATCGAGGCGGCGCGGTTGCGGCTGCGGCCCATCATCATGACCTCGCTGGCCTTTGTGCTGGGCGTGTTCCCGCTGGTCAAAGCCACTGGCGCCGGCGCGGGCGCGCGCCAGTCGATGGGCACCGGGGTGTTTGGCGGCATGCTGGCTGCCACCTTTATCGCCACGCTGTTTGTGCCGCTGTTCTTCAAGTGGCTGGAGCGCGGCAAGCAAATCGACCCGTCGCATATGGATGCCGACGACGAGGAGAAACACCCATGATGGCGCGCATTTCCCCTCTGGCCGCCGCACTGACGGCGCTGACCCTGGCGGGCTGCGCCATCGGGCCGGATTACCAACGCCCCAGCGCCGCGCTGCCGGCCAGCTTTGACGCCTCTCCCACCCGCGCCGCCAGCGCGGCGGTGCAGGCCGACTGGTGGGTGCTGTTTCAGGACCCGATGCTGAACCAGCTGGTCGAGCGCGCCTTGAGCCACAATGCCGACGTGCGGCTGGCGGTGGCGCGGGTGGAGCAGGCCGACGCCGTGGCGCGTGAGGCCGGTGCGGCGTTTTTGCCAGAAATCGACGGCGGCGCCAGCGCCAGCAAAACCCAGGCGAGCACCCGCACCGCCAGCTACTCGGCCAATTCGCCGCGCCTGCGCACCGCGCGCAGCGCCACGCTGAGCACTTCTTACGAGCTGGACGTGTGGGGTCGGGTGCGCCGCGCCAATGAGTCGGTGCGCGCCAGCCTGCTGGCCAGCCAGTACGCGCGCGACGCCGTGCGCCTGTCGGTGGCCGGTGTGGTGACCAGCACCTATCTGAATTTGCGCGCGCTGGATGCGCAATTGGCGGTGGTAGGCGAAACCGTGCGCACGCGCGAGGAAGGCCAGCGGCTGATGCAGCTGCGGCTGAATGCCGGCCTCAGCTCGTTGGTGGATAGCCAGGCAGCGGATAACGCCTTGCACGCTGCCCGCGCCCAATTGGCCGAGCTGCGCCGCCAGCGCGCCTTGTCCGAACACCAGTTGGCCCTGCTGAGCGGCCAGCCAGAACTGCGCCTGGCCGCTGGCGATGTGCGCCAGCTGCCACTGCCGCCGCAACCGCCGGCCGGCCTGCCGGCCGAGCTGATCGAAGCCCGGCCGGACGTGATGCAGGCCGAGCAACAGCTGATTGCCGCCAACGCCAATATCGGCGTGGCCAAGGCCGGGTATTTCCCGCGTTTTACCCTCACCGGCAGCACCGGCAGCGAAAGCCAGACCCTGGCGGATTTGTTCAGTGCGGGCGCGGGCGCGTGGTCGCTGGGGATTTCGGCATTAATGCCGATTCTGGATTTTGGCCGCACCTCGGCACGGGTGGATCAGGCGCGCGCGCTGAATCAGCAATCGCTGATCAGCTGGCAAAACGCCCTGCAAGTGGCCTACAAAGACGTGCGCGATGCGCTGGTGAATCTGCGCGAAGATGGCGAGGCCGAGCGCGCTCAGGCCAGCCGGGTGGCCAACGCCCGCCACACCCTGGGCCTGGCGCACCTGCGCCTGCAAGCCGGCCACGCCAGCCTGCTGGACGTGCTGGACAGCCAACGCACCTTTAACGACGCCCAACTGGCGTACATCACCACCCGCCAGGCGCAGCTGAACGCCAGCGTCGAGCTGTTCAAGGCGCTGGGTGGCGGCTGGAAGCCGGCGACTGGCAGTTAAGCGCCGCGCGACAGTGGGCGCCCAACTCAGCGCGGTGCGTCTGGCCAGGCGCACCGCGCTGGGTTTTGTAAGCGATGCTGAAACCTGCACGACACAAGGCCCTGCGCAACCCGCCAAACAGGCGGGATCACGCAGGGCCTTGTGTCGTCTACCGCCGCCGGCAGGCGACGGCTGGGCTGACTGATTACTTCCAGCTTTGCGGCAGCTTGTAGCCGGCAAAGCGGGTTTTCGCCCAGGCTTTGAATTCTGCCGAGTTGTAAGCCGCGGTGATGTCCTTCACAAAAGGCTTGTTGACGTCAGCCGTGCGCACCACCACCCAGTTCACGTAGGCGTAGCTTTTTTCCAGCGCCAGCGCTTCGGTGAACTTCATGCCCGAGCTGACCGCGTAATTGCCGTTGACCACGGCAAAATCCACGTCACCGCGCGCACGCGGCAGTTGCGCGGCTTCCAGCGGCACAATCTTGATCTGCTTGAGGTTGTTTTCCACATCGCGTTCGCTGGCGGTCAGCGGATCAATGCCCGGCTTGAGGGTGATCCAGCCCAGGTCGGCCAGCATCACCAGCGCGCGCGCCTGATTGGTCGGATCGTTGGGCACCGCCACCGTGCTGCCGGCCTTCACCGCCGCCAGCGCCTTTTGCTTGCCGCTGTACAGGCCCAGCGGGCCGGTCGGCACTTGCGCCACCGGGGTCAGCGCCAGCTTGTGCTCTTTGGCGAAGTTATCCAGATCGGGCTTGTGCTGGAAGATG
>ERZ724518.1607-NODE-1607-length-10161-cov-5.196319_pt1 | contig 10161 bp, 9 predicted proteins | sample MGYA00376051_ERZ724518 | MGnify/ENA primary metagenome ERZ724518 (study PRJEB28724, sample SAMN07190885) | wastewater metagenome | isolation source: influent of sewage treatment plant in Hong Hong | place: Hong Kong | collected 2016-03-17 ... | reverse complement strand
CCCATCAGGATGCTGGCGCGGTAAGCCGGATAGCCGGGATCGGTCATCAGCACGATGTCGCCGGGATTCACGCGCGCCAAAACAAAGTGGTGGCAGCCTTCCTTGGAGCCGATGAGGCCCAGAATCTCTTTTTCCGGATTCAGCTCCACGCCGTAGCGCTGGGCGTACCAGCGGGCGATTTCCCTGCGCAGCGCGAGCATGCCTTTTTCCTCGTCGGTGGGATAGCGGTGGTTTAGCGGATCGCGGGCCGTGCGGCACAGTTCGTCAATGATGGAACCGGGAGTCGCTTCCACGGGATCGCCGATGGCCAGAGAAATAACGTCCACGCCGTCGGATTTCGCCTTGTTGATTTTTTTCCGAAGCTCCATGAACAAATAAGGGGGGATTTTCTTTAACCGTTCCGCCGTCTGCACGATGAACATTCCTTCCTGATCAGAGGTTATCGATACGCGTCTTCAAAAAGCGTCCCTTGATAGACTATTTTCACTTTCCCTTCAAGATAAATTTCCGAAAAAGCCCCGTCCTGACGGGAAAAATACACGCGCAGGGTTTCGCCGCTTTGCACGGTCACATCCACCGGCGAATCCACAAAGCGGCGTCCGGCCGCGGCCAGAACGGAGGCGACCACACCCGTGCCGCAGGCCAGGGTTTCGTCCTCGACGCCCCGTTCGTAGGTCCGGACCCGCATTTTATGCCGGTTGATCACCAGCGCAAAATTCGCGTTTGCGCCCTCGGGCTGAAACACTGCGTGCCGGCGGATTTCCCTTCCGGTGGCCGTCACGTCGCACGCCTCGGCGGACGCGACAAAGCAGACGGCGTGGGGCACGCCCGTGTCGATGCAGTCCAGTCCGCACTCGCCTCCCGACAGATGAATCCGAATGTCCTGCTTCAGGGAAGAGGGATCGGTCAGCCGGACTTTCGCGACGTCGCGGGCCACTTCCGCGCGGATGATGCCGGCCTGCGTTTCGAAAGACATGGTTTGTCCGGCAATGCCGTTTTCAAAGGCAAAGCGCGCCACGCAACGCGCCGCGTTGCCGCACATGGCCGCCTCGGAGCCGTCGGAATTGAAAAACCGCCACCGGAAATCGGCGACCGCAGAGGGCTCGACAAGCAGCAGACCGTCCGCGCCGACCGACACTTTTCTTCGGCACACGCTTCGGGCAAAAGCCGGCAATTCTCCCACGTTCAGCGATAAATCGCGGTTGTCGATGATGATAAAATCATTGCCGCTGCCGCTTGCTTTCCAGAATGCAACGCCGTTGCCGTTCATTTGAATCCATTCCTCCGTCTCTAAATCCTCGCGCGAAACTTTTCAGCCGGCGGCGGTTGACGCGCGCTTTGTCACTTCATTGTCCGAATGCGAACGTCAATGTCCTTGTGATCCTTCATCAGCGCAAGCAGCTTTGCCGTATCCGTCTCGCCCTGATGGTAGGGATACAGGACTTTCGGATGAAACATTTGAGCGGCGTCGGCCGCCATTTCCGGCGTCATGGTATAAGGCAGATTCATCGGCAGAAAGGCAATGTCGATGTTCTGAAGCCGTCTCATCTCCGGAATGTTTTCCGTGTCGCCGGCAATATAGACGCGCAAACCGCCCAGAGTAACGACATACCCGTTTCCGACGCCCTTCGGGTGAAAGGGCTTTCCCGGCGCTCTCATGTGTTTCAGGTTGTAGGCCGGCACCGCCTCGATCTTCAGGCCCTCCACCACCCGCTCCTCGCCGTTTTTCATCACCAGTGTCCCGGGGATCTGACTGCCGACTTCATCGTTGCCGACAATTTTGGTCGCGGGGATTTTGATGATGTTCACGGCATTCACATCCATGTGATCCCCGTGCCCGTGAGTGATCAATATCACATCAGCCTTTGGCAGTCTCGCATAATCCGCTTCCAGCGACACGGGGTCCGCGTGAATGTTTTTGCCCGCCCAGAAAAAGATGAGCGAGCTGTGCCCCACAAACCGGATGACCAGATCCCCTTCGGGCGTTTGAATGGTATCGGATTCCATAACCGCTCCTTTCTTACTCCTGTTCTTGCGCCCCTTCCCTTCGCAGCAGACGCGCGATGGTTTCCATGTAGCGGGCGGATAATTCCTCCACCGGCTCCAGACAGAGATATTTCAGATAGGATTTGACAAACCCCTTGAGGAAAATGGCCGCGGGCAGACGCTCGACGCGATCTTCTTCGATGTTTACCAGATGGTCCTGCCGGACTTTTGTCGCCTGCGCAATCTGCGCAATCGCCACCCCGAGCTCCTCGCGAATCTCCTTCAGGCCTGCTCCGCTCAGGGAACTGCGGGCCGTCAGCTCGCTGATTCGTTCGCTTTCGCGGATTTTGCTTTTCAGGGATTCCTGGTTTGCCGGGACCGGCTGACGGTCGCGGACGCGGCTGATGTTGAATATGCCGACCGGCTTTTTGGCGTCGGGCCCGGCTTGCGCCGGCCGGTCGATTTCTCCCCGGCTTGCCAGTTCGTCGTCGTAGGCTTTCCGGGTGAGTTCATCCGCCAGGGTCCTGTAAGCTTTCTCCACCAGAGAAAGGATTTCCCGTCTTTCCGCCTCGGTGAAAAAGGAATGGCTCGCCGCCGAACCGGTCCGGTAAATCTGCAGGGCTGTGCCGTACGCCTGACGAATTTCAAACGCCGCCGCGGTCGGGCTCACGTCCAGCATTTCATAATAGTTCAACTCGGCAAAACTTTTCCGCACTCAGGCCTCCCCGACGGTTGTGCGCCAAGCCCGGCTCTTTCTACACGTACTGAAGCATCAATTGCCGGCCCGCCGGCTGAAAGATCTGCCGGCCCGCGGCGCGCAGCTCGCCCGCGGTCTTCGTGTAAGGGTAACGGTCCAGATAAGACACCTGCTGACAAATCGCATCGTGGACATGATCGTCGTAAGAGACATTGCCCATGAATTCGACGTGCAGGTTCATGTGTTTTTCGATAATTCTGCAAACATGTGCTCCAAGGGCGGGATTGTCCCGCCTGTGAAGCTGGTTGATGATGAGCCTGAACCGGAAGGCGTCAAAATCCTTCTGAAGTTCCCGAAAGCGCTCCGGGTAGTCCCGCGCGATGACGTTCATCATAAACTCCGGCCGGCCCGAGGCGCCCTCGCCGAACTGCTCGATCGCCTCTTCCTCCAGCGCCTTGAATTGCGACACGCTGAAACCGTAACGGATTCGCCGGAAATAAACGGATCGGATCAGGCGGTACACATTTTCAATGGAGGTGGGCTCCGGCGTGGTAATGAAAATGCCGTTTTGGGAAATCAGAAAAAAATCGAGTGTGTTGAATGACGTTCCGGCGCCCAGATCCAGCAGAATGCAGTCGTAATCCAGCTTCATGATGGCGCGCATTGTCTTGACCTTCTGTTCGTGGGGAAGATTGGCAATCGCGAAATGGTCCTGGGCGCCGCTGATGAGAAAGAGGTTTTCAAAAGGCGTCTCCACGACCGTGTCGTCCAGGCGTTCCGTCTTTTTCTGAAGAAAATCGGACAAACTTTTCGAAGGATAGGGAACCCCGACCAGCGTGTGCAGATTGGCCGCTCCCAGATCCAAATCGATCACCAGCGTTTTTCTGCCCAGCCCCGCCGACAACCGTCCCAGCGAACTGGTGATAAAGCTTTTGCCGGAGCCGCCTTTGCCTCCGCCAATCGGCCAAATATGCGCCATAAACCATCCGCTCAATGATTTTAGTAGTTTCCTACACGAAAAACGAACAGGATTCAAGAAAAAAGTTTGATATTGTCAATGATTTTAAACAGTTTGAAATTTTTCACCCGGCGGGACCGCATGGAGCAGCCCTTCACCCGGAAAATCACAGCAGGGTCCGGGACAACTTTCTTGACTTATCCCACTATTGTTTTTAAGAAGGCCTGTGACTTTTCGCGCTGTGGGATGAGGGAATGATCGATCACGAACCGAACATACAGGCGGCCCTGCTGCAGCATACTTCCGAAGCCCGGCTGATCCTGGAAGGCGATTTCATTCTTCCCGACGGGCGCGTTATCAAAGGCGGATATATGGTCCGCGCCGACGGCGGCGAGGTTTTTCTGACCGACACAGAAGGCCGGGGGGGGATCCGCGGCAAAGACATTCTGCTTTCTCCCGCCGCGCCCGCTGAATCTTTTTTTACCGTATCCGGCATAAAGATCGGCATCGATTTTCACTGGCAGCGGGCGCAGAAACAGTCATTCCGGGGAGCGCTTTTGCTTTCGGGACAAGGCCAATCCGCCTTTCACCTCATCAATATCGTTCCGCTCGAGGAATACCTGGCCTCGGTGATTTCTTCGGAAATGGCGGCCAGCGCCCCTCTGGAGTTTCTCAAAGCACAGGCCGTCACCGCGCGAAGCTGGCTGACGGCGATGCTGGCGAAAAAAAAATCCATCCGGGCACGCCATCCAAAAACAAAAGGCGAAATCATCGTTTGGCAGGATGTGAACGATCATCAGGGCTTCGACGTGTGCGCCGACGACCACTGTCAGCGCTATCAGGGCATCACCCGCATCGTTTCGGAAAATGTCAACCGGGCCATCGACGCCACACGCGGAATATTTCTGACCAGCGCGGGTGAAATCTGCGATGCGCGCTACTATAAATGCTGCGGCGGACGGACGGATGTTTTTGCAACCGCATGGGAGGATGCCTCTTTCCCCTATCTGACAAGCATCACGGACGGCAAGAAACAGCGCGCGCCGATCCATACGGAAAAAGACGCGGCCGAATGGCTGCGCGCAAAACCCGACGCATACTGCAACACCAACGATCCGGAAATTCTGCGGAAGATACTGCCCTCGTTTGATCTGGAGACCTTGAATTTCTATCGCTGGCGGGTTGAATATCAGCCCGAAGAGCTGGAGGAAATTATCAGGTCGAAATCCGGCATCGACTTCGGCAGGCTGAAAAATATCGAGGCGCTGCAGCGCGGTCCGTCCGGAAGAATTTGTCGGCTGAAAATCGAAGGCTCGCTCGGCGCGGCGGTTGTCGGCAGGGAGCTGGAAATCCGCCGCTGGCTTTCGCCCACGCATTTGCTCTCCAGCGCTTTCGTCGTCTCAGTCAAACGGGATCCGGACGGAAACGCGCTCGGCTTTCTTCTGGAGGGCGGCGGATGGGGACACGGCGTGGGCCTGTGTCAGATCGGGGCGGCGGTGATGGCGTCTCAGGGACGGAGCGCCGAAGAGATTCTGTCGCATTATTTTACCGGCGCAATGTTGAAAAAACTGTATTGACGTCCTCAAGGATGACCTGGAAAACGGGTGCAAGAGCCAACTAAAGGAACTTCATGTCTGATCCCAATCAACATGCAAACGATGGTCGCGCTTCGCAGTTAAAAGCATGCCGAGGCGGCGGGAAAGAGGCGACGCAGGCGTATGGCGCCATACGCCGAGGAGACGATGACAAAGCCAGCAAAGGCAGGCGCATGAATGCGAAGCGCAACCCCTGGCTCTGGGTACCGTCCATCTACATCGCCGAAGGCATTCCCTACATGATCGTCATGACCGTCAGCGTCGTGATGTACAAAAATCTGGGGCTTTCCAACACCGACATCGCTCTTTACACCGGCTGGCTTTACCTGCCCTGGGTGATCAAACCGCTGTGGAGCCCCTTCGTCGATCTTTTCCGCACCAAGCGCTTCTGGATCGTCGCCATGCAGCTGGCCATCGGCGGATCATTTGCCTGCGTCGCCCTCACGCTGCCGGCATCGGATTTTGTGCGCTATACGCTCGCCATGTTCTGGATCATGGCCTTTTCTTCCGCCACGCATGACATCGCCGCCGACGGCTTTTATATGCTGGGGCTCACCACGCCCGAACAGGCCGCCTTTGTCGGCGTGCGCACTGTTTTTTACCGCGTCGCCACCATTGCGTCCAAGGGCGGCCTGGTGATTCTGGCCGGCACGCTGCAAAAATGCGGTTATCCGGCAGCTTGCGCCTGGTCGATCACATTCGTGGTCGTCGGCGCTTTTTTTCTGGCTCTCTGCCTGTATCATTTGCTGGTTCTGCCCTATCCCGAAGCCGACCACAGCGCGCCGCTGGACAAAGGCCGGGGCGTTGTGGCTGAATATTTCCGGATCATCACCCTGTTTTTCCGCCGCAAAGATATTGTCGTCATCATCTGCTTTTTTTTGTTTTTCCGCTTTGCCGAAGCGCAACTGGTGAAGATGGTCGCGCCGTTTCTTCTGGATTCCCGCGCCGAAGGCGGCCTGGGGCTTTCCACCGCCCAGGTCGGATGGATTTACGGCACCGTGGGCGTTGTGGCGCTCATGCTGGGCGGGCTTTTGGGCGGCTATGTCATTTACCGCAACGGCCTGAAATTCTGGCTGTGGCCAATGGTGATCATCATGCATGTGCCCGATGTAATTTTCGTGTATCTGTCGCACGCGCAGCCGGATAATATCTGGCTGATCGGTTCCGCGGTAGCAGCCGAGCAATTCGGCTACGGATTCGGATTTACCGCCTATACGATGTATATGATCATGGTTTCACAGGGTGAATACAAAACCGTCTTTTACGCCATCGGCACGGGAATCATGGCGCTGGGCATGATGCTTCCGGCCATGTCCAGCGGCTGGATTCAGGAAAAACTCGGATATATTCATTTCTACTACTGGATATTGCTCACGACGATCCCGGGATTCATCGTCACGGCGCTGGTAAAGATCGATCCGGAGTACGGGAAGAAGGCGTAGGCGACGGGGTTCGGGCCGCAGCCATAAGGTTCATGGGGGCCTGAAAACCGCAAGCCGGTGCTTCAGCACGTATTCGGCGAGACGACTTTTACATAGCGCCATCCCATGTAAACCGCCACCAGGACAAACATCCAGCGCAAGGGCTCCTCCGGAATAAACTGGGCGATTCCGGCGCCGGCAAAGGCGCCCAGCACAATGCCCGGCACCATGCTGAACAGCAGTTTGCCCGCCACATTGCCCAGCTTCCAGTGCGCGAAAGCGCCGACGAATCCTGAAGGGACCATGACCAGGAGAGCGGTTCCCTGGGCAACGTGCTGTGTAAAGCCTCCCAGAAGGATCATGGCGGGAATCATGATCGTTCCGCCGCCGATCCCCATCAGACCGGAAAGAAATCCCGTAGCGCCCCCCGTCACGACCAGGGCGACATTGGAGACGGCATCCGGCAGAACGCCGATCCAATCGGCGAGAATGGGCTTCAAAAGCAGGAGCGCGGAGCAAAAAATCAGAAACCCGCCGAAAAATTTTTTCAGCTTCCAGTCGGGCAGCCGGTCGGCCAGACGGGCGCCCGCCGCGGCCAGCAGCATGGCCGGAACCGCCAGCAGAACGGCCGCTTTCCAATTCACCTGGCCGTGCAGTCCGTAAGAGACGGCCCCGCTGATTCCCGTAAAAATCAATACCACCAGGGACGTGCCGTGCGCGCGGCACTGATCCACATGCAGTATCTCCACCAGCAGGGGAACCATGATGATTCCACCGCCGATTCCAATCAGTCCGCCGAAACAGCCGGCGGCAAGACCGATGGCAAAACTGATCCACTGCGTCCTCATTTTCAACCCCCGTTCACAAAAATAAACGGCATCGCCGTTTACGATCATACGGATCACGTCCTGAAAATCAAGCCTTATGTACGCGCCCGCGCGCCAGCGAAGCCAGAATGCCGCCCACGCAGATCACCGCCAGAATTGCAAAAATGATTTTCGCGCTCGTGATCAGCAGCTCGCCGTTTTCGTAGTCAATGCCGCGGCTGCCGATGATCCAGGCGAAAACCAGCATGGCAATGCCCATGCTCAGCATCTGCCCCACCATCCGCATGGTCGCCTGCATCGCGGACGCGATGCCGTAAAATTTGCCGTCCACCGAGCTCATGACCGCATTGACGTTGGGAGAAGAAAAAAGCGCGAAGCCGGTTCCCAGAAGCGCCAGACAAAACAGAATCGTCCAAAGCGGCGTATCCCTGGCAACGAAAATCAAACCGGCGAGGCCGACGACCGTGATTGACATTCCGATCGAGGAAATGATGCGGGGTTCATGGCGATCGGACAGCCGCCCCGCCAGCGGCGAGAAGACCGCCTGCAGCAGGGGTTCGATGACCAGCAAAAAACCGGTCTGGGAAGGCGTGAGCCCTTTGACGTGCTGCAGATAAAGACTCATCAGGAACGTGACCGCAAAGGTTGCGCTGTAGTGAATCAGGGCGGCCAGGTTGGAGAAGGCAAAAACCCGGTTGCGCAGAAACAGGCGGATATTGATGAGCGGCGAGGGCTTTTGGAGCTGACGGCGGATGAAAATAATGAAAAAGATTCCGCCCGCGGCAATCAGAACGGCGCCGCGGGAAGAGGGAAGCCGCGAAAAGCCGTACATCAGGGCAAACAGTGCAGCCGCGTACAGGAAGGAACCGCTCAGGTCAAATGGTTCTCCCGCCGCGGCGGGCGTTTTTTCGTCCTCCATCCGCAAGGCCAGCCCCGCGGCACCTGCTCCCAGCGCGGCGTTTGCGATAAAAATGGCCTGCCATCCCAGGTGCTGGGTCAGCAGGCCGCCGATCAACGGACCGGCGGTGAGGCCGGTGTAAACGGCGGCAATGTTGATCCCCAGCATTTTGCCGCGCTCGCCCGCGGGATAGGCGGAAACCAGGAGAGCCGTGCCGGTGCTGAAGATCATCGCGGCGCCGAATCCCTGAGCGACGCGCAACGCGATAAAAAGGCTCTCCGTTTCCGGCAAGACGGCCAGAAGCGAGGAGAGAGCAAAAATCAGCGATCCGGAAAGGAAAAATATTTTTCTCCCGTAAATATCCGCGAGCCGCCCCATCGGCAGCAGCATGATGGCCGATGCCAGAAGAAACGAAGACGCCACCCAGCTCAGGGAAATTGCATCCATGGAAAAAGCCCGGCCGATGGCGGGAAGGGCGACGTTCACGGAAGACCCCATGAAGGGCGTCGTAAACGAGCTGATCGTGGTGGCAAAAAGAACAATGGGGAGTTTTTTCGGAGTGGCCATGGGTCCCGTCACAGGAAAGGGGGTTACTTTCCGGGAAAGGCTTTTTTATGCAGCGCGGCAAAGCCGTCCTTGCCGCAGGCCATCATCAGCGTCAGCGGCATGAGGCGGCGCGCCTGCCGAAGCATGCTTTCCGACAGATTCCGGATATCCCACTGGGCGTGCGCGTCCGCCCGCAGGCGGGACAGATGGTAAAGCTCCCGGGCGTTGAATTTCATAAGTACCCTTCTGCGGTGCGCGTTGGTCAGAAGATAAGCCGCCGCCTGCGGCGCTTTTTCCAGAATGCGATCATATCTCTTTTCCGTCTGCCGCATGAGGGCCATGAATTCCTTTTGCCGGCCGACCAGGCGCACGGAGGGCGGAACGGTCACGCCCAGCCTGGGGGCGTAGTCCTGGGCGATGATGGTCGCCATGCGGTGGCGCTTGAGCTGGGCAAAGCAGCTCGCGCTTACCGTCAGCTCGTAGCGCAGATCGACGTTTTCCAGTTCCCTTAGCGCGGCATCGTAGAGCTGCATGTTTTCAAACACGGTTTGGAACAAGCCTTTCATCTCGCGGGGGCTCAGCCGGGCGGCGCGGCGCTGGCAACGTCCGTAGCTCTGAGAGGAAGAAGCAAACAAAACCGCGGCGGCGGCCTGCCGGTCCGCGCCGGGCGTCGCGGATACGAGCCGGACATCGGTGAACTTTTCCCGGTCTGCTTTCACTTGCCGCTTCTCCAAAAGGATTCCGGCCATGGTCCGCAGCCGCGGCCGGGTCAGGCGGTCGTAATCTGTAGCTTGGGTGTAGCGAATCAGCGACGGCGCGATTTCCCGGGTTGCGTGATAGAGCTTCTCGCTGAAAAGGCGCGCCTCCGCCAGCGGCAGGGAGGCCAGCCGGCGCAGCATCAGCTCCAGATTGCGGGCGTTGACGGTCATCCCCAGTTGCGTCTGGGTGGCAAGCGCGATGGCGTAGCGCGCATCTTCCTTGGCCCAGCCCTCCAGCAAAGAGCGGTTGGCGGGGTTTGCGGCCAGTTCCGGATTTTTCTCAAAGACATGAGGCCGGAGCCGCTCATAGAGATCATGGTAAAAATCGTTTTGCAGCCGGATCGTTTCGACAAATTCCTCCCGCATTCCCGCCCGGACGATTTCTTCAGGCACGACGAAGTCCCGGTCAAACAATACGTACCGCTGGGATTTTTCCGTATAGGAGCAAAGGCGGAATTTTTCGATTTCTTCAACC
>ERZ724518.1606-NODE-1606-length-10163-cov-13.142857_pt1 | contig 10163 bp, 13 predicted proteins | sample MGYA00376051_ERZ724518 | MGnify/ENA primary metagenome ERZ724518 (study PRJEB28724, sample SAMN07190885) | wastewater metagenome | isolation source: influent of sewage treatment plant in Hong Hong | place: Hong Kong | collected 2016-03-17 ... | reverse complement strand
ATTTCTTACATAGTTTTACCAACTTCATTACTCAATCTTTATCATCAAATTTTTGATTTTAGATTTTCAGGTGTTTCTATAGATATTCAAAAAACATTAACTCTATTTTTAAAAGAAGGATATTGGGAAAAACATTTAAGAAAAATAAGAAATATAAATAGAAAAAAACATGATTTAATGAAAGAATATTTAAAAGAATTTTTGAAAGATGAAATAAAAATTTTAAGAGAAGGAAGTGGATTGAATCTTTTAATAAAACCACTTGTAAATATAGATTTAGACAAACTTGATGAATCATGTAAACAAAAAGAGATAAAAATCTATTTTAAAGAGTTTTTTAATTTAGAAAAAGTCATTGCTTTGGGATTTGGTGGTTTTGAAGATTTTGAGATAAAAAATGCCATAAAAATTTTTAGCGAAGTTTGGTTTAAAACCAAACTTTTATAAAATTTATAAAAGCTCAAAAATTGATTTTTTTGAGTATTTTAAAGCATTTTTAATCAATGTAATATATTTTGTATCGCTAATATGTTTGTTTGCAAAACAAGACAAATATGGATCTAATTTTTGATTAAACATCGTATAGTTTGAAGTAGCAAAAGAAAACAAATACTCTTCATTTGTTTTTTCTTTCATATTATTAAAAAGATACAACCATTCTTTATAAAACTTATCTATTTTTACTGTGTAATTTTGTTTTGTTAGTGGATTTATATGTTTTACTACCAAACATCTATTAAACTCATGAATTTCAATATCACTTATTTTTATCTCTTGGATTTCTTTAAAACTCTTAAAAAATAAAAAAGGTAACATCAAAAAAAGAATATTTAAAAGATTTTTATCGTCATTTTTATTAAGCTCAAAAAATTCGATATATTTTTTGTAAAAAGCATCCATATCAAAAATAACCTCTGGATTACGTGTCTTTACTTTCTCTCTTATTGCATTATTAATTTTTTCGTACTCTTCTTCACTAATAGAATTTTCATCAAATAATTTATCGTTTAATTCTTTTAATCTTTTTGAAAAGATTCTAAATGTTCCATAAGATTTTTCATTAATATACTCAAAAATAAAATTATAGATATCACTTTGATTTTTAATTATTTTTAATAATTTTGTCTCAAAAACTTCTACTTGATTTTTTGACATTATCTTCCTTCTATTTTTATATAAGTATTATAATTATGTGATATTTATATAAATTATATATATTTAAAATTGTGGTTCTCTAATTCCATATTTTTCAAACCATTTTGTTTTTATAATTTCATCTGTTGATAGATTTCTAATATATTGGTCATCTTGATTTTGAAAATATAAATTAGTCCATATTTGTGCTAACCACTCATGCCGTTTCAAAGTTTTTGAGCTAATTAATTTTTCCCAATCATAACCCATTCTTCTACTAAAACCAATCACGGGAAATGTTCTTTCTAATCTACTCATTTTATCTCCTTTTATGATTTTTGTTAATTTTATCAAAAAATAATGTTAATTTTATATTAATATAACTGAAGAATTACTTATTATTTTTTAAATACAAATTAGTTATTAAAAAGATTTATAAATGAAAACTAGAAAAATATTTATAATTGAGTAACCCAAACTCCAACACTAAGAGCTGAGTCTGAAATTCCCACAAATGAACCAGCAATTGGAGGAATATTATCAGGTAATCTAGAAACTGCAACTGATATATGGTCTGTTCCAACAATATTCCCAGTAGTTGGATCAAAACCAATCCAACCACCGCCAGGAATATAAACTTCAGCCCAAGCATGAGTAGAACCTACTTCATGAGACATCAAAGGAGCGTACAAATAGCCACTTACAAATCTTGTTGCAAAACCTAGGCATTTAACAGCTTCCATAAATAAAAAAGCAAAATCTCGACACGAACCAGAAGTATAAAAAAGTGTTTGTTTTACAGTTTGAACACCTGCTTCTTCTCTTACTTTATATGTAAAATTTTTAAAAATATAAGTTGTTAATTTTTGTAAAAGCGTATAAGTTTGAATCACTTCATGATATTTATAAATATTACAAATCCAATTATTTAAAAGAGTTCTTGTCTCTTCATTTGGTAAAATCATATAAGATGAAAGAATAAAATTGTCATTTGCAAGATATTTAAAAGGATAATTGATTGCATAATCAGATACTATAAAATCAAGTGGAGATTCATTATAGTGTTGAATAATTACTTCACTTTCAATAAAAAGTTGTTGAGTTACAGTCTCAAAAGTAGCAACTGCAACAGAATTATCTTCAACATCTCTGTGCCAAAATATTTTTGCTTCAGGAGTACTTTTTAAAGTAAAAGACTCTATTCTAAGTTCATGACTTTCTCTTGGTCTTAAAAGTAGATTATGTGTACCTAAAATCACACTATTTGAATAATTGTAATAAGTTCGATGGATAATTTTATAGCGTTGCATATTTTATCCTAAAGTTAAATTTTTATAAAAATTTATTAAAAATTATAAGCTATAAAAGGTCATAAACCATAGCTATCTCATCACAAATAGGAAAATGTTTACATCTAATACAATCAGCCCAAATCTTATGTTCAGGAATTTCCTCTTTTGAAATCACTCTAAATCCACAACTTTCAAAAAAACCTTGTTCATAAGTCAATGACAAAAGTTGCTTAATTCCATATTCTTTTGCTTCTTTAATACAAGCTTCAACAAGTTGCTTTCCTAGTTTTAAACCTCTAAATTCTTTAGCAACAACTAAACTTCGTACTTCTGCAAGTCTTGGAGAATGAATATGAGTTGCTGTAAATCCAGCAATTTTATCATTAACTTTTACAACTGTGTAAGAACGAATAGTTGTTGCCATTTCATCTTCTGTTCTTAAAAGAATTTTCCCACTTTGTACTTCTTCTTTTACTATTTCTTGCATTTTAGGAATATCAGCCACTGTTGGCTTATAAAATCTAATGTCCAAATAAGTATCCTGTAATTTTATTTTGTAAATCTATCATACCCTTTTTTTTCAAATTTGATATAAAAATTCCTTCAGGGTATTCTCTTTTTAATTTAGCTAAATCATTCATTTTCAATTTATCAATTTTTGTGAAAGCTTGAATAATGATTTGATCACCTCTTTTAATTGTTCTCAAAAATTCATCTACATTTTTATCTATATCTAATAAAGGATGTCTTGAATCAATTAAATGAACAAAAATTTGTAAATTAGGTCTTTGTTCCAAATAAGCAGTTAAATTTCTATTCCATTCTGCTTTTAAACTCTTTGCAACTTTTGCATATCCAAAACCTGGTAAATCTACAAATCTAGCATATAAATATGGTAACTCTAAATTATCTGTTTTAAATTTTATTTCAAAATAATTAATCAGTTGCGTTTTTCCAGGTGTTGATGAAGATTTTGCTAAACCTTTTATATTTGTCAAAGTATTAAGTAATGATGATTTTCCTACATTTGACCTTCCTAGAAATGCGACTTCAGCCCTATCAGGAGTGGGAGAATCAGCAATTCCTTGAGCAGATTGTAAAAAAGTTGCTTGTGTTATTTTCATTTATTATTTCCTTTTTCTTCACCACGCTCAACATTAATAATAAACCGAACAGGTTTATTTTCACTACCTTTTACTTTTGCTTCACCACTTAACTGGTTAACATAAATTGTATCACCATAAACTTTTCTATCATCATTTTTTTCTTGTAAAAACCCATTACCTAAAATTGTATATTCCTCTTTTTGAGGAGAATATATGATTTTATCACCATTTCCAATATAATGCTTATCTTTTGTAACTATTTCAAAATCAGCTTTTCCTATTGCTTCATATCGTAAAGGAACTTTAGCATTATTTTTATCTGTCGTAAAAAAAACCTCTACCTTATCAGCATTTAATTTATCTTGAGCCATTTTTATTTTTACATTTCCTGTAAATATTGAAATTCCTTTTTTATCATCTGCTTGGAAATCTTGGGCATCAATTATCAAAGTTTCACTTTGAGCAAATAAAAGTGTAGAACAAAGTAAAGTTCCAATTAAATATTTCATCTTTTTCCTTTTTATTTTTGAGTTACATCTATTTCAAAATGTGCATTTTTTGCAGTTATATAATCATTATTTATATCTAAATATAAATTTGTACCTTTAAAAAAATGATTATTGTAAATTGCATCAAATGGTTTACTATTTTGGGCTATTTTCTTTTTATCATCATATATTAATTCATGAGTATTTAATTTTACAAAATCATCTCTTGTATATTTAACATTTTTTGTCAATGTATAAATATCTTGTTTTTTTACTATTAAATCAGCTTGTAATTTTTCACTTTTAAAATCTTTAGTCAAATCCTGATTTTTCAAAATTATATCTGCATTGAACATTTCATCTCTATTTTTATATTTTACAGCATGACTTGATATTACTACTTTATTTATACTTTGTTCATTTAAAGTGTACATTACAGGTTTTTCAAAAATTACTAAAGGTAAATCTTTATCAACTTTATATTTTTCAAGATTTTTAATAGGAATAAAATAAGAAACTACAGCTAATAATAAAAGAGTAAATGTGAAGAATCTTATACCCATGCGTTTAAAAATTCCTCTTCAAGACCATCTTCTTTAAAAATATATTCAAGCATTTCTCTAACTGCTCCTTCACCACCTTTATTTGTACAAATAACATTGACAAACTCTTTTAAATAGTGAGTTCCATTTGCTGGAGTAAATGAAAGCCCAACTCTTTTTAACATATTATAATCATTTAAATCATCACCAATCGCAGCTACTTCATGCCAAGACAAACCTTCTTGTTTTAAAATATTTTCTAAAACCTCTTGCTTATTTTTTATTCCTTGATGAAGATGTGTAATATTTAATTCTTTTGCTCTTTTTTCAACAATCGTTGAATTTCGACCTGTTATTATTGCAGCTTTTTTACCAAATTTTTTTGTCCAAACAGCTATTGCTAAACCATCAGCTACATCAAAAGATTTTGTCTCTTCACCACTAGAAGAATAGGTAATTTTTCCATCAGTTAAAGTTCCATCTACGTCTAAAACAATAAGTTTAATCATAAAATACCCTTTGTGCTTGGAATTCCTAATCTTTCATTTTTTGCTAACGCACGTCTTAGTGCAACTGCAAATGCTTTAAAAGTAGCTTCTAAAATATGATGTTTGTTTCTTCCTCTATCACTTATAATATGCACAGTTAATCCAGCATTTCCAGCTAACGCGTGAAAAAACTCTTCAACTAACTCAACATCAAAATCTCCCACTTTTCCACTTACATTTACTTCATAAACTAAAAATGGTCTATTTGATAAATCTAAAGCACAGGTTGTTGCGGCTTCATCCATAACAACAGTTGCATTTCCATATCTTTCAACTGCCTGAATAGGAAAAATTGCTTTTTTTAAAGCTTGCCCTAAAACTATTCCGCAATCTTCAACGGTATGATGAGCGTCAATATGTAAATCTCCTTCACAAAATAATTCAATATCAATTCCGCTATGTTTTGATAAAGCTTCTAGCATATGGTCAAAAAATCCAACGCCTGTTTTTATGTCTGATTTTCCATAACCATTTATATCTAATTTACATTTTATATTTGTCTCTTTTGTTTTTCTATTAACTTCTATCATCTTTTTTCCTATTTATTAATAATTAATGCACTATTCAAATTATTAGCATTTTTAAATCTTTGAGCCTCTTCATAACTACTAAAACCTTTTATTAAAACTTTATATAACTGCTTACCATTAACTAATACTTTTTCTGATTCAACTCTATTTGAAAATTTTTGTTGATAATCATTTTTTATTTTTAAAGCGCCTTCTGGCTTACTAAATGCTCCTATTTGAAGGTCATATTTACCATTTGAAAGTATCGCTTTTGGTTTTACATCTACATTACTAACTGTTGATGTTTTTATAATAGGAGTTTTTACAACCGTTGGTACAACTTTTGGTGAAATATTTACTTTTGAACCTATAATTTTATCTTCTTTTATATCTAAAGGCTCAAGAGCATCTATGTCTTCATTTGGTACTGAAACTTTATCAACTACACTATAAGGAGCGTCTTTATTTTCTATTTCACCGTTATACCCAAGAATTGTAATCTTAACATTAGCTGTTCCTTTACGCACCATATCAATTTGATGAGCAGCTTTATTTGATAAATCAATAATTCTTCCTCTTACAAAAGGACCTCTGTCATTAATCCGTACAACAATAGATTTCCCATTTTCTAAATTATCTACTTTTACAACTGTATTCATTGGTAAAGTTTTATGAGCGGCAGTCATATCATACATATTATAAATTTCACCATTTGATGTCTTTTTAGAGTGAAAATCTGGTCCATACCAAGATGCTATCCCTTCAAATTCATCTCCTATATTTGCAATAAAAGGATAATATTTTATTCCAAATACATTATATGGTCTCATTGTATACTTATGCATCTCCTTGGAATTATTTATTTTTGAATTTTTAGTATCCTTATAAAATTTCATATAATCATCATTTACAGATTTCTGAGAACATCCAGTAAATAAAAATGGGGCTAATATTAAACTTAGTAATAAACCTTTTTTCAAACTACTATTTATAAATCTCAATCTTATCCCCTATTTTTAACAAATTCGATTTTTTGTTATTAACTATTTTTAGTTTTTTTATACTTACTTTATGCTTTTTTGCAATAGACTCTAAAGAATCGCCTTTTTTTATGATATAAATTAAAGGCTTCTCTTTATTGATTTTATTATTTTTCTTAGTTTCAACTACTTTTGAAACATTTATATTATCTTTAACAACCGTTATATTACCCATTTTTTGGTTATAAACATCTAATTTTGTATTAGGAATATAAATATTATAATTTTTCGAATCACTAGGAACTACTTGCTTTTTAATATGTTTATTTATACTTTTTAATTCTTCAAAATTCATAGATATTGCATTTGCAATTGATTTTAGCTGTAAACCACTTGGAGCTTTTACTTTTTGTAGTTCATATTTACTTTTTTTATCAATATTCTTAAATAAGTTTCTATTAGAAATAATAGATAAAGCTATTAATTTTTGTACATAATTCAAACTTGTTGCAGGTATATAATCTTTTTGTTTATTATTCTTAATTAAGTATTCAAAACTATAAGAACCTTCTGCTTTACCAATTTCATTATAAACTTCATATAAATTACTAAAACCTTTTTTTGTTTTTTGATAATCACTTATAAATATTTTATAACTTTTAATTCTAGAATCATCACTTTTATGTGGATTTAACTCTAAATATCTATCAAGTGAAGCTCTAGCTATTCCTTCAAGAACTCTTCCCTCTCCACAATTATAAGCTAATATTGCAAGATACCACTTACCTAATTTTTTATAATATCCTTTAATATAAGAACTAGCAGCATCTGTTGATTTAATTAAATCTAATCGTTCATCAACAAATTCATCATTTCTTAACTTTAAAGAACTTGCTGTTTGAGGTATTATTTGCCATAATCCACCTGGAGAACTTTTTCCTCTTGTTTGATTTACAAAACTAGACTCAATTAAAGGAATAAAAAATACCGCCTCAGGCAAATTCTCTTTTTCAATTTCACTTCTTACTATTTGAACATTTAAAGAAGATTTTTTTAAAAAATTATCATAATATGATATTTTAGAACCTGAGGAATACTCTTGGAAAATATTTTGGAAAGAAGATTCAGAAGAAAAAGAGGGTTCAAGACCTAAATCTTTTAGGGTACTTATGTCATTTTGTGTTGATAAATTCGCTAAAAGGGAATTTACTAAAAGTAGTAGTATAAATATAATCTTATTCAAGTTTTTCCCTTTTTTGATATAAATTAAATTATATCGAAGAAAGACTAGAAAACTCTTTAAATAATTTTTTTGCGTTATTTGTTGTTATTTCTTGAACTTCTTCATCACTAATTTCAAGTAATTCTGAAATTTTCTGAGAAATAAAAAGTGTATAGTAAGGTTCATTTCTCTCCCCTCTATGTGGATGAGGAGTAAGATAAGGAGCATCTGTTTCAATTATTAGTTTATCTTTTGGAATTTTTGGTAAGACTTCAACTAATTTCTTTGCATTTTTAAAAGTTAATACTCCACCTATTCCAAAATAAAAATTATGATCTGATAATGGAAGTAAATGTTCACTTGCATTATAACAATGTAAAACTCCACCAACTTCTTTTGCATTGTAATCAATTAATATCTGTTTTGAATCATTTGAAGCATCTCTAATATGGACAATTAAAGGTTTTTTTACTTTTTTTGCAAACTCTATTTGAGCTATAAAAACCTCTTTTTGTTTTTTTATATTTTGAGCTTTTTCAATTTCATCTTCTGGAAGTCTAAAATAATCTAAACCACATTCACCAATAGCAATACATTTTGGATGATTTACATATCTTTCCATAGTTGCTTCATCAAACTTATCTATATCATAAGGATGTATTCCAACTGCAAAATATACTTCAGTATACTTTTCAGCTAAAGCAACAGCTTGTGGTAAATCATCAAAATCAGCACCAGGGATCAAAAAACCCTTTACATCGTGAGTTATAGCATTCCTAATAACTTCATCAATATCTTCGTAATATTGTTTGTTGTCTAAGTGACAATGAGTATCAATAATTATGATAAAAACCTTTTATTTACTAAATTTATTATGTTATTTATTTGAGAAATATCAGCTGATTTAATCCAAGCATCTATCCCAAAATTTTTAAAAGCTTCATAATCACTCTCATCTTCAATTATTGCAATTGATACATATTTTTCTTTACAAATTTTTGATTTATTTTCTTCAAATTCAAATATTGAATCAATATTTATAATTGCAATATCAGCATCACTCGTTTCACCTGTTGTATGAAAATATTCAACTTTAAATTCAGGATTAAATAAAGACTCATCAACTTCGCAAAATGTAACAATTTTCATAATATTATCTCCAGTTTTTTATTAAAAATATTCTATCTAAAAAGTTATTAATTTATAACTTATAAGATATATCTCGCTGTATCTATATTATCTACAATATCATCTAATTTGTTTGCGACTAATTCTTTAGTGACAACAACCTTTTCACCTTTTTTCTCATCAGCATCAAAAGAGATATCTTCAATTACTTTTTCAATAACTGTATGAAGTCTTCTAGCACCGATATCTTCTGTTTTTTCATTTGCAGTAACTGCATATTTTGCAAATGCTTTTATCGCTTCATCATCAAATTCTAATTCAACTTCTTCGACAGCTAAAAGTGCTTGATATTGTCTTAAAAGTGAATTTTTAGTATTTGTTAAAATTTTATATAACGCTTCTTCATCCAAAGACTCCAATTCAACTCTTAAAGGAAATCTTCCTTGAAGTTCAGGAATCAAATCACTAGGTTTTGACACATGAAATGCACCAGCTGCTATAAATAAAATATGATCTGTTTTTATTTGTCCATATTTGGTTTGAACACTACTTCCTTCAACGATAGGAAGTAAATCTCTTTGAACACCTTCTTTTGATGGATCTTGACCATTATTCTTTTTACCTGATGCTATTTTATCTATTTCATCTAAAAAAATAATTCCGCCATTTTCACATCTTTTTAAAGCTTCAACCTTTATTGCTTCTGTATCAAGTAAACTTTCACTTGCAACACCTCTTAATAAAACTTTAGCATCTTTAATAAAAACCTCTTTTTTTATAAGATCTTTATTCAATCCTCCAAGCATTTTATTTAAACTCTCTTGCATTGAACTCATATCAAAAGGCATTGATGAATCTAAAATTTCTATATGTGTTTTTTTAGGGATTTCTATTTCAATTTTTTTATCATCTAAAGTTCCATCAAGAAGTTTTTTTTCCATAGTGTTATATGTTTTAATGAAAGATTCTTTAGCAGCTTCACTGGCAGTTTCAGGTAAAGGTGGAACTAACTTTTCAATTATTTTTCTATTTACTTCATCATCAATTTTATCTTTAATTTTTTCTTCAAATTCACGAGTAACTAAATTTATTCCTTCATAAACCAAATCTCTAATCATAGATTCAACATCTCGACCTACAAATCCAACTTCAGTGTATTTACTAGCTTCAACTTTTACAAAAGGTAAACCCATCATTTTTGCAAGTCGTCTAGC
>ERZ724518.1605-NODE-1605-length-10165-cov-7.123541_pt1 | contig 10165 bp, 9 predicted proteins | sample MGYA00376051_ERZ724518 | MGnify/ENA primary metagenome ERZ724518 (study PRJEB28724, sample SAMN07190885) | wastewater metagenome | isolation source: influent of sewage treatment plant in Hong Hong | place: Hong Kong | collected 2016-03-17 ... | reverse complement strand
GTCGGCGTGTTCGGTCTGGTGGCGGGCACCATCGCCACCGCCGGCCTGGGGGCGGTCAACACGCTGGTCGCCGGCCAGCCCAAGCTCACCGACAACACCGCCGACACCGCCTGGACCGCGCTGCGCGCCGACGGCGACCCGGCCGCGGCGCCGGTGCACGCCGTCGTCACCACCGAACAGCAAGTCTTCCAACGGTCCTCGTCGATCCCCGACGCCAAGAACGCCGTCGCCTCGTGGCTGCCGCCCGGCCCGGTCGCGCTGGCCGACTACCCCACCGTGCTGCTGTCCGGGACCTGGCTGTCCGAGGAACAGGTGAGCGCGGCCAGCGAGTTCGCCCGGTTCATGCACAAACCGGAGCAGCTGGCTCAACTCGCGAGCGCCGGGTTCCGGGCCGAGGGCGCCAGCCCGAAGGGCAACGACGTGGTGGAGTTCGGGCCGATCGGCGAGCCGCTGGCGGTCGGCGACGAGGCCCTGCGCGCGACCCTGGCCGACGCCCTGACCTCGCCGGCCACCGGCTCGGCCACCACCGTCATGCTCGACCAGGCGCTGTCCGGTGATGAGGGCGGCAAGCCGCGACTGGCCAATGTGACCGGCGCGCTGGACAACCGGATCAGGGCGCTGCCGCCCAACTCCGCGGTCGGGTTGTGGACCTTCAACGGCGTCGAGAGCCGCAGCGTCGTCCCGCTGGGCCCGCTCTCCGATCCGGTCGGCGGCCAGCCGCGTACCGCGGCGCTCAGCGGTGCGCTGCAGGGGATGGCGCCGTCGGGGTCCGGCGCGGTGTCGTTCACCACGCTGCGCATCGTCTACAACGACGCGCTGGCCAACTACCGTCCGGGACAGGCCAATTCGGTGCTGGTGATAACCCAGGGCCCGCACACCGACCAGTCCCTGGACGCGGCCGGGCTGCAGGACTTCGTCAAGTCCGCCGCCGACCCGAACCGCCCGATCGCGATCAACGTGATCGACTTGGGTGACGACCCGGACCGCGGCACCTGGGAGGCGGTCGCGCAGGCCTCCGGCGGCAGCTACCAGAACGTCGGCGCCTCGGACTCCCCCGAGTTGGCGACCGCGGTCACCACGCTGGTGTCCTAGGTCAGGCCCAGTAGTTGCGTTGCGCCCGCGGTGAATTCGTCGGGCACCTCGATCTGCGGGTAGTGCCCGATGCCCGGTAGCTCGATCACGTCGGCGGCCGGCCGGAGTTCCCGCAGGCCTTCGAGCACGTTGGTGGTGGCGACCGGATCGCCGGTGGCCCACAGGAAGCCGAGCGGCTTGGTCCAGTCCCGCACCGCGCCGTGCCAGCGCGGGGCGAACCGGACCCGCTCGTTGAGGTACGCGCACAGCAGGTGCAAAATCCGCTGGCCGTCCTCGCGGGCCAGCAGCGCCCACTGGGCCTCGGCCTCCTCGGCGGACAGCGGGTGCTGCGCGCTGAACAGTTCGGCGAAGCCGCGGATGAAGCCGCGTTTGTTGGTGAGCCGGGCGAACAGCGGGCCGAGCGGACCGCGCAGGATCTTCTGGCTGCGGCGCAGGCTGGCCCGCTCGATGATCACGCTGCCGTTGGTGAGCACGGCACGCTGCAGGTCGAACGGGAGGCCGCCGGAGATGTCGCGGGCCAGCAGTTCGGTGGCCACCGAGGTGCCCATGTCGTGCGCCAGCAGCACCACCGGGCCGACCCCGGCGTCGGCGACCACGTCCTGCACGATGTCGGCCTGCTCGAGCAGGCTGTAGCGGTGCGGCCGCGGTTTGTCCGACAGACCGAAGCCGAGGAAGTCCAGGGTCAGCCAGGCCCGGCCGCCCAGCCGGTCGACGACACCGCGGAAGTCGTAGGAGCTCGACGGAAAGCCGTGCAGCAGAAGCACGGTCGGCCCGGCTCCGGTCCCGGGCGCGGATCGGACGAACACCGACCCGGCGCCGGTCTTCAGCAACCGACCCCCGTCTTGCCACTGTCGAACGCCGGCGGGCAGCACGGAACCGACGCTATCAGGCATTGATTGAGTACTGAGAGCGAAATTCCGGCGGAGATCTCGCTCTGAGCGCCATCTCGAACGCGTGCTACGCGAAGGCCTCCACCGGCGGGCAGGAGCACATCAGGTTGCGGTCGCCGTAGGCGCCGTCGATGCGGCGCACCGGCGGCCACACCTTCGGCCGGTAGCCGACGCCGAGCGGGTAGGCCGCCTGCTCCCGGGTATAGGGGTGGTTCCACTCGCCGACCAGCAGGCAGGCCGCGGTGTGCGGGGCGTTGTGCAGCGGGTTGTCGTCGGGGGGCCACTCCCCCGACCCGACCTTGTCGATCTCGGCGCGGATCGCGATCATCGCCTCACAGAACGCGTCCACCTCGGCCAGGCTCTCGCTCTCGGTGGGCTCCACCATCAGCGTGCCCGCCACCGGGAAGCTCATCGTCGGGGCGTGGAAACCGAAGTCCGCCAACCGCTTCGCCACATCGTCGACGGTGACGCCGGTGGCCTTGGTGATACCGCGCAGATCGAGGATGCACTCGTGGGCCACCATGCCGTTCTCGCCGGTGTAGAGCACCGGGTAGTACTCGTCGAGCCGGCGGGCGATGTAGTTCGCCGAGGCGATCGCCGTCAGCGAGGCGTCCCGCAGCCCGCGCCCGCCCATCATCCGGATGTAGGCCCAGGTGATCGGCAGGATCGACGCCGACCCGTACGGCGCCGCGGACACCACGTGCCCGTGCGGCAACTCCTCGGCCAACGGGTGGCCGGGCAGGTACGGGGCCAGGTGCGCGCGCACCCCGACCGGCCCGACGCCCGGGCCGCCGCCGCCGTGCGGGATGCAGAACGTCTTGTGCAGGTTCAGGTGGCTGACGTCACCGCCGAACTTGCCCGGCCGGGCCAGCCCGACCAGCGCGTTGAGGTTGGCTCCGTCGACGTAGACCTGGCCGCCCGCGTCGTGCACGGCCGCGCAGATGTCGGCGATGTCGTGCTCGTACACGCCGTGGGTGGACGGGTAGGTGATCATCAGCGCCGCCAGTCGCTCGGCGTGCTCGGCCACCTTGGCCCGCAGATCGTCGAGGTCGACGTCCCCGTTCTCGCGGCACGCCACCACGACGACCCGCATGCCGACCATGGCGGCCGACGCGGCGTTGGTGCCGTGCGCACTCGACGGGATCAGGCACACGTCGCGTCCGGTGTCGCCGTTCGCCAGGTGGTAATCGCGGATGGCCAGCAGCCCCGCGTACTCGCCCTGCGATCCGGCGTTGGGCTGCAACGAGATCGCGTCGTAACCGGTGATGCCGGTCAGCCAGCCCTCCAGGTCGGCGATCAGCTTGCGCAGGCCGGGGGTGTCCCCGGCCGGGGCGAACGGGTGCTGGCGGCCGAACTCCGGCCAGGTGATGGACTCCATCTCGGCGGCGGCGTTGAGCTTCATGGTGCACGAGCCCAGCGGGATCATGCTGCGGTCCAAGGCGATGTCCTTGTCCGACAGCAAGCGCAGATAGCGCATCATCTCGGTCTCGGTCCGGTATTTGGTGAACGCCGGGTGGGTGAGGAATTCACTTGTCCGGGAATCGATCTCGGGGCCGCTGTAGTTCCCCGCCGGCTTCGCACCGAACGCCGCCAGCACCAGGGCGACATGCTCGGCCGTGGTGGCCTCGTCGCAGGCGACCGACACGTGGTCGGCGTCCACCCGCCAGATGTTGATGCCGCGGCCCTTGGCCTCGGCCTGCACCGCGGCCGCCCGGTTGGGCACAGCCACCAGCACGGTGTCGAAGAACGTGTCGTGCACCATCTCGAGCCCGGCCGCGGCCAGCCCGGCGGCCAGCGCGCGGGCGTGGCCGTGTACCCGGCGGGCGATCGCCCGCAGGCCGTCGGCGCCGTGGTAGCTGGCGTACATCGCCGCCAGCACCGCCAGCAGCACCTGGGCGGTGCAGATGTTCGAGGTGGCCTTGTCGCGGCGAATGTGCTGCTCGCGGGTCTGCAGCGACAACCGGTAGGCCGGCGACCCGTCGGCATCCACGGACACCCCGACCAGCCGGCCGGGCAGCTGGCGGGCGTGCTTGGAGTGCACCGCCAGGTAGCCGGCGTGCGGGCCGCCGAATCCCATTGGCACACCGAAGCGTTGGGTGGTGCCGAACGCCACGTCGGCGCCCAGCTCACCGGGCGGCGCGATCAGCGTCAGCGCCAGCACGTCGGCGCCCAGCGCGATCAGGGCGCCGCGTTCGTGGGTCTGCTCGACGAGCTTGGACCAGTCCGTCACCCGGCCGCTGGCGCCGGGCAGCTGCGCGATGACGCCGAAGAAGTCACCCTCGGGCAGCCCGTTGCGCAGGTCGGCGGTGACGATCTCGATGCCGAGGGGTTCGGCGCGGGTGGCCAGGATCGCGGCGGTCTGCGCGAACAGATCGGAGTCGACGGCCAGCCGGCTCGCCGACCCGCGGGCAGCGCGGTGCATCAGCGTCATCGCCTCGGCCGCGGCGGTGCCCTCGTCCAGCATCGATGCGTTGGCCACCTCGAGGCCGGTCAGGTCGGCGATCATGGTCTGGAAGTTCAGCAGCGCCTCGAGCCGGCCCTGGCTGATCTCCGGCTGGTACGGGGTGTAGGCGGTGTACCAGGCCGGGTTCTCCACGATGTTGCGCAGCAGCACCGGCGGGGTCAGCGTGTCGTAGTAGCCCTGGCCGATCATCGACACCGCGACGGTGTTGGAGTCGGCCAGCGCCCGCAACTCGGCCAGCGCCCGATGTTCCGAGACCGGCGGCGCCAGCCCGTCCAGCCCGGGCGCGATGCCGTCGGGTCCGGGCGCGTCGAGGATGCCCGCGGGCAGGGCCTTGGCGGCCAGCTCGTCCAGCGAGGCCACGCCGATGACGCCGAGCATCGTCGACAGGGCGTCGGCGTCGGGTCCGATATGGCGGTCGACGAAGGTGAATTCGGTGCGGTCGGGCATAGGGGCCCTCCTGACTCGGGGCGGACACAGCCGTCAGCGGTGTCCTCTCCCTCTGTCGTGTGGCCTGAGAGATTCGGCGGCGAACCGCCTTTCCCCGTGGGCGGGTGACCGGCAGGTCACCGCTTTCCAGAGGCATCGTGGCCGGGCGCGGTCCGGGGGCCTGAGAGGTTGACGGAGAGGTGTTGCTCCTTCGGCGCCCGTGACTGGCTGTCACGGAACTCTCCCGCGCGTGGGCGATGCGTGCTCATCCTACCGGCACGCCGGCCCGGACCCGCGACGGGACGGGCTCAGCCGATCTTGCGGTCCCGGGTCTTGCGGCGGCTGGCCAGCTCGTCCTCGGGCGCCTCGATCGACTCGCCGCCGTCGGCGCGCTCCCCGGGGAAGTCGGCGATGGCGCCGGTCAGTTCCCGCATGGCCCCGCTGACCGCGATGCCGAACACACCCTGCCCACCCTGCAGCAGGTCGACGACCTCTTCGGCCGAGGTGCACTCGTACACCGTGGTGCCGTCGGAGAACAGCGTGATATTGGCCAGGTCCTGGACGCCGCGCTGGCGCAGATGATCGACGGCGACGCGGATGTTGTGCAGCGAGATACCGGTGTCGAGCAGCCGCTTGACGATCTTGAGGACCAGGATGTCCTTGAACGAGTACAGCCGCTGGCTGCCGGAACCGGCGGCGCCGCGGATCGACGGCACCACCAGTGAGGTCCGGGCCCAGTAGTCCAACTGGCGGTAGGTGATTCCGGCGATCTGGCAGGCGCTGGGGCCGCGGTAGCCGACCAGTTCGTCGGGCACCGAGTCGTCGGGGAACAGTCCGGCCTGCACCGGCTCGCTCACCGGCGCGGTGTCGTGGCGGGCGTCGATACCAGCAAGGTCCAGCTGTTCCTGACGTGGCTGCTCGCCCACGATGCTTCCTCTCGCCGTTCGAACCCGTGGCCCGTCGGATGCTCCACCCACGGCATTTGCCCTAGTCCGAGTCTTAGAGCATACGCCTTGTCGACGGGCATTTCGTGCTCGTCGACGCAATCAAAGTATGGCTGCCGCAAGGCCTGCTCCCGGTATCCGGCGCGCGTGTCGAGGCCGCGCTGGCCCAGATGAGATGCATCCGTGATCTACCCGCTCAGGTGGCCTTGAAATCGTCGGGCGACACGCTGTCGAGGAATTCCTTGAACTTCTCGACCTCGTCCTCGCGCACCGCTCCGGTGGCCTCGTCGTCGTTCTCGTCGGGGATCAGCAGGCCGGCCTCGGCCAGCACCGCCTCCTCGACGTAGATCGGCACCCCGACCCGAAGCGCGATCGCCACCGAGTCCGATGGGCGTGCCGAGACCTTGATGTCCCGGTCGAAGATCAGGTCGGCGTAGAAGGTGCCCTCCTGCAGATCGACGATCCGCACCTCCTTGAGTGAATGCCCAAGGGCGGCAATGACATCGCGGATCAGGTCGTGGGTCAGCGGCCGGGCCGTCTCCACCCCCTGCTGTTCGAGGGCGATCGCGGCGGCCTCGCTCTGCCCGATCCAGATCGGCAGATAGCGGTCACCGTCGGATTCGCGCAGCAGCAACACCGGCTGGTTCTGGGGTTGTTCAACGCGAATGCCGACTACTCGAACCTCACCCATCTGACTCTGACCTCCGCGCAAGATGTGCCGCCGCGTCCGAGTTCCGACCGCGTGACTGCTGAGAACAACGCAGTCCCCTGGAGTCTAGTCCTCAGCGATCGAGAACGTCGCGCACAGCGGACTTGATCAGCGAGGTGTGCAGGGTGATCGCCAGGGCCGCGACCTCGCGCGCCAGGTCGTCGGCGCGGTCGCGGGCGCCGGCCTTGCCGGCCTTGACGACGGGCCCGGCGATCTGGGCGATCAGGTCGGACTGCCGGTCGGCCGCCGACCGGAATGCCCGCAGGTGCCGGGGCTCCACGCCGTACTCGCCGAGGGCCCGCGCGCACTGGGCGATCACCACCGAGTGCTCGTCGAACAATCCGCCCGGGCCGGTGGTGATGACGCCCGCCTTGCACAGCGCGCGCAGCAGGTCCTCGCCCACCCCGGAGCGGTCCAGCAGGTCCTCGCGACTCAGCCGCACCACCGCCGCGGCGACGCCCGTCCCGGCGTCGGACTCGCCGGCGCTCGGCACCAAACGTGGCACCGAATAAGGGGATCCGGCGCTCGGCAGTTCCCCGTCGGGCTGCGCGTCGAGTTGCGCCTTGATCACCTTCAGCGGCAGGTACTGGTCGCGCTGGGCGGTCAGGATGAAGCGCAGCCGCGCGCAGTCGTAGGCGGTGAACCGGCGATACCCCGATCCGCTGCGCTGCGGCGTGACGAGACCCTCTGCCTCCAGAAACCGGATCTTGGAGATCGTCACGTCCGGGAAGTCCGGTCGCAGCAGGTCGAGGACCGCTCCGATCGACATCCCGGCAAGCGCGGGAGTATCGGGGGCGGTCACTAGCTTCCCGGGCCGCCCTCGTCGCCGGCCGGCTTGGGTCCGGTCAGGAACACCAACCGGAACTTGCCGATCTGAACCTCGTCGCCGTTGGTCAGGGTGGCGGAGTCCACCGGCTCCCGGTTGACGTAGGTGCCGTTGAGGCTGCCGACGTCGACAACCTGGAATTCGTTGCCGTCCAACCGGAACTCGGCGTGCCGACGGCTGACCGTCACGTCGTCGAGGAAGATGTCGGAGTCGGGATGTCGGCCCGCCGATGTGGTCGGCTGGTCGAGCAGGAAGCGGGACCCCGCGTTGGGGCCGCGCTTGACGACCAGCAGCGCCGAACCCGACGGCAGGCCCTCGACGCCCGAGACGGCGCTCTCGGCGCCGGTGCTCGCCGGGGCATCCAACTCGTTGAGGAAGTCGGCGCGGAAGACGGAGGTCGTCTCCACGGTGACTTCGTCAGAGTTCTGGTCCTTGTCCGTCACCCGCTGCTCCTCACTGGCTGCCGTGGCGAGACCTGGCGGGGTGTCCGCGCAGGGCGCCCGCCCGCACCATCGTTTCCGTCGACCGTACCGCGCAGCGGTCGCCGTTGTGCCCACCACCGCAGGATCGGTGGTTGGCAGGCACCCTAACAACCGCCATTTACGTCAGTGTGTCCCCGTAGGCAGCTGCGTCGAGCAGTGCCGCCAACCCCTGGCCGAGGGTATCGCCGTCGGCCTGCAGCTCCAGCAGCCACCCCTGCCCGTACGGGTCGGAGTTCACCAGCTGGGGGTTGCCCTCCAGATCGCCGTTGACGGCAATTACTTTCGCCGTGACCGGGGCGTACAGGTCCGATACCGACTTGGTGGACTCCACCTCCCCGAACGACTCACCGGCGGTGACCTCGGTGCCGACCTCCGGAAGCTGCACGTAGACCACGTCACCCAGTGACGACTGCGCGAAGTCGGTGATCCCGACCACCACGGTGTCGTCCCCGGTCCGACGGACCCATTCGTGCTCGGGGGTGTAGCGCAGGTCGGCTGGGATATCGCTCACGGTGCTCCTAACGGGCGGCTCACTTGACGGGCTGAGCGTATTGGCGGGCTTTCGGTTGCCGCAAGGTGGTGATGTCCACACGGTCGGATTGGGTGACGGTCATGGCGCCCCCGACCCGCTCGACGCTGTCCACCGCCCCGCCGGGAATGTTCATCGCCGCCGCCAGCGTCGGCGGATCCCCAATGGCCAGAACCGAATAGGGCGGGCCGAGGGGCACCGAGTCGATGATCAGCGCGCCGCGATCGCCGGTCACCCAGGTGTCCACCCCGACCCGCACCGCCTGCTGGCCGGCGCGGATCTCCATCGCCTCGGCGCCCGCGGCGCGCAGCTCGTTGATGACGTCGAGCATGGTTTCCGGGGCCACGCCGGGACCGGGGTCGTCGATGGTGATGCTCACGCCGGGGCCGGTCGCCCCGACCGTGCCGATCAGGATCGACAGCGCGGCCAGCCGGGCCTGCGCGTTCTCGATCGCGGCCTGGTCGCTGTTGCCCGCGGCCTGCATCGAGGCCAGGGTGCGCTGCAGCCCGGCGACCTCGGTGTTCAGCGCCGCCTCCCGCTGCTGCAACGAGTCCAGCAGCACCAGCAGGTCGGCGGGCCGGGCGCTCTCCAGCGAGTCGCCGGACTCGGTCTGGCGGACCTGGGTGACGATCGCGACGCCCAGCAGCAGGCACAGCAGCGCCCCGAGCGCCCGGAAGACGACCTGGGAGCGGCTCCGGGCCGGCCGGGTGGCCAGTTCGTGTCGCCCGCCCTCGGTGTCCTCCCGGCCGGTATGCGGCTCCTCCGCGCCCATCTCAGGCACCGAACAACCGGCGCCGCAACGCGGCGGCGTTGCCGAAGATCCGGATGCCCAGCACGACGATGATCGCGGTGGACAGCTGGGTGCCCACCCCGAGCTGGTCGCCGACGTAGACGATGAGCGCGGCGACGAGCACGTTGAACACGAACGAGATCACGAACACCTTGGCGTCGAAGATCTTCTCCAGGTAGGCGCGCAGGCCGCCGAAGACCGCGTCGAGTGCGGCGACGACGGCGATCGGCAGGTAGGGCTGGATGACCTCGGGCACGCTGGGGTGGAACACCAGGCCCAGCACGATGCCGACGACGAGCGCGGCGATGCCGATCATGTGCCGCTCACCTCCCCGGGTCGCTCCGCTCCCTGCCCGCCGGCCCGCATCTCTTCGATTCCTCAGGGGCCGATCTGCTTGGCAAATTTAATCTCTCGGACCGCGCCTGCGGGCAGCGACAGGCCGTCGGCGCTGCTCACGTTCACCCCGACCCGGTAGGACGCCTCCAGCAGCCGCAGCCGGTGCAGCCCGGTGCTGCGGTTGAAGCTGTCCAGCATGGTGTTGGGCGGCCCGATCGCCGCGACGGTGTACGGGCTGCTGATCGGGTGGTTGTCGACCAGGATCGCCCCGCCGGCCTGCCGGATCGTCACGTTCGGGCCCAGCCGCACGCCGCCCACCGCGATCGCCTCGGCGCCGCTGGCCCACAGCGAGTTGACCACCAGTTGCAGGTCGCGGTCGAGGATGACCTGGCCGGTGCCCGGCAGGCGCTGTTTGGACACGTCGGACAGGTCGCGGCCCTGGCCGGGATCGGTGATCACCACGCTCACGCCGGGGCCGATCACCGCGGTGGTGGCCGCCGACAGGCTGAGCTCGTCGAGCCGGGTCAGCAGCTGCTGGCCGGTGCGGTCGTCGCGCAGCTCGCGGCGCTGGACCTCGTCGGCCTGGGCGGCCAGCGTGGCACGGCGGACGGTTACATCGTCGGTGGTGAGGTCCGCGGAGCGCACGCTGGCGGCGAGTACCTGCTGGGCGGCGCTGA
>ERZ724518.1594-NODE-1594-length-10203-cov-4.013106_pt1 | contig 10203 bp, 9 predicted proteins | sample MGYA00376051_ERZ724518 | MGnify/ENA primary metagenome ERZ724518 (study PRJEB28724, sample SAMN07190885) | wastewater metagenome | isolation source: influent of sewage treatment plant in Hong Hong | place: Hong Kong | collected 2016-03-17 ... | reverse complement strand
TTCCGCGTAGAGCGCCCGGTATTTTTCGGTTGCCGCGTCCCAAGAGTTTTCGGCTGCCGTCGTGAGCGCGGCAGCGGACATGAGGCGGCGGTTGTTTTCTTCCAGCATCGCCTTCAGCATGAAGGCCACACGATCGTGGTCGGAAGGATCATCGACGACAAAACCGTTTTCATTTTGAACGACCAGATCCTTCGCGCCGACATGGCTGCTGACCATCACCGGAAGCCCTGCCGCCATTGCCTCCAGGACGACCATGCCGAACGTGTCAAATCTGGAAAGCATCACATACAGGTCGCCCGCCAGATACAGATCCGTCAGCTTTTCCCGGTTGAGTACGCCGGTAAAAACAATATTTTCGGCAACGCCAGCTTCCCTTGCCATTTTTTGGTATTTTTTGATGTTGCCCTTTCCCGCGACCACCAGCTTCAAACGGGGAGACTGTTTCTGAATCTTTCCGAGAGAGGCAATGATATCGTCGAGCCCCTTGATCTCGAAGTTCATCGACGCGAAGACAATGACAAGTTCATTCCTGCCGATGCCCAGGGAGCTTCTCACGGCAGAGCGCACGTCGTCTTTGTTTACCCGCCGGTAATCGGAAAGCTCCACGCCGGGGTGGATGACGGCCACCTTTTCGGGATCGATTGCGTATTCCTGCAAAAAAATGTCCCGAGTCAGATGAGAGACGGCGACAAATTTCCGGCAGCCGCCCTCAAGCACCAGCTTTCTTTCCACCCACGCCGTCGCCCGGTCGTAGAGACTCATGGATTTGCGGCGGACCTGATCAACCCAGTAGCGGTGCGGCACGCCGTGCAGCGTGAACAGATCGGCCGCAAAAATCCGTTCGTGGCTGTGCACCAGGTCAAAATTGCCGCGCCGGATTTGGCGTTGCGCAAACCACGCGAAGCTGATCGTCGTCAGCCATTTGGGGAACGAAACGATGGGGATCTTCTCAAACCGGACCACGCCGGAATCCGAGGCCCAGCGGTTGGCCAGCACATGAAAGGCGTCCTTAGTTTTGTCGCGAAGCCTGCCGGTCAGCTCGGAAGCGAACTGTTCCGCGCCGCCCGCCAGTCCGTATTTGGGGATCACCACCGCGATTTTGCTCATAAAAATATTTCTTTTGGCTGTTTTTTCTGACGCCAGCACTAACCTTCATACCCGAGTCGGGCACAACGGATAATAATCACCCCCACCCTTCCCTCCCCCATCGAGGGGGAGGGATACAGAGAGGGAGGCTTTTCATATAAACACAGTTGAAGAAAAAAATCATGGCCTAATATAGGATTTGCGTCGCCGCCGGAATTGTGCTTTAAAGAGACGGGCAAACAAAAATCTTCGAAATATTCAGGTATTGGATGGAAAAAATTCCGCTTTCCGTGGCGATTATCACGAAAAACGAAGAAGAGAACCTTCGCGATTGCCTGCAAAGCGTTGCCTTTGCCGCCCAGATCGTTGTGGTCGATTCCGCAAGCAGCGACGCGACGCCTGCGATTGCCGCGGAATTCGGATGCGACTTTTACACCGAATCCTGGCACGGTTTCGGCCCGCAAAAGCAGATCGCCATCGATCGGTGCAGCCGGCCCTGGATTCTTGTGCTGGACGCGGACGAGCGGATTCCGCCGGAAACGGCGGAAGTGATTCGAAAGATTACGGCGGGTGAACTTGCTGCGGCCGCGGGTGCGGCAAAAACTTCCGGTTCCCCGGCGGATGCATCAGCAAGTGTCAACGGCTTCAGTTTTCCGCGCAAAAATTTTTTTGCGGGCCGCTGGATCCGGCATGCCGGCTGGTGGCCCGACCGCGTCGTCCGCCTGTTCCGCAGGCAGGCAGGCAGAATGACCCAAGCCGCCGTACATGAAGCCGTCGAAGTGGACGGCCGGATCATCGAGCTGGACGTCCCCATCGAGCATTACACAGAAAGCAGCCTTGGCAGGATTTTGCAGAAAATCGACAAGTACTCGACGCTGGGCGCCCAGGAAGCCTTTGCCGCCGGAAAGCGCTCATCGCCCGCCGCCGCTCTTTTTCGCGCTTTTCTAACCTTCGTGCAGGGGTACATTTTGCGCCTCGGATTCATGGATGGGCGGCAGGGCCTCACGCTGGCCGTCACCGATGCGGTCAATAAATTTTTCAAGTATGCCAAACTGAGCGAGCTGGAAGAGGCGGGCCGCGGCGAGACGCGCCGGTCATCGTCCTCCCGCCCGAATGCGTGAAATTCAGCAATGGAAATTTCTTTTATCATCGTCAACTGGAACACCAAAGACCTTCTGCGCGGCTGCCTGGATTCCATCGCCAAAACCGCCGGTTCCCTTTTGCATGAAATCATCGTCGTGGACAACGCCTCTTCGGACGGCTCGGCGGACATGCTGACGCGGGAATATCCTTCCGTCCGGCTGATCGCCAATTCGGAAAACCGCGGATTCGGCGCCGCCAACAATCAGGGCTTTGCCGTCATGAAGGGCAAATACGCCCTGCTCATCAACACGGACGCAGTTCTTACCGAAGGCGCGGCGGGCAAGCTTTGGAGTTTTGCCGAAGCCAATCCCCGTGCGGCCATTGTCTGCGGCCAGCTCCTCAATGCCGACGGCAGCAAACAGAATTCCGTCGCCGCATTTCCCACGCTGCTCACGCTTTGCCTGAACACATCATTGCTTGAATATCTTTTTCCCGGCCGCTATCCCAGCAAGCGCTATGACCACAGAGAGCCGCTGGAAGTCGAATCCGCCATCGGCGCGTGCATGATGGTGCGCGGCCAGGCGTTGAAAGAAGTATCTTTTTTCGACGAGCGCTACTTTTTCTTTTTTGAGGAAACGGACCTGGCCTTTGCGATGAAGCGCGCCGGGTGGAGCGTCTGCCAGGTTCCGGATGCGCTCATCTATCACTTTCAGGGCAAAAGCATCGGACACAACGCAAAATCGCGGATTGAATTTTACCGGTCGCGCTACCAGTTCCTGCGCAAGTGGCACGGAAGCGCTTATTACCGGGCCGCCGCCGCGGTTATTTTTCTCAGGCTGCTCGCGGATGCCCTGCTCAACGCCGCGGGCGTCGTGTTCACATTGGGCTTGTCTAAAAACCTCCGGCGGAAACTGGCCGTTTACACCCAGCTCATCCGCTGGCACTTCGAGGGGAAGCGATGAGTGAAAAATGGTGGATAGTGAATGGTGAATGGTGGAAGTTAAAAAAGGCGATAGGCCATAGGAAACAGCTCATCGAAAAAAGATGTAGGGCGGGTCTTCAGACCCGCTTCAATGAATTTAGCAATGATTGGGCAGTGAAATGCGGGGAACGCTCGCGAGCGTTCCTTGCGCGACAGATGCAGCAACTTTAATAAAACGTGCCAGACGCTATTGCAGGTTTCTGGCCGTGGCCAAACCTCGTAAGTTATTGACAGTGCAAAATATTTTAGGTATGCATCGTTTCCCGTCGGCGATGGTTCTGTAACCGACTGGGCGGAGCTGTATCCGCGGACAAATATAGTGAATGGTGGATGGTGAATAGTGAATGGGTGGAGAAATGCAGAAAACGGCCTTGCCACCCGCAAGGGTGGTCGCAACCGTTTCCTACTGGGGCTTGCAGCAAGACATTTTGTCGTTCATTGCTATACACCATCCACTATGCACCACAGAAGGGGTAGATAACCTATGAATCAGATCTACGACGTGTTCAAAGCCTTCGTTGATCCCGTTTTTATCGTTTTTATTCTTCTCATCATTGCCTTTGTCGTCGTTCTACGGTCCGCCAAGAAAAAAAGCGGCGCCTTGGTTCTGCTCCTGGCCATTGTCCTGCTCTACGGCTTCAGCATCGAACCCGTGTCCAATTACCTGAGCTGGAATCTGGAAAAGGACTGCATTCAGGAGCGGACGAACCCGGAGAAGACCCCTGTTGATGTTGTCGTTGTCTTGGGTGGCGGTGTATATGATATCCGCGCACTGGGCGAAACATTTCCCCGTCGGGAAACCACTGCCAGAGTAGTCCATGGCGTCCAGATGTTCAGGACATGCAAAGCCAGACAGCTTGTCTGCGCCGGGAAAGGCATCGGGCAAGTGACCGAGGCGGCAGTAATGGCGCGAATGGCCGAAGACCTGGGTGTTCCGAAGGAGAAAATCCGACTCGATGAAAAATCGGAAAACACATACCAGCACGCCGTAGAGCTCGATAAAATGTTTGCGGATAAAAACATCCGGATCGGACTTGTGACCTCCGCCTATCACATGAAGCGCAGTGAAATTGAATTCGGGAAATATTTCAAAAACGTGACGCCCCTGCCGGCAGGCTATCTTTACTCGTCTCTCTCGGATCCGGCCCTGATCCGCTGCATTCCGCAGTCAGAAAGGCTTGCCGACAACACGCTGATCCTGAGGGAGTTTATCGGCCGCCTGTGGTACAGCATAAAGCAGTGACGAGGGACGAGCAATGAGTGGCGAGCAAAAAGTGATGAGTAAAAATTGATGTAGGGCGGGTCTTCAGACCCGCTTCAATGAATTTAGCAATGAGTGGATGGTGAAAAGTAGGGAACGCTCGCAACTGTTCTCTACAAACGCGATGCACGCAAGGAAAGCAAGAAGACCTTTGTAGAACCTATTTTTTCGACATGCCGGCGCAGGCCGGCATCCAGAAAGCAATAAAACAACTGGATTCCCGCCTTCGCGGGAATAACAAAATTGTTGGTTTTAAGTGGTTTTGCAAATGTCTTGGCGCACCTAAAGGTACGCCCTAAATTTTTTTCTTTTGCTATGAGCTACGAGTTAAAAAGCCATGGGCTAAACATAAGGAGGTTTAATTTGAAACATGTACTGATCACCGGCGGATGCGGATTTATCGGGTCCAACTTTGTCCGCCACACGCTGAAAAACTTTCCCGATTATAAAATCGTCAATCTGGATAAGCTCACCTACGCCGGCAATCCTGGCAATTTGACCGATATTGAAAAAAATTCCAACTACCGCTTCGTCAAAGGCGACATCGTCGATGCCGCTTTAGTTGGCCGGATTTTTGCCGAAGAGAATATCGACACCGTCGTCCACTTTGCCGCCGAATCCCACGTGGACCGCAGCATCACCGGGCCGGCGGAATTCGTCCAGACCAACATTGTCGGGACCTTCAACCTGCTGGAGGCGGCGCGCGAAGCCTGGCTCAATGACAAAGCAGGCGAATCGAAAAACGCCTGCCGCTTTCTGCACGTCAGTACGGACGAAGTGTACGGCTCGCTGGGAGAAACCGGCGCGTTTCAGGAAACCACCCCGTACGATCCGCGCTCTCCCTATTCCGCCAGCAAAGCGTCCTCCGACCACCTGGTCAGCGCCTACTTCCACACTTACGGCCTGCCCACGCTGATCACCAACTGCTCCAACAATTACGGCCCCTATCAGTTTCCGGAAAAGCTCATTCCGCTCGTCATCAACAACGCCTTGCAGGGAAAGGCGCTGCCCGTTTACGGCGACGGCAAAAACGTCCGCGACTGGCTCTACGTGATCGACCACTGCCAGGCCATCCTCACCGTTTTGCAGAAAGGCAGAATCGGCGAAACCTACAACATCGGGGGCAACAGCGAAAAGCAGAACATCGAAATCGTCAACCTCATCTGCGATATTCTGGATGAAAAAGTCGGCCTGCTGCCGGGCGGCGAGAAGAGGCGATCGCTCATTACCTACGTCAAGGACCGCGCCGGCCACGATCGCCGCTACGCCATCGACGCCACGAAAATCCGTACTGAACTGGGCTGGTTGCCCAAAGTAAATTTCAAAGACGGCATGCGCAAAACCGTCGAATGGTATCTGGATCATAAGCCCTGGATCGCCTCCGTCACCGACGGCAGCTACAGGGAGTATTATGAAAAAATGTATAATAATAGGCGATAGGCGATGGGCTATAGGCTATAGAAAGAAAAGGTAAAACAGGTTACAGGCGATGGGCTATAGGCGATAGTAAAAAGAAGAAAAGGTAAAACAGGCAATAGGCAATAAGTTATGGGGAAAGGTTATAAAGATCTATTGGTGTGGCAAAAGGCAAGGGATTTAGCTGTGCTTATTTATAGCATTACCAACCAAGCTAAATTTAAAAAAGATTATGCGCTTTGTGATCAAGTCAGAAGATCAGTTGTAAGCGTGCCAAGCAATATAGCAGAAGGTGATGAGAGGGATACAGATAAAGAATCTGTTCATTTATTCTTTATAGCCAAAGGTTCACTTGCCGAGCTTCGAACTCAGATGGATATAGCGTATCAAGTTGGTTACATAGACGAAAATGTATTCTTGGACATTGAAGATAAGGCCATTCAAATTGGCAAAATGCTTGGCGCTTTGATTAAGGTACGGACTCTCGGTCGATAATTACCTATCGCCTATAGCCCATCGCCTATAGCCCCATAAAAATTTTTTTCGAGGTAAAATTATGAGCGGAATCCAAAAAGGCATCATTCTGGCCGGTGGCGCGGGGAGCAGGCTTTATCCCCTCACGCTGGTCGCCAGCAAGCAGCTTCAGCCCGTTTACGACAAGCCCATGATTTACTACCCGCTGGGCACCCTCATGATGGCCGGCATGCGCGACATCCTGATCATCTCGACGCCGCAGGACACGCCCCGCTTCGAGGCCCTGCTGGGCGACGGCAGCCGCTGGGGAATCAAGCTATCCTATAAAGTTCAGCCCGAACCCAAAGGCATCGCCCAGGCCTTTCTGGTCGGTGAAGAGTTTATCGCCGGCGAGGCCGTATGCCTTATTCTGGGCGACAACATCTTCTACGGCAAAATGGATTTGAATAAAATCGTCGCGGAATTTCAGGACGGCGCCATCGTCTTCGGCTACTACGTCAACGATCCGGAGCGCTACGGCGTCGTCGAATTCGACGCGGACGGCAAAGCCATCAGCATCGAAGAAAAGCCCGCCAAACCCAAGACCAACTACGCCGTGCCCGGATTGTACCTGTACGACAGCAACATCACGCAAATCGCCAAAAGCATGAAACCGTCGGCCCGAGGCGAGCTGGAAATCACCGACGTCAACATGGAATACCTGCGCCGCGGAAAGCTGCACGTCGTTCCGCTGGGGCGCGGCATCGCCTGGCTGGACACCGGCACGCACACCAGCCTTCTGGAGGCCAGCCATTTCATCGGCACGCTCGAAGCCAGACAGGGCCTGAAGATCGCCTGCCTGGAGGAAATCGCATTTCGCTTGGACTTCATCGACAAAAAGAAAATGAAGCAGGTCGTCGAGGACACGCCCAAGTCCTCCTACCGCGACTACCTGGAACGAATTCTGAAAGAAAAATCCTTCATCCAAAAAGGGGACGGTTCTATTTATTGAAAAAAGATTTAAGTTTTAAGTAGTTAAGGGTTAAGAAAAACCAACAAGCGACGAGGCTGTAGGGCGCGGTCCCCGAACGCGCCGATAGATAGGGACAGCGCCTCTTTGGTATTTAGATGTTTAGAAGATTAGAAGTTTGGAAGTTTAGAGAAAATAAATAGGGACAGCGCCTCTTTGGTATTTAGATGTTTAGAAGATTAGAAGTTTGGAAGTTTAGAGAAAATAAATAGGGACAGCGCCTCTTTATTTAAAAAGTGAAAAGCAACGAGCAACGAGCAACGAGTGATGAGTGAAAAGCAACGAGTAGCGCGGGGCTTAAGACCCGCCGCCGGCGCACCTGAAGGTACGCCCTACGCTCATCTTGTCATGGTGAGCCGGTCGCCCTTCGACAGGCTCAGGGTGACAGTGGTGGCGTCATGGTGAGCCAGTCGAACCAGGGCAGGCCATCCTTCGACAATCTTAGTATGCCGCATTTCACCCATTATCCATTACCTATCGCCCCTGGCCTCTAGCCAATCACCTATTTTGCCTATGAACATCATCAAATCCGCAATTCCCGACGTCCTGATCATCGAGCCGAAAGTTTTCGGCGATGCGCGGGGATTTTTTTACGAAAGCTTCAACCAGAAAGTCTGGCGCGAAAAGACCGGCCTCGACGCGGTCTTTGTCCAGGACAACCATTCCCGATCCGCCAAAAATGTTTTGCGCGGCCTGCACTACCAGATTCAGCAGCCGCAGGGAAAACTCGTGCGGGTTGTGCGGGGCGCCGTATTTGACGTTGCCGTGGACCTTCGCCGCAAATCCCCGACCTTCGGCCAATGGACAGGCGCGGAGCTTTCCGAAGAAAACTGCCGTCAGCTCTGGATTCCCGTCGGCTTCGCGCACGGCTTTCTGGTGGTTTCCGACTTTGCCGAATTTCTTTACAAGACCACCGACTACTGGGCGCCGGAGCACGAGCGCACCATCAACTGGAACGACCCCGACCTGGTCATTGCCTGGCCCCTGCAGGGTGAGCCCGTCCTTTCCGCCAAAGACGCGAAGGGCACACCGTTCAGAGAGGCGGAAACGTTCGAGGAGTAGAAAAGGGGACGGTTCTATTTATTATGAGTGATGGGCAACATGTGGAAAGAAAGACGAGGGGCGATGGGTTATAGAAGGCAGTTTTTTCTTCACTGAAAAATAGAACCGTCCCCTTTTTCCCCTTGATTTTTTCTTAAACCATGTTATTATAATTCCGAAATATGTTATTATTCACATATTTTGGAAACATATGATATGAACTATCTAGATTTTAAGGAAAAACTAAAAGATTTCGTTGCGTTTAATTTAAACGATATTCGCAAAATCGATAGCCGGTTTGATTTACGCCGTTTAAACGAGTGGCAGAATAAAGGCTATATTAAAATGATTCGTAGAGGTCACTATGCCTTTTCGGGTCTTGAAATCAATGAATCTGTGCTTTCGCTCCTTGCCAATAGAATCTATACGCCGTCTTACGTGTCGCTGGAGATGGCGCTTTCCCATTACAACATGATCCCGGAAGCTGTTTATGGCATTACGTCCGTTACGTCGCGAAAAACAAATCATTTCAAATCGGATGTCGGAGAATTTATTTATCGCCACATCAAGTCACCACTGATGTTCGGTTATAAGCTCATCAGTTATAAAGGCCGGAACTTTAAAATCGCGGAACCGGAAAAAGCAATTTTGGACTTTTTCTATTTGAATACACATTTAAATGCAGTGGACGACTTTGACGGTTTGCGATTCAACCGTGAAGAATTCTCTCAACAGACGGATAGGGACAAGCTCCAACATTATCTCGGCGCCTTTAACAACAAGAGGCTCGAGAGAAGATTCAATAGATTTTTAAAGTATATTCAATCATGATTAGCATCGATCAGATCGAGAAAAACTATCCGGATAACCTGCGCGGTTTTAAAAAGAATATTTTGCGTGAATATTTGCAATACAAGATTTTGGAAATGATTTTTAATTCCAGCTTGGCGCCAAAACTGTCTTTTCTGGGAGGGACGGCGTTGCGCATCGTTCATGAAAACAGTCGTTTTTCGGAAGATCTTGATTTTGACAACTTTCAACTCAGCGAAGATGAATTTATTGTGCTGACGAAAAGCATTCAAAAGGGCCTTCAGATGGAAGGCTACAGTGTGGAGATTCGCAATGTTTTAAAAAGCGCTTTTCGCTGCTATATCAAACTGCCGCACGTTTTATTTGATAATGCCCTTTCGAATTTAAAGGACGAGAAAATCCTGATTCAGGTGGATACGGAGCCGCATGGCTTTAACTACACGCCGGAGAGTGTGTTTCTGAACAAATTTGACGTCTTCACAAAAATTGCCGTAACACCGCCGGATATTTTGCTTGCCCAAAAGATTTATGCTTTACTCAATCGTAAAAGGAGCAAAGGCCGAGATTTCTACGATGTTGTTTTTTTGCTCAAAAAAACCAAACCTCATTACGGCTATTTGAAACAAAAAATCGGCGTGTCCGATCCTCTGGCGCTGAAAACGAAAATCCAGGATCATATAAAAGCTCTGAACCTGAAAGATTTGGCAAAGGACGTGGAACCTTTCTTATTTCATCCCTCCGATAGCAAAATGATTGTCTCCTTTATGGAATATATTAAGCAGGTGGATTTATAACCCCGAAAAAAGGGGACGGTTCTATTTATTTTGCAAAGCTTTCCAATCTATGTAGGGCGGGTCTTTAGACCCGCCGATAGCTGAAAGCAATATTATTGAACAAACTCTTTAATTCATTACTATTTCTCCTATTTCCCCTTTTGGCCTTGTTGCTCTTCCCTCAAAACCTGGCCTTTGCAGGGGATGCGCCGTTTACCAGTCCCAACAACTGGGGGGCGACGGGGCTGATGGAAACGCCGACGGCCCG
>ERZ724518.1593-NODE-1593-length-10210-cov-14.550468_pt1 | contig 10210 bp, 6 predicted proteins | sample MGYA00376051_ERZ724518 | MGnify/ENA primary metagenome ERZ724518 (study PRJEB28724, sample SAMN07190885) | wastewater metagenome | isolation source: influent of sewage treatment plant in Hong Hong | place: Hong Kong | collected 2016-03-17 ... | reverse complement strand
AGCGAGTCTCCTCAAGCATTGGGCCACCCCGGTTTGCCGCCGTGGTGGCCCTTTTTTGTGCCCGCTGCAAAGAAGCTGCACAGCCTTTGTTCAAAAAATTCATGCGCTGCGGGGGCTGGCTGCAAAGTCACACCCGGTACGATGGCGGCATGGACCAAGCCCTTGCCCAGATCACCGAGCGCGTGCGCGCCGCCGTTGCAGACCAGACTCCCTTGCGCATCCGAGGCGGGGGCACCAAGGATTTTCATGGCCGTGGCCTGCACGGTGATGTGCTGGACACGCGCCAGCTGTCGGGCATCACCAGCTACGAGCCCAGCGAGCTGGTCATCACCGCCCGCGCGGGCACACCCCTGGCCGAGCTGGAGGCCGCACTGGCCGCCAAGGGCCAGTGCCTGCCCTTTGAGCCGCCGCACTTCGGCCCCGGCGCCACGGTGGGCGGCATGGTGGCGGCAGGCCTGTCGGGCCCCGCGCGCGCCAGCGTGGGCGCGGTGCGCGACTATGTGCTGGGCGTGAGCCTCATCAACGGCAAGGCAGAGCCGCTCACCTTTGGTGGGCAGGTGATGAAGAACGTGGCCGGGTACGACGTCTCGCGCCTCATGGCGGGTTCGTGGGGCACGCTGGGCTTGCTCACAGAAGTGAGCCTCAAGGTGCTGCCCGTGGCCCCGGCCGAGGCCACGCTGCGCTTTGAATGCAACCAGGCCGACGCCCTGCGCAAGCTGCACGCCTGGGGCGGCCAGCCCCTGCCGCTGAACGCCAGTTGCTGGGTGCAAGACGGTGGCGTGGGCACGCTGTATGTGCGCCTGCGCGGCGCCGTGGCTGCCGTGCAGGCTGCGTGCAAAACCATGGGAGGCACCCTTCTGGACAACGCCACCACCGCGCCAGACTGGTCTGCCTGCCGTGACCACACCTTGCCCTGGTTTGTCCAGCGCACACAGCAGCCCGACCTGGCCCTGTGGCGCCTGTCGCTGCCCGCCACCGCGCCGGTGCTGCCGCTGCCTGCAGCCGCCCAGCCGCTGGTGGAATGGCATGGTGCCCTGCGCTGGGTTCAGGCCCCCGCCAGTGCGGGCGATGCCCTGCGCGCCGCTGCCGAGGCGGTGGGCGGTAGTGCTTCTGTTTTTGTAGCTGCCAGCGCTGATCCAGAAAGCGCTAGCGGCCAATTTGATCCAAAGTCTGCCGCGCTGGCGCAAATCCACGCCCGCGTGAAGCAGGCGTTCGACCCCGCGGGCATCTTCAACCCGGGCCGCCTGGCCGCCGCCTGGTAAAGCGCGGCCCATGCGCCACCTGATCCACCTCACGGGCCACCACCGCACGGTCACCACCAACCGGGTGCTGGGCCTGTTGCTGGCGTTCAATGCCGGGGCCGTGAATGCGGGCGGCTTTCTGGTGGCGCAGATGTACACCTCGCACATGACGGGCTTCCTCTCGTCACTGGCCGACAACCTGGTGCTGGGCAACATGAAGCTGGTGCTGGGTGCGGTGGGCACGCTGTGGGCCTTCATGTCGGGGGCGGGCAGCACGGCCATTCTGGTGAACTGGGCGCGCCACCACCAGCTGCACGGCACTTACGCGCTGCCGCTGCTGCTCGAAGCCATTCTCATGCTGCTGTTTGGCCTGGTGGGGGCCATCACGCTGGGCTGGCGCACGCCGTTTGCTGTGCCCCTCACGGTGCTGCTGCTGGCCTACCTCATGGGCCTGCAAAACGCAGTGGTCACCAAGATGTCGTCGGCCCAGATCCGCACCACGCACATGACCGGCGTGGTGACTGACCTGGGCATCGAAATGGGCAAGATGCTCTACTGGAACCGCAGCGGCACCGCCCCTGAGCGCTATGTGAAGGCGAACCGCGACCGGCTGCGCCTGTTTGCCGGGCTGGCGGCCATGTTTTTGGTGGGCGGGCTGGTAGGCGCTGCTGGCTTCAAGTACGTGGGTTTCATTTTTGTGTTGCCGCTGGCGCTGGTGCTGCTCACCCTGTCACTGCCCCCTTTGTGGGCTGACCGCAAGAAGCTGCGGCAGTTGCTGCTGCAGCGCCGCGCTGGCCCCCAGCCGGGCGACGCCAGCCCGTCCGGGCCCGATGCAGGCCCCTAGACCGCTGGCGCAACACCCCCCGATCTTTACCGTTATCTCCAGGCACGCTCCATGCAGACCCAACTCGCCCCCGAATACGCAGCCCGCCCCGACGGCCAGGAAGCCGAAGCCATCCTGCGCAAGTGCGTGCACTGCGGCTTTTGCACCGCCACCTGCCCCACCTACCAGCTGCTGGGCGACGAGCTGGACGGGCCGCGCGGCCGCATCTACCTCATCAAGCAAGTGCTCGAAGGCGCCGAGCCCACGCGCGCCACGCAGATGCACCTGGACCGGTGCCTGACCTGCCGCAACTGCGAAAGCACCTGCCCCAGCGGCGTGCAGTACGGCCACCTGGTGGACATTGGCCGCAAGATCGTGGACGAAAAAGTGCCCCGCCCTGCAGGTGAGAAGGCGCTGCGCTGGGCGCTGAAGGAAGGCCTGCCCTCGCCGCTGTTTGCGCCTGCCATGAAGGCCGGGCAAATGGTGCGCGGCCTGCTGCCCGAAGCACTCAAGGCCAAGGTGCCCGCCCCGCGTGATGCGGGTGCCTGGCCCACGCGTGAACATGCGCGCAAGGTCATCATGCTGGCCGGCTGCGTGCAGCCCGCGATGATGCCCAACATCAACACCGCCACCGCCCGCGTGCTCGACGCCGTGGGCGTGCAGTCGGTCATCGTGCCCAAGGCCGGGTGCTGCGGTGCGGTGAAGTTCCACCTCAACGACCAGGAAGGCGGCAAGGCCGAGATGCGCGCCAACATCGACGCCTGGTGGCCCCTGGTGGAGCAGGGCGGGGTGGAGGCCATTGTGATGAACGCCTCGGGCTGCGGTGTGACGGTGAAGGAATACGGCCACCTGCTCAAGGACGATGCGCAATACGCCGCCAAGGCCGAGCGCATCAGCGCCCTCACACGCGACTTGTCAGAACTGCTGCCTGCCATGCTGCCCGAGCTGGCAGCCAAGCTGCAGGGCCGTGTGAGCCAGCCTGACACCCTGTACGCCTACCACCCCCCCTGCACCCTGCAGCATGGGCAAAAGCTGCGCGGTGGGGTGGAGTCGCACCTGAACCAGCTGGGCTTCAAGCTGCGCGCCGCGCGCAACGAAGCGCACCTGTGCTGCGGCTCTGCGGGCACGTATTCGGTGCTGAACCCCGAACTGTCTCACCAGCTGCGCGATCGCAAACTGGGCGTGCTGAACGAAGCCTTCGGCGAGCAGCCGCCGGACATGATTCTTTCGGCCAACATCGGCTGCATCACCCACCTGCAAAGCGGCACTGGCACGCCGGTACGGCACTGGGTGGAAGTGCTGGACGAAGCCCTGAGGCAGCGCTGATCTCTCGCACGGCGTTGCAGCGTTTGCCTGATTTGCTGCTCGGACACGGTTGACGGACACCTCGTCGCGCCGGCCCAACACTATCTCCAAAGTGCGCAGCTTGATTGTTCGGGGGGCCAAAGAAAGTAGAGTTGAAACGTTCATTTACACAGTTTCAACACCTTCAGCCCTGGTGATCGGGTGGTAGTGCTGCGGGAGATTCCATGAATAACCATCGCCATGCCTGGACGTTGGGCCAGCGCTTGCTGTTGATCAACGGCGTGATGTTTGTGCTGCTTGCCGCTGTGGCGGTGGCCATCTGGTTCATGATGAGCCGCATCAGCGACGATGCGGATTCGGTGCGCACCGTCAACGTACCCCAGCTGCAGCGCATCTCGGAGATGGAACTGAACGTCACCCGCGTATCGCTGCAGTTGCGCCACGCCATTCTGGCGCGCAACGCCCAGGAACTGGAAGCCACGCTGGCCGATATTGCAGACAAGCGCAAAACCATTGCTGGAGCCATGGAAGGTCTGGGCCAGGGGATGTTCGATGACGAAGGTCGCCAGGCGTTCGTGCCCTTGCAAGGCTTGGTGAACGAGTTCTGGAAGGTGGGAGAGGAAAACCTGCGCCTCATCCAGGACGGCAAGAAGGACGAAGCGTTCGCCTTCCTGGTGGATCGCGCCATCCCCGCACGCAACAAAATTCTGGCCGTGCTGGACGGTGAAAAGAAGCGCCAGAGCCAGCGCCTGTCCCTGACCATCAACGAGGTGAAAAGCCTGGCCGCTGCCGACCGCAACATCGCCGTGGCGGTGATGGTGCTGGTGGTGGCCTGTCTTTCGGGCCTGGGCTGGTACCTGCGCGCGGTGGTGCGCGACCTGGGGGCAGACCCGCCTGACCTCAAGCGCGTGGCGCTGGCCGTGGCCAACGGTGATCTGGGTGTGGAGGTGCTGACCCGCGAGGGGGACAAAGTCAGCATCATGGCGGGCCTGCGCAACATGCGCGAGCGCCTCGCCGAAGTGGTGGGCACCGTTCGCCAGAGTGCAGAAAGCGTGTCTGCCGCGAGCCGTGAAATCTCTGCGGGCAACCACGATTTGTCCGCCCGCACCGAGCAGCAGGCCGCAGCGCTGCAGCAAACGGCCGCGTCGATGGACGAAATGGGCGCCGCCGTGCGCCAGAACGCCGAAAGCGCCCGCCGTGCCGACCAGCTCGCCAAGGAAGCTGCCCGGGTGGCAGAGCAGGGTGGCACGGTGGTGAGCAACGTGGTGAACACCATGAAGGGCATCCACGACAGCAGCAACCGCATCAGCAACATCATCGGGGTGATTGACTCCATTGCCTTCCAGACCAACATCCTGGCGCTGAATGCCGCGGTGGAAGCCGCGCGCGCGGGCGATCAAGGCCGGGGCTTTGCGGTGGTGGCAGCCGAGGTACGTACCTTGTCGCAACGCACGGCCACTGCGGCCAAGGAGATCAAGGAGTTGATCACCGCCAGCGCCCTGCAGGTTCACCAGGGAAGCACGCAGGTCAACGAGGCGGGCGCCACGATGACCGAAGTGGTCGATGCCATCCGCCGCGTGACGGCCCTGATGGGTGAGATCAGCGCATCCAGCGAAGAGCAAAGCCGTGGTGTGCAGCAGATTGCCGAGGCGGTCACCGTCATCGACCAGGGCACACAGCAAAACGCTGCTCTGGTGGAAGAAATGGCCGCCGCTGCCAGCAGCCTGGAAAACCAGGCCGCAGCCTTGGTGCAAGCCATGGCCGTCTTCCGCATGGCGGGCGAATCGTTGGGCCAGCCCACGGCGGCTGTGCCTGCCCCTGCCTTTACCCCTGTGCCTGCACGGGCTCCAGCCGTTCAGCGTGCGCCGGCACCTGCGGTGCGCCATGCACCTGCTGCCTCACCAAAGCCCGCTGTGGCAGCGCCGGCCAAGGCCACGGCTTCTGACGACCATTGGGAATCGTTCTGACGCTTTGCTGAGGTGACCCGCCCGCTTCAAATCGGGCGGCATGGTGTTGTAGCTGGCTCTGCGCACGTCGAAAGAGCGTGATGTAGTGACGCATCCTGCGGTGCAAGTGTGTCTGTAGCTTGCAGAACTGTCTGGTTTCCCCCGTTTGTCATCTCGCCCGCCTGATCTAGCGGCGGACCGGGGCAAGACTGGGCAACGATCTCAAACGGAAATGTTCCCTGCCTGATGGGAACAGTGGGTGTGCCGTAGAGGCCGCCTTGGCAACCTGGCTTACTGCTGCGCCGCCGCCCAGGCGCGGAACTCTGCCTCGGGCAGTGGGCGGCTGAAGCGGTAGCCCTGGAACAGGTCGCAGCCAGAGCGCAGCAACCGTTCTTGCTGGGCCAGGGTCTCCACCCCCTCGGCCAGCACGCGCAGGTCCAGCTGGTGGGCCATGGCCACGATGGCGTCGATCAGCACCGCAGGCCGTTTGCCTTGGCCGCTGTGTTCGGGGGCGTCGATGTCCATGGTGAACGAGCGGTCGATCTTCAGAACGTCAATCGGCAGGCGCTTGAGGTAGGCCAGGCTGGAATACCCTGTGCCGAAGTCGTCGAGCGCGAATCGCACGCCGTGGCTGCGCAGCTGGGCCATTTTTTCCAGCGTGGCCTCCAGGTCGTCCACCAGCACGCTTTCCGTCAACTCCAGCTCCAGCGAAAAGGCAGCTATGCCCACACGGGCGATCAGCGATTCAATGCGGCTGATGAAGTCCGCCTCACGGAACTGACGGGCGCTTACGTTCACGGCCATCGTCAGCTTCGTGGCCCATGCGGCGCAAGCAGGATCGTTTTGCCAGCGGTGCAGGGTGGTGGCTGCTTCTTCCAGAACCCAGTTGCCCAGGGGCACGATCAGGCCGCTGGCTTCGGCTTCGGGGATGAAATGCACGGGCGACACCAGGCCACGGCGCGGGTCTTGCCAGCGCACCAGGGCCTCTACACCGGCCAGGCGGCCCTGACTGTCCACCTGCGGCTGGTAGTGCAACAGCAGCGGCGCGGGCTTGGCTTCCAACGCTCGGCGCAGGTCGCTGCGCAGCGCCAGGCGTTCGCTGGCGGCTTCCTGCAAGGCGTGGGCGAAAAAGTACACGCGGCTGTCGCCCGCATCCTTGGTGCGGTGCATGGCGGTTTCTGCTTCACGCAGCAGTTCAGGCGCGTCGCGGCTGTCGTTGGGAATCATCACCACGCCCGCCCCGGCAGACAGGTGCAGCACCTGGCCCTGCACTTCCAGCGGCTCGGCAATCACGGCCAGCAGGCGTTCGATGGTGCGTGCAGCCTCGGCCGATGCCTGGTTCAGATCGCCTTGCAAGTCGCACAGCAGCAGGGCAAAGGTGTCACCGTCCACCCGGGCCAATGTTTGGCCCTGGCCTTGCAGCGCGCTCAGCCGCCGGGCCATGGTGCGCAGCACGACATCTCCGGCGGCCATGCCAAGCGAGTCGTTGACCGATTGGAACGCGTTGATGTTGATGGTGGCCAGGGCTGCGCGGCGCGGTTGCAGATCGGCCGCTGCCAGCTCCTGCACGACTTGTTCGAGCAACGAGCGCCGGTTGCTCAGCCCGGTCAGTGCGTCGAAATGGGCCAGTTGGCGGATTTCGGCCTCGGCCGCGAGGCGGGTGCGGATGTCGCGCACCGCCACCACGCGCACCTGGCGATTGCCCAGCTGGCGGCGGCGCACGCTGCATTCGCAGGGGATGGTTTGCCCTTGTGCATCTTGCAGGTCCACTTCCCACACGCCTTCCATGCCCTGCGTGGTGCGTTGAATGGTGCGCTCCAGAAAGGGGGGGGAGACCCAGGAGAGCATGGCCGTGCCCACCAGCCCTCCGGGCGCAACGCCCATGAGGCGGTCAGCGGCCGCGTTCGCATCGGTGATGCGTCCGTTTTCGTGCAGGATGATGGCTTCAAAGGCGGCGTCTGACAGTTGCCGGAAGCGGGCTTCGCTTTCGGCCAGCGCTGTGTTGCGTGCCTGCAGTTCGTTCGCCATTTTCTGCAGTGCCTGCCCCAGGTCGTGGAAATCGCCACTGCCCTGCAGGCGTGGCAGGTGGGTGAAATCGCCTGCGCCAATGCGTTCCATGCCTGCACGCAGCGCGGCCACGGGCCGCAGAATGCCCCAGTGCGCCAAGGCCAGCAGGCCCAGCGAACCAAGCAGCACGGCCATCGCCAGCACCACTGCCTGTGTACGGAGCTGGTTCCAGGTTTCTGCGGCCACTGGGCGCAGGTCATAGTCAATCCACAGCATGCCCTGGCGCGTGGCGCGCACTTCGCCAGACTGCAGGCCCATGGTGACCGGGGCCACTGCCGTCAGTCGCAGCTGCGCACGGTCCAGCGTCAAGAGCTCACGCTGCGCCCGGCGAACCTGGCGCACGGCGTCTTCGGGGTAGCCGGGTATGTGTTCCGCCGCGGTGCGGCCCTTCCAGGCAAAGCGGGTGGCGGCAATGACTTTGCCGTCTGGGCCCACCAGGGCGGCATAGGCAACGGCAGGGTTCAGGCCCAGCTGCGAAACAATGCCCACCGTACCGCTGCCATCGCTGCGGCGCAGAACGGTCTCCAATGCCCGCTGGGTTTCCAGCAGTTCCGCGTGCGCCGTGTGGTCGGCAAATCGCTGCAGGTCCTGGGCGTAATGCCGTTGCTGGTCTGCGACCAGAATCAAGGCCATCACCGCACTGGCAATGATGAGCGACAGGGGCAGCCACAGGCGCAGATTGAACACCCGCACGGTGTGCGTGGCGACTGCGGGCTCCGGGTGGGGCGCTGTCATGGGGTTGTGCCGCGTACGAAGCGGTCGTCGATCAGGTGGGTGGTGTCTACCCGCCTTTGCAGCAAGCCCTGTTCCAGCATGGTGAGCGCCATGCGCTGCGCCGAGGCGGCCAGCCGCGAGTCTGTTCCGCTCATCAGCGTGCGGTTGGCGGCGGCGTCTGGTAGCTCGATACCGCTGAAGGCTGCATCCATCTCTGTCGGGGTGAGGCCCAGGCGGGGCGCCATGCGCCGCAGAGCGTCCTCCCGCGCGGTACCCAGGTGGGCCAGGGCGCGTTCGTGGGCGGCCAGCAGTTGGGAGATGCGCTGGGTGCAACAGGCCAGCGCGTCGGTGCGCGCCACCAGCACGTCCACGATTTCACCGGGGATGGCGCTGCTGTCAAACAGCACCGGCGCGCCTTCGCCCCGCAAGACCTGCAGCACCGGGTCGAAGGTCACGAGCGCGTCCACCTGGCTTTCGCGCCAGGCCGTCAGGTGTTCGTCCAGGGGCAGGGGCACTACGGTGATGTCGGTGGTGCGCAGCCCAGCCTTGGCCAATGCAGCATTGAGCATGTAGGCGCCCACGGCGGTTTGTTCCACCCCCACCTTGCGGCCGCGCAGGTCCGCCAGCCCGGCCACCCCGTAGCGGGCCACCAGCGCGTCGGCGCCCTGGGAAATGTCCAAGACCCAGATCACCTTGATGGGAATGCCTTCCTGGACGAGCGTCAGGGCTTCGTCCAGCGTCAGCCCCGCCATATCGAGCCGGCCGGTGCGCAGCCCATCCATGCTCTGGGTGGTGGAGCCCAGCTCCACCAGGCGCAGGGGAAGGCCCTCGTGCAGGCCCAGGTCGCGCGCCAGGTACAGGGGCTCGTACCCCGTCCACGTGTTGGTGCCCACCGTCAGCGGGGCCTCATAGCGGGCGCCGCACGCGCTCAACAGAGCGGCGCAAGAGGCCAGGGCAAGTGCAATGCAAGTCCCCCGCCACCCGGAACGTTTGCCGGGGGAGTCAGCGGTGTGGGGCACAGCGGAATGCATTGCCCAATGGTAAGCGAGTGTGTCCGACCCAGGGCATATGTTTTGGCCAAAGGAGGGGGAACTCCTAGGTGGCAAGTCGCGCAGGTGCCCGCCTGCCATGCGCGACAGAAATCGCCTCGGGACCCCCTACAGGGAAATCTGGGATGATGCGGGGTTGTTTTCTCCGTCCGCTGCTGCAGCCTGCCTGCGGCCTGATTGCCACGACCATGTCTGCCGATTCTTCGTCCCCCTCTCCCGCTCCCGCATCTGTTGATGCCGCCGCTACCGGGGCCGGCCGTGCCCGCCGTGGCGGCAAGCGCCAGCGCCCCCGCAACCCTGCACCCGCGGCCACCGCGCCGGATGCTGCCCCTGGCGTGGCCAAAGCCCCCCGCACCCCCCACCCCGTGCTGGAACAACTGGCGGGCCTGTACCCCCACTTGTTTGGCGCGGTGTTCCGCCCGCTCAAGCGCGGTATCTTCCAGGACCTGCTGGCCGCCCACCCCGACGCGTTTGAGCGCGAAGCCCTCAAGGTGGCGCTGGGCATCCACACCCGTTCCACCCGCTACCTGCAGGCCGTGGCCGCTGGCGAAAAGCGCCATGACCTGCAAGGCCAGCCGGTAGAGGCCATGGCCCCCGAGCATGTGCACCACGCCTTGCTGGAGGTGTACCGCCGCCGCAAGAACCAGAAGGGCCGCCCCACCGAAGACCTGCTGCCCAAGCTGCGCAACCGCATCATTGCGGCGTTCGAATCCTCGGGCCTGACCCGCGAGGCCTACACCGAGCTGGTGGTGGGCCGCGACGACGCTGCCAATGCCATCCTCGAAGAAGCCTTTGCCGAATGGGCCGCCCGCAACGCCAAGGCCGAAGCCCTGCTGCGCGCCTTTGAAGCCAGCGGCAGCACGCTGGAGCAGTTTGCCGACATGTATGGCATGGACCCGCGCAGCACCGGCCAGCAACTCGAACGCGCGCGCAAATTGGCCGCTGCCGCCCAGGGCAACCCATCCGCCAGCGCCCCGGCGGTGTAACCACGCCACAGCACTGCCATGCTGCTGACATCACGGTGTCAGCAGCCACGCGGCACCATGCCAACCCTGTGAATAAATA
>ERZ724518.1583-NODE-1583-length-10235-cov-3.146169_pt1 | contig 10235 bp, 9 predicted proteins | sample MGYA00376051_ERZ724518 | MGnify/ENA primary metagenome ERZ724518 (study PRJEB28724, sample SAMN07190885) | wastewater metagenome | isolation source: influent of sewage treatment plant in Hong Hong | place: Hong Kong | collected 2016-03-17 ... | reverse complement strand
CGCACCACATTCGAGTTCGAACAAGTTTTTGACGAGAACACCGGTGCTCTGCTCTTTGCCGTTTCGCCCTGGCGCGATCACTACGATTGCGGCCGCTTTGTTTTCGCTTCCGAGATCTTGAAATTGCCTGTGCAGGGCGAGCACGTGGTCTTTTTGATCAGCCCCAGTTATATGTTTATTACCGGTTCCGAAAGCGATCGAGGTCTTCTGTTTGCTCTATCGGAGCTACGGGCCAATAAGGCAGATCCCCATGCGCTGCCGCCTTTTCCCGTACTTTTGAACCGGGACGGGTACAAACCTTTTGAAATTTCCCCCGATAATTCCCTTCACCATCTTTTCGAGGAAGCGCAGGCCGGCTATCTCAAAGGTGTTTATGCAGATCAGCGTCAGTGCCTGTTTGGACAGTTCAACCGGCTTGTGCCCGGGCTCTACATTTGCCAGTATGATGTGGTGCCCGATGGCTACAGAGTGGGCGTTAGAACTTCAGCGGTTATAGACCAGCGGCGTTTGCCCTGTCTGGTGCCCCAGGTGAGCCAGGTGCATTTCCGCTCGGGGGAGGGTCCAGCATCCTCAGCCAGTTTTGCTGCCTTTCTATCGGTGATGGCTGATGCCATCCAGACCACCGATCTCTATCCTGCCCTTTACCGCCTCAATCGGTTTCCATCCACCCATGAGCTTGGGCAGATGAGTTATTTGAGTGGAGAGCTTGGCTAGAGGGCGCGAGCATTCCGGGTGTTACTTGTACGCCGGGTGTTACTTTAACGCCGGCTGTTCCTGGTTCTCCCTCTGTTAGGCGTCATTCCCACGGTTTCCTGCTCCATTCAAAGACAGCCCTGCTATTTGCCGGAGGCACGGTGGGCTTCAATCTCACGAGCAATAATGAGGGCGGTATCCTCAGCGGCTTTGTTATTTCCGTTCATCATGTAAGCGCTTTGCATTTGACGAAGAAGCATAAACTTAGTGCTGAAATCCAGCGTTTTGCCCCTGGCTTCAAGAAGATAAAATATTCTCTTCGCCGTGTATTCAGCTCCTTGAGTGCGGAGGCGGTCAGCTAGTATCCACGTGGCATCACAGATCTCCCAACTTCTATTGACACTGTCAATGGATAGGGAGAGCGCTAGCTGGTCTGCCAGCACGGCCTCGGCCTCCTGCATTTTGCCTTCTTTGAGATACAGGTAAGAGAGGAGCGTGCTGGCTCCGATAGAGTCACCCTTCTGTCTGGTCAGGAGACTCCGGCACTGCTCAACTGCCTTTTGCCTAAAGAAATCGGCCCGGCAAGAGTTGCCACGTAGTTCTTCGCAATCAGACTGCATGCTTAAAACCTGAGCGCGGCGGTAATCTGCCTTCGCCAGCCGATAGATCTTATTCAATCTGCCCAGGAGACGCGCCTCTCCTTTGTAGTCTTGAGAGTATTCCAGGGAACGGCACAGTCCCTCTACAGCCAGTAATTTGCCGCTGTTGCAAATCTGAATACGGGGGGTGGAGAGTCGTGCCGTTTCAATCAGAGCACCCGGCGTCGTCGCCAGCTGGAAGGCTCTTCCCGCCAGATCCGGATGTCCCAGTCGCATAGAGCGGAAGCCTTGCACCACCAGGCGCTTTCTCAGCCCCCACTCGGCTTTCTCCAGGGGTGGTCTCAAATTGAAATTGAGGCAGGCGGTGGCCAGAAAGATCAAGAGACCGGCAACGAAAAGGCGCGGTCTAGAGGGACACGAAAATGTTGCAGTCATGGCGCCCCGCATTTGGATGAAGGAACTCTGTTACTTTTCACCCACGCTAGCACTTTTAAATGGGCATGAAAAGAAGCTGGACAACACTATTGGAATTTCTTGCCTTAACTTGGGGGCAAGGTCCTTCTCTCAGCAATTTGACCTGTCGGTCCGGCGCACAGTCCCTTAGCCTGCCTGTCCGCCGGTGTCTCTGTATATCCATCCCTCCGCCCCCTTTCTCTTTTTCAAAAGGGAGGCGTGAGTGAAATTATGCGGAAAATCTTTCAATGGGATTTAATGTGCAGCATTTTTACCGTAATGAGCGAAAAACGACAAAATTTCGTTTACGCCTCAAAATTGAAAAAGACATACCGGTTGGCCGCCCGACCGCCCTAGATCGGCTCTTTGAGCGTGCTGGCGGTCGGCTTGGGGCAAGTTCAATGATTGTGACATTTGGGTGGATGAATTGATTGAAGTCTCAGCTGGCAAGGTAAGTAAGGAGCGGCAGTCTGCTATTCAAAGGAGCAAAGTGATTAATTTAAAGTTCAATCAGTCTTTTCTGGGCTTTTGCACGGCTCTTTTAGGTTTCGCCGTACCTGCTTTTACCGGCCCCTGCCTGGCTCAGCCCCAGACCGGTGCGGTTGAGAAAACTGAGTCTTTGTCCGGGGAGTCAGCCAATCAGTCAAAACCGCCCCAGGGTCAATCCGGGCAGCCAGCGAACCAGCCACCTGCACCAACTGCTTCATCTGCGCTTGCTCCTGGGCAACTTGAGAAACTGATTAAGGACCGGTATTTGCTCTATCATCAGACTTTGCTGAATGCCGGAAGCTTCGATGATGTCTTGCCTTTCCGTTCTTCCAAGAGTCGTCAGGAAATGGAGAAGAAGTCGGCTGAAGCCCAGGCTAAAGGGGCAGAAGCCGGCAAAAAGATGATGGAAGGTCTCTTTGCCCTGGTCAAGACCATGGAACCCCGCAATGTCAGGGTTGATTCCGTGAAGGTAATGGGCGATAAGGCTGAGCTTTCCGTCAGCGCCGTGGACGGCGGGCAGTTGTCCGATGCCATGACCGCTGGTTTTGGCGGTATCGCCAGGGGTCTGACCGGTGCCTCCCGGGGTGGGTCCCAGCCTGCGCAACCTATGCGCAGCACCACCGTCGGCAAGATAACTATGTTCAAGGAAGACGGCAACTGGATGGTGGGCGATGAAAGTTGGTCCACCCGGGTGACTAATTTGACGCCCGCGCAAGAGGCTAAGCGGGCCGCTGAGGAAGCAGCCAAAAAGGGATTGAGTTCCTGGTGTGCTCCGGCTGCTTCCATGGACTTTCCCAAAAAGCCGGCGGCCGGCAGTTTGAACGGCCAGGCTTTTGTGGTGGAAGGGGCTGAGTTCAATAACGGCAATCTGACTTTGCGCCAGGGGCGGGACTTCTTTGCCGACCGAGAAGTTTTGATTTTTCTCTTTGGTCTGGAGGGCAATCCGGACGGACAGCAAATTGCTGTTCGCGACGGCGAGCCGGTGGGCGGCAAGGGCACCTGTCATGTGCACATGAGCTATAAGGTGCCCGGCAAAGACTTACCGACGACCAAAATGTTTATGCCGAGCGACGGCTACGGCATCAGACTGGCTTTCGGGCAGAGAAAGAACGGACTTTTACCCGGCTATATTGTTCTGCGTTTGCCTGATAAAGCGCAGAGTTATGTGCAGGGTTATTTCTATGCCAAATTGAAATAGCCCTGCGCATAACTCACGGCACTATGCTGTGCCGGTATCCGAGCTTCAGTTGCGCATCTCCATGAGATTGCCTGACTGGTAGCTCCTCAGCCCCAGAGCGAAACACAGGCTGCCAAAGCCCAGCACGGCAAGAGCGCCAAGACCGGTTAGCAGAGCCGTGTTCCAGTTTAGTTGCTTGAGAGCTTCCGGTGGCAACCCAGCTACAAACCCGGCGGGAATGAGGGTGAAGAGCACCAGCTTCACCCAGCCGTCGAAGAGTGAACTGGGATAGGTGGAAAAGGTGATCATGGAGAAGAACCACTGCTCCGAGAGTACCTCGGCCTGTCCCAGAAAGAAAGCCAGGCTGCCCCGCATCAGGTTGAAGCCGGTGAAGAGTACTGCCACTGCTACTGTCAGAAAGACATACATGAGAAAGTGCTCCAGGTCCGGTTTAACCAGCAAGAGATAGGCTGCATAGCCGAAGGCCAGGTCACCCATGGCCGTGGGGCTGAGCTTGCCCAGGGCCAGATGCGGCACCAGGGCTCTGGGGTAGAGCATCCAGGTGTCGAGCTGACCTCGGGCAATTAGCGCGGCTAGATTGTGCAGGTTGAAGCAACAGGCCGCCGATAGTCCGAAGCCAGCCGAGGCGATGGCCCAGAGGGTCACTACATCGGCTTGACCGAAGCCTCTCACAACCGGAAAGCGGTCGAAGAAGATAAGCCAGAAGGCAAGCCAGGTGGAGTTGTTCAAGACCATGGCCAGAAACTGGCTGGCGAAGGCACTTTTGTATTCCATTTGCATGCGCCAGTTGAGTTTGATATATGCAGCCGCCAGGCGCAGGTAAGACAGCAATGACATGATTTTCCCCCTTTGTGTGGAGCGGATAGTCGTTTGGACCTGAGCATCCTTTGTGTTTGGTGTTTGATTTGAGTGTTCGTTTAGACGAGACTCAGTGTTCGTTTAGGCGAGACTCAGTGTTCGTTTAGACGAGACTCAGCGTTGGTTTCGACGAGACTCAGCGTTCGTTTAGACGAGACTCAGCGTTGGTTTCGACGAGACTCAGCCCCCGTGGGCGGAAACGCGCCGCAGCGCTCTTTGCCAGAGCAGGGCCACCAGGGCGGAGAGTGCTACCAGGCAGGCAAGTTGCCGAATGGCAAGCTCCAGGAAGGAGGCCGCCAGTTCCGTCTGCGGTGTTGAAAGCAGATGCACCGGCCCCCAGACCAGATAAGGAAAGGGCAGGTAGACAACCAGATTCTTCAACCAGCCAGGAAAGAGATCCAGGGGGATGAGCATCCCACCCAGAATCATGGTCAGTCTCGTGTAGATCAAATAGAGACCGGAGGTATCTTCCAACCAGAAGGCTGATAGCCCCACAATCAGGTGACCAAGCCCATCTAAGAGGAAGGCCAGGCACACCGATAAGGCAAGCATCAAAAGCGCCTCCGCTCTCAAATGAATTGGACCGACCAGGGCCAGCGCAATACAGGCTCCCAGAGCCAGATTGAAGGAGAATCGCACCAGGCGCTCACCCATGTTGGCGCTAAGACAGTAGAGCGGATAGCTGAGTGGGCGAATCAGCTTCACAGCCAGACTACCGGTGCGCACGTCTTCGTCCACCTGCTGAGCCAGCTTTGGCGCCGACATCCACATGGATTCCGTTATGGTCAGGTACCAGAGCATCTCCGCCAGGCTGAGCCCGGCCAGTTTAGACTGCCCGCTTTCACTGTAGGTAGCCTGCCAGAGCTTGAGGAAGATGTACAGGACAACCAGGAGGAAGGTGCCCCGACCGAGCACCTCGCCTGGATAGGCGAGGTTGGCTCGGGCCGAGATCTTGGCCACGGCAATTAGTTTTTGTGCTGTTTTTAACATGACTACCTTCCTATTTGGCAGTGAACAGATCTGAGAGCACCTTCTCCAGAGCTGGAAGAGTCTGCATATCGGGCGGCTCACCGGTATCGGCACTTTTGGGTGCACCATAGTGGCGCACACCGTCTATGGTGTCATCAATGATGACCCGTCCGTGGTTTATGAGGATGACCCGGTCTGCTACCGCTTCGATGTCGCCGGTGTCGTGGCTGGTGAGAAAGACGGTCAGTCCTTCTTCCCGGTTCCACTGAGCGAGAAGCTCTCTCAGCCTTTGCCTGGCAACCACGTCTATGCCGATGGTGGGTTCGTCTAAGAGCAGTAACCGCGGGCGGTGCAGCAGGCTGGCGGCGATTTCGGCACGCATGCGCTCTCCCAGAGATAGTTTGCGCACAGGCGTGTTGAGAAAGGCAGCCAGTTCGAAGCGCTCGATAAGCATCTCCAGTCTGGATTTGTACTGCTTCGATTTCTTTTCGAGGCTGTAGATTTCGGCTAGAAGTTCGAAGCTGTCCTTGGGAGGTAGATGCAGCCAGAGCTGCGAGCGCTGCCCGAAGACGGCCCCTATCTGTCTTACCAGTCGGCTGCGCTGGCGCCGGGGATCAAGTCCCAGTACCTGCGCTTTTCCGGAGCTTGGTTTGAGTATGCCGGTAAGCATCTTGATAGTGGTGGATTTGCCGGCGCCGTTAGGACCGATAAAGGCCACAGCCTGACCCTCTTTCACCGTCAATGAGATGTTGTCTACGGCTACCGCTGTGCGGCGCTCGAAGAGTCCCTTCTTGAGGCTAAATTCTTTTCTCAAGTCTTCGGTGTGAACGGCGAACATGGTCTTCCTTCCTTTCTGTTTTTGGTATCTGCGTTTCTTCGTTTTGAGTTTTGCGACTGTCTTACGGGCATAGCAGTAGCCGTCTCATGGGCCTCAGACCAATGAGCATAAAAAAGGCTCCCGTAAGTGGGAGCCGCAATCAGTTCAGGATGTTTTCTATCCTAAGCGCTCCCGTTTCCTATGACCTGCTCGCCGTAGCAAAAGCCGGTCTGGGCTGGTACAACCATGATTTGTTTAACGATGGCAAGGACTTCAGTCATGGTGTTCACGCTTTTGAGATAAAAGGTTGATTTATTGATTGGCTACTTTTCTATTATGTTGAAACTGTAGCTCAGGTCAATGCTTTGTAAAGTTAGTGGTTTCCAAAATCTGAAGGTCCTGGTACAGGCGAGTTTTCCCTGACCAGTTGAGCAAAGGTGTCATAATTAGTCCATGATCAGGCTCAAGGCGAGACTTCTTAAAAGGATAGGCTTACCAGAAGGTTGGCTCAAGACGCTCTTGTGTTGTTCCGTCAGTCTGGCGGCATCAGGCTCTTTACCGGTAGTTCAAGCTTCGCCTGAGCCTGCACCAAGTCGGGCTGAGCCTGTACCAAGCCGCAGCGAACTTGCCAGATTGTCTCAGGCTGAGCTGATTCGGTTAAACAATCCATTTGACAAACAATATTTTCAATTGATTGACGCGCTTGTGCTTAAGTATCCTCACTCGCCTGACCTACATTTGCAACGGGGTCTTGCTCTGGCAGACTGCTCCCGCTGGAGCGAGTCTTTGAAAGACTTAAATGAGGCGCTGGTATTGGATAAGTCACTGACTGGTTCTGCGGCCTTGCACTTTCAATCGGGTAATTGTTATGCAGGTCTCAAACAATACGAAAAAGCTGCCAGGGAGTACGAACTGAGTCTGGCAAAATACGGCAGCGCCGGCGCAGACAAAGCGGAGATGCAGAACTGCTTGTTGCGGCTGGCAAAGACATACTTTCAACTCGGGAAACGGGAAGCCTGCGCTAAAGCCTATTACAGGGCAGCCGGCTTGACTGATCCCGTCGGCTTCTCACATATGGAAATGGCGGAAAACTTGCATAAGTGCGGTTACGATCCGGAAGCAACGGCTTTGCTATTTCAACTTTTAGACATAAAAGCCAGGGAAAACGTGCTGATGAAGGCAGCCGGTCTCGTGGAGAATTATGGCGGGCTCAAGAAGAAAATGGAGTTTCTCAGTCGCTGTCAGGAGAAGTATCCGCGCAGTGTGGGCTTGCTCGACCTTTGCCTGGAAACGTCCGAACGACTGCAAGACAAAAGCAAGCAGGCTTATTTTACCAACCTGGCCAAGGCACATATGTCCAGCCCGGAAGAGAAGATCTTGTTTGAAGCTTCGGCACTGACCTCTCGTGGCCATGATCGTGCCGCTCTCAAGCGTTTAGAAAGTTTGAAAGAGCCGCTTGCGGAAGCAATTCGTGTGCGATTGGCCTCCCTGAAAGGGCGCATCTATTTCAAACAGAGGCGTTACGAACAAGCCCTTGAACAGTTGGACCGGCTCGACCTCTATCGAGAACCGCGCGAATATGAACTGCTATCCCGCGCCACTAGCCGTTTTGAACTGGGCAAGTATGAAGGGGCCGTGCAAGATTTCAACTGCCTGATTAAGAACTTCCCCGACGTTGATCATCTGGTAGCGAGGGCGCATTGTTATGAAGCCTCATCTCAGTGGCTCAAGGCCATTGAAGACTTCAACCGGGTGATTGCCCTTGGGCCGAGAAAGAAAGCCTCCTTCGCCTGGTACCGTATCTCTCAATGCCGTAAGCGACTTGGTGACAGTGCCGGTGAGATTAAGGCCATTGAAACGGCCATGAAACTTGAACCGGCCAATTACATGTACTCCATTAATTATGGTCAGGCTCTGGCTGACAAGGGCGATTTTGACGCAGCCATCATTACTCTCACTCGTCTTGTCAAAGCCCGACCCGATTGGCCTATGCCTCTGGCCGAGCGGGCGAAGGTCTATAAGAAAATGGGACGTGCCGATCTGGCCCGCCGGGACGAAGCGGCCGCTGCCGGCATGTCGGGTTCCCTGGCGCGGGATATGGGAATCAAGTGAGTCGCTTGCGGTTCATTTGTTGCTGCCGAATTGCTTGCCGAGGTCGTCCACGATGTCGTTGATGAGATCATTGCCGAGCATGACGTTGTCTTCGCTTTTTACCTTTGTGTAGCCTGTGGGGGCTTTGAAAAAGTCACCGGGGACGGTGACTTTCTCCATTTTTACAGTTTCGATTTTGGTCTTTTTGACTCCGGCGCCGGTCCAGACAAGGATTCGCAGGGACTGTCTCCGGCAAAGTTCGTTACTCCAGGTTTGACCGAAGTAGTCGGTTACTTGCGGTGCCATGGGAATTTCATTGGACATGTAGTAAGCCGACCGGACCACATCGGTTTTACCGTAGTGCTCTTTGCTTTTTTGACCGATGCACATTATGCAGTCAGTTTTGTGCCCGGCCACAACTTCGCCTTTCCCCGGTACCATTTTGTAGTTATCAGGAAAGAAAGACTCTTTGGCAATACGGGAGCGCAGTCCGAAGTTTTGCTTGGATTTTTCAATGGTATTAGTGAATATGGTTTTGCGGGTCTTGTTGTAAAAGACTACATCCCACTTCGGCTGAGCTAGAAGGACCACGTAATTCGCCTTGGTGTACTCTGCTTTGTAGCCGTCCTTGCAGATATACAAAATGCGGTCACCCATGAAGTCGCCTTCCTGGGTCAGTTTCCATACCGAAATGGTGGCTGCCCCGGGGCTCAAAGGTACCAAAGGTACAAAAGGTACCAAGGGTACCGCTGCTTTTGGTACCGCCGCCTTTGGTATTGCTGCTTTTGGTATTGCTGCTTTTGGTGCCGGTACCTTGTTTTTTAAGTCCTGGGTTTTGACCGGATTGCCGCCGCGGACCGCTGCCGCGAACTGGCAACTGAAGAGCAGCAAGACCAGGACAACTTTCGCCCTTGCGCCGAGTAAGCTTGGTGAGGTTCTGGAGTTTTGCACAGGGGTTACCTTTTCTTAGTCCTTAAATTGGTCAGGACCGGCCAAGCATTTCTTCATCGACCATTTTATTATCGACCAGTGCCCAGTTGTTTGCCTAGATCATCAACAATGTCATTGATAAGGCCGGTGCCCAGAATTACCTCATCTGCGTTTTTGGCAGGCTTGTAATTTCGTGGCGCCTGGAAGAAATCAGCCGGCAAAAGTTCGCGCTCCACTTTTTCGGTGTCTATTTTTGTAGACCGGTAGCCGTTTCCTAAGATAAGCACAATGCGGAGCGGCTGCCTTCTTGAAACGTCTTTCCCCCATGAGTAAGCGAAGAACTTCTGCATCTCAATTGGCACTTCAATGCGGTTGGAAAGATAGAACTCACTCATGTAGATGGAGTCTAAATCAACCCTTTGCTTGCTTTTGAAAAGCAGGCAGTCGGTGATTTCACCGGCTACGAGCTTCGGTTTGCCGGGCTTGATTTCGAATCTGTCCGGGAAGAAGATCTGGGCTGCTGCTTTGGAGCGGATATTGAGGCTCTTTTGCCAGCCATCCATGGTGGTGGAGTAAATTGATTTTCTATCCACGTTATAGAAGGTCACTTTCCAGTCGGGGGGACCGGAGGTAATGGCGTAGTGCGCCTTGGGGTAGAAGACCTTGAAACCCTCCTTGCACACATAGATATAACGCTCCCCCAGTATGTCGCCGGTTTGTTTGAGTTTCCAGACCTTGAGCCTTGTTTCCGGGCTGTTGACCCTGGCGGATGTTGCCGCTTTGGATTGGTTTGGGGAGCTTGCCTGCCGGGACGAAGCCGCTTTGGATTGGTTCGGGGCGCTTGGCTGCCGGGACGAAACCGCTGACGCTCTGCTGCCCTTCTGGGGCTGGGCCGGTGCCGGTAGGCAACAAGCAGTTTCACAAAGGGTCAGAACCAGGGCAAGCAGAAGCGAGACCCCCTTGAGGGACCTTGACCTGTTTTGTGGTCGGTGATCAGCAGCAACGCATGGGGGCATTGAAACTCTCCAGGTTTGAGCCTACTGATTGTTCGTTGCCTTTGCTCTCGCTTTCTTGCTCGCAAGCAGTGCCGGTGTTGTAGTTGTTATTGTTGTTGTTCGGAGGGTGGGGACGCAGCCAG
>ERZ724518.1576-NODE-1576-length-10244-cov-7.403572_pt1 | contig 10244 bp, 10 predicted proteins | sample MGYA00376051_ERZ724518 | MGnify/ENA primary metagenome ERZ724518 (study PRJEB28724, sample SAMN07190885) | wastewater metagenome | isolation source: influent of sewage treatment plant in Hong Hong | place: Hong Kong | collected 2016-03-17 ... | reverse complement strand
GACACCAGCCCCAGCAAATAGACTTCGCCGCGCTCGGTCACCACCTTGATGTGGTTGGACGAGAAATTCTTGCCTTGCAGCAGACGGGTGCGCACCTTGGCGCTCAGTCCGCTGTCGTTCAGCCGGTTGCCCAGGGTGGAGTTGGGGGCAATCACCACATAGTTATACAGCTTGCGCACGCCAGGCTGCGCCCGCGCCAGAAAATCCACCTGCGCACGGGCATTGTCGTCCGGTACTTCGCCGGTCAGCAGTACGGCGCGGTTGAACGATGTGACATTGACATGCACACCGGGCACCTTGTCGGCAATTTGCCCGGCCAGTTTGACTTCAAACGTCTGATCGTCAGTATAAGACCCGGTGGTGCGCCGATCCGTGCCCACCATGGCAGCAGCACCCGCTCCGGCCACGACCACCGGCACGCAGGCCGACAAGGAAGACATCAGCACCAGCGCGCCCACGGCCACACCCAATCCGCGTCGCATCATTCACCCCCCAGCAGCATGTAATCAATGGCATCACACAGCGCATGAATCATCAGGATATGCACTTCCTGGATGCGTGCGGTGCGGAAGGCCGGCACATTGAGCAGAATGTCCTCACTGGTCAGCAACTCGCCAATCTTGCCGCCATCCTTGCCGGTAAAAGCAATCACGGTCATCTGCCGCTCGTGAGCGGAGTGAATCGCCTCAATCACATTGGCGGAATTGCCCGAGGTGGAAATCGCCAAGAGGATGTCGCCGGTCTGGCCCAGCGCGCGCACCTGCTTGGAGAACACCATATCAAAGTCGTAGTCGTTGCCAATAGCCGTCAAGGCCGAGGTGTCAGTGGCCAGCGACAGCGCTGCCAGGCCAGGGCGCTCTTTTTCGAAACGCCCGACCATTTCGGCGGCAAAGTGCTGGGCGTCCGCCGCCGAGCCGCCATTGCCGCAGGCCAGAATCTTGCCTTCATTCATCAGGCAGGCGACCATTTTTTCGGCGGCCACGGCGATGCCGGGCGACAGCACTTCCATGGCTTGCTGCTTGGCGGCAATGCTTTCGATAAAGTGCTCGTTGACGCGCTGGATCAAATCCATCGGGCTTCCTTCTTCCTTCAGATAATGTTCTGCACCCAGTGTGGCGGCTGCGCGCCGTCAAACAGCACGGCGTCAAAGCGGCACGGCGGCACGCTGGACAGGGTTTGCAGGTAGTGCTCGGCAGCCAGCGTCAAACGCGCCTGCTTGGCCGGGGTGATGCTGGCGGCAGCGCCGCCAAAGCGGGCGCTGCGGCGCTGCCGCACCTCGACAAACACCACGGTGTCGCCATCCTGCATGATCAAATCAATTTCGCCCAGCCGGCAACGGTAGTTGCGCGCCAGGCAACGCAAGCCGCGCGCTTGCAGCCAGGCCAGCGCGCGCGCCTCGGCGGCGTCGCCGCGCTCATTCATCGACGGCCCGCAGGCTGCGCTGCACTTCGCGGCCGCGCAAACTCAGCCAGCCGGTCACCCCATCCAGCGTCAGCCCCGGCGTATCACGCCCCGCCAGCCGGCGCGCCAGCCGGAAGGCGTCAATGCCCTGGGCATACAGCCGCTCGGTAGCCAGCGTCAGCGGCTCGGCCGGACGCGGATAGCGCGCCGCCGGCGCCGCTTGCGGCGACAGCAGCCACGGCATATCCAATTGGACCACCCCCGGCCAGGCCAGTTGCGGGCGGGCAAAATCACTCAGGCTGGCCGCCGCGTACACAGGCAGCGCGCTCAGCAAAGGACGCAAAGCAGGCCAGTCCCGCCCCGGTACGGCCAGCACCACGGCATCCGCCTGGGCGGCCAGCTCGTTCAGGCGCGCGCGCTCGGCCGGCCATTGCACCACCCAGCGCGGCGAGCGGCCATGAATATCCGTCCAGGCAGCGCGCCACCCCTGCGCCAGCCGCTGCGACAGCGGGTCAGCGCCCACCACCAGCAGCGGAAACAAATGCCCGGCACGGTGCATGGCCAGCGCCATTTGCGCGCCCTCGCTCTCCACCGCCAGATGAAACGCATACAAGGTTGGCGCGGCGCTGCCAGATACGGTATTCAGGGCCAGGGTGGGCACACTGGCGATTGACGCCAGCTCAGCCACCGCCTCGCGCGCCAGCGGGCCAATCACCACGCTGGCGCCATCGGCCAGCGCGCGCTGATATTGCGCGCGCACATTGTCCGCCTCGGTGTCGTACCACGCCAATTCGGCGTCGGCGTCCACTTTCCAGGCCGCTTCAATGCCCTGGCGCAGCACTTGGCCAGCATCCGCCAGCGGGCCGCTGGCCGGCAACAACACCGCCACGCGCGGCGCCGGGCCGGCTGGCGCGCTAAGCTGGCCCGGCTGGGCCACGGCCTGCGCCACGGGCGCAGGCAGAATGGCCGTCAGCGGCGAGTGCAGCGCCGCCACATCATTCAGATCGGTGCTATAGTTCGGGCCGGCGGCCGGCGCGGCCGCCATCCATGCTGTCAGCAGCCATCCGCACAGTATTCGCAGCCAAGGAGCCCGTCGTTGCATACCCCACTCTTTCCGATTGTCGAAGACGCCCAAGCGTCTCTGGTGAACGGCACATTATATGTGGTGGCCACACCGATTGGGAACGTAGCAGACATCAGCCTGCGCGCACTGGCCGTGCTGGCCCGCGCCGACCTGATCTGCGCCGAGGACACCCGCGTCACCGGCCAGCTGCTGGCGCGCTATGGCATCCAGAGCAAACTGGTCAGCGTGCGCGAGCACAATGAACGCGCGATGGCCGACAAAGTCTGCAACTGGCTGGCCGAAGGCCAGCTGGTGGCCCAGGTATCGGACGCCGGCACGCCAGCAGTGTCCGACCCTGGCGCGCGGCTGGTGGCGGCGGTGCGCGCCGCCGGTCATCCGGTGTGCGCCATTCCCGGCGCCTGCGCGGCGGTGACCGCCTTGGCCGCCAGCGGCGTCACCACCGCCGAGTGGCTGTTTCATGGTTTTTTGCCACCCAAGCGCGGCGCGCGCTGCAAGCAGCTGGAAAGCTGGCGCGATGCACATTATGCCGTGGTGCTGTACGAAGCGCCGCACCGGGTGGCCGAATGCGCCGCCGACATCGCAGTCACGTTGGGCGAATCCCGCCTGGTGACACTGGCGCGCGAGCTGACCAAAACCTTTGAAACTGTGCGCACCCTGCCGGCTGGCGAACTGGCGCAGTGGATTGCCAGCGACAGCAATCAGCAACGCGGCGAGTGCGTGCTGATCATCGACGCCGCCGCCCCCAGTGCCGCCGAAACCGCCATCGACGCCCAGGCCGAACATACCTTGCGCGTACTGCTGGCCGAGCTGCCGCCCAAACAAGCCGCCAAGCTGGCTGCCACACTGACCGGCGCGCCGCGCGATGCCTTGTATCAGCTGGCCGTCAGCCTGCGCCACAGCGAATAATTTCGCCTTGGTTTACAGCCCGAGCGCAGCAAGGTATGATTTGCACCTTACCGGAAAGCAACACCTGCCCAGGTGGCGAAATCGGTAGACGCAGGGGACTCAAAATCCCCCGCCGCAAGGCGTGTCGGTTCGAGTCCGACCCTGGGCACCAACAAAGCAACACACTCCTGCAAGACATTCTCGGAACCCCCGTGGCACGCCACGGGGGTTTTTTATTGCCGCCAGAAATACAAAAACACGCGCCGCCGGCCACCCAAACTCGCTTGGGCAAACGGCGGCGCGTAGCTCAGCCCATTGCTGAGAATCAGGCCACGCCAATCACCCCGCCATCATCACGACGAATCACCACCGTGGCCGAACGCGGACGCCCACCCGCCGCGCCATCCGGCCAGGCGGAGACAGCCTTGGGCGCCGCCGGGTCGGAACGCTCGGACGAGGTTTCGCCCGGGTGCTGGATGTTGATAAACATGGTGCGGTTATCCGGGGTAAAGGCAATGCCGGTGATTTCGCAGCCGCGCGGGCCAGTCAGAAAGCGGCGGAACTCGCCACGCTCGGGAATCACCGCCAGCATCTGGTTATTGCCCATGCCAGCATAGTCTTTTTCGTTGAGCGTGCTGGTGGAGACATCGGTCTGCACCCACAGCAGGCCGTTGCTGGCGAATTTCAGGCCATCAGGGCTGCCAAAGGTGTCGCCCTGCACGCTGGCCTTCTTGTCGCCCTTGCCGGTCGGGCTGCCGCCCAGTGCGAACAGATCCCAGACAAATTCCGTGGTAGCCGGGTTGTTATCGCCTTCAAACCAGCGAATGATCTGACCAAAGCTGTTGTCCACACGCGGGTTGGCGGCGTCCACGCCCGGCTTGCCGTCCTTGCCGCGCTCGCTGTTATTGGTCAGCGTGCAGTAAATTTCATACGGCTTGTGCGGGTGGGCGGCGATCCACTCCGGGCGGTCCATCTTGGTGGCGCCCACCAGATCAGCGGCGCGGCGGGTGTGGATGCAGATGTCGGCCTGACTGGCAAAGCCATTGGCGGCGGTCAGGCCGTTCTTGCCGTGCGTCAGCTCCAGCCAGCGGCCGGTGTTGTCTTGATCAAAGCGCGCCACGTACAGCGTGCCGTGATCGAGCAAGTCGAAATTGGCCTTGCGGTTTTTCGGGTTGTACGGCTTGCTGGACACAAATTTATAGATGTATTCAAAGCGCTGGTCGTCGCCCATATACACCACCACGCGATTGTCCGGCGCCAGCACCAGCATGGCGCCTTCGTGCTTGACGCGGCCCAGCGCGGTGCGCTTGACCGGGGTGGATTTGGCGTCGAACGGGTCGATTTCCACCACCCAGCCAAAGCGATGCGCTTCGTTCGGGGTGATCTGGCGGTCAAAGCGGAAATCCGTCTCCGACCATTTGTAGCCGGCGTCGGTGGCCTTGATGCCGTAGCGCTTGTCGTCAGCGCTCAGTTCGCCGTTGTTGGCGAAGTAATCGCTCCAGTTTTCTTCACAGGTCAGGTAGGTGCCCCACGGCGTCTGGCCATTGGCGCAGTTGTTCAGCGTGCCCAGCACGCGCACGCCCTTGGGGTCGTCCTGGGTTTTCATCAGTGCGTGGCCCTTGGCCGGGCCGCTGATGGCGCACGGGGTGGTGGCGGTGATGCGACGGGCCAGCGCCGACGGGCGCACCACGCGCCAGCCCTTGCCGGTGTCTTCCACTTCAATCACCGACACGCCCACGGCGGCTTGCGCCTTGGCGGTTTTCTTGTCGTTCCAGTGGGCCATGCCGTCCGGGTGCAGCAGGCCGTCGTCGGTGTATTCGTGGTTGATGGCCAGCAAGCCGCGCTTGCTGTGCGCCGAGCCAAACGGCAGCGGGAAGTAGGCCATGCCGTCGTGGTGCATGCCGGCTTGCAGCGCCTGTTCTTCGGCGCTGTTGCTGGCGTCCTGCTTGAAGGCCGGCTGCTTGCCCGGCACGCCGACCGGATCGCCCCAGGCGTACAGCACCTGGGTGGAATAGCCAGCCGGCACATGCACCACGTCATCCGTCGAGAACGGCAGGCCGGTAAAGCCCAGGCTCAGCGGCGCGGTCGGGGCCGCGTTGGCGGCCTGCGCCAGTTGGCTGACCGTGCCGCCAGCCAGGCCCAGCGCCAGCGAGGCGCCCAGGCCCTTGAGCAGACCACGACGGTCGAGCGAGGCTTCAAGAATGGCGGAAAACGCCGGGTTGGACGAGGCGTTGACGACGCTGTCGTCGGTTTTGATCAGGCGGCTCATGGGTGACGCTCCGGAAGTCAGCAAGAGTTGAGAACCTGTCGAAAATACGTCACGCCGATGACACAATCGTGGCGAAAAGATGACTTCCAGATGACAAAGCCCGGCACAAGGCCGGGCTTTGTCATTACAACAGGCAGAATTAAGACTCGCGGGCGACACACCTGGCAGGCGCATTCAGGCGCGACGCCCCGCCTGCGCGGTCAGACGAGGTCAGGGTTTGCAGCTCACCGGCTTCATGCTGACGCCGGCTTTGCTGAGCGCGGCGCTACCCGCTTCGTCCAGGCCATCCAGCCGCACGCTGGCGTTGGTCACCGCCGTGCCGCCGCGCGGCGTCAGCTTGGCCGGATAGCCGCTGTCGTTCAGGCGCTTGACCATGGCCTTGGCGCTGTCTTCTTGCGAGAACAAGCCCATGGACAGGCCGTTTTTGTTTTCGCCTTCGGTGTTGACGATGTAGTTGTCAAAACCCTTGTCTTTCAATGCCGCCGATTGCTTCACCGCCTCGTCGCGGTTGGCGTAAGACGGCAGATACACCCAGAACTTGCCGCCGGTGCGGCCGGCTTCCTGCACGGTTTCGTGCATCTTGGCGGCCAGGCCAGCCTTGTTCAGCGCAGCCTTGAGCTTGCTGGCGGCGGCAGAGTCCAGGTCCGTCGCCTGATAGCAGACCAACTTGGGCTTGGCGTCTGGTTTGGCGTCGGCTTTTTTGTCAGCCACCTTGGCGTCGGTTTTGGCGACTTCCGGCTTGGCGGGCTCTGGCTTTTTCTCGGCAGGTTTGCTGTCTTTCAGCTCGACCTTGGGCTCAGGTTTTTTCACCTCAGCCGGTTTGGCTTCTGCCTTTGGTTCTGGCTTGGCTTCCGGTTTTTTCACTTCCGCCGGCTTGGGCTCAGGTTTGCTGACCGGAGCCGGCATCGGCTTGCTGGCTTCTTTCAGCGGCTCAGGCTTGGGCGCGGCGGGTTTGTGCTCGGGGGCTTTGGCAGGCTCCGGCGTCGGTTTGGCCGGCTCAGGCGCCAGCGCCGCCGCCAGGGTGGTCACCGGCGGCGTGGCTGGAGCAGCAGGCGCTGCCGCAGGCGGTGGGTTTTTCGCAGCTTCTTGCTGGGCGGCGGCCAAGGCCGAGCCCGGTTTGGGCGCGGTCAGCGCTTCCAGCGGCGAGGGTTCATTGCCCTGCCCAGCCAGTTTGATCTGATTGGCGTTGCTTTCCCGGCTCTTGATATCAGTCGGCGCGGGTTTACTCAAGGCGCCCAGCAGCGCCACCACCACATTGGCCGCCACCAACGCGGCTAAAAACCATTTCATCATGGTCTTGTTATCCTGGCTAATCCATCCAGCGCGAGATTATCCACAATCTGGCAGTCCAGCGGGAGATGACGCGCCACTAAATTGGCGTCGCCGCCGGTCAGATACACGGTGGGGGCTGGCCCCAATGCCTGCATGCGCTGCACGCACAGCATGATCGGGGCCAACATGGCGTTCAGACAGCCGCTATAAATAGCATCGGCGGTGGTGTGCGGAAAATCCTGATACTCCCCGTCCGGGCGACCCAAGCGCGCGGTGCCCTGCGCCAGGCTGTCGCGCATCAGTTGCAGGCCTGGGGCAATCGTACCGCCCAGAAACACGCCATCCGCCGACAAGACATCGACGGTTAGCGCGGTGCCAGCCGCCGCCACCACCTTGGCGCCCGGCGCCCGTCCCCAGGCGCCCAGCAGCGCCATCCAGCGGTCAGCGCCCAGGCGTTGCGTGTCGTACTGACAGGTGACGCCCGCGCACTGTGCCTGCGGCCATTGCCAGGCCATGGCCACACCAGGCGGCAGGCAGGCGGCAATGCGCGCGCCCAGCGCCTCGCTGGCCACCGTGCAGCCCAAGGCCTGCTCAGGCGCCCAGCGCGCACAATCGGCGGCCAGCGCCGACAAATCCTCATGCGCGGCGGCGCCTTCGGCGCAACGTTGGCCGGCGGCGTCCAGCAGTCGCCATTTCACGCGGGTGTTGCCAGCGTCGAGCAGCAGCTTCATACCAACCTCCGCAGGCTCACTTCACCGGCGTGCACGCTGCGTTCGCCCTCGCTGGTCAGCAGGCGCAGCGCACCTTGCGCGTCGATGCCCAAGGCTAGGCCGGCCAGCGCCTCGCCCTGCATCGGCGCCACCACCACCGGTTCGTCCTGCCAGGCGTGCCAGTGTTGCCATTCGGCCTGGAACGGGGCAAAACCTTCGTCGGCAAACTGGCCAAGCGCCGCCGCCAGCTCGGTCAGCAGCGCCGCCGCCAGCACATTGCGCGACACGGTAACACCCGCTTCACGCAAGGCGGCGGCCGGTTGGCCCACATCACCCGCCGGCAGCAGATTCAGGCCTACGCCAATCACCACGGCGGATGGCCCCAAGGCGTCGCCGGCCAGCTCAATCAGAATGCCGGCCAGCTTGCGCTCGCCCAGCAAGAGGTCATTGGGCCATTTCAGCCGCACTGGCGCGCCCAGGCGGTTCAGCACGCGGGTCAAGGCCACGCCCACCACCAGGCTCAGCCCGGACAATTGGCCCACGCCGCATTCAAAACGCCACAATAAGGAAAAAGTCAGGCCGCCGCCCAAGGGGGCCAGCCAGCGCCGGCCAAAACGGCCGCGCCCGGCGGTCTGTGATTCCGCCAGCCGCGCCAGGCCGCTGGCCTCGCCTGCGGCGGCGCGGGCCAGCACGTCGCTATTGGTCGAGGCGGTTTCTTCCACCACTTCCACCCGCACGCCAGCCGGCGCGCCGGCCTGAATGGCGGCGGCGTCCAGCCAGTCAATCGGGGAGAGCAAACGGTAGCCTTGACCGCGCACGCGGTCAATGCGCAATTGATAGCCGTCGGCCAGCGCCTGAATGCGGGCGTTGACCGAGGCGCGCGAACAGCCCAGCTCTTCGGCCAGGCGCTCGCCAGAATGCACGCCGCCATCGGACAGGCGGCGCAATACCGCCCACACCGGAGCCTTCATGGCTCAGCCCTGCGCGCGGATGCGGTTGAGCATGGCGGTGGTGGAGGTCTCGAACTCAAACGGAATCGAATGCACCAGCCCGCCGCGCGCCAAGGTTTCGGCACTGCCGACAATCCGCTCGATTGGCCAATCGCCGCCTTTCACCAGCACATCCGGGCGCACCACTTCGATCAGATTGGCCGGGGTGTCTTCGTCAAACCAGGTCACCAAGGACACGCTTTCCAGCGCAGCCATCACTGCCGCGCGCTGGGCCAGCGGATTGATCGGGCGATCTTCACCCTTGCCTTGCCGACGCACCGAGGCGTCGGTATTGAGCGCCACCACCAGGCTGGCGCCCAGCGCGCGCGCTTGCGCCAAATAGGTGACATGCCCCCGATGCAGGATGTCAAAACAGCCATTGGTCATCACCAGCGGGCGAGCCAGGGCGGACAGCCGCTCGGCCAGTTGTTCCGGCGGGCACAGCTTGCGTTCAAATTCGGGGGCGGGGTAGTTCATGGCGTTCCATCACGCGGTGGCGGCAACCAGCTCCTTGCGGTAACGGTTGAGTTGCTGCACCGACTCAAAAGGGCGTTCAAACAAACTCGACAAGTTGCGAAGGATACCACCCACCACGCGCGATTCCCATTCGGCGGTGAAGCGAATCTTGTGGGTCAGCCAGTCTTCCAGCCATTCCGGGTCGGGCAAGCGGCTTTGCACGGTGTCATTGGGGAACAGCGCCTGATTGACGTGCAGATTGGTCGGATGCAGCGGCTTGCCAGAGCGACCGCTGGCGGCCATCAGCATGCCGATTTTGGCAAACGCCAGCCGCGCCTGGTCGCCAAAGCGGTCGATGGCCTGTTTCATATACTTGAGGTAGGCGCCGCCATGGCGGGCTTCGTCGCGCGACAGGGTGCTGTAGATGTGCTGAATCACCGGCTCGGTATGCCATTCCGAGGCGCAGCGATACCACTGGGTAAGACGCACTTCGCCGCAGAAGTGCAGCATCAGGGTTTCCAGCGGCGGGGCGGGGTCGAACTCAAAGCGCACGGCGTGCAGCTCTTCTTCGGTGGGGACCAGTTCGGGGCGGAAGCGGCGCAGGTATTCGATCAACACCAGCGAGTGCTTTTGTTCTTCGTAAAACCAGATCGACATAAACGCAGAAAAATCGCTGTCGTGGCGATTGTCACGCAGGAACATCTCGGTGGCCGGCAACGCCGACCATTCGGTAATGGCGTTCAGACGGATGGTTTGCGCCTGTTCGTCAGTTAGCAGCTCGGGGTTGAACTGATCCCACGGAATGTCCGTGGCCATGTCCCAGCGGGCTTTTTCCAGCTGGGCGAACAACTCGGGGTAAAGCATCCAGAAAGTCCTTGTGGGCGTCTCGACAAGAACTGCATTGTAGAAGAACACCTGCGGCAGCGGAAATGTTTTCTATTCCCATTTTTTCAGTATGGTTTTGTTTTGTAAGGAGAATTTCAAACACCCGTCAGAATTTCGCCATCAGCAAAATCGACCGGATATAGACAGCCCAGCGCGCCGACAGCGCCAGACAGACAGCAAAATACCCCACAAAACCGGGGTTTAGGCGACAAACAGAACAAACATCAAAATCAAAAACCCAAATACAAAACCCCCTGTAGCGTGAGCTACAGGGGGCTGTAATAGGAGCCTGG
>ERZ724518.1574-NODE-1574-length-10245-cov-56.252110_pt1 | contig 10245 bp, 9 predicted proteins | sample MGYA00376051_ERZ724518 | MGnify/ENA primary metagenome ERZ724518 (study PRJEB28724, sample SAMN07190885) | wastewater metagenome | isolation source: influent of sewage treatment plant in Hong Hong | place: Hong Kong | collected 2016-03-17 ... | reverse complement strand
GCGCCGACGAGGCCCTCGCCTCGGGCAGCGGCGTCTGTCAGGACCACACCCATGTCTTCCTGACCTGCTGCCGCCACGCCGGCCTGCCGGCACGGTACGTGAGCGGTTACCTTTACAGCCAGGACAACAGCCACGTGGCGATGCACGCCTGGGCCGAGGTGTGGATCGAGGAGCGCTGGCACACGTTCGACGTCACCAACCTCACCAGCTCCACCAGCGAGCACCTCAAGCTCGCAGTCGGCATGGATTATCTGGATGCCTGTCCGGTGCGCGGCGTGCGCTATGGCGGCGGGTGCGAACAGTTGCAGAGCCAGGCGCAGGTGACCCGCCTGGATGGACAGCAGCAATGAAGACCGGGAGAGTCCTGGCGGGAGTGCGGTCATGACCTATTGCGTCGCCATGTGCCTGCAAGACGGCATGGTGTTTGCGTCCGATTCGCGCACCAATGCGGGGGTGGATCACATCGCCACCTTCCGCAAATTGCACCTCTTCACCCGGGAGGACAGGGTGATAGTGCTGCAAAGCGCCGGCAATCTGGCCACCACCCAGAGCGTCATCAGCCTGCTGACGGAGGGGCAGGAGCTCCTTGCCCTCCCCAGCCTCTACGAGGCTGCCGCCCTCATCGGCCAGACCATACGCACCGTCATCAGCCGGGATGGGGGTCAGCAGCAGGGCCATATCAACTTCGGCTGCAACATCCTGCTGGGGGGGCAGATCCGAGGGGAGCGCCACCGCCTGTTCCACATCTATCCAGAGGGCAACTTCATCGAGGCGAGCGCCGACACCCCCTACTTCCAGATTGGTGAGAGCAAGTACGGCAAACCCATCATCGATCGCATCATTCACCATGAGACGCCGCTTCAGACCGCCCTGCAATGCGCCCTCATCTCCATCGACTCGACCCTGCGCAGCAATCTGTCGGTGGGCTTGCCCCTGGATGCCCTGGTCTATCACGAGGGCAGCTTCTCGGCGACGAACCAGCACCACATCACCGAACAGAACCCCCATTTCGTGGCGCTGCGAAAGGCCTGGGGCGAGGGGTTGCAACAGTTGTTCCAGGGCCTTCCCACCTTCCCCCTCTAGGCCGGGCGGGAGGCGCCAAGGCGCTTTCCCGCTCCTTTCTTTCCGGATATTCTGGCTGCCTTCCTTTTCGATGGAGTTTCCCATGCGCCGCTTCAACGTCATGCTCAACGGCAGCCGGTTGATGATGTTCCCTTTCTATGTCTGCATCCTTATCTGTGTCGCCCTCCTGATGGTGAAGTTCGCCATGCAGCTCTATGTGCTGTGCCGCGACATCATAGACATCCACTATCTGGACCTCATCACGGGGGTACTCACCCTGGTGGACTTCGTGCTGGTGGCCCAGATGCTGATCCTGGTGGCCATCTGCGGCTACGTGCAGTTCATCAAGACCCCGGAGCAGCGAGCGGCCCTCGGCGACAACTGGCTCAGCAAGATCAACTTCGCGTCCCTCAAGCTCATCGTCATCAACTCTCTGGTGACCATCGCCGGCATCGAGGTGCTCAAAGCCTTCCTTGACGACGGCACCGGCAACGAGATCGAGATGAAGTGGTCGGTCATCGTCTTCCTCGCCTTCTCCACCGCGGCACTTATCTATGCGGTGACCGAGCGGCTGGCGGAGCACAAATAGGGCCCGGCGCCATTCAGGGTCTATTCATCAAGAGCCGAATTGATAACTCTTTTCATTACCCTTACTGCATTGTAAACTTGCTCGCCCCGGGCTGAACCGCCCGGGAGCTGGAGCACCCATGACGAGTCTTTCCCTCTCACCACGACACTGCTGGCAGTGGCTGGCCTATCACCATCAGGCGGCCGAGGGTGCCCTTTATCTGATGTTTTTCTCCGGTCTGCTGCTGTGGGAACCCCTGACACCGACCTGGTCCCTGGCACGCTGGAACCTGTTTTTGCACGTCGCCCTCTCGCTCACCCTGTTCCCCTTGCTGTTTGGCGCCTTCTGGCTCTCCCATCGCAGCCTGCTGCGCAAAAGCCGCAAGCCTTTTCTGCGCACCACGGGGCGCATCATCGAAGCCTTGCTGCTGGTCTGTCTGGCAAGCGGACTGGTGCTGGTGCTGCACGGCACCCCGGGGGATAGCCTCGGCAACCTTGCCAGCTGGGCCCACTGGCTGAGCGCCCTCGCGTTGACGCCCCTGGTGCTGCGCCACGCCTGGCGCTGGACCATCTTGAAATGGCGCACCTGATCTTATGTTGAAGTTGTTGTTATCCCTGATGTTGGCCGCCCTGCTGCTGGGGACCGCCTCGGCCCGGGAGATGGGCGCCGCCATGATTGCCTATGACGAGGGGAGCGCCCCGCGCCTCGTCACCGCCAACCAGAGTGCCGGCTCCGTCACCCTGCTCGAGCGGGGCACTGGCAAGCGCCTCAACGAGGTGCAGCTGGGGGGCGACCTGCGCCAGCTGGCCCGCGCCGATGACGGCACCCTGCTGGTCACCGATTACCGCGGCGATCGCCTGCTGCTCTTGGATGATGATCTCGAGCAGGAAAAGGCGATCCCCACCGGCCATAGACCTTACGGCGTCATCTTCGATCCCAAGCGGCGCTGGTTCTGGGTCACGCTGTTCGAGGGAGGGCACCTTCAGGCTTATGACAGCACGGGCAACCTCCAGCTGGATGCAAAAACCGCCGAGACTCCCCGCGGGCTGGCACTGACCGACGACGATCGCCTGCTGCTCACCCACGCCATGACCGGCCAGCTCGCCATCTATGACCTTGCCAAGCTTGAGAAGGACGCTACCCTCCCCAAGCCCAAGCTCATCACCCTGGCGGAAACCCACAGCGATACCCCGAGCGACTCCCAGGGATTGCCACGCCTGCTGGACGGCATCGCCCTCTCCCCCGATGGCAGCGAAGCCTGGCTGCCCCACGTGCTCTGGAGCTTCGACCACCCCTTCCAGTTTCAGAGCACCGTCTTCCCGGCCGTCTCCATCATCGATCTCGATGAAGAGAAGGAGCGGGTCGATGAAAGAAAACAGCTCTTCTTGCAGATCAACCTGCCCAGCGTCGGCAACCGCAGCCAGATCGTCTCCAACCCGTTCGCGGCGCGCTTCGCCGCCGATGGCAAGCGGGTCTATCTGACCCTGGCGGGTTCCGAAGACTTGCTGGTGTTCGACCTGTCGCGCAGCGGCAAGCAGAACAGCAACCGCCACCGCCGCAAGAAGTTTCAGGGGGGCGCCAAGGCGACCCAGCTATTGCGTCACCTGCCGGGCCAGAATCCGCGCGATCTGCTGATCGATGGCGACCACATCCTGGTCCACAACGTCATGGGGCAGGATCTCACCCGTCTCAATAGCGGCGGCAGCGGCCCGTTTGCCCGGGTCACCGTGGATGTGCCCCACTTCGCCAAACTGGTAGAGACGGATCCCCGCCCCGAAGCGCTTCAGCGCGGCGAGCGGTTGTTCAACCTGGGTAATACCGCCGCCAACAGCCGCTTCCCCATGGCGGGGGACAACTGGATGAGCTGCAACTCCTGCCATCTGGACGGGTTCAACTTCACCAACCGCTATCTGATGGCGGCCCATCGCCAGCAGAGCGGCGACAACGCCATCAACGGCCACGCCAACCTCGCCAACATGGTGGCGGGGGACTTTATCGGCGAATACCTGCGCATGACCCAGCAGACCCAGGGCGGCATGGGCCATGACACCCGCGATGGGGCCGAGCCGGTCGACCCCGCCAGGCCCCATCCCGAGGTGCAGGCGATGATGGAGGATCTGCACGCTTTCGTGACCAGCGATGGCAACCTCCCCTATCTGGCCAACTGGCTTAGGCTCGATGCCCCGCGCAGGGATCCTGCCAAGGCGCCGACCACCCACCCGAAGGAGTGGCTCAACTCCGCCTCCTGCCAGAACTGCCACCAACAGGCGTTCAAGGACTGGAGCGAGAGCAACCACCGGCTGATGGGCAACTCCCACCCCTACTACAAGGTGGTGCAGGCACTGGCCCGCGAAACCGAGGGCGAAGCCTTCGGCCAGTGGTGCCAGGGCTGCCACATGCCCCAGCAGGTGATGAACGGCCAGACTGATCTGCCCAAGGGCTCTCACATGTTCGAGCAGGGTGGGGCTTCGCTCATTGCGGCCCACCAGAAAGGCAAGCCCGTGGTGGAAGAAGGCACAGGCTGCGTGCTCTGTCATCGCATCACCAAGCTCGAGGATGCAGGCGGCAACAGCGCCTTTACGGTCAATTTGAAAGACCGCGAGAGCTATGTGTTCGAGGATGCCCCGGGAGGCAGCCTCCAGCACTGGCTGGCCGAGCGGCAGATCAACGCCCGCCCCGCCATGCACAAGGCCTCCTACCAGAAGGATTTCTACCGGGACGCGGCACTGTGCAAGTCGTGCCACAACGAGTTTGCCCCGGGCACCGGCGCCAATATCGTCAACACCTGGGACGAGTGGGAAAGCTCCAGCTTCGCCAAGGCCGAAGATCCTGCCAAACGGCGCACCTGCATCGACTGCCATATGAACCCCGAGCCGGGCAATGGCGGCGCGCCGGTGGCGGGCCAGTCCACCGAAAACGGCACCGTGAAAGAGCGGCTCTATCGCCACAACTTTACCGGTGCCCAGCATCAGCTGGTGGGGCTGAGGAGTGCAACCCTCGAGCAGGAGAGCCTGGCGCTGCTGCGCTCAAGCGCCACCCTCTCGGCCCGCATTGAAAACCAGAGTGGCCAACCCGCGCTGGTGGTGAGAGTCGCCAATACCGGCGCCGGCCACGCCCTGCCCACCGGGGTGGCCGATTTCCGTGAACTCTGGCTGGAGCTGACCGTCACCGACGCCAGCGGCAAGCTGGTGCTTGAAAGCGGCCAGCCGGTGAACGGCGCCGTCCCTGAGGATGCGCGGCTATTTAGAAAAGTGTTCGGCGATGCCGAGGGCAAGCCGGTGGGGCTCAAGTTCTGGCGCTACGCCAAGCTCATTGAAGACACCCGCATCCCGGCCGATGGCTGGCGCGATGAAGCCTGGCCGCTGCCGGCGGATGCCCAGGGCCCCTTCAAGGCCGATATCAGACTCAATTTCCGCACCTACCCCAAGTGGGTCAATGATGCGGTGCGCGCCGCCGAGCCGAGCTTGCCGGAGCCACCCATAGTGCAACTCAATCGGCTGCAACTGACCCTGCAGCCCCTCCCCCTCACGCCCGATACGGAGCCTCAATCCTGATGTTCGCAAGTTTTCTCATTACCCTGCGCGAGGGGCTGGAAGCCTTCCTGCTGGTCGGCATCTGCCTCTCCTACCTCGCCAAGCTGGGGGCGAGCCGCTACAACAAGTTCATCTATCTGGGGGTGGGCCTCGGTCTCGTCGCCTCCCTTGTCATCGCCTTCCTGTTCCAGGTGGTGGTGAGCCAGTTCGAGAGCGAGCGCTACAACCATTTGCTGATGGCGGGGATCCTGATTTTTGCCACCCTGGTGCTCACCTATATGGCTATCTGGATGCAAAAACAGGCCAAATCCCAGGTAGGGGCCATGACAGCGCGTATCGATGCGGCCATCGATGGCGGCAACCTGTTTGGTCTGGTACTGCTCGCCTTCCTGGCGGTGATGCGCGAAGGCTTTGAAACCGTGCTCTTCTTCTCGGCCCTGGTCTACTCCGGGCAAGGGGTGGATCTGCACCAGGGGCTGATGGGCGCGCTGGCGGGGCTGCTGGTCTCTGTGGTGCTGGTGTGGGGGCTGCTGCGCTCCACCCGCAAGGTGGCGCTGGCCCCCTTCTTCCGCTGGACCGGCCTGCTCATCATCATCATCGCCGCAGGCCTGCTCTCGTCCGCCGTCAACATGTTGCAGGCAGCGGACGTCATCACCTTCTGGACCACGCCGGTCTTCAACATCAGCCACATCCTCGACGATCAGGGGGTATTCGGCACCTTCCTGCGCGCCCTGTTTGGCTACAACGCCTCACCGGCCGGCCTGCAGTTGCTGACCTGGGCCTGCTACCTCATCATCTTTGTCACCCTCTGGCATCGCAGCTATCGCCCCCAGGGGAGCGCCGCTCCGACCAGGGGCTGAGCCCGGGGATCACACTCTGTTCGGGAGCCGCGCACAGGCGCGCTCCCCCAGCTATCACGCCGTTTCGGAACACTCATGAACGACAACAACAAGAAGCACATTGCGGTGCTGGGCGCCGGCCCCGCCGGTCTGATGGCCGCCTGGCGCCTGCGCCAGGCCGGTTTTGCGGTCACCCTGTTCGAGCAGGAGCCGGTCGTGGGCGGCATGTGCGCCACCCAGACCTTCAAGGGGCGCGACGGCGAGTATCGCTTCGACTACGGCGGCCACCGCTTCATCACCAAGAACCCCGAGCTGCTCGCCTTTATCGACGAGCTGATGGGGGACGACCTGCTCCACGCCGAGCGAAAGAGCGTGATCCGCTTTGGCGGGCGTACCTATGACTACCCCCTGAACCTGCCCAACCTGCTCAAGACGGCGCCGCTGGCCCTGATGGCCGGTGCGGTGAAGGATCTGTTGCTGTTGCCCTTTGCCAAGAAGCCCACCGATTTTGCCAAGGCGAGCTTTGCCGAGTGGATCCAGAGCCACTTCGGTCGTACCCTCTACCGCCAGTTCTTCGAGGGCTACACCGGCAAGTTGTGGGGCATCAACCCGGACAAGCTCTCCGCCGACTGGGCTGGCCAGCGCATCAGCCTGATCGATCTCAAAGACGTGGCGCGCCGGCTGCTGCCAAGACGCAACGGCAGCATGTCGGTGCGCACCTATGCCCGCAAATACCGCTATCCCAAATATGGCTTTGGCCAGATTTTCACCACCCTGGGGGAGCGGCTGGTGGCAGAGGGGGTAGAGCTCAAGACCGGCGCCACCATCACTCGCCTCGAGCAGGTTGATGGCCGCATCGAGCGGGTGTATTGGAAACAAGATGACGTGGAACAGAGCGAGCGCTTTGATCAGGTGATCTCCACCCTGCCGCTGCCGCTCACCTGCCAGCATCTGGGCTTGCCGTGCGATCTGCACTACCGGTCGCTTCGCTTCGTCAATATGCCCCTCAAACAGGAGAACCTGTCGGACAACACCTGGCAGTACCTCTCCGACCCCCATATTCTGGCCACCCGCCTGCAGGAGCCCCGCCGGCGCAGCCCCTTTATGGCGCCTCAGGGGCAAACATCCGTGATGCTGGAGATCCCCTGCAATCCGGGGGATGCCACCTGGCAGGCACCGCTCTCTGATCTGCGCGGCCGGGTCACCGCCGATCTCGCCAGCCTCGGCGTCGACACCCAGAAACTTGGCGATGAGACTTTTGAAGCCCGCAGCGAGTACGCCTATCCGCTGATGGATCTGGGCTATCAGGCCCGCCGCAACGAAGCCATCAAGGCGCTGATGCCGATAGGCAACCTCATCATGACCGGCCGTCAGGGGACATTCCGCTACATCTTCACCGACACCGCCATGGAGATGGGGATGATGGCCGCCGACATGGTGATCGACGGGGTGGACAGACGCCACGCCATCTTTAACCATCGCAATGAAAATACCGTGATTGAAACCCAGAGCGTGGCCTGATGATTGTCGGTGTCCAACAAGTAGACAGACGCCGCAACACCTTCAATCATCGCAACGAAAACACCGTGATCGAAACCCAGAGCGTGGCCTGAGTGCCGCGCCATGGGCATAACCTCTTGGCATAAGTAAGGAGAACAGGATGACCATCCGCCCGGGTTTACTTGCCCTCACCCTGCTGCTGACCCTGAGCGGTCAGGCGCAGGCTTACTCCTACGCCGCCGCCGGCAAGGAGCCGCTGATCGATGCCCGCGAGGCGCTGCTGGGCGCCGCCACTGACGGCAAGGATGCCAGCGCCACCTTGAGCGAGATTGCCGAGGAGCTGACCTATCTGGAACAGCACCACAAGGTGAAGCTGCAAGCACCGCTGGCCGCCGCCATCAAGGCCAAAGACGCTGCGGCTACCGCGGCACTGCTCAACCGGGCCTACAAGGCGGAGATCGAGCGCCGCCTCGAGGGGGCCAGCCAGAACCTTGGCGACTACCAGACCGCCAAGGTGCTGGTGGTCAAGAGCAAGCGCTTCCTCGATTTGATCCTTCCCTCCCTCGATGAAGGGGATCGCAAGGCCGCCGAACAGGCGCTGGCCAAGGTGCTCGATGCCATCGGCAACCCGGGAGTGTTCGGCGTGGGTGCCAAACCTGCCGATGCCGCTGCCTTTAGCGATGCCGAAAAAGCGCTGATGACCGTGCTGGTGCCGCTTTGATGGCCACCAGCCCATCATTGCGCCAATTCGCTGTGACAAACGGTGGGTTTCTCTGCACTCTCCCCACCCTACGCACGGCCTGCCGATAGATGCACCCGGACGCCGGTTTGCCCCCTTCTCCCCTTGCGGGAGAAGGGCTGGGGATGAGGGGGAAGGCAGCGTATCGGCGTTGGGCTTCCACCAGCTCAATCACCATGTGGCTGCTTGCCCTGCTGCAACTGGCCTGGCTTGGCTGGCTGCTGACCTTCCCGGTAGCACTCGATTCCGACGATGCCCTCAACTTTGCCCACGGGGTGGTGCGCTTCAGCGTACTGGAGTTCTCCCCCCACTTTCCGGGCTACCCCGCCTTTATCTGGCTGGCACGGCTGATCAATCTGCTGGTGGACGATCCGGCCCGCGCGGTGCAGTGGGCAAGCCTCTTGGGTAGCAGTTTGCTGGCGCCGCTTGCCGCCTCCCTCGCGGTCAGATTGTGGCAACGGCCAAGCCTGCTGGCGCCGGTCTGGCTGCTGGTGCTGGCCCTGCCGCTCACCCCGACGCTCGCCCTCTCCGGCCTGTCCGACGGGCCTGCGCTCGCCGCCTGGCTGGCAGCGCTGCTGGCCTTGCTGCATCGCAAAGCGGCCCTGGCAGGTCTGCTGCTCGGCCTTATGCTGGCGCTGCGTCCCTCCTATTTTGTGCTGGCGTTGCTACCTCTGTGGCTCGGGCTGGCGCAGCAGGGCACGCGCGTCAGGTTTGTGCTCCCCATTGCGCTGGTAGGGCTAGCTTGCCTGCTGTTTGTCTGGCAGGCCGATGGCTGGGCCTATTTCAGCGAGGGGCGCCGCTTTACCGACGGTCACTTTACCCTCTGGGGCAACACGGCGGCGGCTCACGGCGATCGGCTGCTGAGCTGGACGAATACCTTCAACGATCAGTTCACCCTGCTCTGGCCTTTGGCTGTCGGGGGACTGCTGGCGCAGCCTCTTTGGCAAAGGGTAAAGGGCCATGCCGCCCTCTCCCCGGTCTGGTCCCTCTACTGGCTCGCTCTGCTGCTGTGGACCCTGGTTGGCCAGAATCCGGACAATCCCCGCCATCTTGCGCCCATCACCCTGCTCGGTATCGTGCTGCTGGCAGGCTGGCTGCCACGCCGAGGAGTTGGGCTGGTCGCGTTGGCCGGATTGCTGCTGCTCGCGGTGACCTTCACCCCACCTCGCCCATCCGCCATGGTGCAGGCGGCCAGAGTCGCCGAAAAAAACTGCCCGGCGCTGGTGACCCAGTGGGGAGTGAGGCTGCTTAGGGAAACCACAACCCTGCCCGTCACCGACGGCTGGTACCGGGGGGATGCCGCCCTTGCGCTCACCCAGGGGGCCTGCCGCCTCAGCCGCCGCCCCCCGGGGGCAGAGGCGCTACCAGGCCCTTATGACACCCTCTGGTTTTCCCCCCGCTTTCACGCCGAACCCGGCCTCTGGCTCGCCCTGCCCCGCTGAACCGGGCGCTTGCGAGGGCATCGCACGACTCGTCTACACTCACAGCCGGGTCTGTCAGGAACCAGTGCAATGGAAAGAAACACGAGCGGAACCGGGGAGGGGATCCGGGTCGCGCTGGCCCTGTTGCTGGCCTGCGCCCTGCTGATGCTGCCGCTCTGGTGGCAGGGGGGCAGCCAGGGACACGATCTGTTTCATCACCTGCTCTCCGGCCACTACTTTGCCCGCCAGCTCTGGCAGGGGGAACTCTATCCCCGCTGGCTGATGGCCATGAACGGCGGCTTCGGTAGCCCCACCTTCTTCTTCTATCCCCCGCTCCCCTACTACGTCAGCGCCCTCTTTGCCGGGCCCGGTGCCCACCCCCAGCAAGCCATCTACCCTTTGCTTGGCAGCGCCACCCTGGCCCTGCTGCTCTCCGGGGTGTTTGCCTATCTGTGGCTGCGTGCCACCACGCCCCCTGGCCGGGCCCTGGCCGCCAGCCTGCTCTATCTGGCGCTGCCCTATCATGTCGCCATGGATCTCTATGCCCGCTTCGCCCTGGCGGAGTTCTGGGCCTTCGCCTGGG
>ERZ724518.1572-NODE-1572-length-10249-cov-6.789386_pt1 | contig 10249 bp, 16 predicted proteins | sample MGYA00376051_ERZ724518 | MGnify/ENA primary metagenome ERZ724518 (study PRJEB28724, sample SAMN07190885) | wastewater metagenome | isolation source: influent of sewage treatment plant in Hong Hong | place: Hong Kong | collected 2016-03-17 ... | reverse complement strand
AACTTGCTAGTCAAGAAGGTGTCCGCCGAAGAGTACGCTAAGGTGGAGTTTGACCAGCTACCAAAGGATGCCCTCCTCTATCAGGTGAGCCTGTTCAAACAAATGAAGTTGGGGACAAGTCGCACTCGTAAGCGACGTTGACAAGATACCGCCTGTTGTGATAGTATGCTTTTGGGAGGTGAAGATGCGCGACTCTCAAAAGACGAAGGTGGACAGGTGGCAGACCGCTGCGTTTGGCAGCTACCTGAGAACTGAGGCCCCGATCACGGCGGGTCAGGCCGTAACGATCTTGCAGGAGTCCCTTGTCCGTTACGGGTTCAAGCCTCTGACCGGAATCAGCATCCGCACCTACAAGATCAAGGTTCCGAAGTGCGACCCCGAGACGTTGGACTTTGAGATCCCGTCGAGGGCGATGACCCCCTTTGTCATCTTCCACGAGGCGGCGCACCTTCTCGCACACCTCATCACGAAGCGGCACAACCTGGAGGATGCGGCTCCGCACTCCCCCCTCTTCGTGACCGTTCTCTCCGACCTTTTGATTCACGGGATGGGGTTGGACGCGGGGATCGTTTTGGAGACGCTGAGGGACTTCCGAATCCGCTCCTACAACTACATCAAGTTCAAGGAAATCTGCCCGAGACAGGCTACGACGCTGTTCCCCCTGTCGAGTGACTACGGCTCTCTTCCAGAGAACCTTCATGGTTGATATCCGTTCGTTCCTTCCCCTCGTTTCCCGCGAGCATCCGTCTCAGCTTGTCGTGGCGGTCGCTCAGGTGGGGAACCAGCTTTACTTGGGGTGGAACTCGTTTCGGCACGGGAGCAAGAAGGCGAGAACGATTCTCCCAGACGGAACCGTGTTTGATTCTCGCCACGCTGAGGATCATGTTCTGTCTCGGATTCCGAGGACGACGAACCCGAAGAGGGTAACCGTTTGGGTAGCTAGGTTCCTGAAGTCTGGTGGGCTTGGGATGGCTAGGCCGTGCCTCCGGTGCCAGATGAGGCTCGCCATTCGCGGAGTGTCCCCGAAGAGGGTATACTACACAGACGACAACGGGGGTTGGAAGCGCCTTGGGGCGTGGGACATGGACCCCGTAAAGAGGAGGGGCGTCATATGCCGACCGAAGAGCGCACAGCCGAAGTAACTACCTTGGAGTCCAATCTCCCGCCGGAGATTGCGGAGGCGTTCCGAGAGTACGCTCTCCGCCTTGCCAACGCTTTCAAGTCCCCGGAGGTAGTTCTCAGGAAGCTGGCGGAGTGGCTTCAGGAGAATCACGACTTCACCGACATGGGGTATTGGCTTGTAATGACAGGCTCCGACCCCGACTTCGATGAGGGCATTCGGGTTTCCATTTACAAGCGGCCTAAGTGGCGAGACTTGTCCCTTGGGCTTCTCATCGGACGGTCTACGTCGGGGTTCGATTTGCAGACGCCCCTCTACACTCACGGGGACGATTCAAACAGGACGATTCTCTCTGTTGGGGTCGGGGTCGTCTCCCCACACGAGGACTTTCTCCGCAAGTGGTACCCGGCACTCACCTGTTCGATTCGGTTCACGTTCGGAGGCTAGTATGATCGGCAAAGGGTACAGCTTCATGGACGATAGTGGTCGGGTGTTCCTCGTTCGCTGCCACAGGTGCGGGAAGGAAAACTACCTACCCGCAGTAGCCTCCGGCCAATGCGCGTGGTGCGGATTTTCTCCGGGGGTAGGGGAAGATCCGTCTCGTGCTGACATGGGGTCAGGTATGCCGCCGTCCGAATCCGAAAAGGGGGTACACCCGTGAAGAAGTTTTCCCTGGCATAGAGTTAAACCCTGAGTACGCGGATATGGCAAAAACCCGCTTGCAGGGGATTGACATACCGGAAGAGTCGGGGTAGTATGGTCTTGCCCGATGGGGCGGAAAGGGGAACGAAATGGCCAAGAACGACGCGAAGTGGGAAGCTCTCCTCCGGCAGGCAATGGAGGCGGCTCGGTACGCGGCCCTGGAGCAGTACGAGAAGCTGGTGGCCGCTGGCCCGGCTTACGACGTTCGGAATGCCGACCTCATCACGGGTGCGGCCTACGGCCCCTCTCTCGGCACCATGCTCGATCTCTGCGGGTTTGCGGGTGTCAAGATCCGCCCTGCCAATTCCAGCTTCGTTAGGTACCTTCGTTCTCAGGGGGTCGGGCGTAACGACTCCTACGAGGGGGGGTACTGGGTTTCGGCTCAGACTCACCGGCAGGAAATCAGCGTCAACGAGGCTTGGGCTTCTGCCGTTGCCGAAGTCCTCCGGGCCGCTGGTATCGACGCTTGGATGGACTCTCGGCTTGACTGACTCCCAATCCAGCCCCAAGAGACAGGCGCGGAACCAACCGCGCTTTTCTCTTATAGGGGGGGGTTGACAGGTAGTAAAGGTTTTGGTAGTCTGGAGTCGAAGGGAGGAACGAGACATGGCAAACCAGACGATCTACGAAATGGTGACGGGGCGGATCATCGAACTGCTGGCCAAGGGGACGGCCCCCTGGCAGATGACCTGGAACCCCAAGCTGGGGCTCCCGCGCAACGCGGTGTCCAAGAAGCCCTACCGGGGAATCAACCCCTTCATGCTCGCTGCGGCTGGCTACTCCAGCCCCCTCTGGATCACCTACAAGCAGGCTCAGGAAGCCGGTGGCCATGTCAAGAAGGGTGAGAAGGGCCACTTCGTCATCTTTTGGAAGTGGCTTGACGCTGCTGCCAAGGACTCCGACGGGAACGCGATCATCCGCTCTGACGGTTCCCCTCGCATGAAGAAGATCCCGTTCCTCCGCTACTTCACGGTGTTCAACGTGGAGCAGACGGAAGGGCTCCCGGAGTCCCTGACCGATCCAGGCAAGGTCGCTGACAACGCCCCTCTCCCGACTGCCGATTCGATCCTGGAGGGTTTCGAGAGCGCCCCCAAGATCGTCCACGGTGCGGCACAGGCTTCCTACTCTCCGTCGGCTGATACGGTCTATATGCCTGACCGGAACGCTTTCAACTCTTCGGAAGAGTATTACGCGACCCTCTTCCACGAGCTTGCCCACTCCACGGGCCACTCGTCCCGTCTGGATCGCGGCCTCTCCGGTGACAAGGCTCAGGGCTCCTACGGGAAGGAAGAACTGGTTGCGGAAATGACCGCCGCCTTCCTCTGTGCCCATTGCGGGATCGAGTCCACGATGGACAATAGCGCCAGCTACCTCGACGGGTGGTCGAAGTCCCTCCGGGGGGATGCCAAGCTGGTGGTCATGGCAGCAGCGGCGGCACAGAAGGCTTCGGACTGGATTCTCGGGATTCGTACCAAGGCGGCTTCGGAAGAGGAGTCGGAGGCTGTCGCAGCGTGAGGAGTTCAACTTGACAGAACCTGTAACCCTAAGACTGATTCATGGGGACTGCCTAGAGAAAATGCAGTCATAAGCGACTGCATAGCGGGTGTGAGTTGCGAGACGGCGAATGGTGGAAACCATGCCGGAAATGCGGGGCGGTCAAGTGCGTCTCTAGCGACTACTACACCCGAAAGGGTGGAGGCATTAGCCCGTGGTGTAAGGGATGCTGTGTTGCCAATGCTGTCAGCAATAAGCGACGCCGCAAACTGGAAGCCTCTAACTAATTTTCATGCCACCGTCAAGCCGACCGCCCTCATGCGCTACCTCTGCCGTCTCGTCACGCCGCCAGGAGGGCTAGTCCTCGACCCGTTCTGCGGCTCGGGGTCAACAGGGAAAGCGGCTGTTCTGGAGGGCTTCCGCTTCCTCGGGATCGAGCTGGACCCGGAGTACGTCGAGATCGCTGAGGCTAGAATTCGGCATTCTGCACCAGAGGGGACAGTAGTCGTAACAGAGTATGGTAAGCTAGACGACCCTGGGGACGACGGTGGCTTTCTCGATACCGTACTACCCCACGACTTTGAGTAGGGGGTGGAGTGTGTGGGGGAGAAAGAAAAATAACATCCTGTCCGACCTTGCACCATTGACGGAAGAGGGTTACGGCCTCTTAAAGACGCACTTCCCATTGGAAACAGCAGCGTTGTGCCCCGATTGTGAGACTGTGTTCCCACAGACTCGATCCTCCTGCCCCTCGTGTACCTCTAGCTCGTCTATCCCCCTCCGCTGGCACGGCAGGGAGCGCCCCAGACCGAAGATTGCTGTTCTCGGGTGGGGCAGGGCAGGGAAGGACACTTTCGCGGCTGTGGTGGCCTCTCAGACGGCTTTACGGTACTCTCCCGACACAGGGTCTACCTCTACTGCCATCCTACGGGAAATGGAGAAGCGGCCCGAGTACGTTGGACTGACACGGGAGCAGGTTTACGAGCGTCGGTTGGTTGACCGAGACTTGTGGTATGCTGTAGGAAGGGAGATTTGCTCCACCGATCCGGCTCAGTTAGTGAAAGACTGTCTCAGCTACGGTGACATAGTGACCGGCATCCGGTCCCGTGAAGAGTTAGCTACGGTAAGGTCAGAAGGGCTTGTGGACGTTGTAGTTTGGATTTCAGCGGAACGGCGCGTTTCTCAGGACTCGTCTTGCCGTGTTTCCTCAGACGACTGCGACCTGTCGGTAGACAACAACGGCACCTTGGATGACTTCCTTGTGAAGTCAAAGAGGATTGCCAAGCTCCTTTTATGAGGTGGTGTATGGCGCTCATTGACCTACTCCGTGCAAGATCCAAAGAGAAGGACTCCGGTAGTACGGATTACTCCATCCATTCCGCACAGGTTGGAGACCTCGTAGCGATCCCTACGGACTTTTCGTCGTCTACCTCTGGCAAGGTGGTTGGAATCTACTACGCACAAGACGAGGAGACCTCATACCTGGACATTGAGCAGGAGGACGACGGTGGGCTACTTCGCGTCTTTGCCGCTCATGTCACGAGTTTGAAGCTAGTATCTTAGCATGGGTATCCCTATAGTCGTAGGAGTAGATCCCGGACTATCGGGAGGAGCAGCCTGTACGGATGGTGAGAGGTTCTTCACCTTTCCCCTGGCCTACGAGAAGGTTGGAGACACCCCGTTGCTTCTATCGGGGGACTTTCTTTCCTGGCTGTCGTCTCTCCCAACCCCAACTGCGTTCTACGTAGAGAACGTCTACAACTTTCCAACTGATAGCCGACGGGCGGCGTTCACGTTTGGTTGGGTTGCTGGCATGGTAACGGAGGCTTGCCAAAGTTACGCTGCTAGAGTAGGTGCTACGTTGCACCTCACCCCACCGAAAACGTGGCAGAGGGATACGCTGACCCCGTATATGCCTGTATTCGAGGAGAAGCCTACAAGGCAAGAGAAAAAGAAAGCACTTAAGGCATCGTCGGCGCTTTTCATGGCCTCACAATTTCCCTCCGTGTCCCTTCTTGCTACTCCCCGGAGTCGAGTCCCGCATAGTGGACTTTCCGACGCCTGTGTGCTAGCATTTTGGGGCTGGCAACGTGAGGCTAGGAGGACACTATGACCATGTTGAAGCTAGAGCGGATCATCCACCGGACGCTTCTCTTCCTGTGCCTTGGGGCGGTTGTCGTCCTGGGATACCTTGGGGTGCAGAAGCTAACCTCCCTCAATCAGCAGATTGGCTCTCTGGCCAAAGAGAACTACACCCTAAACCTACAGGTAGCCAACCTGCAACTCATGGCAGACGACACCGCCTACCTCTTGCGTTTGGAGGAAGAGCTACTGAAGCACACGGGCGGGAAGCTAGGTTCCCGTCTCCCCTACGTTGCGGTCAAGCTCATCGAGCAAGCGAAGATGTACCGAGACGACGGGCTGGAGCTAAGTCTACTCTTGGCCATCATCGAAGTGGAGTCCGGGTTTGACCCGAGAGCCCAGTCTCCGGCGAACGCTTACGGGCTTATGCAGGTTCTTCGTTCTGCGGCAAAGCCGATCCTGGAAAAGTCGGGCCGGGAGTGGTCTGCGGAAGCCATGTTCAACCCAGAGGTCAACATCGAGGTGGGAACCTACTTCCTCGTGGAGCTTCACCGGGGGTACATGGCTCGTGGATTAGAAGATCCAAACGAGTGGCACCTGTCCATTGACGCCTACTTTTGGGGGGAGCGTTGGGTTTATGAGAGCCTGTCAGGGGCATCGTCTACTCGGACGGGCTTCGCAAGCCGGTCGTATTGGGCAAAGGTTCGCACGGCGCAGCTAAAGTGGAGAGACTTGGGATTCTAGCGGGTTCCCGTAAAAGGCTGCTACCACGGTTGGGTACTACTTAGGGGAGAGATAGCGAGTTGCTTATGGTTGCACCGCATACCCAACTACCTACTGAATGGGGTTTGATGTCACCTATAACTGATACTGCACTCGTTCAAAGGTTAGAGGACATCCGGTGCGACGCTTGCGACGATTGCTCTTCCTACGTCAACGCGGCCATAGACATCCTCCGATCCGGGGGGTCAATCTACGAGATTTTAGCGTACCTTATGGACGCGGCTGTTCGGGCGTGTAGGCCCCTATTACGGGCTCAGATAGCCCACCTACTGGATGAGATTTCATCTTCCCCCGTACTCCTGCACGAGTCTGTTCGACCAGCAACGGTGACTGAATCAGAGTTCAACACTCTCTTTTTGCTTACGAAGGCGGTAGTCACGCTGGAAAGCCTGAAAGACGTTGTTCTGTCACCCCGAGCTACCTCTGCCCCACCTTGTCATTTGTCCTCCTGTGCGGGGAAATCGACCACTCCGCACTAGGTTGCGTTTCTGTTTAGAGGCATGGTAGACTTCCTCTCGGAGGGAAGCCACCATGCTTTTTCATTTTATAGGCGACGTACACGGGCGGTGGGACGACTTCTCCGCTGTCCTGAAAAAGTCTACTGCGGACGTTGTTTTCCAGGTGGGGGACTTCGGGTTTTTCCCGAAGCTGTGGGGTAGCCGCTTAGACCCCCTCCCCGGTAGGCTACGTAGGGAGTCAGCGCCTCCCGGAGCTAGCGAGGTTGTCTACTTCATTGACGGGAACCACGACGACATCCCGTCTCTACAGGCTAGCCTCTTCTCCCACCCGTCATTTTCCTACTGCCCACGCCCAACCCTTCTCACCTTTGGGGCGACGAGAATCCTCCTCATGGGGGGCGGTGTGTCCCTAGACCGTAGGCGACGGACAGAGGGGGTGGATTGGTTCCCTTCTGAGGTACCATCCACACAAGAGATGTTGGCATTCCAGGACAGGCTCTTGTGCGGGGTGGATATCGTTGTAACCCACGAGATGCCAACCTCTGTAGTAGACAAGGTGTTTGACGGGTTCTACCACGACACCCCTGTTGGGCGGGACTTGGAAGCCATTTTACAGTCTGTCCCGTCTGGGCTTCGTCCAAAATATTGGATTAGCGGGCATTACCATGAGGATGCCAGGGTGAACCTTTATGGGACGAGGTTTTACACCGTCGGGTGCTGCCATCCGTACCGTGGGCGTAAGGCTTCCAACGGTCTCCTCATTTCTCACCCGTAGGGGGTTGACAGGTAGTAAAGGTTTTGGTAGTCTGGTGTCGAAGGGAGGGACGAGACATGAGAGACGACGGGCTGTTCGAGATCCCACAGATGGCGTTCCCGCTTTTCGAGGCCAAGTTCGGCCAGATCACGAAGCGGGCATCTAAGCTCGGTCTCCCCCTCCCGACGTACACGGTGGTTGGGGACAAGATGGTTCGCCCCGACCCGGACAGCCTCCGGGTCTACAAGGTTTTTCTCGTCAAGATCGAGGGTGATGCCCCCAAGTTCTCCGGTTGGACTCTCGGGGCATCGGTTGACTGCCTCCCCTCCGACTCGGGTGAGAGCGTCAACTTCCTCCGCCCCGTCCCCGGAACGGCCATCCCCGAGAAGTACCGCTCCGCTTGGACGGGCTCCTGTGACCATTGCGGTGTCGAGCGGTACCGGAAGTCGGTTTTCCTCCTCCACCACGAGGACGGGGCCTGGATTCAGGTTGGTTCAACCTGCCTGAAGGACTTTCTCGGCGGGGCCACCCCGGAAGGGGTTGCGGCCTATTGCTCGTACTGGCTCTCCCTCTCCCATGTCGCTTCGGACTTTGAGGGCTTCTCGGAAGGTGCCCGAAGCCAGTCCTACCTGAATCTCCACGACATCCTGTCCAACACCGCCGCCGTCCTTGACATCTACCCTTGGGTTTCCAAGGCCGCTGCCAGAGACGACGAAACCAAGAGCCCCACCGCCAGCGTTGTCGAGTCCCGGATGTTCCGGCTCGGTCGGGACTACGACCTTTGGAAGAGCATCCAGGCCGAGATTCCCCTGACCCCCCGCCACGAGGAAGAGGCCGAAGCCGCAACCGAGTGGGGAAAGAGCCTGACCGCCTCTTCGGATTACGAGTACAACGTTGTGGCCCTTTGCAACGCCGGGATCGTCCCCGACAAGGGCTTCGGTCTTGCCGTTTCCATCCTCGCTTCCTACCGCCGCCATCTCGACAAGCTCCAGACTGAGGAGCGCCGCCGCCGGGAGTCCGCCGGGCACTTCGGAGAGGCCAAGAAGCGGTACCGGAAGGTCTCTCTCCGCCCCATCTCTTCCAAGCCGTTCGAGTCCCTGTACGGGTCGGGTCTCCGGGTCAAGTTCGTTGACCGCGAGGGTCACAACTTCACGTGGATGACCTCCTCCGAACTCCCCGCTCCCCTGACCAACCCCGCCGACTACAACTCCCTCTACACCGACCGCTGGTTCGACTGCGACTTCACCGTCAAGGCCCACGAGGAGTTCAAGGGTGAGCAGGTTACCCGCGTGACCCGCGTGACCGTCCACGGGGAGTCGCTTGACAAGGCTTCGTAATCTGGGGTAGAATCCTTTTCAACCGGGGGGCTTAGCCCCCCACTACCCGCCCCATACGGGGTACAGGGGGAAGAGAAATGGAAGAGAGTGGACTGTGGAATCTGTACATGGAATGGCCTGAGAAGGTGTCTAAGAAGAGCCGGTACGACATCATCGGTGAGGATGAGGTGGATACGGAGGCCCTTTTGGCCCGTGCCGTCAAGATCAAGGCACTCCCCGCCGCCGCCGAGATTTTGGACTTCGCTCTCCTGAAGTCGGGTAAGTTTGTCATCGCTGTCGTGACTCTTCGACACCACCCGGACGCCAGAGCCGTCGTCGTGGCCGGTGCTGCCAAGTGCAGCCGGTTCGACGCTTGGAAGCCGGAGGCCGGTGCATCCCTAGCGTTCATGCGGGCGCTGAAATTCTGCCGCCCCATGACAAACGCCTACTTCAAGGCGCTCGCAGAGGAGCCTCCGTTCTGAGAAAGAAGCTACCTGAGCTAGACCTGGACGTTTTAGAGAGCTTGCCCTTGGATGGACTTGGGCAAGCTCGCTTTCTCTTGTCCTCGTACTACCGACTCCAGGGGTACCGGGTGGCCGCTTCCTCACAGTCAAGGCAGCTACTCACCTTGGGGGAGCCAACGAATGTAGCATCTTGGCTTTCTGCTACCATGAAGCTAGCGGAGGGTAGGCTGTATTGGCTTTTGAATTCGTGGGTAAAGAGGCATCCCCTTGGGGCGTGGTGCCTGTCCCACACAGGGGTTGGCGCTCTAACTGCCGCTACTCTCTTGACAGAGGTAGACTTGGATAAATGCCCCTCCGTGCTGTCCCTGTGGCGGTTTTCTGGTCTCGACCCCACTTGCCCAAAACGTGGGGAGGGGGGGAAGCCAAGGTGGAATCGCAAGCTAAGGGCGTCATGCTGGTCGCTTGGGGAGTCATTCGTTCGCAGTAAGAGTAACCCCGATTGTTACTACGGTGGGGTCTACGCAGCTAGAAGGGCTGAGGAACAGGCCAGGAGCGATTCTGGGGCTCTATCTGCCGTTGCTAAGGCCACCCTGGCTACTAAGAGGTACCGAGACTCCACAGAGGCGTATAAGCATTACACGGCTGGCAAGCTGCCCCCGGCACGGCTGCACGCTCGGGCGACGAGGTATGCTGTTAAGCTGTTTCTGTCCCACTATTGGGAGGTTGCCTACTTTCTCCGTCACCGTACACCACCGGCATTCCCTTGTAATCGGAGTGTCTACGTCGGAGTACCCAATCTATCCTTGGTTCCCGGAGCGGAAGAGGCGTTCTCTCTCCGGCTTTGACCCCTTGACTAGAGACTTTTTTTGTGGTAGTTTCCACGGTTAGGAGGTTCTAACTGCTTATGAAAATCCAACAAAATCAAAAGAAATCGGTTAAAATCACTTGCCTTTTAACCCGAAATGTAGTATATTTAAGGAGTGAAATATGAAAGTCATAAAGGTAACGAAAGAGTATTTCCAGACAGAGGACGAGAAGGTTTATTTCTTCGAGCCTTTGGAAAAAGAAATATCCGT
>ERZ724518.1570-NODE-1570-length-10259-cov-5.457762_pt1 | contig 10259 bp, 9 predicted proteins | sample MGYA00376051_ERZ724518 | MGnify/ENA primary metagenome ERZ724518 (study PRJEB28724, sample SAMN07190885) | wastewater metagenome | isolation source: influent of sewage treatment plant in Hong Hong | place: Hong Kong | collected 2016-03-17 ... | reverse complement strand
CCTGCTGTTCGACGCGCGCGCCCGCGTGCTGGCGGATGCGGCCGCCCGTCTGCTGGCCGAGGGGCGCCGCGCGGCCCCGATCCTGCGCTTTCTGCCGCCCCGCCCCGCCACCGGGCCGACCCGGCAGATGCATCTGCAAGACATGCCCGCCCAAGACGAGATGAACCGTTTCCAGCCCGACCCCGGGCTGGACCCGCAGGGCAAGGATCAGGGGCCTGCGGTCACGCTGGCGCTCTCGGACCCATCGGCCTCAGCGCCCGGGGTCAGCGCCGCCGAGGCCATGCGCCATGCCGCCGGGGCGGTCCTGCGCATCGGCGCGCTTCTGGCGTCAGAGGCCGCACTGGCCGGGCTTGAGGTCACGCCGCCCCCGCCCGAGACGCGCAGGGGCGTCATCCATGCCGCGATGGCCGATCACCGCCGCGCGCAGGAAATCGCGCTGATGGGCGTGCCCGCACGCCAGTCGCCCGAGGCCCGCGCCCGGCTGACCGAGCTTTGCCAGCGGGCCAGGCGGCTGCTGGAGTTCCGCAATAACGAGACGCATCCGCTGCAACGCCCGCAGAGCCCCGGCGCCCTGACCAAGGCCCAGGTCCGGCTGATGAACGACCGCCCGCTTTACGCCCACAGCCCGGCGGATTTCCAGCGCGAGCGACAGAAACGCCACCTGCAACTTTGGCCGCGGAACGGGCAGGTCGGGCTGCGCCGTCCGGTGGGGGTGTTCCTGCACCTGTTCTATTCCGACCTCGCGCCGGTCTTTCGCGCGCGGCTGGAAGTGCTGGACGTGCCGCATCGCATCCATATCTCGACCGATACGGCGGAAAAGGCGGCCGCGATCGCCCGCCATTTTCCCGATGCCGATATCCGCATCACGCCCAATCGCGGCCGCGACGTCTTTGCCAAGCTTTACGGCTTTCCCGGCGCCTATCGCGACCATGACATCGTGCTGCACCTGCATGGCAAGAAATCGCCCCATGCGCAGGCGCTGGACCAGTGGCTGGCGCATTGCCTGGACGCGCTGCTGCCCGCCCCGGCCGAGACCGCGCGGATCCTGTCGCTGTTCCAGTCGGTGCCGGCGCTTGGCATCGTGGCGCCGCTGGTCTTTCCCACGATCCTTGGGGCGGCGCATTGGGGCGACAACCGCGAAATCGCCGAGGAGCTGGCGATCCGCATGGGGCTGAAGGCCCCCCTGCCCGACAATGCCGGGCTGGAATTCCCCGCCGGCTCGATGTTCTGGGCCCGGACCGAGGCCCTGCGCCCGCTTCTGGACCTTGACCTGCAACCCGAACATTTCCCGGCCGAGAAGGGCCAGCTTGACGCCACCACCGCCCATGCGATCGAGCGTCTTTACGGCATCGCCTGCCGCGCCGCGGGCCTGCGGCTGATCCGGGTGGCGCCGACCGGCAGCCATATGCACAAGACCCACCGCATCACCGCCAGCACCAACCGCGAGGTGCGCGACGCGCTGGAGGCCGGGGCGTTCGACGAATGACCGCCCCGCCCCCAAGGCGGGCCAGATAAGGCCAGTCTGGGGCCAGTCTTGGGGGGGCTGGTCTTAGGCGCCGCTATGCGGCCTCGTCGCGCAGGACGCAGCGAAATCCCAGATGGCTGGTCGAGGTGTCGACCGCCTCGGCATGGCGGGCGGCGGGGCGGTAGCGCTTGCAATAGTTCGGCGCGCACAGATGCGAGCCGCCCTTCAGCACCTTGCGCGGGATGCGGATCTGCGGCATCGCCGGATCGAGGCTGCCGTCGATCTGGCCGCCACGCGGGTTTTTCGGGATGCAGCAGGGCTTGGCCGGGTCGGGCTGGTGCCGGGCACTGAACCAGTCGGCGGTCCATTCCCAGACATTGCCGATCATGTCGTAAAGCCCGTAGCCGTTCGGCGGATAGCTTCCGACCGGCGAGGTGCGCTCATAGCCGTCCAGCGCCAGGTTCTCGTTCGGGAATATCCCCTGCCAGGTATTGGCCATGTGCCGCCCGTCCGGGGTCAGCTCATCCCCCCAGGCATATTCGGCGCCCTCAAGGCCGCCGCGCGCGGCGAATTCCCATTCGGCCTCGGTGGGCAAGTCCTTGCCCGCCCATGCCGCATAGGCCAGCGCATCGCCATAGGCGATGTGCACGACCGGATGATCGTCAAGCCCGTGGATATTGCTGCCCGGCCCGTAAGGGTGGCGCCAGTCGGCCCCCTTCAGGAACTGCCACCAGCGGGTGAAGTTGCTGGTATCGACGATCTCGGCGGGCGGCGAAAAGACCAGCGAGCCGGCATAAAGCATTTCGGGCAGCGCGCCCGGATAATCCTTCGGGTCGGGGCGCTTCTCGGCCAGGGTGACATGGCCGGTGGCGCGCACGAAACGCTTGAACTGCCGGTTGGTGACGGGCTTCGGGTCGATCCAGAAGCCGTCCACGATCACGTCATGGGCGGGGGCTTCCTCGGGATAGTTCCGGTCCGAGCCCATGCGGAACCGGCCGCCCCCGATCCGCACCATGGTCCGGGTCATGCCCGACAGCGAATGCGGGGACCGGGCACGCGGCGGCATGCCTGCGGGTTGGGTCATGGTCATTCTCCGATAGACGGGATGGCCTGCGGCGATGGATGCCGCAGGCCAGGGCATCAGTCGCGGCCCTTGGCCAGGAAGTCCTGAACCAGGTCGGCCATCTCGTAGGTCTTGCCGCCCTGCACCGGCGGATAGTCCGCCAGCGTCTGCAGATGCGCCGCGATCACCTCGTTCACCGGCCCGTTCATCCAGGACACCTTTTGCAGCAGATGGTCGTAGCCGCCCTCGTCGTAGCTTTCGAACGGGTCCATGCGGATATTGAAGATCAGCGGGAAGCTGCGCATCGTCATATTGCCGGTATAGTCCTCCTTGGTGGCAAAGTGATACTTCCACGGGCCGATGCGCAGGGCGGTGATGCGGCTTTCGTAATAATGCAGGATCGCATCGCGCGCCGACTTGTCCGAGGCGCCGGACCAGTAGGCGGTGTTGTCCACGCCGTCGATGAACTGGTTCTTGTTTTCCCTGACCCATGCGGCGGGATCCTCGATCCCGGCGGCGGCGGCCAGCGTGGTGAACATGTCCTGATGGGCCTGAATGCCGTTCAGAACCTGACCGGCGGGCACCTTGCCCGGCCAGCGCAGCATCGAGGGCACCCGCACGCCGCCTTCATAGGTGGTCATCTTCTCGCCGCGGAAGGGTGTCGTCTGACCGTCCGGCCAGGAGCTGTGTTCCGGTCCGTTATCGGTCGAATACCAGACGATGGTGTTGTCGGTCAGGCCATTGTCATCGAGGAATTTCAGGATCTCGCCGACGGTATTGTCATGCTTCATCAGGCCCGATCCGGCCACGTCGATCTCGGTGGTGTAATCCTCGGCGGCATAGCGCCACTTGTCGTCCAGCCGGACGTAAAGATGCCCGCGCGTCGGGTTCAGCCAGACGAAGAAGGGCTTGTCGCCGTCCTTGGCCTTGGTGATGAATTCCATGGCGCGTGGCGCCACTTCCGCCTCGTCGAAGGTCTTCATCCGCTCGCGGTGCAGGGGACCGGTATCCTTGATCTCCTGCTTGAGATAGGGGCCGAAACGCGGATCCTCGCCCGGGACCACCTCGGGCGTGGCCAGCGCATGGATGACGCCGCGCGCGCCGTATTTCTTTTCATAGGCTTCCTTGCCGCCGGGATAGTCGGCGGCGAAATTCTGGTAATCGCGCTGCTGATCCTCTTCCGAGACGTTCAGGTGATAGAGATTGCCGAAGAACTCGTCGAAGCCGTGATTGGTGGGCAGGTGCTCGTTGCGGTCGCCCAGATGGCTTTTGCCGAAATGGCCGGTGGCATAGCCCTGCGCCTTCATCAGCTCGGCCAAGCTGGGCGAGGCGGTCTGCAGCCCCAGGGGATCGCCCGGCTGGCCCACCGTCGTCATCCCCGAGCGGATCGGATATTGCCCGGTGATGAAGGCCGCCCGGCCCGCCGTGCAGGAGGGCTGCGCGTAATGGTCGGTGAAGATGATGCCCTCGTGCCCGATGCGGTCGATATTCGGCGTGCGGTAACCCATCGTGCCCATGCCGTAGGCCGAAAGGTTCTGCCAGCCGATATCGTCGCCCCAGATGACCAGAATGTTCGGCCGCTTGCCATTGGTCGCCGGTGCGGGCCTGGGTGCGGTTTCCTGCGCTGCCGCCGGACTGGCCAGCATGCCTGCAAGCCCCGCCGCGGTCGAGATCATGCCGGCACTGCCAAGCAGCATGCCGCGACGGCTGACCCCCGTCGATTTTCGTTTTCCGGAGGTGCTGTCGGAAGAAATTCCTTGTTCGTCCATAATTCTACCCTTCGATCTGGCTTTGCGGCGGCTGGTCGTCGACACGTTTCCTGTGTTCCTGTTCTGCCGTCGCAAGGTGCCCGCCCGCAGCCCTGTGAAAATCAGGGGCCGGGTCGGGCCTTTGCCGCCAATGCGATGGTCTCACAGTGTCTTTCCAGCCGCAATATGCCCGCACGGGACGGGCCACGCGTCAGAAGCTCAGTCTTTTTTCCGGGAAACGGGGCGGAAACATCCGGGCAGGCCGCGGATTGTCCGAACGCGCGCCCTGCCCCGCTAAAGCCTGCGGGCGGCGTCGCGATAGACGGCGTTGCGTTCGCGCTTGCCGACCGCGATGACGCTGACGACCAGCTCATTGTCCCTGACCTCGTAGACCAGGCGATAGCCGACCGAGCGCAGCTTGATCTTGTAGCGGTTCAGCGCCCCATGCAGCCTTGCCGAGGGCACATGCGGATTTTCCAGCCGCTCGGCCAGCTTCTTCTTGAACTGGGCGCGAATGGTGGCGCCAAGACCGTCCCATTCCCTTTTGGCTTCCTCGCGGAAGCGCAGCTCATAGGTCATCCAGCGAGACCGCGATTTCGGGGCTGTTCATGCGGGCATCGGCGATGGCGTTCAGTTCGGCATCCTCGATCAGGTTCAGCATGGCCTCGTATTCTTCGGCCGGGACGCAATAGAAGGCGGGCTCATTGCGGTTCAGGATCGCCACCGCACCGCCATTGCCGGCCGCCATGGTGCCCATCGGGTTGCGCTTGAGTTCGGTCACGCTGGCCGTGACGCTGGCATAGATGGAATGCGCCATTGGGGCCCCTTTCAAAGCATTGTTCAGGGCGCTTCAGATAGCACTTTTCAATGCCCTTTTCAATGCGGGTGCGTCAGCGCCTTTTCCCGACAAGGGGTGAAATGCACGGCCCTGACATGCCGCGATCCGGACTTATCCACAGGCTCTCTGTGTTAATATGTGTTAGAATCTGTGTTAAGCCAATTTTCAGGGCCTTTTTCCCGTTTGAAAACATGATGTTGTCAGGCCGGCCGGTAACTGAAAACACGAATCTTGGTAACTGAAAACACGAATCTTGGTAACTGAAAACACGAATCTTGACAGCGGTAACTGAAAACACGAATGTGGCGGCATGGTAACTGAAAACACGAACCCGTTTGCGGCCCTGTTGCCCGACCGTCACCCGCAGCACGACCTGTTCATCTGCGACGTGGCCGATGCCGTCCTCAAGGACGTCATGCAGCACATGGAACACCCGTTCTATTCGCTGTCCAAGAAGCCCGAAACCACGGTGAAGCGCTATCGCAACGGCGATCACTGGCTTGAGATCACCCCCAGCATCAAGGGTCTGGCGACGATCTATGACAAGGACATCCTGATCTATTGCATCAGCCAGATCATGGCCAAGCTGAAGCGCGGCGAAGAGGTCTCGCCCCGGGTGCGCATCAACTCGCATGAGCTGCTGATCTTTACCAATCGCGGCACCAGCGGGCGCGAATACATGTCGCTGATGGATGCGCTGGACCGCCTGGAGGGCACGCGCATCCGCACCAATATCATCACCGGCGACGAAGAGCAGATCGACGGCTTCGGCCTGATCGACGCCTCCTCGATCAGGCGCAAGCACGGCATGGATGGCCGGCTGCTCTGGTGCGAGGTGAAGCTCTCCGACTGGGTCTTCAACGCCATCCGCAACGAAGAGGTGCTGACCCTGCACCGCGACTATTTCCGCCTGCGCAAGCCGATCGAGCGCCGCATCTACGAGCTGGCGCGCAAGCATTGCGGACAACAGAAGCTGTGGCGCGTCTCGCTGGAGAAGCTGCTGCTCAAGACCGGCTCGCAAAGCCCGGAAAAGCGCTTCCGCCAGATGATCCGGCAACTGGTCCAGCACGATTACCTGCCCGACTATCACGTTGCTTTCGAGGAAGAGGCCGACATGGTCGTCTTCACCAATCGCGGCACGATGCCCCCTGCCCTGCCGCTGGAAAGCCTGGTGCCGCCGCTGAGCCCCGCGACCTATGACCATGCCCGCCGCGCCGCACCCGGCTGGGATGTCTATTACCTTGAACGCGAATGGCGCGACTGGGTGGTCGAGCCGCCGCGCGACGCCGATTCCGCCTTTGTCGGCTTCTGCCGCAAATGGTTTGAAAAACGCGGCAACCCGTAACTTACCGGAAATATTCCCGTAACCGGATTTATACCGTTATCAAACCTGATCCTGGCAATTCCGGGCATTTGACGGCCTTCTTTGCGTCAGCCGGTGCAATTCCGGTATTGGAAACAAATCCGGTTATCGATATGTTTCCGGTACATTCAGGATGAGGATTTCATGCCAGTCATCGTCATGGCCAGTCCCAAGGGCGGCGTCGGGAAATCGACCTGCGCCGTTCTGCTGGCTTCGGAATTTGCCCGGATGGGGGCAGCGGTCACGGTGCTGGATTGCGACCCGAACCGCTCGTTGACCCGCTGGGCCAGCCACGGCACGCCCGAGCGGGTGACGCTGCACAGCGATATCGGCCGCTCCGAGATCGTGCCGGCGATCCGTGCCGCGGACGGGGACGGCCGCATCGTCATCGTCGACCTTGAGGGGGTGGCCTCGCAACTGGTCAGCCGCGCCATCTCGCAGGCCGATCTGGTCATCGTGCCGATGCAGCCGACCGCCCTTGACGCCGAGATCGGCTCCGAGGCGCTGGCGCTGATCCGCGAAGAGGAAGAGGCGCTGGGGCGCACCATCCGCCATGCGGTGGTGCTGACCAAGACCAGCGCCGCAGTGAAAAGCCGGGTCCAGAAAGAGCTTGAGGAACAGTTGCGCGGGGCAGGGATCGACCTGATCGAGCCGTCGCTGGTGGCGCGCGCGGCCTTTTCCGAGCTTTTCGCCTATGGCGGCGATCTGACCACGATGATGAACGACCCGCGGATGACCACCGGCGGCAAGATCGACACCGCCCTGCAGAACGCCAGGGCTTTTGCGGAGGCTGTCCATGACCGGCTCAAATAGGCTGGCCGGGCTGAAGGCCCGCCCCAAGGACAGCACCCCGCAAGAGGTCCGCCGCGTCGACGAGATCGGCGAGGCCCTGGGTTTCGTCGACCGCAGCCCGCGCAAGAAGCCGGGCCGCAAGCCCAGCCCGCGGACCTATCAACTGCACCCCAAGGTCTTTCCCGCCACCGGCGAGGCCATCTCCGCCGAGGCCGAACGGCTGGGCATCACCCAGGGCCAACTGATCGAACAGATGTGGGCGGTCTATCGGGCGCCGGATGGCTGAGGCGCCGAGGCTGCCCCGGCAGGGCAGGGGGGCAGGCCAAACCGCCGCATCAAGGCATCGATGAGGGCGATATCCTCGGGCGGGAGCGCCTCGGCATAGCCGCCCACCCGGCCCTGGCGCATTTTCGGTGCGTCCATGCGCGGCTGCAACCAGGGCGGGTCGAAGCTGCGCGACTGCTCGACCTTCCGCATGACCTCAAGCGTCGTCTGGCGGGTGATCCGCCGCTGGCCTGCGGCTAGCAAGCCGCCGGATGTGATTGTCGACCCCGCGATTCCCGAACGCTTGACGCCGGAAGACGATGCTGTTGACGAGTGCTTCCCAAGGATCGGCACGGGGTTCCCGTCCCAAAACGAGCGATTTCGGACAGGCGCAAGATTACCTGCCCGAATATTATATTGACATCGTTCCGGACAGGTATGACATTCCGGACACCCAATATGGACGGGCCGATCCCATGCCACGCAGCTTTGCCTATGTCCGCGTCTCGACGACCGGGCAGACGACCGAGAACCAACTTCGCGAAATCGAAGCCGCCGGCTTTCATGTCGAGCCGCACCGGATCGTCACCGAGACGGTGTCCGGCAGCACCGCCATCGCACAACGTCGCGGCTTTTCCCGGCTCATAGACCGGCTTGAGGCCGGCGACATCCTGATCGTGACCAGGCTGGACCGTCTTGGCCGCGACGCGATCGATGTCAGCGCCACGGTCAGGATGCTCGCCGCCATGGGCGTAAGGGTCTATTGCCTGGCGCTTGGCGGGGCGGACCTGACCAGCTCGGCCGGAGTGATGACCATGAACGTCCTCAATGCCGTCGCCCAGTTCGAGCGGGATCTGCTGGTCGAACGGACGCAATCCGGCCTCAGGCGCGCGAAATCCGAAGGGAAGGTCCTTGGCCGCCCCCCGGCGCTGTGCGATGCGCAAAGGCGCGAGGTACGGGCCGATCTGGCTGCCGGGATAAGCGTTTCGTCCATCGCCCGGAAGTTCGCAACCAGCCGGCAGACCATCATGCGGGTGCGCGACGAAAGGGTTGCCGGACCGCAGGAATAGCCTCGCACCACCCGCAGGAAATCGCCCTATTGCCCCGCCGGATCGGTGCCGCCGCTCCGCCGCCTGATATGGCCGGCCTGAACGGCTGTCAGGTACTGGATCAGCTCGTCCATGGGGACGGCATGGCCCATCCAGTGCCGCACCACATCGACCATCTTCATCAGCCGCAAGAAGCCGGTGCGCGCCTCGCGCTGGCCCCACAGGATGTAATGGCGCAGGCCGCTTTTGAACATGTCGGCCTTCACCGCGTTGGCGACGTCCTGATACTGGGTGAGGTAGTCGTCTTCCTCTTGCCGAAGAACCGCACTGGCGCGGCGCAATGCCAGGTCCCAGTTGCCGGCGCGCAGGGCCAGCATGAACAGCGTCTCGTCCACCAGCGCCGAGACGTCGCGGGCAAGCAGCGACTCCTCGGCCGCGCGCAGCAGCCAGCGGTAACCGTCCACCGAAATCCCCTGCGCCATGGCAAGGCGGATATCCGAGATCAGCCCGTCCCGCTCATCGCCGTCCTGGCCGCGATAGCGCCGGATGCGCCCGATCAGGTCGCCATGCGGGGCGTCGCTTTCGGCCCCGGGCGGGGGAGCCTCGTCGAGCGGGTGCAAGGCATCGTCCTGCAAGGTCCCGCGCGTATGCCGGATAGCGTGATCGGTCATCAGCGATTGCAGCGCCAGCGTCAGCGCGTCGGCGATGTTCATGGCATCGATCATGCTGGCGTAAAGCGCCAGATGCTCAAGCTGGGCGCTGAGCTTTGCGGCCTCAAGCAGCGACAGCAGCGTTTCCTGATGCGCGTTCTTCGCCAGCCGCCACTTGTACTTGGTCTTGACCAGTTCATGGGCGCGCTGGCCCGCGATCAGCCGGAACAGGTCCTGCCATTTGCCGGCATCCCCATCCAGATCGATGCTGTTCAGGACCCGCGCCATGTTCTGGGTCGATGAGGTCGTCGACACCATGCTGAGAATGCCGTCTTCGTAAAGATAGACGGTGAAGGGGCAGATCTCGATGCCGATGCCGGCCTGCAGGGCGCGGGTGAAGAATTCGTGGTCCTCGCCGCCGACATTGCGCAGCTCGCTATAGCCGCCAAGGGCGCGGAACGCCCGCATCGAGACCAGCGCGGTCGCATTCGACAGGCTGTAATCGGTCAACGTCAGGGTCAGCGGGCCGCCGATGGGAAAGAACGACACCGGGTTGCGGAAAGCCTCGGGCAGGGGCCAGACCTCGGTGCGGCGGCTGTTGGGCATGCTGATCTGCAAGCCGCTGACGATCTCGGCGCCGCGGTTGCGGGCCGCCGTCACCAGCTTTTCGACCATGTCGGGCAGGGCGATGTCGTCATCGTCCAGAAAGCAGATGTATTCGCCGCTGGCCGCCGCCGCGCCGGTATTGCGCGCGGCACCCAGATAGCCGTTCTCGCGGCGGATCAGCCTGATGCCGTTCTGCTGGAAAAAGGGCTGCATCCGCTCCAGCCCGGCCTGAACCTGCGGATCGGGCGAGCCGTCATCGACGACGATGATTTCGATATTGGCGTAGCTTTGCCGCAGGATCGAGTGGATGGCGTCCTTGAGCTTCCTCAGGCGCTGGTAATGGGTGATGCAGACCGTGACCCGCGGCGCATCCGCGCCGGGACGCCACGGTGCGCCATGGCGGCCGGTCGCATCGCGATAA
>ERZ724518.1566-NODE-1566-length-10286-cov-7.322256_pt1 | contig 10286 bp, 10 predicted proteins | sample MGYA00376051_ERZ724518 | MGnify/ENA primary metagenome ERZ724518 (study PRJEB28724, sample SAMN07190885) | wastewater metagenome | isolation source: influent of sewage treatment plant in Hong Hong | place: Hong Kong | collected 2016-03-17 ... | reverse complement strand
ACACATACTTCGCCTCACAAACCGACAACCTCGCCCTCTCCTGGCCCGCCCGACTGCAAGATTTTCTCGACCGCCGCTGCACCCTGCGCGCCATCGACCCCAATCAGCCCATCGACCTAAGCAAACCCCGCAACTGGATCCTCCAAGACCAACGCCTGGCCGAGCGTCAGCCGGTGCGCACCTGGCCGCTGGATGTGCTGATCAGCCGTTATGGCGATGACGAGTCACAAGCGCTGCTGGCGCAGGCCAAGCGGGCAGATTAAGCAGACCGCTTCACTTTCACTAAGCATGAATTAAGCCCCCTGCGGAACAATGGCATACCCCCGCCCATGCTGGCGCGGGTGTCCGATGTGCGCCGGGGGCGCGGGTGTTTTGCGGGGGGGGCTTTTTCATGCGGGTGTTTGCGCAATTGCGCGCCACGTTGATGGCGTTTGCGGCGGTGTTGTGTGTGCTGGTGGGCTTGGCCGGGGCGGCGGGGCTGTATGGGGCGCGGCTGAATCATGGCCATTTTGACCAGTTGCAGGCGCACCGGGCGGTGGCCGAGCAGATCACCGCCATCAATTACAAGGTGTTTGATTCGCGGCTGCATATTGCCCTGGCGCTGAGCGAGCGCACGCCGGCGCGCCAGCAAAAAGAAGCCGAGGTAATCCACAAAAACATGCAGGCCATGCGCGACAGTCAGGCGGCGCTGGGCAAGCTGGCGATGCCGGCCGAGCTGGCGGCGCCGGTGCAGCAGTTTTTGACCGTGGTCGGGGCGTTTTCCGAGGCGTATTTGCAGCCGGCCGAGGCGGCGATGCGCGCGGCCGATGTGGCCCGGCTGGAGCAATTGCTGAGCACGCAGGAAGAGCGCTTTTATCAGCCGATCAAACAGGGCCGCGAAACCATTCAGGCCACCCAACATACGGCCGCGCAAGCGCTGGGGCAGGCGGCGGCGGATAGCGAGCAGTTGGCCTGGCGGCTGGCGGTGCTGGCGATTGCGTGCGCGCTGGGGCTGGCGCTGAGCTTTAGCCTGCTGACCATCCGCCGGCTGAATCACCAGCTGGGCGCGCTGGGGGCGGCCATGGGCCAGCTGGAGCGTCAGCGCGACCTGACCGTGCGCGCCGGCCTGGCGGGCGGTTCGGAGCTGGCCGAGCTGGGGCGCGGGCTGGATGCGGTGCTGGGCAGCCTGGGCGGGGTGTTGCGCCAGGTCAGCCAGCATGCCGGCGCCGCCCAGCGCGCGGGCGACACCCTGCAAGCCGAGGCCAGCCAGACCGAGGCGATTGTGGCGCGGCAAAATCAGGCCATCGACAACGCCACCCAGGCCTTGCAGCAGGTGGTGACGCAAACCCACACGCTGGCCACGCAGTTTGGCCACACCGTGCAGTTGGCCAGCGCCAGCGAAAACGAAGGCGCCGAGGGCGCGCGCATGGTCAGCGATGTGGCGGCCACCATGCGCGAGATTGCCGAGCGGGTGGGCGCCTCCAGCGCCGACATTCGCCAGTTGGGCGAGCAATCGGCCCAGGTGGATCAGATTGTCGCCACCATTCAGGAAATCACCGCACAAACCAATTTGCTGGCGCTAAACGCCGCCATCGAAGCGGCGCGCGCCGGCGAAGCCGGACGCGGCTTTGCCGTGGTGGCGGACGAGGTGCGCCGGCTGGCCGAGCGCACGCAGGAAGCCACGCTGGAAATCCAGCAGACCCTGGAGCGCATCCGCAGCGAAACCAACCAGGCCAGCGACAATATGCACATCAGCCAGGCGCGGGTGGAAGACGGCCTGAGCCGCGCCAACGCCGCCGCCCAGGCGATTGTCGGCGTGCGCGAGCGCTTGGCCGGCATGCGCAGCAGCATTGACGACATCGACCAGGCCATCCGCGCGCAAGAGCGCGCCAGCGAAGCAGTGGCGGCCAGCATGGGTCAGGCGGTGGAAGCCTCGGCGCAAACCGCCGAACGCGCCCGCGCCACCCGCGCCGCCGCCGACCAGGTGCACGCGCTGGGCGGCCAGCTGCATGCCGAAGTGGGGCGCTTTGTGTTGTGAGCGCCGCGCAGCAACCCCCTCCTGGCGTTGTTGCGCAGGCTCAGCCTGCGCCCGGCTTGACCCCAGCCGTCTCCCTTCACCCCCCGGCGCGGTAAAATAGGTTTTTTTGACTGCCGCGCCCGTGATGCCCACCCCACCGCTTGACCTCTCTCCGCTGCAAGCCCAGTTGCGCGCCTTTGCCCAGGCGCGCGGCTGGCAGCCGCACCACACCCCGCGCAATCTGCTGCTTGCCCTGGTCGGCGAGGTCGGCGAGCTGGCGGAAATCCTGCAATGGCGCAGCGACGCCGAGCTGGCCGCGCTGGCGCAGGACAACCCGGCCGAGTGGGAACACCTGGGCGAAGAGTTGGCCGATGTGCAGATTTATCTGGCGCGGCTGGCCGATGTGCTGGGGGTGGACATGGCCGCCGCCGTGGCCGACAAGCTGGACAAAAACGCGCGCAAATACCCGGAGCCCCAATCATGATCGCCCGCCCTCACGCCCCCACCGACGCCAGCGCCGCGCTGGACACCCTGGCCGGCTGGCTGGCCAGCGCCCGCCATGTGGCGGTGCTGACCGGCGCCGGCATGAGCACCGAATCCGGCATCCCGGATTTTCGTTCGTATCAGGGGCGCTACACGCAAAACGCCAGCCTGGCCGATGTGCTGTCGATTGACTATTTTTTGCACAACCCGGCGGCGTTCTGGGAGGCGTTCAAAGAGATTTTCGAGCTCAAGCTCACCGGCGACAAACAGCCCAACGCCGGCCATCGCTTTTTGGCCTGGCTGGCGGCGCAGGGCAAGACGGTGAGCGTGCTCACCCAGAATATCGACGGCCTGCACCAACGCGCCGGCAGCGAACAGGTGGTGGAAGTGCACGGCACGCTGCAACAGGCGGTGTGCCCGGCCTGCGGCCGCGTGCACGATCTGGCCCATGTGCTGGCCGAGCCGCTGCCGCGCTGCCTGAGCTGCCACACCGCGCTCAAGCCGGACGTGGTGCTGTACGGCGAGGCGGTGCACCGCTTTGACGAGGCGCTGACGCACACGCTGGCGGCCGATGTGCTGCTGGTGCTGGGCTCGTCGCTGGAAGTCGGCCCGATCAACCTGCTGCCGCTGGAAGCCCAGCGCCACGGCATCCGCTGCGCGCTGATCAACCTGGACGCCACGCGCATGGACCGCTGTTTCGACCTGATCCTGCGCGCCCCCATCGGCCAAACCGCCCAGGCGCTGCAAGCGCGGCTGGAAGGCGGCCGATGAGCGCGGCGCTGGCCTGCCGCGACGGCTGCGGCGCCTGCTGCATCGCGCCGTCCATCTCCAGCCCCATCCCCGACATGCCAGCAGGCAAACCGGCCGGCGTGCGCTGCGCGCAACTGGACGAACACGCCCGCTGCCGGATTTTTAGCTCACCGCTGCGCCCGGCGGTCTGCGGCGGTTTGCAGCCACAGGCGGAGATGTGCGGGGAAGATCAGGCATACGCCATGCACTGGCTGACGCGGCTGGAGCGGTTGACGGGGTAGTACAGCCATGCGCCCACAGGGCGGGCGCTGGCTTCCCGACACAACAGGCAAAGACGGCTTAGCGTCGCTCACAGCACTCAGCACAGCGCCCTTGGCCAGACGCACAGACCGCAGACCGTACGGCTTGCAACAACGCCAGGCGCGTTTGGTGAACAGCGCTTAACCCACCCGCCCCGCCCCATCAAACCAGGCCAAGGTCCCGGCCAGTTTCACCACATCGCCGACGATAATCAGCGCCGGGGATTGAATCTGGTGTTCGGCAATCAATCCGGGCAGGGTGGTCAGGGTGCCGGTCAGCACGCGCTGGGCGCGGGTGGTGGCGCGTTCCACCACGGCAGCGGGGGTGTCGGCAGCTTTGCCGTGCTCGATCAGCGCGGCGCACAGCGCCGGGGCGGTGGACACCCCCATATAGATCACCACGGTTTGCTGCGGGCGGGTGATGGCGGCCCAGTCCAGGTCGATGCTGCCGTCGCGGCGGTGGCCGGTGACAAACACGCAGGATTGCGCGTGGTCGCGGTGGGTGAGCGGGATGCCGGCGTATGCCGCCGCGCCGTTGGCCGAGGTGATGCCGGGCACCACTTCAAACGGGATGCCGTGTTCGGCCAGGGTTTCGATTTCTTCGCCGCCCCGGCCAAACATGAAGGGGTCGCCGCCCTTGAGGCGCACCACGCGCTTGCCTTCTTTGGCCAGGCGCACCAGCAGGCTGTTGATGTCTTCTTGCGGCAGGGTGTGCTGGCTGGCGCGCTTGCCGACATAAATGCGGTCGGCGTCGCGGCGGGTCAGCTCGACGATTTCCGGGGCCACCAGATTGTCGTACAGCACCACGTCGGCCTGCTGCATCAGCCGCAGCGCGCGGAAGGTGAGCAAATCCGGGTTGCCGGGGCCGCCGCCCACCAGGTACACCGCGCCGACTGGCGGGGCGTTGTGCTCGGCCAGCGCGCGGTCGAAATCGGCGCGGGCGCGGGCTTCGTCGCCGTTCATCATTTGCTCGGCCCAGGGGCTGGCCAGCAGGCGCTCCCAAAAGCCACGGCGCTGGTTGGCGTCGGGCATGGCGGTTTTCAGGCGCGGGCGCACTTCCTGACCAAAGCGGCCCAGCCGCGCCAGGCCGGCCGGCAATAGCGCCTCGATTTGCGTGCGCAGCCAGCGCGCCAGCACCGGCAGGCCGCCCGACGAGGAAATAGCGACGATCACCGGCGAGCGGTCGATAATCGACGGCATGATAAAGCTGCACAGCCGGGGGTTGTCCACCACGTTCACCGGGATGTTTTGCGCCATGCACAGCGCGCTGACCTGGGCGTTGACGGCTTCATCGTCGGTGGCGGCAATCACCAGGCGCTGGCCGGCGATATCCTCGGGCATAAAGCCACGCGCCAGCTGGCGCACGCCGCCGCTGGCGATCCACTCGGCCAGCTCGGGGTGGCATTCTGGCGCGACGATGGTCAGCCGACAGCCGGCCTCGTGCAGCAGCCGCGCCTTGCGCAAGGCCACATCGCCGCCGCCCACCACCAGCGCGGGCGCGCCGCGCATTTTCATGAAAATCGGTAAAAAGTCCATCGCACGCTGCTCTTGCCGCCGGACGGGCCAGGCGGAATATTGAATTTGGGGATTTCATCATAGCATTGCCGGGCGCCGTGGCTGCGCTGGCGGCGATTTGACGGCCTTGGCCACATCGGCCACGATAACGGCCATTGCCATTGTCCTGAACGAGATTGCCTTGCCCCAGGTGTTCACCGCCCCTGCCGATTGGTCCACCGCCTGGCTGAGGCGCCCCGCTTACGCCGTGTGGGCGGCGGTGGCTCAGCCGCTGGCGGCGCAAGCCGACTGGCCCGAGCAAGCGGCGCTGGATGCGCTGTTTGCCCAGGCGCGCGCCGCCGGCTGCCCGCTGCCGCCCGGCCTGCGCTGCGTGCTGGATTTGCAGCCCGACGCCTATTACGAAAGCCATATCGCCGCCACCGGGCAAGTGCCCACCCGCGCGCGCAACTGGCATGATTTATTCAACGCCCTGGCCTGGCTGGCCTGGCCGCGCCTGAAAACCGCGCTGAACGCCCGCCATCAGGCGGCCATCGCCGCGGGCGAAGCCAAGCGCGGGCCAATCCGCGACAGCGCCACCTTGCTGGACGAATGCGGGCTGTTGATGCCCTACGCCGAGCGGGCGCTGGCCGAGGCGGTAGACGGCATGCGCTGGGGAGAATTATGGCAAGACCGCCGCGCCGATTGGGGCCGGCTGATCGACGCCTATCCGCTGGGCCATGCGCTGCCGGAGATGCTGCTGGCGCCGTTTATCGGCCTGACCGGCAAAGCCTGGCTGCTGCCGGTAGACGCCAGCTTTTTTACCCTGCCCTTCCCTACCCGGCTGGCCCGGCTGGATGCCCTGGCGGCCGAGCGCCTGAGCACGCTGGACCGCCCCTCGCGGCTGGCGCCCCTGCCCGTGCTGGGCATCCCCGGCTGGCACGCTGGCGCGCAGGACGCCGGGTTTTACGCCAATGCAGATTATTTTCGACCCAGCCGGCGCGCGCCGTCGGTGTGGGCAGCCTGAACCGTGAGCACACCATGAGCACGCCCTCGATCCAAACCCGTCTGCAAGCCGCGCTGGCGCTGCAACGCGCCGGCCAGTTTGCCCAAGCCATCGACGACTATCTGGACATCCTCAGCCAACACCCCGACCAGCACGACGCCCATCATCAACTGGGCGTGGCCTACTGGAACCACGGCCAGCAAGAAGTGGCGCTGACCCACTTGCAGCGCGCCTTGCAGGCGCCACAAGTGCCGGGCGGGTATTGGCTGGCGGTGGTGGACGCGCTCACCGGCCTGGGCCGGCACAGCGAGGCGCAGCACTGGCTGGTGAAGGCGCGCCAGCGCGGCCTGCCGGCCAGCGAGCTGCTCGGGCGGGCGCAAGCCACCAACCCGCCGCCAGAGGTGCAGGAACAGATGTTCGCCCATATGCAGCGCGAAGAACTGGACGCCTGCCGCGCGCTGACCCACCCGCTGTTGGCGCAATACCCGGCCTTTGGCCAGGGCTGGAAAATGCTGGCCTATCTGTTTCAGCTGAACGGCGAATACCAACCGGCGCTGGAAGCTGGCCAGCAAGCGACATTCTGGCTGCCCGACGACCCGGAAGTGTTCAACAATCTGGGCATCAGCGCGCGCAGCGTGGGCGAGCTGGCGCTGGCCGAGCAAAGCTATCGTCAGGCGCTGGCGCTGGATCCTAACCGGGTGGACACCCATTACAACCTGAGCGCGCTGCTCTACGAACAAGGCCGCCGCCGCGAGGCCGAGCCGCCGTGCCGCCGCGCGCTGGAACTGCGCCCCAATTACCCGGCCGCGCTGAACAACCTGGCCAATATGCTGCGCGAGCGCGGCGAGCTGGGCGAAGCCGAAGCCGTGTGCCGGCAGGCGCTGGCGCTCAAGCCGGACTATGTGCTGGCGCACAATAATCTGGGCATCATCCTGCACGGCCAGGACCGCAGCGACGAGGCCGAAGCCAGCTACCGGCGCGCGCTGGCGCTGGCCCCCACCGACCTGAAATCGCTGAACAACCTGGGCAATCTGCTGAAATCGCGCGGCCGGCTGAACGAAGCCGCCGACTGCTACCGCGCCGCGCTGCAACAAGCGCCGGACATGGCCGAGCTGCACGGCAACCTGGCCAATGTGCAAAAAGACCTGGGCGAGCTGGACGCCGCGCTGGCCGGCTTTAGCCACGCCATCCGCCTCAAACCAGCCCAAGCCGACACCTGGCACAATCTGCTGCTGACCCTGCAATACGCCGACCACGCCCGCGCCGCCGACTGCGCCCACTGGCACCGCGCCTTTGCCGAGCAATTTGAAGCCCCCTGGCGCGGCCGCGTGGCCGCCCACCCCAACAGCCGTGAGCCAGAACGCCGGCTGCGCGTGGGCTGGGTGTCGGCGGATTTTTGCAATCACTCGGTCAGCTACTTCACCCTGCCGCTGCTGCAAGCACTGGCCGCCCGCCCCGACCTGGGCCTGGAGCTGTACGGCTACAGCCAGGTCCTGGTGCACGACCCGCTGAGCAAACAGCTGGAAGCCTGCTGCGCCAAATGGCGGCATGTGCTGGGCCTGAACGACGACGAGCTGGAAGACTGCATCCGCCGGGATCAGATCGACATCCTGATTGACCTCTCCGGCCACACCGCCAACAACCGCCTGCCGGTGTTCGCCCGCAAACCCGCGCCAGTGCAAGTGGGCTGGCTGGGCTACCCGGACAGCAGCGGGCTGACCCACATCGACTGGCGCATCACCGACCGCCACGGCGACCCCGAAGGCGCCGACGAGTATTACAGCGAAAAACTCTGGCGCCTGCCCGAGGTGTTTTGCTGCTACCGGCCGATGATCCGCTTTCCGGAAAAACGCCAGCACCCCGACTACGCGGTGTGGCCCACGCCTGCGCTGGAAACCGGCTACCTCACCTTTGGCTGCTGCAACAACATCGCCAAACTCACCCCCACCACGCTCAAGCTGTGGGCCAAAGTGCTGCACGCCGTGCCCAACAGCCGCCTATTGCTGGAACTGGCCGGGCTGGAGCAAAGCACCCTCAGCCACAAACTGCTGGCCGACTTTGCCGCCCTGGACGTGCCCGCCGAACGCCTGCAACTGATCCACCGCGACCGCGCCTGGCAATACCGCCGCTACCAGCAAATCGACATCGCCCTCGACCCCTTCCCGGCCAACGGCGGCACCTCCAGCTGCGACGTGCTGTGGATGGGCGTGCCACTGGTCACCCTCAGCGGCGAACGCTTTGTCTCACGCATGGGCGCCACCCTGCTGCACGCCGTCGGCCACCCGGAATGGATCGCCCACACCGCAGAAGAATATGTGCAGATCGCCCAGCGGCTGGCAGCGGATGTGCCGGCGCTGAACGCCATCCGCGAAGGACTGCGGGCAGAAACAGAAGCCAGCCCGCTGATGGATGAGGCGGGGTTTGCTGAGGTGTTTGCGGGGGCGTTGAGGGGGATGTGGCGGGAGTGGTGTAAGTAGTATTTCTTGCATGCATACGATGCAGACAAAGCAAACACTGACAAACAAAACACCACCATGTCAGCCAAGACAGCACATCTGCGCCGTTCAGGAAACCCAGGCCCTGCTGTCGATGCCCGGCATGCGCGACGCCATCCACGCCGACCTGGCCGAGCCGCTGACGGCGTGCGCCAAGACGCTGGACGGGTAAGCGCGTGTTGCTGTGCGCCATCCGCCCACCCCGCCCGCAGTCTGGTATGATTGCCAGCTTGTTTTCAACCCGCCGTCGAGCTGCCCGTGACCGCACCGCTGTTTCGCCAACTGATCGCCGATGACATGCACGCCGTGGATCAAGTGATTCGCCGCAGCCTGCATTCGGACGTTGTCCTGATCCGCCAGGTGGCGGAATACATCATCGGTGCGGGCGGCAAACGCCTGCGCCCCACCCTGGTGTTGCTGGCGGCGCGCGCGCTGGGCGCCTGTGGCGAGCAGATTCACACCCAGGCGGCGATGATCGAATTCATCCACACCGCCACCCTGCTGCACGATGATGTGGTGGACGAATCCGCGCTGCGCCGGGGGCGCGACACCGCCAATGCGCTGTTTGGCAACGCCGCCAGCGTGCTGGTGGGGGATTTTCTGTACACCCGCGCGTTTCAGATGATGGTCGGCACCCAGGATTTGCGCGTGCTGGACGTGATGGCCGAGGCCACCAACATCATTGCCGAGGGCGAGGTGTTGCAGTTGCTCAACATCGGCAACACCGATGTGGACGAAGACGCCTATCTGCGCGTGATCCAGTACAAAACCGCCAAGCTGTTTGAAGCCGCCGGCCGCGTGGGCGCCATGCTGGCCAAGGCCACGCCCGAGCAAGAGGCCGCGCTGGCCGCCTATGGCATGCACCTGGGCACGGCCTTCCAGATTATCGACGATGTGCTGGATTACTCCGGCGACGCCGCCACCATTGGCAAGAGCCTGGGCGACGATCTGGCCGAGGGCAAGCCCACCTTGCCGCTGATTTATGTGATGCGCCATGGCGAGGCGGCCGACGCCGAGTGCGTGCGCCATGCGCTGTCGCACGCCGACCGCGAACACTTTGCCGCCGTGCTGGCGGCAGTGCAGCGCAGCGGCGCGCTGGACTACGCCCGCGAACAGGCCCGCCTGGCCGCCGAACGCGCCGTCAGCGCGCTGGACGCCATCCCGGACAGCGACACCCGCACGGCGATGATCGAGCTGGCGCGGCTGTCGGTGGCCCGCGAAGCCTGATGGCCGGCGTCATCCTCACCCCCGGCGTGGACAGCCCCTGCGTGGCGCGCTGCTCCACCGCGCTGGGCGACGCAGTGTGCAAGGGCTGCGGCCGCACGTTTGAAGAAGTGACGTTCTGGAATGTGATGGACGACGCGCAAAAGCAAGCCGTGCTGGCGCGCATCGCCGCCGAACGCGCTGCGGCCACACCGCCGGACATGCCTGCGGTATAATTATTTTTCTTGGGTCGGCGCTCGCTGACCTTGGCGCAAGTCCCTGTAGTTAAATGGATATAACGGCCCCCTCCTAAGGGGCAGTTACAGGTTCGATTCCTGTCGGGGGCGCCAAGCCTACTTTCCACGCAGCCTGTCATGACCCGTCTTTCTGCGCAGGCCAAACGGCTGCTTGCTACACCATCACCAGCGTTTTCACCCCCGACGTTTCCCCCGGCTAGTAGCCTGTCACGTTGAAAACGAGGGTTCATGTGTCACGAAGAACTCCTCGTCGCACCACACCGCGTCATTCCCGCGCAGGCGGGAATCCAGGCGTGTCCACCGCGT
>ERZ724518.1553-NODE-1553-length-10334-cov-7.117618_pt1 | contig 10334 bp, 7 predicted proteins | sample MGYA00376051_ERZ724518 | MGnify/ENA primary metagenome ERZ724518 (study PRJEB28724, sample SAMN07190885) | wastewater metagenome | isolation source: influent of sewage treatment plant in Hong Hong | place: Hong Kong | collected 2016-03-17 ... | reverse complement strand
AGTATTGAGCGGGCGTTTGATAATGTGAAACACGGATTAAAAATTTCGTATTCAGATAAATATGTGCCGTATATTAAAGTTACACCTGTTCAGCTCCTCAAAAATATTATCTATTGCAGGAATAATTCAGGGAAAATTAACCACATAACGGGCGACATTTATTATGCTATGCTGGGTATGCCTGCTAAAAACACATTGATTACAATTCATGATTTAGGCATTTTCAACAACAGCAAAGGCCTAAAGAGAATTTTTTTCTATTATTTTTGGTATTATTTACCAATAAAAAAAGCCAGGTATGTTACCTGCATTTCTGAATTTACGAAGGAAGAAATTGCAAAAAAAATCAAGTGTAACATCGATAAAATTAAGGTCATTCACAATCCCGTACCACTATCATACACTTACAGCCCTAAAGAGTTCAACGAGATAAATCCAAGAGTGTTACATATAGGAACACGACCGAATAAGAATCTTGAAAGGGTAATCGAAGCACTTGAAGGTATTAAATGCCACCTAAGAATAATTGGCAAGCTTACCAGCGAACAGGAAAAATTGCTTTCTGAGAAAAAGATAAATTATTCAAACGGTATAAATCTTACAGATGAAGAAATATTAAATGAATACATCCTCTGCGACATAGTCAGTTTTCCTTCTCTTTACGAGGGGTTTGGTATGCCTGTAATAGAGGCACAGGCTGTCGGCAGGGTTGTGTTAGGTGCTGAAATTGAACCTCTTATTGAAATTTCCAATAGGGCAATGTGTTTTGTTAATCCTTATGATTCAGAGTCAATACGCAAAGGATTTAAAGAGTTGATTTCGTCACAATACTATCGTAATAATTTAATAGAAAAAGGACTGGAAAATGTTGACAAATTTAAGCCGGATGCAATAGCAAATCAGTACTATAAAATATATAAATCCATTGCGCAGTCATGAAAATCTTACTTGACAATATTATTTTTTCTATTCAAAAAACCGGCGGAATCTCTGTATATTGGTCTGAATTGCTGAAGAGGATGCTTTCTGATGTCGAATTTGATTTTCAGTGTTATGAAATGAATAATGCAGTATCCAATTTTTTTAGAGCAAAGTTGGAAATTGACCCCGAAAAGATAATTCGTGAAAATAAATTAATAGGACAATTAAACAGGATATTTTACGTTGTTAGGTCAACAAAAGAACCGTACATTTTTCATTCCAGCTATTACCGTCCTTTGGTTACGACCAAAAATGCTTGTATAGTCACGACTATTCACGATTTCACACCTGAAATCATTGAAAGTGGCTGGAAAAAAAGAGCTGTTGCTATTCAGAAATATAATTCGATAAAGAATGCGGATTTAATTATTTGTGTATCAAAAAACACAAAAAAGGATTTATTAAAGCTTTATCCTGAGTTTTCCAAAAAGAGAATTGAAGTTGTTTACAACGGAGTAAACGAGGCGTTTATGCCGCTGAAAAAAAATGATTTTTCCGTTAAAAATAAATTTCAGGAAGTAAATCTTCCCTATTGTATTTTTGTTGGTAAAAGAGAAGGATATAAAAATTTTAAATTTGCAGTTGAATATCTTGCAACAAGAAAAGATTTATTTCTCGTAATAGTTGGAGGCGGCGAACTGAGTAAAAATGATTTTGATCTGCTTAATTCTAAATTATCAAACAGATACGCCATAAGATTATTTTTATCTGTTGAAGAATTAAGTTTGCTGTACAATTTTGCTGAATTTTTATTTTATCCTTCTGATTATGAGGGTTTTGGTATCCCTGTTCTCGAAGCTCAAAAGTGCGGATGTCCCATTATAGCTCAACGTACATCATCCATCGACGAACTGATACAGGATAAAAATTTACTTTTCCCAACGCTTAATTTTGAAAGTATTGACGTTGTGAGAAGCTACATTGCCCACAATAAAGAAAAAATCGTTTACGAAGGCATTGAAAATGCGAAACAGTTTACATGGGACAAAACCTATGAACAGCATAAACATTTGTATCGTACTCTTAAGCATAATAAGTTTGATTAATTTTTCAAGACTTCTTTTTACATGAAAGTTAGCATTATTACAGTAACATACAACAGCGAAAAATCACTACAACGATCTATAGATTCTGTCATTAGTCAGGACTATCTTGACATTGAACACATTATAATCGATGGTGGCTCAGCTGACAACACTATCGGTATTATCAATGAAAACAAGAAACATATCGCAAAATATATTTCGGAAAAAGACAGCGGTATTTATCAGGCTCTAAATAAAGGCATCAGGCTGGCTACAGGCGATATAATTGGAATTCTTAACTCCGACGATGTATTTGCAGATACAAACATTATTTCGAAGGTTGTTGACAGTTTCAGCAAAAATAACAGCGATGTGGTTTACGGAAACTTGCTTTATGTTGCCAAAAATCAGTCGGAAAATAAGACAGTTCGTTACTGGAAAAGCAATCCCTATAATCCAAAATTCCTTATTTTTGGCTGGATGCCGCCTCATCCCACCTTGTTTTGTAAAAAGGAAATTTTTCAAACGTATGGTCTGTATAATGAATCGCTTCAGATATCTTCGGATTACGACTTCATCCTTCGCATCTTCAAAGAAACAAAGTTGAAAAAAAGCTACATTCCTGAAGTCATGGTAAAAATGACCGCCGGAGGTAAAAGTAACGGATCTTTTCGGAATATCTGCAGAAAAACACATGAAGATCTGAGAGCAATCAGAGCAAATAAAGTTGGCGGTATTTATACACTGTTTTTCAAAAATATTCGTAAACTTAAACAACTAATACCACTTTACCATTAACTTACACATGCTCAACGCCTCCCTCGTCCTTTTCAACCATTCCGTAACCGAAACAGCGCCTTTGGTCAATGCACTCCGGCAATCAGCGTGTGTGAAGGATGTTTTTCTGATTGATAATTCTCCTGTTCAAAATCCCGATTTCCGGAAACTTCCAGCAACATACATTTTCAACAATAAAAACCTGGGGTATGGAGCCGGCCATAATATCGCTATCCGTAAAAGTATGGAGCAAAATGTTCCCTATCATCTGGTAGTCAACCCGGATATACAGTTCGAAAGTAGCATTTTGGATGAATTGGTAGCTTTTAAGCAGAAAAACCCCGATGTGGGTCTGCTGATGCCTAAGGTGTTGTATCCATCCGGTGAAATTCAATATCTCTGCAAACTGCTGCCAAAACCATCTGATTTATTCATCCGGCGCTTTCTCCCACCGAAGTGGACACAACAATCGAATGAGCGATTTGAACTTCGTCAGTCCGGTTATGATAAAATAATGGATGTGCCCTATTTATCCGGCTGTTTTATGCTGTTGAGAACCGGTGCGTTGAAATCGGTCGGCTTGTTCGATGAACGGTTTTTTATGTACCCCGAAGATATTGACCTTACCAGACGCATTCACCGTGAATACCGGACTGTTTTTTATCCCAACGTCAGTGTCACGCACCATCATACACAGGGATCATACAAAACGGGGCGCCTGCTGTGGATTCACCTCACCAATATGATCCGGTATTTCAATAAATGGGGCTGGTTTTTTGATACCGAACGAAAAAAAGTGAATGAAAAAATCTTGGAACAACTGAAAATGTTGTAATTTTGCAAAATAATACGAATTAAATACGTCGTTAGTATGAATTTTGACCTTCAGCAGATAATCAGTGCTTTTATAGCTGTTTTTGTTATCATAGACATATTGGGTTCCATACCTATTATCATGGGTATCAAGGAAAAAAACGATGATATCAAACCACTACGTGTGTGTTTGATTTCATTTGCCATTTTCATTCTTTTCCTGTACGGTGGTGAGGGAATTTTAAGATTATTCAAGGTTGATTTTCAATCCTTTGCAGTGGCAGGTTCTCTTATAATTTTTGTTTATGCAGTAGAAATGGTGCTGGATATTGAGATTTTCAAAAACAAGGGGCCGGAGGGGAGTACGTCCATTGTTCCACTCGCATTTCCGCTGGTAGCCGGTCCGGCATCATTCACCACCATTCTTTCAATCCGTGCCGAATATGCGATCGAGAATATCCTCATCGCCATCATTATGAATCTGATATTTGTTTATATTGTGCTCCGGATGACTGAAAAGATTGAAAAATTAATAGGTAAAGGCGGAATTTATATTATGCGGAAGTTTTTCGGCATCATCCTGCTGGCCATTGCGATGAAATTATTTATGGGAAATATCGGTTCATTATTGTAAAAATACCAACATAAAATAAACCGGCCCCGAATACCATCACTGACATTCGGGGCCGATCGTTTTAATCAATCTAATTCACTCAAAATCTGAATGTTATTTTACTCTAATCTTTACACTGCTTTTGACATCGGCGGCTGAAGAGGCATTGTGAAAGACAAATTCACCAGCTTCCACATTCCAGTTTCCTGTTCTTTCATCGTAGAAAGCAAGGTCCTGAATTCGTATCGGAATAGTTACCGTTGCCGTTTCGCCGGGTTGCAGAAATACCTTTTTAAATCCTTTCAGTTCTTTTACCGGTCGAATAACTGATGCTTTCGGTTGAGAAGCATAAATTTGCACGGTCTCATAGCCATCCGTGGTTCCGGTATTTTTCAGGGTGAAAGTCACATTAACTGTTTCGTCCTTTGCATATTCCTTTTTATCGGTTGCGATCTTGCCGTAACCAAAACTGGTGTACGAAAGTCCATACCCAAATGGGAAGAGTGGTTTGATTTTTCGGGTATCGAACCATCGGTAACCCACCAGAATATCTTCCTTGTAATACTGATTGATGCTGTCGCCGGGATAGGAGAGTTTTCCAAAAGAGTGTGCCGCATTGTCTTCGAGCTTCACCGGGAAAGAGAATGGCAGCTTACCCGATGGATTTACAGCGCCCGAAATGACCCGTGCAATGGCATTACCGTTTTCGGAGCCGTTGTACCAGTTTTGTATTATAGCGGGAACTTCTTTTATCCATGGCATTGCTACCGCATTGCCGGTAGTAAGTACGATGACCAGGTTTTTATTCACTTTCAGAATTTCGCTGATGAGGCGGTTCTGACCAAACGGTAAGTCATACGATTTGCGGTCGCCACCCTCACAGTCCTGATACTGATTTTTGTTCAATCCTCCGAAGAAGAGTACCACATCGGCTTTGGATGCAATTTCCACAGCTGACTTCAACAATGAATCCTGATTTTCGACGGGTGGAACAACTTTATCGTAAGCCGACGGTCCGGATGAATAACCCATGGAATAATGGATTTTATCTTTCCCGTAGATTTTCATGAGCCCTTCCAGTGGGCTTACTTCATATTTTACCTTCAACGAAGAGGAGCCGCCTCCAAGGGTAAGCGTTTTTACTGCATTTTCGCCGATAACAGCGATTGAAGTATATTTTTCGGAAGCAATTGGAAGGATATTATTTTCATTTTTAAGCAACACAATTCCTTCTTCGGCTATCCGGAGTGCAGTCTGACTGTGTTCGGGCGAAACAAACTTTCCGTAGGGACGGTTACGGTTCATATTCGTACGGAAAATCAGCCGAAGAATGCGGCTCACTTTATCGTTAAGTACCGCCTCCGGGATTTCTCCCTTTTTTATTTGTGCCAGAAATGGTTGTGCCAGATAATAATCCTTGTAGTCAAATTTTGCTTTCGAAGTCAATCCGTCGGTGTAGGTTCCCATTTCTACATCCAAACCGTAGAGAGCAGCCTGACGGGTATCATGCACTCCGCCCCAGTCGCTCACCACTACCCCATCGAACTTCCAGTCAGTTTTCAGTATTTTATTCAGCAACAAGTCATTATGACAGCAATGCTGCCCGCGTATCTGATTATATGCGCCCATAATCGACCACACTTTTGCTTCGGTGACTGCCGCTTTGAATGCCGGGAGATAGATTTCGTACAAGGCCCGGTCACTGAGGTTCACATTGATATGCCCGCGCCATTCTTCCTGATTGTTCAGCGCAAAATGCTTGACACATGCCGCCACGCCATTTTGCTGAACCCCCTGAATGTAAGGCACCACCATTGTGGAAGCAAGGTATGGATCTTCACCCATATACTCAAAATTTCGGCCGTTAAGCGGCGTACGGTAAATATTCACGCCGGGACCCAGCAATACATCTTTTCCCCGATAACGCGCCTCTTCACCGATAGCTACCCCGTATGCTTTGGATAGTTCCGGATTGAAAGTGGCTGCCAGCGAAGTGAGTGCGGGAAATGCCGTGCACGAGTCGTTTGTCCAGTTGGCTCCCGTCCATTCGTCCCAGTACACCTCTTCGCGGATGCCGTGAGGACCATCGCTCCACCATATTTCCGGTATGCCCAGCCGGGGAACTCCCGGTGAGCTAAACTTCGACTGGGCATGACACAGAGCAACTTTCTCGTCCAGTGTCATCAGCGACAATGCATTATCAATTCGTTTCTCTATCGGCTGATTATCGTCAAGATAAAGAGGTGTTGGCTTTTGAGCAGTCATATTTAGAAAAACAAAACCGGTGGCGAGTAATAAAATAGTTTTTTTCATTAATATTTTTTCCAGTTAATTTCGTCACGATTATTTTTTCCACAATTTGGTCATATCTTCCAGCGTTTTTCCTTTGGTTTCGGGTACCATTTTCCAAACAAAGAGAGCTGAAAGAACTGACATAACACCATAAAGTACATACGTAAATGTGATGCTGAATGCCTCTAACGATGGAAAGGTGGATGATACCACAAAATTTGCAATCCATTGTGCAGCCACAGCAATCGCCACTGCTTTACCACGAATGGTATTGGGAAAAATTTCAGATATCAACACCCAGCAAATCGGACCCCACGACATCATAAATGAAGCGGTGTATATAACAATGAATATCAGGGTACTAACACCGATAATATCTAAATACGCCAGTAAACCGATGGCAAACATACCTATTGCCATGCCGATTGACCCAATAATGAGCAATGGTTTACGGCCGAATTTATCCACATTGAAAATGGCTACCAGGGTAAATATGATATTTACGAATCCCATGATAACGGTTTGCCACATGGCTGCATCGCTTCCAAATCCGAGACTTTTGAATATGGTAGGAGCGTAATATAACACTACATTGATACCAACAACCTGCTGAAATACGGACAGTAAAATGCCTATTATCAACACTTTCCATCCATATGTCAGTACTTTCTCAACTTTATCATGTACTGTTTCCTTTATTTCCGATAGTATTTCTTTAGCCTTAACACTTCCGTTGATTTTGCTCAATATCATCAACGCCTTTTCATTCTGATGTGAAAGAGCCAAATACCGGGGTGTTTCGGGTACAAAAAACAATAAAATTCCAAAAGTGGCTGCAACAAATGATTCTGATAAAAACATATATCGCCAGCCGGTTTCATTTATCCACTCTACTTGTTTGCCTTTAATTATAAAAAAGTTTACAAAATAAACCACCAGCATACCAAATATGATTGCAAACTGGTTCCAGGAAACGAGTTTTCCACGAATATCAGCCGGCGCCATTTCGGCAATGTACATCGGGCAAATGGCCGAAGCCAGCCCCACTCCAATACCGCCAATAATACGGTAAATATTAAAGGAAACGAGGAGAGTAGAAACGGATGTGGTTTCGTTGAAAAAAATCATTTCGGGAAAACCCGAGCCAACGGCCGAAACAAAGAAGAATACAGAAGCAATTATCAGCGATTTCTTTCGTCCGAATTTGGTAGCAAAAACTCCCGAAATCATGCTTCCGATAATACAACCAATAAGTGCACTTGACACAGTGGAACCGTGATATAGTTTGGCTAAATTGCCATAGTGCTCGGCGTCAAGCTGAAAAAACACCTTAATTGGATCGACAGCACCTGAAATTACTGCTGTATCGTAACCGAAAAGCAAACCTCCCAGAGTGGCAACGAGCGTAACTCCGATGATGAAAAATTTATTTATTTCCTGGGTCTTCATAAGTATTTTAAAAGCCCCCTAAATCCCCCAAAAGGGGGACTTAAAGAGCGGGTTAATTGAGATTTTAGGGTAATATTCCCCCTCTTTAAAAGTCCCTCCCTTGTGGGGAGGGATTTAGGGAGAGGTTGGGGTTAGGGGGTCTAGATATACATATTTACAATTGCTTCGTAAAGCTCTTGTTTGCCGCTTATCTGTTTGGGTTCACCTTTAGATTTGGCATAAGCATACACATCTTCGAATGAAAGTTTTCCGTCTTCAAATTCTTTGCCTTTTCCGGCATCATAAGATGCGTAGCGATCAGAAACCATTTTTTTGTAAGGAGATTTTTCAAGAATTTCAGCAGCAGCTTCCAATGCTCGTGCCATAGCATCCATAGCACCTACGTGAGCAATGAACAGATCTTCGTTATCGGTAGAGTTACGACGAATTTTAGCATCGAAGTTGGTACCGCCACCCTGCATGCCACCGCCCTGCAATACTACCAGCATAGCCTGAGTTAAATCATATACATCTACCGGGAACTGGTCGGTATCCCATCCGTTCTGAACATCACCGCGGTTGGCATCGATGGCACCCAGCATACCGGCATCCACTGCACATTGCAGTTCGTGTTCGAAAGTGTGTCCGGCCAGTGTGGCATGGTTCACTTCAATATTCAATTTAAAGTCCTTTTCCAATCCAAATTCCTTCAGGAAACCTATTACTGTTTCGGCATCCACATCGTATTGATGTTTCATTGGTTCCATGGGTTTTGGTTCAATGAGGAATACACCTTTGAAACCTTTGGCACGTGCATAGTCGCGGGCTTTGGTCAGCATCATTCCCATGTGTTGTTTTTCACGTTTCATATTGGTGTTCAACAGCGACATGTAACCTTCGCGGCCTCCCCAGAATACATATGCTTTACCACCCAATTCGATAGTTGCATCCATGGCGTTCTTGATTTGAACCATGGCGCGTGCAGCTGCATCAAAATCGGGATTGGTGCTGGCACCGTTCATGTAACGGGCATGTGAGAAAACATTGGCAGTTCCCCACATCAGTTTAATGCCGGTTTCAGCCTGTTTTTGTTTGGCATAAGCTACAATTGCTTTCAAATTAGCTTCGTACTCTTCGATGCTGTTTCCTTCACTGATCAAGTCAATATCGTGGAAACAATAGTATTCGATACCCGCTTTTTGCATAAATTCGAATCCTGCATCCATTTTATCTTTAGCTGCCTGCAAAGCATCCGCTGCACCAACCCAGGGGTGTTTTTGTGTTTGTCCGCCAAAGGGATCGCCACCATCTGCACATAACGTATGCCACCAGGCCATACTGAATTTGAACCATTCTTTCATGGGTTTACCATAAACCACTTTTTCGGCATCGTAATAGCGGAATGCCAACGGGTTTTTACTTTCTTTACCTTCGAATTTGATTTTTTCCACCGATGGAAAATAAATTTTTGTTGCCATAATTTAATTTAAAGCCCCCTAAATCCCCCCTTTGGGGGACTTCAGAGATGTTAGTTTTAATTGATTTATTTGATTGACCTTTTAACTCCCAAATGGGATTTAACTTGTAATGTCTTTTTGTTTATCAGTAAAATTATTATCACCAGTTTTTTATAAACCTTTTAGCCGGTTTATAGGTACACATACTTTACCCATCTTTCGTATGCCTCGTGGGTAGCCTCAACATCGCAGGAGCAAGGTGTAACCACTTCAATCTTTTTCAGTGTGGCAAATGCTTCTTCCGGATCTTTATAGATTCCGGCACCGATCCCTGCACCACGGGCTGCACCTATCGACCCGTCGGTATTGTAGAGTTCAATGGTGGCACCGGTGATATTGGCCAGTGTCTGACGGAAAATTGGGCTCAGGAACAGATTGGCATATCCGGCACGAATAGTTTTGGTTTCAATGCCCATCTCATTCATAATATCCATCCCGTATTTGAACGAAAATGCAATGCCTTCGTGAGCAGCCCGAATGAGATGCGCTTTACCGATGCGGTTGAAATTTACGCCGTGAATAGAGCAGTTTGGTTCCTTATTGCCCAGTACGCGTTCGGCGCCATTGCCAAAAGGAACAATACTCACCCCTTCGCTTCCTACGGGAATAGCAGCTGCCAGTTCATTCATTCCGGCATATCCGATGCCTTCCGGCGCTACATTATTTTTAATCCAGGTATTGAGAATGGCTGTGCCGTTGATACACAGGAGCACACCAATGCGGGTATCTTTTATTGTATGATTAACATGTGCAAATGAGTTTACCCGTGATTGCGGATCGAATTTGGAGTCGCTGTTGACGCCATAGACCACGCCCGAAGTTCCTGCTGTAGCGGCAATTTCACCGGGATTAAATACGTTTAATGATAATGCGTTATTGGGCTGATCG
>ERZ724518.1552-NODE-1552-length-10336-cov-6.031125_pt1 | contig 10336 bp, 5 predicted proteins | sample MGYA00376051_ERZ724518 | MGnify/ENA primary metagenome ERZ724518 (study PRJEB28724, sample SAMN07190885) | wastewater metagenome | isolation source: influent of sewage treatment plant in Hong Hong | place: Hong Kong | collected 2016-03-17 ... | reverse complement strand
ACAATTTCTAAAAACGTTCCACTAAAGTAAGATTATTTTTTAGATTAAGCAAATATATCGGAAATAAAATAGCAACGGTTCAACGATCAATACCAACAACCTGAAATATGATGTTTTATAAAGACTTTTGTCTGTCTGCGAATTTCGCTGGAATACCAGTTGTGAATTACTTTTGCTTTGCAAAGGTCAATATTCCCCTTTTATCTTGTAAAAATAAATAAAGGTACAATCTTGCGAGTGTACCTTTACTTTTATTAAATGTCCGGAGGACTATTCTGTTTCCACATCTTCATCCTGGCTGATATCAAGCACGTTTTTGCGTGCATCCATCATCTTTTCGTATTCGTCACGCGAACCTACAATGATTTTTTCGTATTCACGCAGACCGGTTCCGGCAGGTATCAGATGACCACAAATCACGTTTTCTTTCAACCCTTCGAGCTTATCGATTTTTCCGTTGATAGCTGCGTCATTCAGTACTTTGGTTGTTTCCTGGAATGAAGCGGCCGACATGAAACTGTTCGTTTGAAGTGCTGCACGGGTGATACCCTGAAGTACCTGACTGGATGTGGCAGCTACCGCGTCGCGGGTTAGAACCAGTTTAAGGTCCTTGCGTTTCAATACACTGTTTTCATCCCTCAGTTTACGGGCGGTAATAATTTGTCCGGCCTTCAGGCTTTCTGAATCACCTGGATCCAGGATTACTTTTTTACCCCAAATACGATCATTTTCTTCCATGAATTCGTGTTTATCAACCACCTGTTTTTCGAGGAAGCGTGTATCACCCTGATCTTCGATCAATACTTTGCGCATCATCTGACGAACAATAACTTCAAAGTGCTTGTCATTAATCTTCACACCTTGCAGACGATAAACATCCTGTACTTCATTCACAATATAATCCTGAACGGCAGTCGGCCCTTTGATAGCCAAAATGTCGGCAGGAGTAATGGCTCCGTCAGATAGCGGTGTACCGGCACGAACAAAGTCATTTTCCTGAACAAGTATCTGTTTTGACAGCGGAATAAGATATTTCTTCACTTCGCCGGTTTTGGATGTTACTGATACTTCGCGGTTACCACGTTTGATTTTTCCAAAGTTGATTTCACCGTCAATTTCAGCTACAACCGAAGGATTGGAAGGATTACGGGCTTCGAACAATTCGGTTACACGCGGAAGACCACCGGTGATATCACCAGCTTTACCAATAGCGCGGGGAATTTTAACAAGCATCTGACCAGCTTTGATGGTACTACCATCGTCAAGCACCAGGTGAGCGCCTACCGGTAAGTTGTAATTTCGGATATTACCTTCTACATCAACAACATTCGCAGTCGGTACTTTCGTCTTATCTTTTGCTTCAATGATAATCTTTTCACGAAGTCCGGTTGCATCATCTACTTCTGTTTTATAGGTAACATTTTCAATCACATCTTCGAATTCGATCTTACCTTCTGTTTCGGCAATGATTACAGCATTGAATGGGTCCCAGCTACAGATGAACTGACCTTTCTTACCCAAATCGCCATGTTTGGCATACAGTGTGGAACCGTAAGGAACATTCTGAGTGGTGAGGATAATTCCTGTATTCGGATCCACAACACGCAATTCGGTCAAACGGCTAACTACCACACGACAGGGTTTGCCTTCTTCATCGACAGCATCCACTGTACGAAGTTCATCAAATTCCAGGCGACCATCGTAACGCAGGATTATTTTGGATTCGGCTGCAATGTTGGATGCAATACCACCGACGTGGAATGTACGAAGTGTAAGCTGCGTACCCGGCTCACCAATGGACTGAGCGGCAATAACGCCTACTGCTTCTCCCTGGCATACCATTTTGCCGGTAGCCAGATTGCGACCATAACATTTGGCACAAACACCTTTTTTGGATTCACAAGTCAGTACTGAGCGTATTTCTACACGTTCAATCGGGGAATCCTGAATTTTACGGGCAGCAACTTCTACAATCTGTTCACCCGAAGTTACCAGCAATTCACCTGTCAGCGGGTGGTAAATATCATGTACGGACACACGTCCCAAAATCCGTTCGTAGAGCGACGAAATTACATCTTCGTTATTTTTTATTTCGGTAGCAACCAGTCCGCGTAATGTTCCACAGTCTTCTTCGTTGATGATTACATCCTGTGAAACATCCACCAATCGACGGGTCAGATAACCGGCATCAGCCGTTTTAAGAGCTGTATCGGCCAACCCTTTACGGGCACCGTGAGTGGATATAAAGTATTCGAGTACCGATAGTCCTTCTTTAAAGTTAGACAGAATTGGATTTTCAATAATCTGTCCTCCTTCAGCACCCGATTTCTGGGGTTTAGCCATCAGACCACGCATACCGGCAAGCTGACGAATTTGTTCCTTCGAACCACGGGCACCAGAGTCAAGCATCATATACATGGAGTTAAAGCCCTGACGGTCTTCGGCCAGTTGTTTGATCAAAACATTTGACAATTTGGTATTTACGTGTGTCCAGGTATCAATGATCTGGTTATAACGTTCACGCGGTGTAATGAAACCCAGGTTGTAGTTATTCATAATTTCTTCCACTTCAGCATTTCCTTCCTGTACGAGCGTTTCTTTTTCTTTTGGAATAATAACGTCGCTCAGGTTAAAGGACAAACCTCCGCGGAAGGCCATATAATAACCAAGGTCTTTGATATCGTCAAGGAAAAGTGCAGTACGTGCAACCCCGCAGGTATCAATCACGCGTCCGATGATATCACGCAACGATTTTTTGGATAACAGTTCGTTGATGAATCCCATTTCTTCAGGTACGTGCTTATTGAAAAGAATACGTCCCACAGTAGTTTCTATCAAACGAACGGTTAATTCTCCATTTTCGTCGAGATCTTTAGTTCTCACTTTGATAAGCGAATGAAGTAATACTACGCCTTCATTGTAAGCAATTTCGGCTTCTTCGGGCGAATAGAATATCAGTCCTTCGCCCTTGGAACCCGGCCGTGGTTTGGTAATGTAATACAAACCAAGCACCATGTCCTGTGATGGTACGGTAATAGGTGCACCATTTGAAGGATTGAGTATATTGTGAGAAGCGAGCATCAACATTTGGGCTTCCAGTACAGCTTCATTTCCAAGTGGCAAATGCACAGCCATCTGGTCACCGTCAAAGTCAGCATTGAAAGCAGTACAGGCAAGCGGGTGAAGTTGTATGGCTTTTCCTTCGATCATTTTGGGCTGGAAAGCCTGAATACCCAAACGGTGCAATGTAGGGGCACGGTTTAGCAATACAGGATGTCCTTTCATTACGTATTCCAGAATATCCCAGATTACCGGGTCTTTGCGGTCTATAATCTTTTTGGCCGATTTTACCGTTTTTACAATTCCGCGTTCTATCAGTTTACGAATTACAAATGGCTTATACAGTTCAGCTGCCATATCCTTTGGCAAACCGCACTCGTGCATTTTCAATTCGGGTCCTACCACAATTACCGAACGTGCCGAATAATCCACACGTTTACCGAGCAGGTTCTGACGGAAACGTCCCTGTTTACCTTTCAAACTGTCGGAGAGGGATTTTAACGGACGATTGGCATCTGTTTTTACGGCACTCGATTTGCGTGAATTGTCAAATAAAGAATCCACCGCTTCCTGAAGCATACGTTTTTCATTGCGCAGAATCACTTCCGGTGCTTTGATCTCAATCAGTCGTTTCAGTCGGTTGTTACGTATAATCACCCTGCGGTACAAATCATTGAGGTCGGAAGTTGCAAAACGTCCTCCATCCAGTGGAACCAACGGACGCAATTCGGGTGGAATAACCGGAACGATTTTCATAATCATCCATTCCGCCTTATTTCTAGTTTTCGAGGCACGGAACGATTCTACAATCTGCAGTCGTTTAAGCGCTTCGGTTTTGCGTTGTTGAGAGGTATCGGTATTGGCTTTGTTGCGCAGATCGTAAGAAAGTGTATCCAGATCAAGTCTTGTCAGCAAATCATAGATTGCTTCTGCACCCATCTTTGCGATGAATTTATTGGGGTCGGTATCTTCCAGGAGCTGATTGTCGCGTGGGAGTGAATCCAGCAGGTTCAGGTATTCCTCTTCTGTGAGCAATTCGTTATTGGTAATATTTTCACCGTTATCGAGAATACCGGCCTGAATAATCACATATTTTTCGTAATAGATGATTGCATCCAGTTTTTTGGTAGGCATTCCCAGCAAATAACCGATTTTATTGGGCAGTGAGCGGAAGAACCAGATATGTGCCACGGGCACAACCAGCTGGATATGTCCCATACGCTCACGACGTACCTTCTTTTCGGTTACTTCCACCCCGCAGCGGTCGCAAACTATACCGCGGTAACGGATACGTTTGTATTTACCGCAGTGACATTCGAAATCCTTGGTAGGACCGAAAATCCGCTCGCAGAACAATCCGTCGCGCTCTGGTTTATAGGTACGGTAATTAATAGTTTCAGGTTTCAGCACTTCGCCGCTCGAAAGTCGCAGAATTTCTTCCGGCGAGGCCAGCCCGATTGAGATTTTATTAAAACTACTCTTTGTTTTATTATCGTTTTTGAAAGCCATGTTTCTTGACAATTTATTTATTTACATTTTACATTTTCCACGTGAGTGAAAAAGTTCTCTAAATTGATTTTCCCGTAATTTTTTATCCCGGTCAGGAGAAAATTAGGGGGCTTTTCTGCTTTATTCCAGGTTGATGCTTAATCCAAGACCTCTCAATTCGTGTAACAACACGTTCAGAGATTCCGGTATTCCCGGAGCTGGCATCGGATCACCTTTTACTATTGCTTCGTATGTACGTGCACGACCCATCACATCATCAGACTTCACGGTAAGTATTTCCTGAAGTATATGTGATGCACCAAAAGCTTCAAGTGCCCAAACCTCCATTTCACCAAAACGCTGACCCCCAAACTGAGCTTTACCTCCGAGTGGTTGTTGGGTGATGAGTGAGTACGGACCGATGGAACGGGCATGCATTTTATCTTCTACCATGTGGCCCAGTTTAAGCATATAAATGATACCTACTGTGGCTGTCTGGTCGAAACGTTCTCCGGTTCCACCGTCATAGAGATAAGTTTTACCATAACGCGGAACACCGGCTTTGTCACACCATTGATCCAGGTCATCGAGCGAAGCACCATCAAAAATCGGAGTTGCAAAGCGTACACCCAATTCTTTACCAGCCCAGCCTAAAACAGTTTCGAATATCTGTCCAAGGTTCATACGAGAAGGTACACCCAGTGGGTTCAAAACAATGTCTACCGGTGTTCCGTCTTCAAGGAACGGCATATCTTCCTGGCGAACAATTTTTGAAACAATACCTTTATTCCCGTGACGACCGGCCATTTTATCACCCACACGTATTTTACGTTTTTTGGCAATATATACTTTAGCCAGCTGAACAATACCGTTGGGAAGTTCGTCACCGATGGTGATATTGAACTTCTGACGTTTGATCTGAGCGTCTAATTCTTTGTATTTATGTAAATAATTCAGTATCAACAGACGGATGAGGTCATTTTTATGACTGTCAGTAGTCCATTTACCAAGCTGCACTGTAGTATAATCTACTTCCCGCAGCCGTTCGGCTGTAAACTTACTGCCGCGTGTAATTATATCAGCACCCAGATAGTCTTTTACTCCAGCCGAGGTTTTATCTTCAATGATTATCAGCAGTTTTTCAATCAACCGTTCCTTGAGTGCAGCTGATTGAGCTTCAAATTCCTCATCCAGTTTAGGCAACACAGCTTTATCGGCCAGTTTCGATTTACGGTTCTTTTGTGCTTTTGAGAATAATCGTTTATCGATTACAACACCCGAAAGTGAAGGAGTGGCTTTCAGCGATGCATCTTTCACATCACCGGCTTTATCACCAAAGATTGCACGGAGCAGTTTTTCTTCGGGTGAAGGATCCGATTCTCCTTTTGGAGTGATCTTACCAATAATTATATCACCGGGTTCAATACGTGCTCCGATGCGGATAATACCATTTTCATCAAGATCTTTCGTAGCTTCTTCGCTCACATTTGGTATATCAGAGGTAAATTCTTCGATACCGCGTTTTGTCTCACGCACTTCGAGCAATTGCTCCACCACGTGTATGGAAGTGAAAATATCCTCACGCACCACCCGTTCGTTGATTACAATAGCATCTTCGAAGTTGTAACCCTTCCAGGGCATGAATGCCACTTTCAGGTTTTTGCCCAGGGCCAGTTCACCGTTATGGGTAGAGTATCCTTCGGTCATTATCTGTCCGGCAGTCACTTTCTGACCTTTCGTAACAATTGGACGTAAATCAATGGTCGTATTCTGGTTCGTTTTCAGGAATTTTGGCAATTCGTAAGTCTTAACAGCTGTATCAAAGCTTACAAATTCTTCTTCTTCGGAGCGGTTATACCGTACTTTAATGGTGTTGGCATCAACAAATTCAACTTCACCTTCACCTTCAGCGGTAATCTGCGTACGCGAGTCGCGGATCAACTGACCTTCGATACCTGTACCCACAATCGGAGCATCGCAACGAAGTAGCGGAACTGCCTGACGCATCATGTTTGAGCCCATCAGTGCACGGTTGGCATCATCATGTTCAAGAAACGGAATAAGCGCAGCAGCAATAGAAGCTATCTGCGAGGGAGCTACATCCATCAGATTAACATCCGATGGTGGAACAACCGGGAAATCAGCTTCGAGACGGGTTTTTACCACTTTGCGTATAAAACTGCCATCATCATTGAGCGGAGCATTACCCTGAGCTACCACCAGGTCTTCTTCTTCTTCGGCAGTGTAATATTTAATTCCTTCAGGCGACAAATCCACAATCGAATTTGTAACCGTGCGATAGGGTGTGGATATAAATCCTAATTCATTAATCTTCGCATAAATGCAAAGTGATGAGATAAGACCGATATTCGGACCTTCAGGAGTTTCGATAGGACAAAGACGTCCGTAGTGTGTATAATGTACGTCACGAACCTCAAATCCGGCACGTTCACGCGACAAACCGCCTGGCCCGAGAGCCGACAAGCGGCGTTTGTGGGTAATCTCAGCCAACGGATTTTGTTGATCCATGAATTGTGAGAGAGCATTCGTTCCAAAGAATGAATTTATCACCGAGGAGATGCTCTTGGCATTGATAAGATCAATGGGAGTAAACACCTCGTTGTCACGCACATTCATGCGTTCGCGAATGGTACGGGCCATACGTGCCAATCCCACACCAAACTGGTTGTGCAGTTGCTCGCCTACTGTTCGTACACGGCGGTTACTTAAGTGGTCAATATCATCAACTTCAGCTTTGGAATTGATAAGTTCAACCAGGTACTTGATAATTTCAATAATATCTTCCTTGGTTAATACTTTAATATCTGAATTGGTAGATAAATTTAATTTGCGATTAATACGAAAACGGCCAACATCACCGAGGTCGTAGCGTTTTTCAGAGAAAAACAAATTATTAATTACTTCTCTTGCAGAGGAGTCATCGGCCGGTTCGGCATTCCGCAACTGTCGATAAATATACAGCACGGCTTCTTTTTCCGAATTGCTCGGATCTTTTTGCAATGTATTGTAAATGATGGCATAATCAGTCTGATTAGCATCATCTTTGTGAATGAGTACTGTCTGTGTACCCGATTCAATAATTTCTTCGATATGACTGTTCTCCAGAATGGTTTCGCGGTCAATAATCACTTTATTTCGTTCAATAGTAACTACCTCTCCGGTATCTTCATCCACAAAGTCTTCGTTCCAGGTATGCAGTACACGTGCAGCAAGTTTTTTTCCCAGTACTTTTTTAAGGTTTGTCTTGTTAACCTTAACCTCTTCAGCCAGATTAAAAATTTCCAGAATGTCCTTATCGCTTTCAAAACCGATAGCACGTAAGAGTGTAGTTACGGGTAATTTCTTTTTTCGGTCGATGTATGCATACATCACATTGTTGATGTCAGTTGCAAACTCAATCCATGAACCTCTGAATGGAATAATCCTGGCAGAATAAAGTTTAGTGCCATTGGCATGCATGCTCTGCCCAAAGAACACACCTGGTGACCGATGGAGCTGCGATACAATAACACGTTCGGCACCGTTGATAACAAATGTGCCTTTGGGAGTCATATATGGTATAGGTCCGAGATATACATCCTGAATTACTGTATCAAAATCTTCGTGTTCGGGATCGGTACAGTAGAGTTTCAGTTTAGCCTTGAGAGGGACACTATAGGTCAATCCACGCTCGAAACATTCTTCAATGGAATAACGGGGTGGATCAATAAAATAATCGAGAAACTCTAATACGAAATTATTACGTGTATCGGCAATGGGGAAGTTTTCGTTAAAAACTTTATATAAACCTTCGGTTTTTCTTTTTTCGGGCGCCGTGTCCATTTGAAAAAAGTCCTGGAAAGATTTTAATTGTACTTCCAGAAAATCAGGATAATCCATTTGATTTTTGATGGAAGCAAAATTTATTCTTTGATTATTATTTGAAGACATTGTCAAAGAGGTTATGTTTGTTTAGTGCGAAGAACTGAATATTTTGTATAGACAGAAAAAGGTTTAGAATCCCTCATAACGAGGGAAACTAAACCAAAGACCTGATAATCAGGGATTTTTATTTAAGTTCAACTTCAGCTCCGCCTTCTTCAAGTGATTTTTTGAGGGCTTCAGCTTCGTCTTTAGTAACGCCTTCTTTGATTGCTGAAGGAGCTGCATCTACTAAATCTTTAGCTTCTTTCAAGCCAAGACCGGTAAGTTCTTTTACTAATTTAACGATAGCTAATTTATTAGCGCCGGCTGCTTTCAAAACAACATCAAATGCTGTTTTTTCTTCAACTACCGGACCTGCGGCAGCAGGACCTGCGGCAACTGCAACTGCAGCAGCTGCTGGTTCAATACCATATTCGTCTTTCAAAATTTGGGCTAACTCATTAACTTCTTTAACTGTTAAGTTAACCAATTGTTCTGCAAAAGCTTTCAAATCTGCCATTTTATTTTTTGTTTTATGATTTTATTTTTTGTTTTATATATCTTATTGTCTTTCACCGAGTGTTTTCAACACGCCGTGAATAGTATTACCTCCTGACTGGAGTGCGGACACAACGTTCTTAGCCGGCGACTGCAGCAATGCGATAACATCACCGATAAGTTCGTATTTACTCTTGATGTGTACAAGTGCATCGAGGTGATTTTCTCCGATATAGAAACTTTCTTCTACATATGCTGCTTTCAACAACGGTTTTTTTGCTTTGTTTTTCTTGCTGAAGTCTTCAATTACTTTAGCAGGTGCATTAGCCGTGTTCGACAACATTAAAGAAGTTTCTCCCTTGAGAGAACCAAATAATTCACTAAAATCCACATCAGATGTTTCAAGAGCTTTTCTTAGCAGGGTGTTTTTTACCACCAGGAGTTTGATTTCCTGTGTGTAGCAAATTCTTCTTAGATTGCTGGTCTGGGCTGCATTCAAGCCGCCGATATCAGCCAAATAGAAGTGTGCATATTCACCTATAGTTGACTCTAATTGTTTGATGATATTGCTTTTATCTTCCTTTTTCATAACCTTGATTATTAATCTTCTACCGTTTTAGGGTCAATTTTTATACCTGCACTCATCGTGCTCGAAAGATAAATGCTCTTTACATACGTCCCTTTAGCGGTGGTCGGTTTCAGCTTAATCAGTGTGGTGATGAATTCCTTTGCATTCTGAGCGATTTGTTCAGGTGTAAATGAAACTTTTCCTACTGAAGTATGAACAATACCATATTTATCAACTTTAAAGTCGATTTTACCTTGTTTTACTTCTTTCACTGCTTTCGCAACATCGGTGGTCACAGTACCGCTTTTAGGATTTGGCATCAGACCGCGTGGTCCCAATACACGTCCCAAAGCTCCTATTTTACCCATGATAGCCGGTTGAGTAATAATTACATCAACGTCGGTCCATCCGCCTTTGATCTTGTCTATATATTCGTCTAACCCTACATAGTCGGCACCCGCCTCTGTGGCAGCTGCTTCCTGGTCGGGAGTACATAATGCAAGAACCCTTACTTGTTTACCTGTACCATTTGGGAGTGACACTACGCCACGTACCATTTGGTTAGCTTTACGAGGATCAACACCTAAGCGTACATCTATATCCACTGAAGCGTCAAATTTTGCATTGGTAATTTCTTTTACCAATGCTGATGCTTCTGTCAAAGAATAGGCCTTTCCTGCTTCAATTTTTTCTAAAGCTAACCTTTGGTTTTTTGTCAGTTTACTCATTATAATTGAAGTTTAATTAATTATTATTCGGAAATTCGCCTTTTACGGCAATACCCATACTTCGAGCTGT
>ERZ724518.1550-NODE-1550-length-10340-cov-4.643656_pt1 | contig 10340 bp, 6 predicted proteins | sample MGYA00376051_ERZ724518 | MGnify/ENA primary metagenome ERZ724518 (study PRJEB28724, sample SAMN07190885) | wastewater metagenome | isolation source: influent of sewage treatment plant in Hong Hong | place: Hong Kong | collected 2016-03-17 ... | reverse complement strand
AGAACCGCGTAGGGCGGATAAGGCGTTCACGCCGCATCCGGCAATAAGCAACGTGCTCCGTGACTGCAATCTACCCCACTGGTTTCGCCAGCACCGGACTATCCGCCGCTTGCTGGCGCTTATAGCGACCATACAGCAGCAACGACGACATCGCAGCAAACGAAAGCAGGGCGGCAGGCAGCGCCACGTAATTATATGCCAGCCCCAGCGTCAGCATCATACCTCCGCAATATGCGCCGACGGCGCTACCGAGGTTAAACGCTATTTGCCCACCTGCGGCACCTAATAACTCTCCGCCTTTGGCGTTTTGTAGTAACAATATTTGTAGCGGTGCTGAAAGGGCAAATAATCCCGCGCAACAAATAAAAGCAAAAATAAGCGACGTTGTTTTCATGCCGCCGCAGAAAAAGAGCATCAGCAGTGCCAGTACAATTATAAAGTCAGTCACTGCTGCAATGCGCAGTGGTGAATAACGTCCTGAAATCCTGCCACTTAGCATATTTCCCAGCACCATACCTAGCCCAACTAACATCATAATAAAGGTCATCGCCGTTTCCGAAAAACCGGAAATAAACATCATGTATGGCTTTACGTAGCTGAACCAGGCAAACACACCTGCGTTGCCAAACATGGTGGCGGCGAAAATTAACCACGGGGCCGGGCTGCGCAAAAAGTGAAATTGTTCGCGCAGCTTTCCTTTCGCCTCGTCGCGAATATCCGGCACCCAAAAATAGACCGATGCCATCACCGCAATATTAAAAACAGCGATCAATAAAAAGGTGTAACGCCAGCTAAATTCCTGACTTAAATACGTTCCCAGCGGAATGCCCAGCAAATTGGCGACTGTCATCCCGGAAACCATCCCCGCCACGGCGGCGGTGACTTTTCCGGGTTTGATAATTTTTGATAACACGATCGCGCCGACGCCAAAAAATGCGCCATGCGGAAAGCCGGATACCAGCCGACCAATGGCGAGCATCAGGTAAGACGAAGAGAGCGTGAACATGGCGTTGCCAATGACGCACAACGCCACCAGAAACAACAAGATATGTTTGAGTGAGTAGCGGCTGGAAAAGAGTGCGATGATTGGCGCACCGACCACCACCCCCAGCGCATAATACGAGATCATATGCCCGGCGGCAGGAATCGAAATTCCTACGTTATGCGCCAGCTCCGTGAGCACGCCCATAATGCCAAATTCGGCCATCCCCAAACCAAACGTGCCCAGAGCCAAAGATAAAATGACTTTTTTCATACCACCATCACAACCACCAGAACGGCTACCAATCACCGTAGCCAATAAAGTGATAGCTTGCAGGATAACGACCAGCAAGGCCAAGAGATAATTCGCCCCTCTGTATTCATTATCCTGCTGAATAGTTATTTCACTGCAAACGTACTTTCCAGTTTGCTGTAGCCCAGGCCGTTGATCTTTTTCACTTTGATCTGCACCGGAATACGCTCTTTCATCGCTTCTACGTGGCTAATCACACCGATGGTTTTGCCACTGGCGTTCAGGGCATCCAGCGCATCAAGGGCGGTATCCAGCGTTTCGCTATCCAGCGTGCCAAAACCTTCATCAAGGAACAGCGAGTCAATACGTGTTTTATGGCTGACCAGATCCGAAAGCGCCAGCGCCAGCGCCAGACTAACGAGGAAACTTTCGCCGCCGGAAAGGGTACGGGTATCGCGTACCGCATCTGCCTGCCAGGTATCAACAACCTCGACTTCCAGCGCCTCGCTGGCTTTGCGCTGTAACAGATAGCGCCCGTGCAGCCGGGTAAGTTGCTGATTAGCGAGATGGACTAAATTATCCAGCGTCAGCCCCTGGGCAAACTTGCGGAATTTATCGCCCTCTTTGGAACCTATTAGCGAATTCAGATATCCCCAGTCCTCAACCTGCTGCGTCATTTGAGCAATTTGCTGCATTAAGGTTTGTTGTTGCTGACGGTTATCTGCATCCTGCTTCAGCTGCTGGCGAATCTCGCCTTGACTCGTGGTGTTTTCACGCAACTTTTGGTGAGTTTGCGCTAACTCTTGCTGAATCTGCTCCACCGTCACAGTGAGAGCCAACCCGTCGTCAGGTCGGTGTTGTTGATGCTGTGCCAGCGTTTCTGCTGTCTGAGTGACCAGCGTTTGCGCCTGACGGCGCTGGTTTTCCAGATTCTGCTTGAGCTGTTCCAGCTGCGTTAGTGTTTGTTCATCCATTAGCGCCGCAAGGAACGCCTGCTGATCGTCAAAGACGCTGGCCTGTAGCGCGGTGTCAAACTGCGCCTGGGCTTTTTGCAGACTTTGCGCCGCCAGAACATCCTGTTGCTGTAACGTCTGCTGCTGGCTGTGTAATGCGAGACATTGTTCATGAACCTGCCGCCAGTTATCCAGCGCCACAGTTTCTTCGCTGTGCGGGAGTTCATCACTTTGCGGCAACGTTTCCAGAATCGGCGTCAGCTGCTGAATACGGTTTTGCAGCGCGGTTAATTCGTTCTGGCGTTGCTGCCAGCTCTGCGCTTCTTGCTGACGTGTCGCCAACCAGCTCTCTTCTTCATCTTCCTGTGGCAATGTCAGTGCATAACCCGTCAATGTCGTTAAAAGTAGTTGCTGGCGTTGTTCAATTTGCTGTTGATACTGGATAATTTGCTGATTATGCGCGGCAATCTGCCCTTGTAATTCATGCCGTTGGCTGAGTAACCGCAGCTGGCGTTCGTGCTCATCTTGTGCATCCAGCCACGGTTGAATATCGTCCTGTGGCTGCAAGGTGATATTGAGGCTGGCCGTGACGGCTTGCCATTGTTGAGTAAGTGCTTGCTCATCTTGTCGGAGGCTTTGCGCTTCGTTTTCATCACGCTGAAGCTGCTTTGTTATGGCGTCCAGTTGCCCACGTAGCGTCGCACCTTCTTCACCGAGCTTTTTAACTTCGTTTTCCAGCGCCAGTAATCGAGACTGATTAACGCCAGGCTCCAGCGCCTGATACGCCTCGACCGCCGGGTGGCTGGTGGAACCACAAAGTGGACAAGGCTGACCCGCCTGTAACTGTGCACGTTGAGCTTCCAGCGTTTTGATGCGCGCTTCCTGCTCGCAAATGGTTTTCACATCGGCAAGTTGCTGCGTCTTTTCTTTATAACGCTGGCGCATTTCGTTAAGTGCGGCGTTACGTTGCGTCTGTTCTTGCGTGACATTCTGGATAGCGACCTGTAACTGCGCCAGACGTTTTTGTTGGGGAACAATCTGTCCATGCAGCGCGACCAGGCGCTGACGCAGTGGGCGTTGCTCAGCATGTTGCGCCAGGGCGGTAGCAACTTCATCGGCGGTTAACGTCAACGTGATCGCCGCAAGCGCATTAAGTTTTTGCTCAGCATGGGTTAACTGTTGCTGCCATTGCCGCAGATGCTCGCGATCGCTGGTTTGTTGGGAGAACTGCGCACGCCAACCCGCCAGTTCGTTGTTCCACTGACGGAAGCGGTCGTGTTCCTGTAACCAGGTATTCAGGCTTTGTTGCTGCTGCTGTAATTCTGCTGACTGCTTCGCCGCGTGGTGGCGAATGCTCGCGCGAAGCGCCATTGTGCTCTGTAAGCGAGTATTTACTTCTTCAATCTGCTGGCGAGTATGCGCCAGCGCCGCGCTGTGTTCTGCGATGCGTTCCCAGTGCGGACGAAGATTTCGTGCCGGTTGTGCCAGACTGAGCGCCGCCAGTTGAGGTTGCGCTTTTTCTTCTTCGGCTAACGCCTGTTGCAAGGCCTGCTGACGGCGGCTGGCTTCTTGCTGCAATTCGTCCAGACGCGTTAACCAGTTTAGTGATTGTTGTTCTTGCTGCTGCGCGGTAAGTAACTGTTTTTCTTCGTCAGTAAGTACCTGCAAACTCGCTGTCAGCGATTGCACTTGTTCCGGCGTGAGCAACGCGACGCCGCTGGCCTGCGCTTGCAGCTTCTCCAGCTCAGTGCGGGCCGATTTGTGCTGCTCAAAAACCATCGCCGAGATTTGCCCGTAGATTTCAGTGCCGGTTAACTCCTCGAGCAATTCCGCGCGTTCTTTGGGTTTGGCATTCAGGAAGGCAGCAAATTGCCCCTGCGAAAGCAGCATCGAACGGGTGAAGCGCCCGTAATCCAGCCCGGTTAACGTCGCTGTCAGTTCCAGCTTATCTTTCACTTTGTCGGCGAGAATTTTGCCGTCGGCGCAGCGCGCCAGCTCTACGCGTGGCACCTGCAAATTACCGTCGGGTTGGTTACGCGCCCGATTCTGGCTCCAGAATGCACGGTACGCTTCACCTTTCACTTCAAACTCCACCTCCGCCAGACATTCGGCGGTATCGCGGGTCATGAGATCATTTTGCGATTGTGAAACGTTAGAGAGGCGCGGAGTTTCGTGATACAGCGCCAGACAAATGGCGTCCAGCAGGGTGGTTTTCCCCGCACCGGTTGGGCCGGTAATAGCAAACAGCCCGTTGCTGGCGAACGGCTCGCGGGTGAAATCAATCTTCCATTCGCCTTTTAATGAGTTCAGGTTTTTCAGGCGCAGGCTGAGAATTTTCATGCTTCGTGTTCTCCGGCGAGGGTATGCAACGTCGTGGTGAAAAGATGCTGCAGACGTTGCTGCTGCGATTCATCCAGTTCTTCCAGTGCCAGACGGCGATTGAACACCTCTTCGACGCTGAGTTCGCTGAGGGTTTCACGCTGTTGGCTGGCTAACACACGCTCGCGCTGTTCACGACTCCGACGTACCAGCAATACTTCGACAGGCAATGATTCGGTTAATGCCTGGATTTTGCGCTGAATATCATGCAGATACTCATCAGTAGTGATTTCGATATCCAGCCAGACAGGTGGCTCCTGCGATACATCGCGCCACTGTTCCAGCTGTGCGGTAATCGACGCCAGATCGCCTTTCAGCACTGCCATGGGTTGCGTTACCGGTACGTTCAGGTTTTCCACGCTCTCTAATTTGCCGTTTGAAAATGTCACCAGATGGACATATTTACTCTTACCGCATTCATCAAAACTCAGTGGAATGGGGGAGCCGCAATAGCGAACATGTTCCATGCCGCCAATAATCTGTGCGCGGTGAATATGCCCGAGCGCGATGTAGTCGGCTGGTGGAAAGTTTTGTGCCGGAAACGCGTCCAGCGTGCCAATATAAATGTCACGCACGGCGTCACTTTTACTGGCACCCACGGTCGTTAAATGTCCCGTGGCGATGATGGGCAGAGGCTGATCGCCGCGCAGTTTGCAGGCATCGGCATAGTGTTGTTGGTAATAATCGGTAATCGCTGCCAGTAAATGCTGCTGTTTTTCAATACCGTTAAGCCCCGCCTGGCTGGTAATAATGTCACGCGGACGTAAAAACGGAATGGGGCACAGCACTGCGCCTGGCGTCCCGTCGCGACGAGGCAAGATTTGCGGCGCATGTCCGGCGCTGGCGACCACGGTAGTATTGAGGAACGCCATGATATCGCGCGATTCATTCAGCGTGGCGACCGAGTCATGGTTTCCTGCCAGTACCACCAGATGACAGCCAGTTTGCTGTAAATTGACAACAAAACGGTTGTATAACGTGCGGGCGTAACTGGGCGGCGAGCCGGTATCGAAAACATCACCGGCAACAATAATCGCATCCACCTGATGGGTTTGTGCTGTCTCCAGCAGCCAGTCAAGAAAAGCCTGATGTTCAGCTTCGCGGCTTTTACTGTAGAAGTTCTGGCCGAGATGCCAGTCTGAGGTGTGAAGGATGCGCATAACGGTTCCCTGGCGAAAAAGCATGGGCGCGATTATACCCAAACAGATGTGCCATTTGCTTTTTTCTGCGCCACGGAAATCAATAACCTGAAGATATGTGCGACGAGCTTTTCATAAATCTGTCATAAATCTGACGCATAATGACGTCGCATTAATGATCGCAACCTATTTATTACAACAGGGCAAATCATGGCGAGACGTATTCTGGTCGTAGAAGATGAAGCTCCAATTCGCGAAATGGTCTGCTTCGTGCTCGAACAAAATGGCTTTCAGCCGGTCGAAGCGGAAGATTATGACAGTGCTGTGAATCAACTGAATGAACCCTGGCCGGATTTAATTCTCCTTGACTGGATGTTACCTGGCGGCTCCGGTATCCAGTTCATCAAACACCTCAAGCGCGAGTCGATGACCCGGGATATTCCAGTGGTGATGTTGACCGCCAGAGGGGAAGAAGAAGATCGCGTGCGCGGCCTTGAAACCGGCGCGGATGACTATATCACCAAGCCGTTTTCGCCGAAGGAGCTGGTGGCGCGAATCAAAGCGGTAATGCGCCGTATTTCGCCAATGGCGGTGGAAGAGGTGATTGAGATGCAGGGATTAAGTCTCGACCCGACATCTCACCGAGTGATGGCGGGCGAAGAGCCGCTGGAGATGGGGCCGACAGAATTTAAACTGCTGCACTTTTTTATGACGCATCCTGAGCGCGTGTACAGCCGCGAGCAGCTGTTAAACCACGTCTGGGGAACTAACGTGTATGTGGAAGACCGCACGGTCGATGTCCACATTCGTCGCCTGCGTAAAGCACTGGAGCCCGGCGGGCATGACCGCATGGTGCAGACCGTGCGCGGTACAGGATATCGTTTTTCAACCCGCTTTTAACGCCTTGCTCATCGGACGCAGAGCAGGGCTTATGATTTCTTAACTGGAGTATCTTACGTGCTGGAACGGCTGTCGTGGAAAAGGCTGGTGCTGGAGCTGCTACTTTGCTGCCTCCCGGCTTTCATCCTGGGTGCATTTTTTGGTTACCTGCCCTGGTTTTTGCTGGCATCGGTAACAGGACTGCTTATCTGGCATTTCTGGAATTTATTGCGCCTTTCATGGTGGCTGTGGGTGGATCGTAGTATGACCCCGCCACCGGGGCGTGGTAGCTGGGAACCGCTACTATACGGCTTACACCAGATGCAGCTGCGAAATAAAAAACGCCGCCGTGAACTGGGCAATCTGATTAAACGCTTTCGTAGCGGCGCGGAGTCGCTGCCCGACGCGGTGGTGCTGACCACGGAAGAGGGCGGTATTTTCTGGTGTAACGGTCTGGCGCAACAAATTCTTGGTTTGCGCTGGCCGGAAGATAACGGGCAGAACATCCTTAACCTGCTGCGTTACCCGGAGTTTACGCAATATCTGAAAACGCGTGATTTTTCTCGCCCGCTCAATCTGGTGCTCAACACCGGGCGGCATCTGGAAATTCGCGTCATGCCTTATACCCACAAACAGTTGCTGATGGTGGCGCGTGATGTCACGCAAATGCATCAACTGGAAGGGGCGCGGCGTAACTTTTTTGCCAACGTGAGCCATGAGTTACGTACGCCATTGACCGTGTTACAGGGTTACCTGGAGATGATGGATGAGCAGCCGCTGGAAGGCGCGGTACGCGAAAAAGCGTTGCACACCATGCGCGAGCAGACCCAGCGGATGGAAGGGCTGGTGAAGCAGTTGCTGACGCTGTCGAAAATAGAAGCCGCACCGACGCATTTGCTCAATGAAAAGGTTGATGTGCCGATGATGCTGCGCGTTGTTGAGCGCGAGGCTCAGACTCTGAGTCAGAAAAAACAGACATTTACCTTTGAGATAGATAACGGCCTCAAGGTGTCTGGCAACGAAGATCAGCTACGCAGTGCGATTTCGAACCTGGTCTATAACGCCGTGAATCATACGCCGGAAGGCACGCATATCACCGTACGCTGGCAGCGAGTGCCGCACGGTGCCGAATTTAGCGTTGAAGATAACGGACCGGGCATTGCACCGGAGCATATTCCGCGCCTGACCGAGCGTTTTTATCGCGTTGATAAAGCGCGTTCCCGGCAAACCGGCGGTAGCGGATTAGGGTTAGCGATCGTGAAACATGCGGTGAATCATCACGAAAGTCGCCTGAATATTGAGAGTACAGTAGGAAAAGGAACACGTTTCAGTTTTGTTATCCCGGAACGTTTAATTGCCAAAAACAGCGATTAATCCGCCTTTGTCATCTTTTATTGCCATAAGCCAGCCGATGCTGGCTTATTTTCTTTGCAGTCAAAATACGGGCGTTAGATTTTACAACGGTTGGTGATTTTTTGTTCGCATGATTAGCCATGTCTTTTTCACGGAAATAGTGTTTTATACTGGTTGGTGATTTCTTATCGCTATATACCTCTGGTTTTTAGATCCCTCCTTGCTTTAAAACGTTATAAGCGTTTAAATTGCGCTTCAGGTGCTGTCATACTGACTGCATTAACGCGGTAAATCGAAAAACTATTCTTCGCCGCGCCTGGTTGGGAGTATTTCCCGCTAAAATTGTTTAAATATACCGCTGTATCATCCCCAGGGATTGGCACAAAAATTTAACGTTACAACACCACATCCACAGGCAGTATGATTTATGACCCATCAATTAAGATCGCGCGATATCATCGCTCTGGGCTTTATGACATTTGCGTTGTTCGTCGGCGCAGGTAACATTATTTTCCCTCCAATGGTCGGCTTACAGGCAGGCGAACACGTCTGGACTGCGGCATTCGGCTTCCTCATTACTGCCGTTGGCCTGCCGGTATTAACGGTAGTGGCGCTGGCAAAAGTTGGCGGCGGTGTTGACAGCCTCAGCACGCCAATCGGTAAAGTCGCTGGCGTACTGCTGGCAACGGTTTGTTACCTGGCGGTGGGGCCGCTTTTCGCTACGCCGCGTACAGCTACCGTTTCCTTTGAAGTGGGGATTGCGCCGCTGACGGGTGATTCCGCGCTGCCGCTGTTTATCTACAGCCTGGTCTATTTCGCTATCGTTATTCTGGTTTCGCTCTATCCGGGCAAGCTGCTGGATACCGTGGGCAACTTCCTTGCGCCGCTGAAAATTATCGCGCTGGTCATCCTGTCTGTTGCCGCGATTGTCTGGCCGGCGGGTTCTATCAGCACGGCGACTGAGGCTTATCAAAACGCTGCGTTTTCTAACGGCTTCGTTAACGGCTATCTGACCATGGATACGCTGGGCGCAATGGTGTTTGGTATCGTTATTGTTAACGCGGCGCGTTCTCGTGGCGTTACCGAAGCGCGTCTGCTGACCCGTTATACCGTCTGGGCTGGCCTGATGGCGGGTGTTGGTCTGACTCTGCTGTACCTGGCGCTGTTCCGTCTGGGTTCAGACAGCGCGTCGCTGGTCGATCAGTCTGCAAACGGCGCTGCTATTCTGCATGCTTACGTTCAGCACACCTTTGGCGGCGGCGGTAGCTTCCTGCTGGCGGCGTTAATCTTCATCGCCTGCCTGGTAACGGCAGTTGGCCTGACCTGTGCTTGTGCAGAATTCTTTGCCCAGTACGTACCGCTCTCTTATCGTACGCTGGTGTTTATCCTCGGCGGCTTCTCGATGGTGGTTTCTAACCTCGGCTTAAGCCAGCTGATCCAGATCTCCGTACCGGTGCTGACCGCTATTTATCCGCCGTGTATCGCACTGGTTGTATTAAGTTTTACACGCTCATGGTGGCATAATTCGTCCCGCGTGATTGCTCCGCCGATGTTTATCAGCCTGCTTTTTGGTATTCTCGACGGGATCAAAGCATCTGCATTCAGCGATATCTTACCGTCCTGGGCGCAGCGTTTACCGCTGGCCGAACAAGGTCTGGCGTGGTTAATGCCAACAGTGGTGATGGTGGTTCTGGCCATTATCTGGGATCGCGCGGCAGGTCGTCAGGTGACCTCCAGCGCTCACTAAATCACTGAACATTTGTTTTAACCACGGGGCTGCGATGCCCCGTGGTTTTTTATTGTGTTGATGGGTTAGGAATTGATGGAAAGTAAGAACAAGCTAAAGCGTGGGCTAAGTACCCGCCACATACGCTTTATGGCACTGGGTTCAGCAATTGGCACCGGGCTGTTTTACGGTTCGGCAGACGCCATCAAAATGGCCGGTCCGAGCGTGTTGTTGGCCTATATTATCGGTGGTATCGCGGCGTATATCATTATGCGTGCGCTGGGGGAAATGTCGGTACATAACCCGGCAGCCAGCTCTTTCTCGCGTTATGCGCAGGAAAACCTCGGCCCGCTGGCAGGTTACATTACCGGCTGGACCTACTGCTTTGAAATCCTTATTGTCGCCATCGCCGATGTGACCGCTTTTGGTATCTATATGGGTGTCTGGTTCCCGACGGTGCCGCACTGGATTTGGGTACTGAGCGTGGTGCTGATCATTTGCGCCGTAAACCTGATGAGCGTGAAGGTATTCGGTGAGCTGGAATTCTGGTTCTCGTTCTTTAAAGTCGCCACCATCATCATCATGATTGTCGCCGGTTTCGGCATCATCATCTGGGGGATTGGCAACGGCGGGCAACCGACCGGTATTCATAACCTGTGGAGCAACGGCGGCTTCTT
>ERZ724518.1548-NODE-1548-length-10356-cov-7.107174_pt1 | contig 10356 bp, 10 predicted proteins | sample MGYA00376051_ERZ724518 | MGnify/ENA primary metagenome ERZ724518 (study PRJEB28724, sample SAMN07190885) | wastewater metagenome | isolation source: influent of sewage treatment plant in Hong Hong | place: Hong Kong | collected 2016-03-17 ... | reverse complement strand
AAAAGATAGTATTACAGAATTAGCAGGTATTAAAGTTGAAAAAGTACAAAATTTACCAAATGATAAAATTATTACAAATATAAAAACTAATTTATCAGATACATCAATTGAATTATTAAAGCAAAAATTACCCAATTTTTATCAAATTTATTTAGAGATTTTTCCTACAAGTAGTGAATTAGAGAGTATTAAACAAGCTTTAGCTAAAGATAAAAATATTAAAAAAGTTGAAGTTTTTTATAAAAATCATAATCAAATATATTTACTTTTACTTTTACTAAATAGTGTTTCTTTTATTTTATTTTTTATAATTACAATTTTTGCAATTATTATTATTGCAAAACAAATTAAACTATGGTTTCATGAACATAGTTCGAAAATTTCTATATTAAGATTACATGGTGCATCAATTCTTTATAGTGCTTCATCAATATTGAATTATGCGTTAATAAGTTCTTTGTTGTCTTTTTTTATTTGTGGTATTTTTTTAATTTATATATCAAATAATATGACTATTTTATTTCCTTTAGAGTTACAAGAAATAGTAGATATAAAAATTAATATTTTTATTGAATTAGTAAAAATATTTTTATTATCATTCTGTATTTCAACATTTACTATATTTGGTGTACTTTTAAAATATAAGATAACAAATGATTAAACTATTTTTTTTATTAATTTTATTTCTACAAACAATTTTATTTGCAGTTACTCCTGCTTCAAATATAGATAAAAAAATACAAACTAATAAAGATAAATTAGAATCTACTGATGATAAAAAAGAGACTACTAATTTAAAAATAAAAGAATTAGCAGAAAAAATAGAAAGTCAAAATGCTAATATTACAAACATTGAAACAGAAATTAAACAAATAAATTCTGACATAGATAATCATCAAAAGTTATTGGAAGAAGCAAAAAATAAATTAGATGAACTCACATCAAAATCAACTGATTTAATAAAAGAAAAAACTACTAGTGAAGAGCAGATAGTTGATACGATTATTGAAGAATTTTCTGTATCAATGGCTTTAAAATTAGCTTCAGAAGATAGTTTACAAGAGTTAATTGATAATGAAATATATACTTTATTATCTCAACATTCAAAAGATAAAGTAACTAAACTAAATACAAGTTATAGTAATTTATCTGCTAATACAAAAACCAATCAAAAAGAAATAGAAAAAATTTCTTTATATATAAATGATAGACAAAAAACAAAAGATAAATTAACAGAACTTAAAGCAAAACATTCAAGTTCTTTAGCAAATTTAGAAGAACAACATAAATCTTATCAAGCAGAGTTAAATAAAGTTGCAAAAGAACAAGAATCTTTAAAAAGTCTACTTTCAGAACTAAATATTCTAAAAGCTCAAGAAACAAAAAAAGCTGAAGCTGAAGCTGATGAAAAAAGAAAAAAATTACAAGAGCTTTTATCTCAAAAGAAAAATTCTCCTAAGGATGACTTAAAAGAGAATTATGCAAGTTCATCAGAAGATACTACATCAGGAGAAGTTCAAACTTCAGATAGTAGAAATCAAAAGTTTGCTAAAAATTTAAATCTTGATGTAAAAAAAATTGGTTCATCAACAGATGGTGTTTCAATTATAAAATATAAAGGAGAAAAATCTATTGCTCCTTTAAAATCATTTAAAGTTGTTAAAAATTTTGGGACATACTATGATCCAGTTTATAAAATTAAATTATTCAATGAATCAATAACTTTAAAAAGTGATGAAGATCAAGCAAAAGTTCTTTGTGTTTTAAATGGAAAAGTTGTTTATGCAAAGAAAAATGCTGGAATGCTTGAAAATGTTGTAATAATTCAGCATGAAGATGGATTACATACAATTTATTCTCATTTAGATGAAATTTCACCTACTTTAGTTGTTGGGAAATGGGTACAACAAGGTTATGTTGTAGGAAGAGTAAATAATATATTATTATTCCAAGCAACAAAAGATGCTTCACATATAGATCCAAGAGATTTATTTAAAATATAATGAAATTATTTATTGATGGTGATGCTTTTCCTAATCTTTTGAAACCTATAGTTTTAAGAGCTATTGAAAAACAAAAAATAAATACTTTCGTAATCGCCAATAAAGCTATAAATATAGGTAGTTCTAATCATATAGAATATATAATTGTTGAACTTGGAGCAGATGAAGCTGATAATAAAATTGTTGAGATGCTAGAATTAAATGATTTAGTTGTTACTGCTGATATTCCACTAGCAAATAGAACGATAGAAAAAGATGCTCATGCAATTGATCATAGAGGAACAATGTATACACAAGATAATATAAAACAATATCTTGCAATCAGAAATCTTATGCAAGAAATAAGAGACAGTGGTGAAATTACAAAAAGACCGGCACCTTTTAACCAAAAAGATGCTCAACAATTTGCAAATTCATTAAATGCTTTTTTACAAAAATATAATAAAAACTAAGGAACTAACATTATTTTAATAGATCAATCAACAAAAAATCAATTTAGAATTTTTTGTCAAGAAAATAAAATCGAAGATATGGAAATAGCCGTAAAATACTTTATTGTATTTGGTGGATTAAATATAAAAATTGATACAACTAAGCCTTTACTTGAACTAATAGAAAAACATATTTTAAATGAATATTCAAATTTAAAATATGAAATACACAACTTAACAGGTGGATATAAAGTTGATCATGCAATTTTATCTGGAATTGCACTTGGAGATAGAAGAACAAATTCTTCTTTTAAAAGAGCTTTTGTAACTTTTGAAGAAGGTATGAAGTGTGTTGAGAAATTAGTTGAAAGAGGAATTATCGAGATTGAATCATCACAACATCATTTAGCAAAAAAAAGAGGTGATGATAAAGTTGCTAGAAAACTTCTTTTTACAACACCATTTTTAAGATTTTGGTTTGCTTTTGTTTCACCAATTTATAAAGGTATAAAAGAGAATAATTATAAAGAATTTTATACTCTTTTTGAAAACAAAGAAGCTGAATTTGGAGATTTTGTTTTTGAAGAATTATCTATGGAATATCTTAGAGATTTATATAAAGAAGATCCAATAAAACAATTTGGTAAATATTGGGATGATAAAATACAAATAGATTTAGTTGCGAAAACTACATCTGGAAAAATCATTGCAGCTAATTGTAAATATATAAATTCTAAAATTAAGAAAAATGAGTTAAATAAATTAAAAGAAGATTGTGATTCTACTGATTTAAAAGTTGATAATTTTGCATTATTTAGTAAAAATGGTTTTTCTAGTGAATTAAAGTCACAAAAAAGTGAAACTCTTAGATTATTTACACCTAAGAGCTTTAAGCTATTATTAGCTTAAAGTCACTATTTATTTTTATTATATTCTTCTTTTAATTTATTATATAAATCATCAAAACTTACATCATCCATTTTTTCCAGTAAATCAACCATAACTACATTATCTTCATTACCATTCCAAACTTTTATATATGTACCCTCTTTATAACCATTATCTTGTCTAAATTGATTTAAACAATTTTTTCCAATATATAATTTTTGTAACCATGTAAAAGATAATCCTGAAATTTTACAACATCTAAAGAATTGATCTATAAATCTTTCTATTCCACTAAATGAAGGCATATTTCCTGTATCAATTGCAAGGGCAATATAAGATAATTTTTCAGCTTCTTTCACCATTAATTTTACATTTATATCAGTGTAAGCTTCATAAATACAATGTGTATTTACCAAAGAAACTGCTTTTGGCACATTTGTTTCTTGTAATATATATGACATCAAAAAATGCCAAATATCAACTAATTCAACATGAATATTATTCATATCAGGCTCTGAATTAATATTTTTCCAATGTTTCCATGGAGTTGATTCAATAAGTTCAGCAACTTCCATATGAATACATCTCAACCAATTAATCTCTTTTCCAAATTTATTAACACCTAATTCCCAATTATTACCATTTGTTGAATCATTTAATTTCTTTTGTAACAAAAACATCTCTTCAAGTTTATGAGGAAATGATGAAACTTCTTCTAATAATGATGCAAGAGGTAAGCATTCTTCTATTACATTATCCAATGCCCAATTTGTTGGTAAAAGCTCTTTTTCACCTTTTAATAAATGCAATATTAATGAAATCAAATAAGGAACTTCATTCTTTTCTTCCCAATTTAAAACATCATCAGACGTAACACCTGCATACTGCATAAAATCTTCAATACTTAAAAAACCAAGTGTTTTAATACTTTCTTTAAAATCTTTATATAACAATTCTAACTCCTATTTTAATGGTAATTTTATTACGAATTTAGCACCTAAGTTCGTATTATAAACATCTAATTTGCCACCACTATGTTCTTCAATAATGGTTTTACTCATATATAATCCCAATCCTGTACCATTTTTATTACTCTTTGTTGAGAAATATGGATCAAAAATTTTTGTTATTACATCATCTTTTATTCCGCCTGCATTATCTTCAAATTCAATAAATAAATAATCCTCAGTTTCATAACTATTAATATTTATAATTCTATCTTCTATACAATTTTCCACAAATGCATCGCATGAATTTTTTATTAAATTTACAAATACTTGCATCAATTCATTAAGATAAATTTTTAAACTTGTTGTTGAAGTATTTTGATAATTTATTTTAATAGAATTTAGTTTAAATAAATATTCTAAAAAATCTAAACATTTTTTTACAACATCTTTTATATAAATTTCTTCTTTTTTCTTATTAGGTTTAAAGTAATCTCTAAAATCATCAATAGTTTTTGACATATAATCTACTTGTGTTCCAACTTGAGAAATTACATTTTCAAGAACTTCGTCTGAAACATTACCATCAACCATTTTGATTAATGGCAATTTTTGAATTAATATTGAGACAGCTTGTAATGGTTGTCTCCATTGATGGGCTATCATACTTATCATTTCACCCATAGCTGCTGATTTTGATTGCTCAACTAATAAATTTTGCTGAGATTTTAATTCAATTTGAGATGTAATATCTTCACCTATTGCATCAAAACTTATAATATTTCCTAAATCATTAAAATTTGGAAGGATAGTTGTTTTTAGCCAATAAAAATCACCATCTTTTTTAAGATTCTTAATTTCCCCTTGCCATACTTTTCCTGATTTTATAGTATTGAATAAATTTTGAAAAAATTCATTTGACATTTCAGGATGTCTAATTACATCATATGATTTTCCAATTAATTCAAAAGGTTCATAACCTGATATTTTACAAAAAGCACTAGATATACTTATAATTTTACCATTTAAATCTGTTCTTGACATTATTACGTATTTATCCACTATATCTATAGATTTATTCAAAGCACTTTCAATTTGTGCAATTGATTTTGAATAAATATCTAATAAATCTGAAAAATTCCTTTCAAAATAATATTCAATCTTTTGTATTAAACTTATTGTTCCAAAATTCAAAGTAACAGCAAACTCTACTAACGCCTTTTTAAAATTAGAGAATAACAAAAAAAATTCTTGATATTTCAAATTTAATTTTTTCAAATATTTAATAAAATCCATAACAATAGGACAATTTCCTACATTTTCATCTTTTTTTACCAAATGAATATAATTTTCTATTACACCAAAAGCATACCTTTTAATTAACAAATCTTTATCTATTAAGTATGTATCAATTATTTTAATTATATCAGGAGAACTTATCCATATTCTAACTATTGATATTTTATTCTTTTCAACTTTCTCTATAAAATCATTAAAATCTATCATTGTTTTACATTTTTTTCTACAAAAAAATTACAAGACTGACCACTTGAATTCTTCACAACAATAGAAGGTATTATCTTAGATTTAAATCCATATGATTTACATCCATGAGGTTGAGCTGGTTCCCAAGTAACAAAATAATATATACATTTTTGACAAGCTATTCTTTTTTCCATTTTAAATCTTATATTTCAACTTTACTTTGTATTGCTTTTGATAAAGACAAAATATCTACATTTTCTAAACTTACGCCTGTTGGAACACCTTGAGCAATTTTTGTGAATTTAATATTATGATTTTTTAATTTATCTTCAATAAATAAAATAAATGCATCATTTGCAATAGAAGGTGTTATGGCAAATAGTATATTTTCAACTTCGTTATCATTTATAAATTTATGTAAAGAATCTAAAACTTCTTGATCTAATTCTTCAATAACAAAATATTTTCCATCAAACTGACGTGAGTCTTCAATAACGAAAATATCTTTTGCACTTTGAACAATACAAAGTTTTGAACTATCTCTTGATTCATCTAAACAAAACTCACAAATTTCATGTTCACTCATAGAACCACAACGAACACATTTAGTAATATTTTTAAGAGCATTTTCAATACTATGAGCTATTTTAATCCCACAATAATTGTCATTCATCACAATATGATAAGCAAGTCTTAACGCTGATTTTTTACCAATTGTTGGTAATGATTCAAATGCTTCTACAAGTTCGTAAAATTTTTCTAGTCCTTTATTCATAGGCTGATTATATCTAAGATTTATAATTTTTTAGATAAAATCAAGCCCTAATATACATATAAATATTTTTTAAGGAGATAAAAATTGACTGAAATTGATTATTATGAACTACTAGAAGTTAGTAAAGGTTCAGATAAAAGTACAATTAAAAAAGCTTACAGACAAATGGCTATGAAATATCATCCTGATAAAAATCCAGGCGATAATGAAGCGGAAGAAAAATTCAAAGCTATAAATGAAGCTTATCAAGTATTAAGCGATGATCAAAAAAGAGCAATTTATGATAGACACGGAAAGGCAGGACTTGAAGGTCATGGACAAAGAGGTGGTGGATTCTCTGGTGGATTTGATGATTTAAGTTCAGTTTTTGAAGAAATGTTTGGAAGTGCATTTGGTGGTGGTTCAAGAAGTAGAAAACAAAGAAAATCATATAACTATAACCTAGACGTTACTATTGAAGTTAAACTTGAATTTAATGAAGCTGTATTTGGCTGTAAAAAAGAGATAAATTATAAATACAAAACAGCTTGTAAATCTTGTAATGGAACAGGTGCGAAAGATGGAAAACTAGCAACTTGTTCTACTTGTAATGGACATGGTCAAGTTCATTCAAGACAAGGTTTTATGACTTTTGCACAAACTTGTCCTAGATGTGGAGGAAGTGGGCAATCTGCATCAGCTTCTTGTAACACTTGTAAAGGAACAGGTTATGATGAAATTAAAGAAAATTTCAAAGTTGATATTCCAGAAGGTGTAAACGATGGAATGAGAATAAGAGTTTCACATAAAGGAAATATCGCACCTGATGGAAGTAGAGGTGATTTATATTTACAAGTTAAAGTAAAAAATGATGCTCATTTTGTAAGACATGATGATGATATTTATTATGAAGCCCCTATTTTCTTTACTCAAGTTGCACTTGGTGGAAAAATCACAGTTCCAGGACTCAGAGGAAAACTAGAATTAGAAATTCCAAAAGGAGCTAAAGATAAACAACAATTCACATTTAAAGGTGAAGGTGTTAAATCTGTTCAAGGTTATGGAAAAGGAAATTTAGTTGTTCAAATAAAAATTGAATATCCAAAAGACTTAACTACAGAACAAGCAGAATTATTAGAAAAATTACAAGAAAGTTTTGGAATAGAAAGCAAACCACATGAATCAAGCTTTGAATCAATGTTTGATAAAGTAAAAAAATGGTTTTCATAAAATAATAAAAAAGGAAAATAAATGAACAAATCTTATTTAGAAACTATGCCTGATGAGAAAGGTTTTTTTGGTAAATTTGGAGGTTCATTTATACCTCCTATTTTAGAAAAACCTTTTGCTGAAATTACAAAAGCTTATGAAGAATTAAAAAACTCTCCAAAATTTATTGAAGAATTAAAATACGTAAGAAAGCATTATCAAGGAAGACCTACTCCTATTTCATTTGCAAAAAATTTGACTGAATATTGTGGTGGAGCTAAAATCTATTTAAAAAGAGAAGATTTAAATCACACAGGTGCACATAAACTAAATCACTGTATGGCTGAAGTTATTTTGGCTAAACATCTTGGCAAAAAGAAAGTAATTGCAGAAACAGGTGCTGGTCAACATGGAGTTGCTCTTGCAACAGCAGCTGCTTATTTTGGATTAGAGTGTGAAATCCATATGGGTGAAGTTGATATTGCAAAAGAGCATCCAAATGTTGTAAGAATGAAAATTCTTGGAGCAAAAGTAGTACCTGCAACTCATGGATTAAAAACTTTAAAAGAGGCTGTTGATTCTGCTTTTGAAGCATATTTAAAAGATACAGAAAACTCTATTTACTGTATTGGTTCTGTTGTTGGTCCGCATCCATTTCCTATGATGGTAAGAGATTTTCAAAGTGTAATTGGTTTTGAATCACGTGAACAATTTTTAGAACATGAGGGGAAACTTCCTGATGTTGTAACTGCTTGTGTTGGTGGAGGAAGTAATGCTATGGGACTTTTTGCAGGTTTCATAGATGATAAAGAAGTTGAGCTTTATGGTGTTGAACCAATGGGAAAAGGTGAAAAAATTGGTGAGCATAGTGCTACTTTAACATATGGAGAGGAAGGAATTATGCATGGATTTAATTCTATTATGTTAAAAGATAAAGATGGAAACCCTGCTCCTGTTTACTCTATTGGAAGTGGAATTGATTATCCAAGTGTTGGACCAGAACATGCTTACTTAAAAGAAACTGGAAGAAGTAAAGTTGGACTTTGTGATGATAATGAAGCAGTTGATGCTTTTTATAAATTATCTCAATTAGAAGGAATTATTCCAGCACTTGAATCAGCTCATGCGGTTGGATTTGCAATGAAACTAGCAAGTACTTTACCAAAAAATAAAACTATTTTAGTAAATTTAAGTGGTCGTGGAGATAAAGATATTGATTTTGTAATAGAAAACTACCCTATTCCAAATGCTAAATTTTAAAAAGGATTAAAATGAAACTTCAATATGCAGGACTAAAACCAGTTATTTGTGAGCATGGTGTATCTTTTAAAAATGGAAAAGAAGATAAATTTGTTTATCTTCCTTTTACAGTAGATATTTTAAAAGCAATTGATCACTCTTATGAACAAAAAAAAGTTTATTCACATCAATTGGATAGTAAAACTTTATCTCCTAATGAAATTTTAGACATTATTATTAAGTTTCATCCTGATTTAGAAAAAACTATGAATAATGAGATTGATTCATATAAAATTCATTTGGATAAAGAAGAAGCTGAAGTTGCAAATAGACAAACTTTATCAGATATTGAAAAAGAGACTTATATTGCAAATTTAAAATTAATGAGAGAATATAAAATTCAAAGAGCCAAAAATAAAATATTTTATTTTCACTATATTGAAACAATTGTTGAAACTATTATAAAACATAAAATTAAAGAAATTGACACTCCATTTAATGAAAAATTTTGGCATATTTTACAATCAATTGAAGGAAAATTATCATCGCATAAAATAAGTTCAACTTTAAAAGTAAAAGAAGAAAACAATAGATTAAAAGCTATTCTTTCAATCAATATTATTTAATTACAATCTTCTTTTTTCGATAAAAATTTAAGTTCATTACAAGAAAAACCAGCTTCTTTTCTTGCAGTGAAATTTAAGTCCATTTTTCTATTTGTACACCCAGGAAAAACTTCTTCAATAATTTCTAAATATGTAGATTCATAGTTTAAATTAAGTCTATCACACTCATATTTAAACCAGAAGTCTCCTTTTTTTACATGAGTAACTTCTTCTTCTAAAATTACTTTTAATGCTTTTAAAAATTTATTATTAAATTCATCTCTATTTGAATTTAATTTTTCCATAATCTTAGGATTTTGATCAAGTCCATTTGCTTCAAGATATCGAGGAACTGCTGCCATTCTTTTTAAGAATTCAGGAGTTTGTTCCATTGCTTCAAAAAGATTCTTATGTACAGGGAAATCTCCATAAACTCCATCTAATTCACTTAAAAGCTCTTCCAACATTAAAAAATGTCTTATTTCATCATCTGCAACTTCTAACCAATCTTCATAATATTTTTTTGGTAAACCTTTAAATCTTAAAGCTGCATCCAATGCTAAATCAATAGCTGAATACTCTATATGTAAAATTGTATGAACAAGATATTTCTTTCCTTCTATTGATTTAAAATTCTTAATTGGTGGTAATGATGTTGGTTTTACTATTTCTAAAAAAGAGGAATATGAAGGTTTATCAAAATTATCAGGAATATAAGATTCATTCATAAAATATAGAAGATTTAAAAAATTATTATAAAATAACCTAAACTTTTCTATCTTATCTTTTGGTTTA
>ERZ724518.1543-NODE-1543-length-10362-cov-5.704279_pt1 | contig 10362 bp, 8 predicted proteins | sample MGYA00376051_ERZ724518 | MGnify/ENA primary metagenome ERZ724518 (study PRJEB28724, sample SAMN07190885) | wastewater metagenome | isolation source: influent of sewage treatment plant in Hong Hong | place: Hong Kong | collected 2016-03-17 ... | reverse complement strand
TCTTTCAATTTTTTCATCGTAGTGTCTCCTTTCTACTTTTTAGCATAATATAATTTACAGCAATCAACAAGTATTTTTTGATTTTTTGTATATAATAGTCATGCAAATATTTTTGCATGACTATATTTATTTTCCAAGACAAAATTGGCTAAAGAGTTGTGTGATTAATTCATCTGGAGCGGCATCTCCTGTGATTTCGCCCAATATTTGCCAACAACGTGTTAGGTCTACCTGTAACAAGTCGACAGGCATACCCATTTCCAATCCATCATTAACTGCCTGAAGACTTTGGACAGCTTGTTCAATCAAGGATATATGTCGTGAATTAGATAAGTAGGTAGCATCTTGTTCCACCAAACCTGCATTTTCAAAGAAAAGTTGATTGATTTTTTCTTCGATTTGATCAATGTTTTGGTTTTCTAAGACAGAGATGCGAATGACATCCTCAGGTAGTTGATCAGCTTCAATTTTTTCTTCTAGGTCTGTTTTATTGAGCAAGATAATTCGATTAGCCATGTTTGAAATGGCTAATAGATTTCGGTCTTGTTCGGTAAGTGGCTCAGATGCGTTGAGGACAAGTAGGATCAGGTCGGCCTCCTCAAGCGCTTTTTTAGACCGTTCCACACCGATTTTTTCAACGATGTCTTCTGTTTCACGGATACCAGCGGTATCAATCAGCTTGAGGGGGACGCCTTTGATGTTGACGTATTCTTCGATAACGTCGCGAGTTGTCCCTGCTATATCTGTAACGATGGCTTTTTCCTCACGGAGGAGATTATTGAGTAGGCTGGATTTTCCCACATTTGGTCGACCGATAATAGCTGTTGCGATACCTTCACGTAAAATCCTACCTCGACGAGCGGTTCGGAGGAGATTTTCCAAAAGAGCTTGAAACTGGAGAGTCTTCTCACGGACTAAGTCTGTGGTTGCCTCTTCGACATCATCATACTCTGGATAATCAATATTCACTTCGACTTGAGCCAAAGTATTGAGGATTTCCTGACGTGTTTCATTAATCAGTTGGGAGAGAGAGCCATCCAACTGACGGACTGCGTTGTGCATAGCCTTGTCGGTCTTGGCACGGATGACATCCATGACAGCCTCTGCCTGGGTCAAATCCACACGTCCGTTGAGAAAGGCCCGCTTGGTAAACTCACCAGGCTCAGCCATTCGGGCACCTTGTCTAATCAACAATTGAAGAATTTCATTCGTGACGGCGATACCCCCATGTGTATTGATTTCAATAACATCTTCGCGCGTAAAGGTCTTTGGAGATCGCATGGCACCGAGCATCACTTCATCCAGTACCTGTCCAGTCGCTGGATCAATAATATGGCCATAGTTCAGACTATGACTTGGCACAGTCGCTAAGTCCTTTCCTTTAAAAACTTTGCTTGCAATGGAAAATGCATCTGTACCAGACAGACGAACAATCCCAATTGCCCCCTCACCGAGAGGAGTAGAAATAGCAGTTATTGTATCGAATTCTTTTGTGATCATAGAGTTTGGCTTTCTGTAGGATTATAATAAAACTATTATAGCATGTTGTGTAATATTCGATGGTAAAAATGAGACGAAAAAAGACAGAAAACGCTTTCTAAACCTATTGAAAAATGGTAGAATATTACTAAAAACAGGAGGTAATAGATGAGGTTAGCACATATTGAAAAAAGAGAATTAGGAAGTCGGTTTCAATATCTAGAGGACCACCTGTTCAATGTTGCGATGGGGGCCAAAGTCCTTACAGATACGATTGGCCAAGGGGATATTTTGTTCTTACTAGGACTTTATCATGATTTGGGCAAGAGTGAAAGACTTTTTCAGAAAAAAATGAAAGAGGAGCCAAATCTACACGTCGATCATTCGTATGCAGGAGCCCGTTACCTATTTCAAGAGATTGAGCAAGTCTTTCAACGATCGGGGAGAAACCCAAACGATGCCCAGCTTTTTCGTGAAATAATAGCCTACATTATATCTGCCCACCACGGTGTGTATGACGTCCCTCTACCTGAGGATATGGAAGGAGCAGGTAGATATCGGTATAGTAAGTTATTCTATCGGATTGGCCAGCCACGAGCAGACTATCATTATGAAGAAGATATAAAGGCCTATGCCAAGTTATTGGAAGAACAGCTACCTAGCTTTGGCTATCAAAATGTAGATGATTTAGTTATGAAATCATTTGAAAATTTTCAAACCGCTTGGGCGAAGTTATGCATCAATGATGATAGCGAATCGGCTTTTTATAGTTCTTGTTTTATTCGGCTCTACCTGTCTTATTTGAAGAATGCGGATATTTTGGATACGATTAATGCCTATGACCTTGTTATCGAGCCAAAAACTACTGAGGAAAATAGTGAACTTGTTCAGAAGTATTTTCAATCAGTAGAAGAAGTTTATGCAGGTTTTGGAAATCCAACTACCGAACTTAACCGTATTCGAACGGCCTTGGGAGAGCGTGTTAAACATCGTGGTGCTACGGATTCTTCAGGCATTTATCGCCTCAATCTTCCGACGGGTGCAGGTAAAACTAATCTGTCGCTTCGTTACGCTATTCATCAACTGACACAGAAAGGTAAAAATCGTTTCTTCTACATGACGCCCTTTTTGTCCGTTTTAGAACAAAATGCAGCAGCGATTCAGGAGATTATTGGCAAAGAAGGTGTCTTGGAGCACCATTCTAATCTAGTCAGAGAACAACAAGATGCCACACCTCAAAATGAGGAGTATGGAGAGGAAACTGTCAATAGTCTAATGACAGATTACCTGATTGATACCTGGGATAGCCCAGTTGTCCTTACCACCATGGTTCAGTTCTTTCAAACCCTCTTTAAGACCAAGTCAGCTAATATCAGACGCTTCTCCAACTTAGCAAACAGCGTCTTGATTTTAGATGAAGTCCAATCCCTCCCCATTGAGGTCACTACGCTTTTTAATCTGACCATGAATTTTTTGAGTCGTGTCATGGGGGCTACAGTTGTTCTCTGTACTGCGACTCAACCTGCCTATGATTCGGTTTCCATAAGCCACCGACTATTATATGGTGGGGAAATAGCAGAGCAGGCAGACATTGTCACCTTAACCGCTGAAGAACAAGAGGTCTTTAAGAGAACAGAACTCCGCAAGTTCGATGAAAGCAATGCAATTTCCCGATTGACTGACCTGGCAAGTTTTATCTTGGAAGAAGAAACTTCTACGCTTGTCATTCTCAATACCAAACCAGCAGTAGAAAAACTATATAGCCTATTAGAATTCCAAACAGACAGACCACTTTATCACCTCTCAACCAATATGTGTGCCCAGCACCGTCTCGATGTTATCCAAGAAATCAAAAAGCAGTTGAAAGACGATGTTCCTATAATTTGTATTAGTACGCAATTGATTGAAGCAGGAGTGGATGTTGATTTTGAGCGAGTGGTTCGATCTTATGCAGGTTTAGACTCGATTGTTCAAGCAGCTGGCCGTTGTAATCGTGAAGGCAAACGTGATTTAGGTCAGGTAACATTGATAAATTTATCCAAGGAAGAAGAAAGCCTCACCTATCTTAAAGAAATTAAGCATAAAAAAGAGGCGACTGAGAATATTTTGATAAAAGAAATGTCACCAATTGATGTTGGGGCCTTAAATCGTCTATTTTTTGAACGTTACTATGCTGACAATACAAAACAATTTGATTACCCACTGTCTACCAATGAATCTGTCTATGACTATCTCAGCTTAAGTAGCTTCAAAGGAAGTCCGAACTGCAAAGTCAGACAGTCGTTCAAGACGGCAGGGCAGAAAATGGATTTAATCAAAGATGATAGTATTGGTGTCCTAGTTCCATATGGTGACGGAGTGGATATAATCGCTGACTTGGAAGAACTTTTGGTAGATACTCCCTATCCAAGAGGCCAGGATTTAGTTGAGATTAAACAAATTCTCAAGAGTTTGCAGCCTTTTACAGTCAATCTGAGAAAGTATGACAGTCGGCTACAAGCAATCCGATATTATTTGGAGGGAAAGGTCTTAATACTGCAAGAAGAGTATTATGATGACGAAAAGCTTGGATTAAAAAAAGAGGCAAACCTTCCTATCTTGTAAGGTAAGATAGAAAGATCTGCCAGTCTTTGTGCTATAACACTTAACTATATTTCAATCCACATGGACACATACCATGATGACTTGATTATACCACAGATAATAGTCCCTTTCAAAAAATGAAGACCTTTAATAATAAAAATAACACTTTACTATGAATATTAAAAGTGGTAATATATAGATATAACATTAAGGAGGAACTTTTATAGAAGTATATGATTCAACTAATAGACAAATTGTTGGAGCGCTTACCAGGTATTCTAACGGCCGTAGCTTATCTGGTTGTTGCCTTTCAATCGGGAAATAAGAACAAGTAGTTTTTGTCATTAAAAAATTACTTTTAAGAGTTAGTCAGTGGTTACTGTAGTTGAAGGCTATAGTGACCACCGCTGGCTATCCTGTTAGTTAGGTTGTACATTTCTGTTGTAGTCTATCTTTACTATATTTAAAAAGAAAAGGAGGAACTTGATTTTGTATCGTTCACGGAATTTTTACCTGCGGGTGAAGGGTGATCTGGCTCTCTTTACGAATCCTGCGACCAAGGGTGGTGGAGAAAGGTCAAGCTATGCCGTTCCTACTCGACAGGCCTTAAAAGGTGTGGTGGATGCGGTTTACTATAAACCAACCATTACAAATGTTGTGACAGAAGTGAAGATTGTCAATCAAATTCAAACGGAGCTTCACGGAGTCCGAGCCTTGTTGGCTAATTATGGAGCTGACTTAAGTTATGTTTCTTACCTTAGCAAAGTGGAATACCTGGTCAAATTTCACTTTATCTGGAATGAAAATCGCCCAGATTTAGTACACGATCGTTTGCCCAACAAACATGAGGCGATTATGGAAAGGTCTATCAAAAAAGGCGGGCGACGAGATGTCTTTCTTGGAACCAGGGAATGTCTTGGTTTAGTTGAAGCCATTAGCCAGGAAGATTATGAAACAGCTGATGTCAAATATGGAGATGTCACCATCGACTTTGGAATTATGTTTCATTCATTTGCCTATCCAACAGAGTCTAATCAACCGCTTCGTTCCTATTTTACAAGGACCGTCATGGAAAACAGTGTCATACGGTTTAAGGAGCAAGAAGACTGCGAGATTGTGAACACACTTTCAAATTATGTTTTCAAGACTTCGGGAGACATCAAGTCAGTAGAAGAAGAATTTGAGATATACTCACGAGATCAAGAAAATGAGGAAGGAGGTCGCTAATGGATTTTTTTACAGCACTTTTACGGGCTTATGAAGCAGCTGAGGACACGGGCTGGGTAGACAATGCTCAAAAATCAACTAGTCCCCTCCTACCGATTTACCATACCAGTCGTCGTTCAAATGGGAAGGACACGATAGCTATTCTACTAGACAATGAAGGAAACTTCATGAAGGCAGACTTTATGGCTGATGGCGAGAGTATCATCTTTCCGGTGACTTCTGACTCGGTGGCTCGTTCGGGGAAAAATCCAGCTCCGCACCCGTTGGTTGATAAATTGACTTACTATCTTTCAGAAATAGACCAAGGACAGTATGATGCCTATCATCGTCAGTTAGATGAATGGATTTCCCAGTGTCAGGAACAAGAAGTTAAAAGATTTTTGAGTCATATCCAGCGTTTTCTGTTACAGGATGACTTTATAGAGAAGATTGTCCAGTCCCTCTATGGTAGAGTAACCAGTAGAGAGGGATTAAAAGTAACTTTTCTGAACAGTGATGATAGTGAAAAGACTATTGACCTATCGACTGCTTTTCTGGAATTTAAAATTGATCAATTCATAGGGTATCAAACCGTTTCTGTTACCAACTATTTGGACTTACATAAGGCTTACATTTCCTATGTGGAATCGAATCAGCAAGCAGATATCATCTGTAATATTAGTGGGAAACAAGAAGTGCTGGCTGCCAAGCACCGCGGATTGATAGGAAATGCCAAATTGATTTCCGTCAGCAATAACATTGAAACCTATAAGGGACGCTTCAAGCAACGAGAGGATGTCTTTACCGTTGGGAATCAGACTTCGGAAAAAATTCATTTAATGGCAAAATTTTTGTTGGAGAATGAACATACCCACGCATGGCTAGGGTCAGGACAGCATTTAATCAACTGGTTTAGTGATGATTTGTCCAATGAGACACAATTAGATATCACCAGTCCAAAAGTGGAAGATAATGGAATGTTTGATTTTGGAGAAACGTCTTCAGATGATAGCCCAAAATTTCAAGTAACAGAGGTAAATAAGAAAATCCGCTCTGCCTTTATCCATGGTAAAAAAGAATTTGGTGACGGAGCGACTTACTATGTTGCTATCGTTAACAAGACCAATGATGGTCGTGTTGCCCTTAAATACTTTAGACAGCTAGCTGCCTCTCAACTACTAGATAATCTCAATAAATGGCAGGACAGGTATTCTTGGCAATTTAAGAAGCAAAATGGAGAGTATGCGGAGTGTCCACCGAGTTACCAGGATATTGTTTTAGCGGCCTATGGTGTAGATAGAGGTCGATTCTTGGAACTAGACAACGACAAGTTCAAGAGTGATCAGTTCCAAAAGTTAGCTACAAGCATGATTGATGGGAAAGATATTCCGGATACGATTCTTGGTAAATTAAAAGACAATATCAAGCAACGTCAGAGATATGGGAACACATGGAACAAGGTATTATTTGTTTCCTTGGCCCTTTTACATAAAACTAATAAGGAGGAGTTTACACCGATGTTAGACCACGAGAATAAGGATCGTTCCTATTTGTTTGGACGATTATTGGCGATTTTTGAATTGTTAGAGCTTCAACGGTATCAGTTAGACGGTTCAAAGAATGATCGCATCACGAATGCGGAACGTTATTGGAATGCCTATACAAGTCAGCCAGCTAAGCTGATGATGAATTTAACCAATAAAATCAAACCTTACGAAGAAGCAGTAAAGTTAAACAGTCCTGGTATTTTTAATAAATTAGAAAAAGAACGGGAAGAAATCATGGTGTTATTAGGGCCTTTGATGCAAGAACGTGGAATCAATGACCCATTAGACTATCGCTTTATATTTGGTTATTATGCTGAGAAGCAATACTTCTACACAAAACAAGAAAAAATTGAAAGTGAGGAATAAAGAATGTTGGAACAGAAAATTGATTTTATGGTAACCATTGAGGTGCGTGAGGCCAATGCTAATGGCGATCCCTTATCAGGAAATATGCCACGTACTAATGCAAATAACCAAGGGATTATTAGTGATGTTGCTATTAAGCGAAAAATTCGCAATCGTATGCAGGATATGGGGCATTCTATTTTTGTCCAGGCAAATGATCGGATTGAAGATGGCTTAAATTCTTTAGAAAAACGCTTCAAAGCTCAATTTTCTGGAAAAGAATCAGATGAGGAAATCAATGAAAAAGCTAATCAAATCTGGCTAGATGTACGCTCATTTGGTCAGGTCTTCACGTATTTGAAGGATCGCTCTTTTGCTATCCGTGGACCAGTTTCTGTTAGCATGGCTCATTCGTTAGAACCTATTATCATTTCTAGTTTGCAGATTACTAGAAGTACAAATGGTGTGGAACCTAAGAAAGCAGGAGGTCGTTCTTCTGACACCATGGGAACCAAGCATTTTGTAGATTACGGTGTATATATTGTAAAAGGGTCTATCAATGCTTATTTTGCAGAGAAGACAGGCTTTACGGCGGAAGATGCGGAGGTCTTGAAAGAAACTCTAATTACCCTATTTGAAAATGATGCATCATCAGCTCGCCCAGAAGGTTCAATGCGTGTTCGTGAAGTTTTCTGGTTCACTCATTCCAATAAACTGGGCAATGTTTCTAGTGCACGCATCTTCGACTTGTTAGAATTTGATAAGGAAAAGCAAGACAAGTCAAGCTATGAAGAGTATGCGATTGGACTGAAGCAGAAAGAGCTGGCTGAGTTTCAGGCTAAGGGATTGAAAGTTGATATTTTAGAAGGATTGTAAGATGGCCTATGCAGAAGATGATTATTTGATGTTGTCTGGTATTCAACATTTTCAGTTCTGCAAACGTCAATGGGCCTTGATCCATATTTATCAAGAATGGGCTGAAAATGAGGCAACCACTCACGGTCAGTTTCTTCATCAAAAAGCTGACAATCCCTATATCAAAGAAAAACGTAAGGATTTCTTGATTTCTAGGGCGATGCAGGTATCGTCTAAGGAGTTAGGGCTTTACGGGATTTTGGATGTTGTGGAATTCCATAAAGATGAGGCAGGTATTTCACTGAGTGGAAAACGTGGTAAATGGATTCCAACTATCGTTGAATACAAGCGTGGTAAGCCGAAAAAAGATGAACGGGATATTGTTCAATTGGTGGCACAGACCATGTGTTTAGAGGAAACACTGGCTTGCAAAATTGATACGGGCTATCTGTACTATCATAGTGTCAATAAAAAAGTAGAAATTAGCATTAGTGCTGAATTGAGGCAGCTGGTTGTTGAATTAGCTAGACAAATGCATGAACTTTATCAGAAAAGAGATTTGCCAAAGGCTGAGTATTTTAAGAATTGCCAACTTTGCTCACTGGTAGATATTTGTATGCCTAGATTGAGTAAAAAATCGCGTAGTGTTGCTCATTATATCCAACAATCCATGGCAAGCGAGGAGGGGTTATGAAGAAACTGCTGAATACACTCTATCTGACTCAGGAAGATTTTTATTTGACTAGAGAGCGGGACAACATTGTCATTAAGCAAAATGGCGTTGCTGTTCACCGCTTTCCCTATCGCATTATAGACGGTATTGTGTGTTTTTCCTATCTAGGAGCCTCTCCGTCATTAATTGAACTGTGTGCGGAACATCAGATTAACCTTTCTTTCCATACACCTCAAGGGCGATTTTGTGGCCGGTTTGTAGGTCCGACGAATGGAAATGTTCTGTTAAGACGGCAACAGTATCGCCTAGCTGATGATGATTTGTCTCTGGAATTTGCCAAACGTTTTATTCTGTCTAAAATCTCTAATTCCAGAAAATACCTATTGCGATTTCGTAGAGATCATAAAGATAGGGTGGATGGGAATCTATTTGAAGAGGTCAATTCAGAGCTGACTTGGGCAGTGGAAATGGTTCAAACAGCTTTAGATAAGGAGACACTACTTGGAATTGAGGGGCAAGCAGCGAATCACTATTTCCGCTTATTCAATGAAATGGTTTTGGCTGATAAGGAGACGTTTCAGTTCAATGGTCGCAGTAGAAGACCTCCGTTGGACTGTGTGAATGCCTTGCTTTCCTTCGGTTACAGTCTGTTGACCTATGAATGCCAATCAGCAATTGAAGCGGTTGGTCTGGATAGTTATGTTGGATTTTTCCATACAGACCGTCCTGGTCGTGCGAGTCTGGCTTTGGATTTAGTTGAGGAATTTCGTTCCTTCATTGTTGATCGGTTTGTATTTTCCTTAATCAATAGAGGACAGTTAACGAAAAAGCATTTTGATATCAAAGAAAATGGAAGTGTTTTGTTGACTGAAAAAGGCAGAGCAGTTTTCATTGAAGCCTGGCAAAAGCGAAAACATACAGAAGTTGAGCATCCATTTACCCAGGAAAAAGTCAAATTGATGTTATTGCCCTACGTTCAGGCACAATTGCTTGCAAAGGCTGTTCGAGGCGAGTTGGACAGTTATCCTCCGTTTATGATATAGGAGCTATATTATGATGGTATTAGTGACCTATGATGTCAATACAGAAACAGTAGCTGGACGAAAGCGATTGAGACAAGTAGCCAAGCTGTGCGTTGACTTTGGTCAACGTGTGCAACATTCTGTCTTCGAATGTTCAGTCGCTCCAGCAGAATTTGTTGAGTTAAAGAATAAGTTGCTGGAAATCATTGACAAGGAACAGGATAGTATCCGCTTTTATTTGCTAGGAAAAAACTGGCAAAATCGTGTGGAAACGATTGGACGAGATACTAGTTATGATCCTGATCAAGGAGTCCTCCTGTTATAGATTATCTCTGCGAATCGGGCTTACTCATTAAATGTGAGGAGATTCGCGTGAAAAGCATATGAAAAAAAGTGAAAATAGAGTGAATTTATGGTATATTCTATATCTGTAGAAACTTTATTTTTACAAAACAGTGTCAAATAGCGCTGTCGCACCCTACACGGGTGCGTGGATTGAAATCTATAGGAGTGATGCAACGTTACATGCCTTATCGTCGCACCCTACACGGGTGCGTGGATTGAAATATCGTACACATCTAATACTGGTAATTTTACTTTTGTCGCACCCTACACGGGCGCGTGGATTGAAATAGGTATATATTTAGAACGG
>ERZ724518.1533-NODE-1533-length-10389-cov-4.493807_pt1 | contig 10389 bp, 9 predicted proteins | sample MGYA00376051_ERZ724518 | MGnify/ENA primary metagenome ERZ724518 (study PRJEB28724, sample SAMN07190885) | wastewater metagenome | isolation source: influent of sewage treatment plant in Hong Hong | place: Hong Kong | collected 2016-03-17 ... | reverse complement strand
ACCACGGGCACGCCCAAGGGGGCCAGGCGCCGATCCGGCGATGGTCCGGGTGCTCTCGTCGCCATCCTGGGCGGGGTTCCGTGGCGAGTTGGTGAGACGACGGTCGTGGCGGCGCCGATGTTTCACGCCTGGGGCTTCTTCCAACTGGTCTTCTCGGCGATGATGGCGTGCACCATCGTGACCCGCCGGAAGTTCGATCCCGAGGCCACCCTGGAGCTCATCGATCGATACCGCGCGACCGGCTTGGGCGTCGTGCCGGTCATGATCGAGCGGATCATGGCCCTGCCCGCCGATGTCCGGCGTCGCTACAACTGCGGATCGCTGCGCTTCGCGGCCGCGTCCGGTTCGCGAATGCGCGGCGATGTGGTGACCGCGTTTATGGACGAGTTCGGTGAGATCGTCTACAACAACTACAACGCGACCGAGACCGGGATGGTCACGATCGCCAAACCGGAAGATCTGCGTGCGGCTCCCGATACCGCAGGAAAACCAGTGGCCGGCACCGAGATTCGGATATTGGACGACCTTTATCGTGAGGTCGGGACGGGCGAGGTCGGTCAAATCTACGTGTGCAACAACACTGCGTTCGACGGCTTCACCTCGGGTGAGACCAAGCACTCGCATGCGGGTTTCATGGCGACCGGCGATGTGGGGTACCTCGATGCGGCCGGCCGCCTTTTCGTGGTGGGCCGTGACGACGAGATGATCGTCTCGGGGGGTGAAAACGTCTACCCCATTGAGGTCGAGCAGTTGCTGATCGGCCATCCAGACGTAACCGAGGTGAGTGTCATCGGCGTTGATGACGAGCAGTTCGGCCAGCGACTGGCCGCATTCGTCGTCCTGCGGGCGGGGGCGGCGACCGGCCCGGAATCCCTCAAGCAGTATGTGCGCGACAACCTCGCCAACTACAAGGTGCCCCGCGAGATCAAACTCCTCGACGAGTTGCCCCGCAGCAGCACCGGCAAGATCGTCCGCAGAGAGTTGCAGGCGCTGCTGCGACCCGCCGGGTAGCGGCCCGGCTCAGACATAGGACAGGGCGGAACGCACGGGCGTCAGCTCCTCGGACAATCCCGCGGCCGTACGAAGCTCGACGAGAGCAGCCAGGATGGCGTCGGTCACCTCGTGCGGGTCACGCACGGTGAGATCGTCGGTGAGCACGGCGACGTTCAGTTGGTCGACGTAGCTCCACACGGTGATGTTCAAGGCCGAACCGGTGATCAGGGGTCCGACGGAATAGATCTCACTGACCAGCGCCCCATCGAGTCCGGATCGCTGTCGAGGTCCCGGCACGTTGGAGACGACGAGATTCACCATGGTGTTCCGTGCGCCTCGCCGGGCCATCCGATGGAACAACGGCTGGGCGATCGGGGGCAGGTAGCCCGCCCAGGACTGCTCGACCATGGGGCCGAGCAGCTCGGAATCCTCCTTGGCCAGCGATGTGGCCAGGGCGGTCAACCGAAGGCGGTCCAGCGGATCGCTCACGTGAATGGGAAGCGACAGGTTCAATGCCGTGAGTTCGTTGCCCGTCAATCGGTTCGGGTCCGCGTTGAGGGTGGATGGCACATGGGCGATCATCGGTTCAACCGCACGACCGTCGTAGCGGAGCGACAACGTGCGAAGCGCGCCCGCGGTGACCGTGAGGATGAGGTCGTTGATCTTGACGTCGAGGCGCTTGCTCGTCTCCTTGATGTCGCTCAAGGCGATGCTCGTGCTGGCGAAGCGTCGCCCCGGCGAGATTACATGATTCAAGAACGTTTTCGGCGCGTGGAAGTTGCGTGCCAGGCCGGGCTGGGGACCGCGCTCGCTGGCACGTCGGCGGACCCGGGACACGCCGGCGGCGGTCGCCCTGACCAGCCCGGGAAGCTGGCGCAGCTGGTCGAGGTGGTCCCTGGCGGCAGCACGCAGCAGTTCCCCGGTTCCCGGTGTGGACACCGGGGGCAGCGGGGGGTCAAGGTCATCATCGATGACGTTGGGGTCGAGGGCGCGGGCGATCAGGTTGGCCGAAGCCACCCCATCGGCCAGCGCGTGGTGCACCTTGGCGACCACCGCGACCCGATCGCCGGCGAGTCCCTCCACGAAGTGCATGTGCCAGAGCGGCCGCTCACGATTCAGCGGACTGGCGGCGATCTCACCGATGATCTGGTCCAGTTCGCGACGTCCGCCGGGGGCGGGAGCGCGCAGTCGAGTCAGATGACAGTCGAGATCGAGTTCGGAACGCTCGAGCCAGACGGGATGGTGCAACCGCAGCGGAATCTCGAGCAGACGGTAGTGCAGTGGCACCAGGCGATGCAGCCGCCGCTGCAGCATCTCGCGAAATACATCGAAGGTGAACTCACCAGCGTAGGCCGAGACATCGATGACGGCGATCTTCAAGGTGTGGGTGGGGATGTTCTCCGTCTCGCTGTAGATCAGCATCGCATCCCAGCCGCTGAGGCGTTTCACGTTGGCCCCCAATGCATGTGGCAGATGGCTGCGGTTTCTGGCCTGCGCACTCCTAGATCACCCTCTTGGTCCGGTTTTGCAGGTGGTCCCGGCGGACCTGCTCGAGGAACAATCTGATCGCCATGGCCGTCGAAGCGGTGCGCGAACCATCAAGCATGTCGAAACCGTGCCCGGTTCCCGGCAGTTCGAGGTACCCCACCGCGGATCGGGATACGGCTCGCAACTGCTCGACGAATGACCGCGCCTGTTCGACCGGGATCAAGGAATCGCTGCTGCCGTGGACGACGAAGAACGGGGGGGCCTCGGGTCTGATCCGCGCCATCGGTGAGGCCGAGCGATACAAATCCGGGTGGTGCTGGTGACGCTTGCGGACGACGACGTTCTCCAGGAATCCCATGAACAGTTCCCGTTCCTGTGTCGACCGATCCTCCCAGTCGTAGCGGCCGTAGAGCCCGACCACCGCATCGACCGAGGTGTCGGCTCCGGGGTGCAGTTCCTCGTAGACGCCATCGTCGTCGTGGGTCAGGCCCGCCAAGGCGGCGAGGTGCCCGCCGGCCGAGCAACCGGCGATCGTGACGAAGTCCCGGTCACCGCCGAACCGGTCGACGTTGGCCCGCGCCCAGGCGATCGCGGCTTTGACGTCGGTGAGATGACGGGGCCAGCGGTGTTGGGGCGAGGTCCGATAGTCGATCGACAGACAGACCCAGCCCGTCGCGGCCAATTCGGCCAGCAGCGCATAGCCCTGTAGTGAGCGCTTGCCGTGCACCCACGCACCCCCGGGAACGAAGATCAGCACCGGGGCGGCCTCGGCGGGCAGGTCGGAGCGTCGCCAGACATCCATCACCTGTTCGGGGGCATCGCCGTACTGCACCGGGGCGGACTGCACGTACTGCTGGCGGTGTTGCGCATAGGTCAACAACGGCGGCAGCCGGTCCGGCGGCGGCCATTCGACGGTGAGTTCGTCGTCGGGCACGATGCCCTGCAGTGCCGCCGCACACACTTCGTGGGTGCGGGATCTGTCGGCTTCACGTTGTTCGGTATCCAGCGCGCCGGTGATGTTGCGGGCCATCGTAGACACGAAGCTGGGGGCATGCCGGTAGCCCCACAATCCCATCGCGGTCAGCATCGCGAACGGTTCCAGATGCTTGCCGATGACCGGCAAGTTCACCGATGCATCGGTCAGCGCCATCACGTAGTCTGCCGGACGTGCCTGGCCAAGCGATCTGGCGCGTTCGGCCAGCCCGGGCGAATCGCTCTCCCACACAGGAATTTTGGTGAGGATTCTTTTAACGACGTCGATCATGGTGTGGGTGCCTCCCATCAGCCCAGCACCGGCGACTCGATATGGCAGAAGCTGTGGCCGATTCTCTGTCGAACAATGAATTCGGGACATTCGGGGTCGAACCAGCGATCCACTCTGGCCCAGTGGATCGGATGCATCAGATACGGTCCCATCAGACCCTGCTCATCGGTGAACTCCTGCTCGAAGACGTGGGTCCAGGCGGCCGAGCCCACCGTTCGGAGGGGGCGGTTGAGGGCGTAGGCGGTGATCGTCTCGACGTAACGAGGCATGAGCAGCAGATCGGCTTCGAATTCCGCGACGATGTTCGGCGGCGTCTCGGGCGCCACCGCGACGAACAGGGTTCGGTACACCGATCCGGGGAACCGCAGCGCGGGCGTCTGTCCGGCTTGGTAATCGACGCCGTCGACGTGTGTGACCTGTACACGGTCCAGCAACGCATCCAACTCCGGTTGTGCACTGGCCCAGGCTGTCTCGTCGGCGAACTGACCGTGCAGCAGAATGTCACCCCCGTTGCGAGAGCCGGGGAGTGTCGGTTCGACCACGTGGCGCTCTGCGCCGGCCACAGCCTTTCGCAGTTCGTCGATGAATACCTCGATCCGCGATTCATCGACCCCCGAAGCCAGGTGGACAAGACGGGTGACGCTATACATCACAGAGGTCCTCGACGTCGTCGGCGGAGGAGGCCATCGTCCGTGTCCGGGATTCCACCAGCTCGGAGATGCCGGCCCACCACTCGCCGAGGCTCTTGTCAGGCCTGCCCTTCCAGGTCATCTCCCACCAGGCCTGTGCACCCGCCAGTTCCCAGCATGCCGTGACGGTGTTGGACTCGTCGGCGAACCAGATCGGCGGGCTGATGAGCAGCCGGTCCAAGGTCATGCCGCGTTCCGCCGCGCCGGGCGCGTACTCGGACAGATAGCGGTCGACGAATTCGCGCGCGCGGCCGGGCCGCGTCACCACGTGATCGATGACGTAGACCTTGGCATCGCCCATTCGGCCCACGCTAGGTCGGGGCCGCCTGCGGCCGACTCGCCCTCCCATTCATCGGGACACTCCCGCAGGCTGTGGACGTGCCGCTGACCGGGAAGCCGTCTTGCCCGCTGAGGCTGAACCGGCGCAGGGTAAGCCGAGCTCCCGAAACTCGAAAGGCAGGCGATGGTGGCCACCGAAGCGGCAAGCGAGCCGGAAGTCGACCCGTTTGCCCCGACCGAGCTGGGCCCGGTGCGGTTGCGCAATCGGATCATCAAGGCCGCCACGTCGGAAGGCCGCTCCCACGACGGTCACGTCACTGATGACCTCATCGAATTCCACCGCCGTTTCGCGGCCGGGGGTGTGGGCATGACGACCGTCGCCTACTGCTGCGTGGCTCCCGAGGGCGCCAGCGCCCCCCACCAGATCGTGATGGGATCCGGTTCCCTCTCCGGACTGCAGAAGTTGACCGATGCGGTCCACGCGGCGGGGGCGGCGGTGGCGGCACAGCTGGGGCACGCGGGTGTGGTGGCACACAAATCGCTGACCGGTCAGCGAGCGATGGCGCCCAGTGGCTTCGTGAATCCATCGTCGCTGAACTACTGCCGGCCTATCAAACGGCACGAGATCGACAAGGTGATCGGGCAGTTCGGGGATGCTGCCGATGTGGCAGTGGCTGCGGGCTTCGACGCGATCGAGCTTCATTTCGGCCACCTGTATCTGCCGAGTTCATTCCTGAGCCCCAAGATGAACCGCCGCAAGGACGAGTACGGCGGAAGTATCGACAACCGTTCTCGGTTCGTTCGACAGATCGCGCAGCGGGTGCGCGAGGTCGTGGGAAGCCGGATCGCGGTCACCGCGAAGCTGAACATGGTCGACGGGATTCGGGGCGGGATCTGGTTGGGCGAGTCGATCCGCACGGCGCAGTTATTGGACCAGGACGGCAATCTCGACGCGATCGAGTTGACCGAAGGTTCCTCGGTGACCAAGCCGATGTACCTGTTCCGGGGTGACGTTCCGGTCGACGAGTTCGCCAGGGTGTTGCCCCCGCTGCAGCGATACGGCCTGCGAATGATCGGCAAGCGGGCGCTGGGCGACTACCCGTATCGGAATCTCTACATGCTCGACAACGCTCGGCAGTTCGTGCCGGCGGTGAAGAACACAAAGCTGATCCTGTTGGGCGGCATCAACAATCGCGATCACATGGTGACCGGCTTGCGTGAGGGCTTCGACTTCGTTGCTCTCGGCCGCGCGCTGCTCCGCGAGCCTCATCTGGTCAGAAAACTGATGGACGACCCTACGGCGCGCGGACTTTGCAACCACAACAACAAGTGCATGGTCACGGTGTTCGGGCGCACCCACTGCGTGTTGGATCCCGAACAGGGCGACGGGCGGTTCGCAGACCAGATCTCCTATGCCGCACGGACGTCGGTCAGTGAGCACTAGCTCGTTTCGGGCCGCGCCAGCACCGTCCGCACATCGGTCCAGGCCTGTTCACGTGCCCTCGCGCCCAACTTCAGGTCGGGCATCGTCATGAAGCCGTGGATTGCTCCCTCGTAGCACCGATGGATCGTGGGCACGCCCGCATCCGCCAGGGATTCTGCGTACTTCTCACCCTCGGTGCGCGGCGGATCGTAGCCCGCGGTGACGACGACCGCTGCGGGCAACCCGGCCGGATCGGCCTGCGCGGGACTGGCATACGGGTGCGCGCGGTCCTCGGATCGGGGCGCGTACTGGTTCCAATACCAGATCATCGCCTCGCGGGTGTTGTAGTAGCCCGTCCCGTACGCGCGGTACGACTCGGTGTCGAAGTCGGCGCTGATCACCGGGTAGAGCAGCAACTGGGCGGCGATCGCGGGACCGGACCGGTCCCGGGCCATAACACAGGTCACCGCCGCCAGGTTGCCGCCCGCGCTGTCGCCGGCGACGACGAGACGGCTCGGGTCCGCTCCGAGTGCCGATGCGTTGCGCGCCGCCCAGTCGGTGACCGCGTACATATCCTCGGCGGCCGCCGGCCAGCGATGTTCCGGCGCAAGTCGGTAGTCAACCGCCACCACCACCGCGCCGAGCCCATTGGCCATCGCCCGGCACAGCGCATCGTGGCTGTCGAGATCGCAGAAAACGAACCCGCCACCGTGGGCGAACACCACGAGGGCGGGGGCGGGCGACTCGGCGAGCGGGCGGTAGATCCGCACGGCGATATCGCCCGCGGGTCCGTCGACCGTACGATCCGTGACGTCGCCAACCTTCTCGATGTTGTCGGCCGGGCGCCGGCGGGCCACGATGGCCGCTCGGACTTCCGCCCCGGTCATCGTCGCGACCTTGGGGAAACCGGAGTTCAGTGCGTCGATGACCGCCTGGATATCCGGATCGAGGGTCACGCGAACTGCAGACCGGTCGGCTCCGGCGCCAAATCGAATCCCCGGACCGTGGGGCCCATCCGCAACGGGCGCATCTGTTGCAGCGTCGGTGCGACCCGTCCTGCGCCCTCCTGGATCTGACGCCAGATTCCCAACGCGGCCATCCGAACGGGCGAGACGAGGCGCTGATCGAACATCATGCGGCCCATCGGTCCGCAGACCGATACCGCTCCGACCGCTTCGCCGGGATCGCCGATCGCGGCCGCGACGCACCCGAAGCCCGCCAGCGACTCTTCGCGGTCGAAGGCTGCGCCGTGCGTGCGAACCTTGTTCAGTTCGGTGCGCAATTGGCCGGTCGTGGAGATCGAGTACTTCGTCTTGCGGGTCAGCAGATCGGTCTGGAACGGCTTGAGAACGTCGTCCGCACTCGCGGCCAGAATGGCCTTGCCCACGGCCGTGCAGTGCGCCGGATGCCGGCCGCCGACACGGGTGGGGATGGCTGACGCCATCCGGTCGCCCACCTTTTCGAGGTAGACGACATCGGAGGTGTCCAGGACGGCCAGATGCACGACCAGACCGGTGGCGCGGTGCAGTTCGTGCAGCACCGGCACCGCCGCGCGATGCACCCGATCCTGGTGCACGGCCAGCGAACCGAGCTCCACTAGGCGCATCCCCAATTCGTAGTCGCGTCCGCTGCGGCGCAACCAGCGCAATTGCACCAGCCGCTCCAGCATGCGGTGCGCCGACGACCGTGGCAGCCCCGTGCGGCGGACGATCTGGGCCAGGGTGAGTCGCCCAGGCCCGTCGAACGCATCCAAGACCAGCGACACCCGGTCGATGACGGCGCTGGGCGTGGGGGAGTCGACAGTCGTTGTCATGGAGTCCTCCGGTGGCTGGATATGACTATTTGAAATATGCCTGTTTGTACCACAGGTCTGTGTCAGCTGTCACATATCTCAGCCAAACGTGTCGCATGGGCTCGGCGACGGGTCTGACGCCGAGCCCCTGCAACCGGCGGATCGCGATTGCTCAGGAGGGCGACGACGACACCGGCATGATGGGAATCTTCTTCATCGCGCTGAGCCGCGGATCGGGAGCGGCCGCTGCGGCCTGGTGGTTTTCCTCGCCGCGGGTGTAGGTCCAGACGCAGAAGGGCTCGTTCTCGGCGAACTTGAAGTCCTTGGGCGGCAGGTTGATGTCGAGCTTGCAGCCGGGGAAGAAGGGTGCCGAGATCCGCTGCTCGAAGGTGCAGTTCATCCAGGCGCGCTCCGGCGGATACAGGCCTTCGTCGGTGTACTTCTGCAGAACCTCGCACCGGCGCATGTTGAGCACCACGTGGTCGGGGTTGTAGACGATGTATTCACCGCCGTAGCCCAGCGTGCCGTCGATGCTCAGGGTCGCCAGCTTCAAGAAGTCGACCACGTGCACCGGTTCGATCTTGAACACCTTGGCCAGCTTCGGGTATTCGTAATCGATGATCAGCTGGTACATGTCCGGCAATCCGAGCCAGACATCTTCCTCGGGGATGATCTTGGTCCACTGGTCGATGAAGTAGTTGTGGCCCTTCAGGTACTGATCCCAGTAGGTCTTGATCAATCGGATCAGCCCTTCCTTGGTCAGGTCTTCAGTCTGGACGTCGAACGGGATGGCTTGGTACTGGGCGTTCTTCCAGTCCCACCCCGGAGGGGCGATGAAACGCCCCATCGGCATCACCTGCCGCATGCCGGCCCGGGACACCGCGGCGGCCACATCCATCGCGGCATTGATGCCGACCTTCGGGCTGTATGTCGTGACATGGGCATAGGGGACGAAGTTCAGGGTGTCCTCGAATACGCGCGCTAAGCCGACGAGGAAGTCCCGGGAGAAGTCCTGGATGTTGCCGACTTTCCCCATGAAGTCATGGGTGTAGTCGTCGTAGTTCAATTCCTCTGTTTCGTTTGCCATCGGGTTTCCTCTCGGTCGGCCAGGTGTGGGTTGACGGGTCCGCGGTGACGGTGAGTCAGAATCTGCCGCAGAGTCAGAATCTGACATAATGATGTTAGGCACGCCACATTCGGAAGGCAAGAGTGATCACACCCAGTTCTGCGCGACCGCTCGTGCGAAGCACGCGGCCGACGTCGGCGGACCGTTATGATGCACGCATCCCACCCGCGTCGTCGAAGGAGCCTCTCGTGAGCGCGCCTAGCAGGCCGACGCTGACGGAGCGGCGTGCAGACGAACTACGGATGACGATTGCCTTGGCTGCGCGGGATCTGTTCCTCGCCGACGGCTCGACATCGGCGACCGTGGACCGGATCTGCGAGAAAGTCGGCATCGCCCCGCGCACGTTCCATCGGCACTTCCCGGTCAAGGAAGACGTCGTCATGCCGCTGTTCCGCGAGTTCGGCAGTCTCAGCGTGCAGGTACTGCAACAGTCGGGTCCAACCGGCGATCCCGTCGACACCCTGGTCGAGGCCTTCACCACCGAGGTGACCAAGCGGGGTGAGGCCGAGATCGACCGCAGGTTCATGGCGCTCATCATCGGCGACCCCCAATACCGGCTGCGGTGGCTCGACTGGGGACAGGACCTCACCGATCCGATCACCGAGTTCCTCGACCATTGCGTCGACCTCGGCACCGAACCGTTCGTCCGCACGCTGCCGGCCCAGCTGGTCATCGAGGTGTGTCGACAGGCCTACGTTCACTGGGTGCAGGACGCGGACATCACCACCTTGGAATCCGTCATCCGGGCCGGTATGCAGATGATCGTCCGCGCACTGCCGCCCGGGCGGGGCGCGACCTAGGCGCCGGCTGCCGTGCGGCCGGCGCGCCGACCGTAGAAGCTGCCGTCGCCGAGGGAGACGCCGCTGGCATAACCCCAGGCGGCCAGGCCAGCGGTGCACCGGCCGGCGGCGAACAGGCCGGGGATCGGCTCGCCGCTGACGTGCAGCACCTCACCGGACAGCGTGGTGGCCAGGCCGCCGAGGGTGAACCCACCGGTGCTGTTGCGCAGGTCGATGGCACCCACCGGGGACCCGATCGGCCGCAGCCACTGGGTCTTCTTGTGCAGCACCGGATCCTCGCCGCGGGCCGCACCGGCGTTGTAGTAGTCGACCGTGGCCTGCAGCGAACCGGGGGGCAGGCCGATCTCGGTCTCCAGCTCGGCGACCGTCTCGCACACCGAGGTGGGCGGCCGCATCATCAGGTGCGGTGACGGCGCGGCCATCGCCTGCTCCTGGGCGTCACCGTCGATGATCAGGTAGGCCGTGTCGTCCTGGTGGTAGAGGGTGAGCTGGCCGATGCGGCCGGGGTAGGTGTCCTCGGCGACGTAGCGCTGAC
>ERZ724518.1531-NODE-1531-length-10390-cov-7.596323_pt1 | contig 10390 bp, 3 predicted proteins | sample MGYA00376051_ERZ724518 | MGnify/ENA primary metagenome ERZ724518 (study PRJEB28724, sample SAMN07190885) | wastewater metagenome | isolation source: influent of sewage treatment plant in Hong Hong | place: Hong Kong | collected 2016-03-17 ... | reverse complement strand
GGTCCTAATTCTGATGCATTAACAAGCTTTTTTAAGATTCTCTTTTAAATTGTTTGATAAGTTGATATATACCATCCACAACACTCATTGATCTGAGAAAATCAGAAAGAGTGTCAGTCAATTTCTTCTTACCTCACCATAATAAAATCTTTATCTCGTGTTAAATCTTGAGGAGTACTAACTACTTATGTCTTTTGACTTTTTAGGTGTTTTTTCAAAACAAGATATAGTAGGATTAAGAACTTATTTGCAAGGTGAGATCAATAAGAATGATCCTATTTGTAATAACATAATACTTGAAATAAACAAATTAGAGAAAACATATTCAGTACTTGAAAATTATGCAAGTCAAATCGGTGTTAAGATAAAATGGTTTGGAACTACTTTTGATCGTCGTAACAAAGCTGCAGTTGATGATGTTGATTCTGCAAGCCTAGTTCAAATAACAAAAGAACCTTATTATCAGAACTTGAAAGTAAAAGAAGACATTGAACACAGACTTAAAAAAATTCAAGATACTATAGAACAACTATATGAAAAAGTTTACTACTTAAGAATATCAAAGAATGAACTTGACACTAACTTTGAAAAGATTAATTCACTATTTAATACACAACATCCTCACTTAACAGTTGAACAGGATGCTGATTCTCAATTAAAAGAATACACGATCATTATTGCAACAACATCAATTCCAGGAACAATTAGAACTAATATACGAGTAACACGAATTTCGACTTCTGAAGTTGTTGAAGTAAAAGCATTTACAAATGATGAAGTTGGTGTTGCTAATTACGTCAAACAATTACAAACAAAATACTTAAATTCTACAGTTGTAAGGAAAAATAATTAGAATGTCATTCGACACTAAACTTAGTAAAGTTTGTGATCATCGCGAAATTAGTGAAGATCATAGTGTTGAACCAATTGACAACAAAACAATCTACTTAGACATGCCAGTCAGTTCATTAGATAACATAGTTGTCAGATATAATAATGTTCCTTTAAATAAAAACAATGATATTGAATTACTTGACAATGAAAATGCGACATCACAAGTTACAGGTACAAACTCTATCTTTGTCGTAAAGAATATTCCCATTACTGACGGCTCAAACAAACGTAGAGTTGCAACAGGTTTATTTGATACAATTGTGAGAGTATTTATAACAGATGATGATGTTTCAGGTCAATTTACTGGCATTGAAAAAGTACTTATTACTCAGCATAGACCTTTAATGTCAAGATTTAATGTGTTTGCAGATAGATTAACAACTGCAGATATACAGGTTAAAGTAAATGGTAATCCTGTTGATATCATCTCGATCGAACCTGTATTTGGCAAAATTGCATTAAAAGATGCACCACCGACAGGATCAACTGTAACAGTAACTTATGTTTATAGAGCACGAGTTCAATCAATTGATGGTAATGCTGGATCAATTACTATTAAAGAGAAGCCTCAAATTGGCCAGACAGTTTTAATTTCATACTATCATTCAACACGAGATGGTTGGCAAGTTATTGTTGATAGACAAACACAATTAGCAAAAATCATACTTGATAAAGAAAAGCAAACAAATAGAAAGATAGTAATCGACGAAAATGTGTCAAGTCAATTTTCAGAACAAAATACTACACGATTTTATACTAAGTATAAACCCATTATACCTTTAAAAGCAAAATTAACAACATCACCTATTGAAACTTCACTTACTCATATTAGTGTAAAAATAAATGGAGTAAGTACTTTACCTGTTAATATTGACGCTAATAAAGGTTTAATTGATTTAGGATTTATTCCAGAGTCAACTGACATAATCACTATAACTTACAATTGTAGAGATGATGAAGCACCGACGGATGTTTTTTCAATAGATTATTCAACAGTACAAAAACATTGTCGAAAATGTAGAAGACTATCTGTATTGAATGATTTTTCATATAACAATTTAGGCCAGACAGTAAAAGTTGAAAAAGAAGAAAAGATGCTGCAAGATTTGTTGAAAATGTCAACTGCAATTAAAGGTTCAAATAAAGCACATCCTTGGTATGGTACATCTTTTACATCATTTATTGGTACAGCAAGATTGCCCCAATATTATACAATGAAGTTTAAATCTGAATTAATTGATGCTGGTAATAAGATGAAAGACTTGCAAAATCAACAAACACAATACCAAATTGTTGATGATGAAGAATTCTTTAATTTTATGAATAACATTTCGGTAGTACAAAATGATGAAGATCCAAATTATTATGAAGTAAATGCCGTTGTTATATCACAGGCATCGACAGCTATTGAGTTGACCACCGATATTATGGTCAATCAGGGCACTAAAATTGTTTAGGAGAAAAAATGGCTAGACCATCAAGACCCACAGGAATAACAACTGATGCAACTAGTAATGCAGTTGTTATTAGTTGGGTAAAAAATCCTGAAAATGATATACAGGGTTATAACATTTACAATTCAACAACATCAGGCGGTGGTGTTAGTGACTATACAAAACTCAACAATGATTTAATTACTATACCGACTAATGTTGAAGACAGGGCAACAAGCTCTACAACAACTGTTGAGATAATTGGCGGTCAACGTGTTACAACTACTACTGAAACAATCACACAAATAACAATATTTTCTTATACACACAATAATTTACTTGATGGTAAGAGACAATACTATGTCATCACAGCTGTGAACAACACAAATGAAGAAAGTTTATACTCAATTGAAATTAATGAATTACCGTTGAATATTACGACAAATCTTATTGAATATCCTATTCGTTCGCCATTTGATGTTGCGAAGTCAGCAATTGATGTGATTCTTCCAAGAGATGCGAAAATTGATGTTAAACCCGGTACAATGACGAGAGATATTCATATTGATCCTCAAGCATCTGAATTTGGTCACTTATATGTGTATATTGATTTTTTATTCCGATCAGAATCTTTGCTGACTTTGCTTGAAATTGATGATCCTAACAATACAGGTGAGTCTATTCCTGTTGCTGAATCAACATATAAACAACAATTAAAAGCAGCATTACAGTTAAAAAATGACAGTGATGTACAAGACATAATTGATACAGCTTTTGAAAAATTAACAGGCAATTACAAAATTTATCGAAAAGGTGCAACATCATCTATAGGCTCAATTATCTTCTACACCGTCTCCAAACCCACAAGTGATATTACTGTTCCGGCTAAAACTATAGTTTCAACGAATCCTACATCTGCAGTATCAGCCATAAACTTTTCAACAAATGTTGATGCGCAAATGTTACTCGCAGATATTGACTCATATTTTAATGATGCAACGCAGCGCTATGAAATAACAGTACCGATAACTTCAATTGAAACAGGCATAGTCACGAATGTTGCATCAGGAACTATTGTTAATTCAACATTTTCAATATTGCGAGCTATAAATATTCAACCAACAAGTTATGGTAGGGACGAAGAAAGTAACCTGGATTTAGCTAGTCGCGGGATGTTAGCTTTCACAAGTCTTGATGTTGGAATGTTAGACGGATATCTTAGGACTGCAATTGAAGTTCAAGGTGTTGAAGACGTGTTAGTTGTTGATGCTGGTCACGTATTAATGCAAAGAGATTATGATGAAGTGCGGCATAAACATGTATTTGGAAAAGTTGATATTTATTTCAAAGGGGAATCGCAAGTAACCTATACTGACACTATTGGTTTTCTATATAAAAGTGTTTTAGATGAGACAGCAACAGTGTTGGATGCTACAAATTTTAGAATTCAATTGTCTAATCCTCAAGTGACGTCAGCAAAACCAATTTATTTAGTACAACAAATAACGAATATTAGTCTCGCAAGGTCATATGATTTGACGGGAAATTACACATTATTTAAGAATTTAATTGAAATTCCAAAGAATGATTATACTGTTGATCTTGTAACAGGAGCAATTGAATTTTATACTCCTTTAAATTTAGGTAATCAAATAACTGCAAATTATGAATATAAATCTCTTGTTCCTGATGAAATATTGATCTTATCTGCTATAGGTGGTGAAATTGTTTTTACCTTTGCAAATAATCCTGTTGCAATCTATAGCGAAACTGTAACTTTGACTAGAGGAACAACACAAACAATCTTTATAAGAGGCACAGACTATACCATTAATTACAACACAGGAACAGTCACTTTATCATCAGGTCTTCAATTGGGTGACTCGTTAGTAACAACATATAAGAAAGTTGTTACTATAACTGGTGAAGTTGTCGTGTTAGCTGCAACTGAAGGACAAATAACTGCAAATTTTGTAAACAGCGAAGTAGTTGAGTCAATGATAATTGAAGAAAATAGTAATACTAAAATAATTCATATAAGTCAATACAACACAATCAATCAGTCAATAGGATTGTCAATTACTGACTTAATCAATGTAACATATAAATATAGAGACACATCACCTATTGTTTTGACTAATCAACCAGTTGATACTATAGTATCTATTTCAACATCTAATGGTGGAACGTTAACTGAACAAACTCAATACATATTTAACAAAGTTGACAATTTACTATTAGATGGAAATTCAACTCACGCTACACGAAGCATTCAGTTAATTTATGATCCGATTTTGAATTTACCGAATGGCAATTTGTTAAGACAAGTTGACACTATCAATTTAGTAGGCTTAGAGCAAAAACAATTAAGCAAAAAAGGTGCTGACAGTTTTACAATTGTCGTTACTGATCTTACAAAAACAATTACATATATTGAAAATGTAGATTATACAATCATATCTCCGACAACGCCGATAGACTATACTTATATTTTGAGAACAAATACTTCAAGTATTTTAGATGGTCAGGATATATTAATTACTTATCAGTATGGTGAACTAGTAACAGTTTCGTACAATGTAAATTCATTAATTATTTCAATTCAAAATTCTGTTGACAAGAAAAGACATTTAACAGCAGATGTTTTAGTAAAGCAAGCCAATATAATACATGTTGACTTAGAATTCACAATAAAATTGCGACCAAATACTAATATACCTGTTGTTAAGAATGAATTAGCGACTGCTTTATATACTGAATTAGATTCTAAAAAAATTGGAGATCGTGTAAACCAAAGTGACATAATAAGAATAATTGATCAAAACACAAGTGTTGACTATGTCGTGCTACCTTTAACACGAATGACTATAGCTGATGGCACTCATATTGCAAATGAGCAACTAATTAATCCTTTATGGACAGTTTATCAGAGTGGAGCTGCCACCTGCTATAAAACAAACGTCAATCAACTAAAGTATAAGACATTAGGTAGTAACAGTGATAGTTCCAAATTTTGGCGTGTAAGTCAGGATGACAGAGAATTGACACTTGTTGCATCAGAAAATTTGGTGGCTACTGGTGCAGGCAGAGCATTTATTAAGAGTGACGGTGCTGTTTATGTTTCAACAATTGATAGTGATGATCCTGCAAGTCATAAATTCACTGTAGCATACAATGTTTTTGGTGAATTAGGATCTAAAGACATTGTAATAAGTGATTTAGATTATTTAAGCTTGCATGCATTAATAATTCATACATCATAAAAGTGAGTGCACGTGAGTACATATCCTCCTCCAATTACAACAAGTAATATCCCTAGTGAGTGGAACACTGCGTCATTTACTGTCACTTTCAGAACGAATGAACCAGCTAATACATACTACACATTAGACGGTTCAAATCCGATTGTTTCACCAACAGTAATATTGTATAATGGACCATTTACAATTGTAAATGATGGAATTACGACCGTAACTTTCTATTCTAGAAATACTCACGGTGTTGCAAACTTTAATCAAACTAAGTATGTTAAAATTGATAAAGTTGCTCCAATTACTTCATTAAATATAAGTTTTGATCCTGATGGCAACAATAGCTGGTATAAGTCATTACCTGTAATTACATTATCAGCAACTGATACAATTTCTGGTGTCAATAAAATATTTTATTCATGGGACGGTGGTTCGTTTGTAGAATATACAACGCAACTTACTATTCCAAGCGAAGGTATTCACACACTTCAATATTATTCAAATGACAATGCAAGCAATATTGATGATGTACACTCAAAAGAATTTAGGTATGATAATATTAGTCCAACGACAGCTGTTGATATTCCTAGTGGAACAATTAAAGGTCCTGTTACAATACCATTCATTACTTCTGATAGTGCATCAAGCATAGCAGCTACTCATTATACAATTGACGGCACAACACCGACAATTAATTCTCCATCAGGTACATCTGTTACGATTGATGGTTCAGGCATATACAAAATTAAATACTTTTCAGTTGATGAAGCAGGAAATGTTGAAGCTGTAAAAACTTCGACTGACTTTAATATCGAAGTTGACACTGAAATAGATTTACAAGTATTCATTTCTGAAAGTTCGCCGATGAATGGTAATAATGGTTGGTACCGTTCATCACCATTTATTAATATTTTCACAACAAGACCATTATCAGTTGACTCATTACAATATAAAGTATGCCCTAGAGATAAACCGACAACTGCTACATATACAAGTACTGTACAAATTACAGGAACTGTTGATTTATCTGAAAAATCATTAATTGCTCTTGAAATAGATCAATCAGGTGAAAAAGTAGTAATTGATGTAAGAGGCATTGATTCAACCATTACTACAATAAAAGATATTATTGATGCAATTAACGGTACATTTGGTGGAATTGAAATTGCTAAAGAAACAGCTGCTGATGGCAGTACAGGTACAGGTTACGTAACGTTGACATCTCCGACAGCTGCTACAGGATCATCTACATCAGAAGTTAAATTTTTAAATCCTGATAGAAATGATGCAACTGAGATTGTCTTTGGTTTAAATACAAATTACCCATATACTTTTACCGAAACGTACTTGTATCAAGATTATATTGTACCATTTCTTATTCCTATTGAAGGAATAATTGAAGTAACGGCAAAGGCAGTTTCAGGAAGTGTTACAGCACAAAAAAGCAAAGTATATTATTTAGATCTTAATGCACCTGTTACAACAGTGCAAATTAATCCTCCGCCGAACCCTTATGGATTCTATAAAGAATCACCAGACATCATATTTTCTGCAATTGATGAAGCTTCTGGTGTAAATCAAATTCTATATCAATTTAATGATGGTGCCGTAAAACAATATCATTTCACATATCCAATTGATTCGCCAGTTCAATTCCCTGCCGATTTGCCAAGCGGTACTGTCATTTTAACATACTTTTCAACTGATGATGCAGGAAATGTTGAACCTTTACATACAGTAACTTTTAACTATGATAAAGTAGCTCCAACCACGTTAATGGATTACAATTCCATTAATCATAAGACATCAAATGCATTCGATATACTTTTTACTCCAACAAAATTATTAGAATGGAATCCGTATACTCAAGAATTTTATGTGCCCGTTACTCCATCTGAACAACAACGAGTGTCTCATTTTTCGAGATGGACGAACGACATTGAATCATTAGTGTTTGATCCAGCAATTGCGCCAAACATCACTATTTTTGATCCTATAGAATTATATTTGATACCGATTGACAATCTTGAAACTGTCGTTCAAAGCGAAACAATATCAGTAAAAGACGCAAACACAAGTACATTAACAGTTTCTCACAATGTATTAAAGCATGTAATAAGAATTTATAATGCCACAACAGCAACTAAATTAACCTATAGATACTTCTCACATGACCAAATCTATACTGTAGAAAATTTCAATAATTCCGATGTTATTGTCGTTGATTATGTCTATACTAGAATCGTAAATACATACTATACAACTGATGGTACAACGCCTACTATAAATTCATCAACCGGTCATATTGTAAATCTGACAGAAAGCGGTGTTTACACTCTAAAATACTTCTCTATTGACATTGCAGGTAATGTTGAATCTGTCAAGACATTTCCTGCCACAATTACATTGGTAAATAGAGCACCAGTTTTGTCTCTTACATGTCCAGTTCCTGACGGAGAAAATGATTGGTTCATTACAAATCCTGCTATCACAATAAATTTCTTCAGTCCTAATGTTTATGTATTTGATGAGCCGTCATTAACCGATGGCACATTTACAATTACAGTTCGTAAAGTCAATCCACTAAAAGAAGAAGTTTCAGGTGTCACTAGAGTCTATAATGTAACGACAGGTGAAACTTATAATGTAGTATCTTATTCAGGTAACCAAATTGTCTTAAGTGGTATAATTGCGCCTCAAATTACTGACTTATTAGAAGTTGGCTATCTTTACCGGTCACTTATTACTAGTGGTACAATACAAATTGGTCTAGTTGTAATACCTTTTGGTCTACCAACACCATTTATATATACTCACAACATACAAGGCATTAATGTAATCAAGATTACTGTCTATGATGCAAGAGGCGCATCAACTGAACAAGATATTACTGTTAAATTAGATACAATTGTCCCTGTTACAAATGATGATATTGTAACAAATGACTGGGTAAATCACGATGTAGATGTTACATTAATTTCTGGTGATCATATTCCTGGTTCGGGCGTTGCTAAAATACACTACACAGTTGATGGCTCTCCACCAACTACAAGTTCTCCGTTCTTTGTTGGTTCTTCGGGAATAATACATTTAACTGATAGTGCTGACCACCCAATAAAGTACTTTGGTCATGACTTTGCGGGAAATAATGAAACACCTGTAACTGCCACAAATCATGTACGAATTGATAAAGTACCACCGCATACCGCATTAGTGGTTAATGCGCCTGACGGTGACAATGGTTGGTATAAAACTAATCCTATTATTTCACTTGCACCGACTGACATCTTATCTGGCGTTGATAAGACGTACTTTAAATGGGATGATAATGACTACATTCAATATGCTTCTCCATTCCAAATAGATACTTCTGAATTTCACGGAATACATAATTTAACATATTATAGTGTCGACAATGTTGGCAATGTTGAAACTCCTCATATTGCTGAATTTAAGTTTGATGATGTTCCTCCTGTTACTTCTGATAGTGTAAGTAGTGATTGGACTAATAACCGAAATGTTTTTATCACAGTAACTGATGAATCATCAGGCAATGGTAAAATTTATTATACACTTGATGGTACAGTTCCGACATTAGCATCTTCATTTACTTTAAATCAAACAATCTCGGCTCCTGTTAGTGGTACATATACTGTCAAATATTTTGGTGTTGATGCAGCAGGAAATGTTGAAGCTACATACCATACTGCTACAAATCAGCTTAAGTTAGATCTTGAGTCACCAGCAATAATTTCGGTCATTCCATCAGATATCATCTTTGAACCGACAGATACATATTTAATAGTTAATTTTGTAGATTCATTATCTGGTGTTAATGTAGATGCTGTAAGAATATTAGTAGATGATATTGAATATTCAACAACATACAATTCAGTACATTTTTCCAGTTCAGGATCACCCCTTAATTTACAAATTAAAATCGGTCCTGTTGCAAACATACCTAATTTTGATGTTGTTGACACTGTTATAATTTATGCAGCAGATTATGCAGGAAACCAAATTGAACCTGTAGTAATCAAAGTTGAACCGACTGATACACAGCCGCCGTTTATTAAGGGTTTCTGGCCAAAGAAAAATGCACAAGATGTGTCTAGAGACACAAACATCATGTTATTCATTGATGATGACGTCTCTGGAGTTGACATCAGAACTGTTGAAGTTACAATTTCAAGTAATCTATATAAACTGCAGTCAACAGATGCAATATTCATAACGTACAATGGAATGGCAAATGATGCACTAATCACAGTTGAACACAATAGATTGTTTATATCAGTTGGCGGCATTGTCATCACAAATATAAGCTTCGGTGTAGATAATTATGCAACTGTTAGAAAAGTTAGTGACTTCATAAACACTGTTCCGGATTTTTCTTCAATTACTAACCCATTATATGATCAAGAATCAAGTTTTAGTATTGTTTCAGTTCACAGAGCACTAGTTCATCCTTCATTAAATATTGCAATTGCTAGATTTGAAAATAATAAGAGCTTCAACTATACTCCACGAAGCAATGGTTATTTAGTTACTGTTACACCTACTCAAAGATATGAAGACAATACTGAAGTAAATGTAATAGTTAATGCAAGGGATTTTGCTAATAACATAATGCCCATTGAAAATTATTCATTTAGATGTAAAGAAGTTGATACTCCACCAAGAGAACAACGAGATGAATGGTATAGAAATCATGTAGATATTATAAAGAGAATTAGGGATAATTTAGAAAGCACATATAATAAGCGATCAGATGCAAAAATATTCCACGGCTTTTTTAAAGCTTTAGCTCTT
>ERZ724518.1523-NODE-1523-length-10423-cov-21.709684_pt1 | contig 10423 bp, 7 predicted proteins | sample MGYA00376051_ERZ724518 | MGnify/ENA primary metagenome ERZ724518 (study PRJEB28724, sample SAMN07190885) | wastewater metagenome | isolation source: influent of sewage treatment plant in Hong Hong | place: Hong Kong | collected 2016-03-17 ... | reverse complement strand
AAGCACCATCTACAATTTTTTTACCAATTTTATCTTTTTTACTTTTTAATTCATAGTCTTCAGTGCAAGTTTTACAATAAAAATCAGCAACAGGCTTATTATTTTCATAATCACTAATTATTCCTCCACAAGAAGGACAAAAAATATTTTCAAATGTCCATTTCTCTGTTAAAACTCTTATTTTTTGAGAATTACTAATATAATTATTTGATAATGATGAGTAAAGATTTATATCCAATTTTTTTCCTGAAATGTAAAACTAGCTGTTTGTGTAAGTGGATAGTATGGAGGATCAAAATAAATCAAATCATTTTTTGAAGCATATTTCAAAACTTCTTTATAACTAACATTCAGAATATTTGCATTTTGTAGTGCTTTACTTGCATTTAAAATCACTTCATAATCACAAATATTTGGATTTTTATAACTTCCCATTGGGACATTGTTTTGATTGTTTTTATTTACTCTATAAAGTCCATTAAAACAAGTTTTATTAAGATAAATAAATCTTGAAGCTCTTTGTATATCACTTCTTTCTAAAAAGTCATTTTGCCTATCCCAACTTCTAACTTCATAATAAAACTCTTTTGAATGATTTTTTTTGAAATTTTCAAGTTCTTTTATAAGTTGATTTGGATAATTTTTTACTATATTATAGGCATTTATAAGTTCAGCATTTATATCAAATAAAAAAACTTTTTTATCTCTTAATAGCCCTCTTGTATAAAGTTCAAAAAACAGAGCTCCTCCACCTACAAATGGCTCAAAATAGTTATTGAAATTTTTAGGTAATAATGGCATTATTTGAGAAAGTAATCCTCTTTTCCCTCCTACCCATTTTACAAAAGGTTGAAAATCATTTTTTATTAATACTGGACTTGTCAAATTATTTCCTATTTTTCTTCTTGTACTAATTCAAAATCATTTGTATTTTTGTCATAATAATATGTTGGATATGGTGTTTCATTCAATAAAAAAATCAAATTTGCATCATTAAAATTATTTTTTTGAAGCCCTTTTTTAAATACTTCTAAAATATAAGCTTTTGTAGAAAAAGTTGTAGTTGTTGAAGTTGCAGTATAAACGAAGTCTTCTCCTTCGACTGGTTTAAACCCTTCTTTTTTCACATGTTTTTCAAACTTTTCTTTATCTTCAAGACCGCCAACATCCAATAAAACTAATACCTCTATACCGTTCATAATTACCCCGAATTTTTTTGGCTAATTCTAACATATAAAAGTTTTGTAATTGATTGTAAATTTAAACCGCAAAAACATATATTTTAAAGTAAAATAATAAAAAGTGATTTTTGCAAAAAGGAGTTAGCAATGAATTTTGAATTACTAAGTAAACTAGCAATCGAAGAAAACGAGAAATTAAAAACTGAAATATCACTTTTAAGAACAAGAAATAATATTTTACACAAAGAAGTTGAAAGACTTGAAGCCTTATTAAAAGCAAATGAAGATGAAAAAAATTCTTTCAAAAGTGAAGTCCAATCGCTAAAAAGTGCCTTAGAATTTAAAGATGGAAAAGATAAAGATGAGAAATTTTCCTATTATTCATAGTTTTTAAACTATCAAAAAGAATAGGTATTCTCAAATGATATTAGATACTTTAAAAAATTACTTTTGAAGTTGGATTTAAAAATAAAATTTCACTTTGGTTGTTTGTTTTTTTGTATTAATATTAAAAAAAGATGTAGTAAAACTTTACTACATCTTTATATAAGCTTTAATAAGGGCTACGCTACCAACGCAGAAACCAAACCAATTAGTCCACCAAATACAGCTCCCCAAATAACAAGCCATGTTAAGTGTTCTTTAATCAAATCTTGAACCAACTCTTTTACCATTGCAGGCGTCAATTCCTCTAATCTTGTATTTACAATACGGCTTAATTTTTCATATATATCCTGCCTTAAATCCTCTGATTTTAAAGCTTCATTTACTACTTCTTGGAAAGCATCACTTGAAGAAATTGAGATTATTGAAGCTTGTAATTTTTTCGTAAATGGCTCTCTTAAAGGCTCTAACGCTGACTCTCCACCAAACATTCCTAACATTCCACCAAAAGATGATTGCATAACAGACTCTTTTAAAGAATCATAAGCAGGAGAAAAATCTGTTTTATTTAGGATTTTTTCAAAATCAATAGTTTTTTTAGCACTATTTACTTCTTCTTGGAAAAATTTACTCAAATGCTCTTTTGTAAAGAATTGATTCATAAGCAAATTATGAATAGAAAGTTTAAACTGAGAAAACTTACTTTCAATTACTCCACTACCATATAAAAAAGGTACCTTTTCAAATAACATATGAATAGCCAAACTATTTGTAACTGCACCACTTAGGGCAAATAAACCAACCATATAAATAACTTGATTATCATTTGAATAACCATACGCCATAATTAAAACGGTAACTAGATTTGTTATATCTGACTTGTTCATACAAAACCTTCCTTATTTAAAATAAGGAAGATTTTATCATAAGTTTTTAAAAGAATTTTTTAAGTCTATTTTATTTCATAAACAGCAGTTGTTCCACTTATTTCATAAGCTACCATCAAAAGTGGATTCCCAGTTGGAGAATTTGAAGCATTAACAAATTTCATTCCTTCAGGAGAAATATCGCCATCATCTTCTGTAATTAGATATTTTACAAATTTAACATTTGACGGATTTGTAATATCAAAAATAACTATTGCATTTTGTCTTTCAAGTCCAACAAACGCAAAAACACTATCTTGAATCTCTCCAACAGCTAAAGCTTCAGGTTCAACTCCTTTGTTTCCACTTCTACCATCCATTTGTGTTGCATCTTGATTAAATAATTCTGGCATATATTGTTCTGTTAGTTTTTCCAATTGATTTGCACTATCAAAAACTAAAGTTCCGTTCTCATCCCAAATAGAAAAACTTCTTGCCCCAAAAGTGTAAAGTTTTTCATATTTCCCATCTGCATTTAAACCTAATTCTGTGTGAACTTTTAAATCATTAGTTTCTCCTGTATAAACAGATACTAACTCATCACTTAATTTAGAACTTTTTAAAAGTTTTGAGATTTTTACTTCATTTACATAATCTCCCCACTCTCTTCCATCTCCTTCATTTGCAGTTACTAAATATACTTTTGAATCAACTTTATAAGAAGTAATTGAATCTGGCATATACATACCATAAAGATTTTTATATGTTTTTAACTCAATTTTTCCATTTTCTTGAATATCTATTGAATTTTCTTCTTGTGAATGGTCTTTAAACCCTAAAGCTTTTATAGTCACATTTTTTGTATTTAAATCAACTATTGCCAAAGCATTGTTTTCTTGGAGTGTTACATAAGCAATATCATTTTTTACAGTTATATATTCAGGTTCTAAATCAACACTTGCTGTTGAACCTTTTTTTATAATCACACCTTCTGGAATTGTTACATTTTCAAAACCAATATCACTATAAGCGTAGTTATTTGTTATATCAATAATTCCAACAGAACCAGCTGGGTCAACATAATTTTCATCAGGTTCTCCTTCATTTGCAACAACTATTTTTGTTCCATTTTCATTAAAATTTACCATATCAGGCAAATATCCAACTTCTACAGTTTTTATATGATTTGCATCTGTATCAAAAATAACAACTGAACCTTTTGTTGTTGCTTTATTAGAACTTCCAACAGCAACAGCAACTTTTTGATTTTTTACACGAACACTTTGAACACTTGAACCATAAGCTGATAAATCAATAAAACTTGTTTTTGTACTTGTAGTTGTTTTTGTAGAAGAATCATAATTTAATTGTAAAATATCAATTCTATTTTCAGCACCATTTGTAACAAACATTTTTTTAGAAACCTCATCAAAAGCTACTATTTCACTTCCAGCTTCTACATTAGAATCATAAGTTGTAACTTTTTTAATATCACTTATAATCTGAATCTCTTCTCCTGAAGCATTTTTATAACTTTTTATAGGATGTTCACTTGCTGGTAATTTTGTAAGTGCTTCATTATTTGCTGTTTTTGCTTCTACATATTTTACAAAACTCATTGCATAATCAAGATAAGTATCAACTCCCACTCCTCTTTCATCTTGAACTGTTTTAAAAGTAACATAACCATCTTTCCCACCAGCTGTAAATGAGTTTGTTACAATTGTGTACATTTTATCAAGTTCTATATTTCCCCAAACTCCTGTTTTTCTATCTTTTATCTCAAGATTTGAAACTCTATTATTATCTCCAAGACTTACATCAATATCATATCTCAAACCATAAGAATAAGGAAAAGAACCAGTTGAACCACCACTTGCATAAGTATTATTCAAAGCATCTTCCAAAACTTGCTTGATTTCGCTACCTTTCATTTTTATCTCAAATAAAGTATTAGCAAAAGGTAAAAGAGTATATGCCGTCCCTAAAGTAATATCTCCGCTTTCAACAGCAACTCTTACTCCACCTGCATTTTGAATACAAGCATCAGCTAAATTACTCAAATCATAAAAAGATTTCGCAACAATTGGAGCTATATCACTTCCTAAAGGTAAAATCGAACTTCCATCTCTTTTATCTCCAGGGATTCTATTGTGTCCTAATTTTGAACTTGCTGTTCCTATTTTTGTAGCTTTTTTTGTTTCAACTTGGTCTTCATAAGTTTTAATAACTGCTAAAGCATCTACATCTTCAGACACAACACTTACATTTTTATTTTCAACTCCTAAATCTTCTGCAACCAATAATAAAGGATTTCCCGCACAAGCAATAACCTCTCCTTCATCATCAAAAATAACATCTAAGTTTCCTAAAATATGTGCATATTCCCACGCATGAGCTATACATACATTTTTATTATCTTTAGATTTTGCTTTTGCTGGATATTTTTTAGTAATACTATTTAAACCAATATTTGAAAAATCTCCCATTAAAGTATGAGAATCTCCTCCAATAATAACATCGACACCATTTAAAGCACTCGCCATTTCTAAATCATTTTCATAACCTTGATGTGTCAGTAAAACTATTTTATCAACGCTTTGAGCTGTTAATTCATCTATATATTTTTGAGCTGTTTCAATTTCATCTAAAAATGTAATTTCATCACTTGGATTCGATGAATTTTGCGTTTTAGAAGATATATCAATCCCAATAATTCCTATTTTTTTACCAGCAACCTCTTTTATTACATAAGGTGTCCAATAATCTTTTAAGATATTTGTAGAAGATGGAACTACATTTGATGAAATTACAGGGATATCAGAATCCAATCTATCTAAAAAGCTTTTTAAACCTTCATCTCCATCATCAAACTCATGATTTCCCAAAGTATAAGCATCCCAAGATATCAAATTCATAGCAGCGGCATCCGCTTCTCCTTTAAATAAAGAGTAATACAAAGTCCCTTGAAAAGCATCTCCTGCATTTAAAGTAAGTGAATTTGGTTTTGCACTTTTTAGCTGATTCAATTTCGTGATAATTCTTGCATATCCACCTGTTTGAATGCTTTTTGAAACATCCTTTACAGTATAAGTTAAAGCTTCACTTGAAATATGTGAATGAATATCATTTACATGAAACAAAGACAACTCAAAAGAGTTTGTAGGTAAATCTTCTTTTATATCTTCATAAGTGATTTTCGTCACTTTTCCCGAATCTATCAACTCATCTATAAGTTCTTGTTCAAGTTCTAAGGCAAAAGTTTTTTTAGATTTAGTAGGATCAACTGCATCTTTTTTTGATTTAAAATTTGTACTTATTTGATATGTTTCAAGACTACTTACTATTTGTGTTAATTCAAGATTTTCATTATTCTTTAAAACCTTAAACAATTCATTTGATAAAATAGAACTATCATAACTTTCAGATGGAAGTTTTAATAATTCATCTTGTGTTGTACCTAAACTTTCTGCTAAAGCTTTTAATTTTTGATTTCTATTTGTCTCATTAGAATCAGCAATTGCTGTAGTAATTAAAGTAATATTAGTTCCTGAATAGGTCATCAAAGGAGTTGTTAAAACTACATCGCCTTCACTTTTATCTCCTGAATCATCTACATCTATATACCCACCTGTAACAGCTACTGGATATTTAACTGCTTTTGCAAATTTATAGCTATTTTTATTTTCAACTGTTGCAATTTGACCATTTGCATCCTTTACCGTTGCTTCTAAAACAGCACCTCTTTCAACAGTAACCGTAGTTGAATCACTAGAAGTTGTATTTGAACTACTATTACAACCTGCTAATAAAGCAACCAAACAAAACGACAATGTCGTCTTTATATATACCTTCATAAATTTTTCCTTGTTTTTTAGTTGGCGTTAGTATAAAAGTAAAAAATTACACTTCGATAACAAGTAAAGTTATTACAAGCTTGTTACCTTTTTGTAACCAAAGAAATCTATACTTTTGATTATTTAGGAGTATAAATGATTGACATACAAAAAGAGATAGAAAAAAAATTTCCAAATATGAACAAAAAAGATAATTTCTTAAAAAAATCTTTATTTAAAATCGCAAAAAAAATAGTACATGAAGATTCTATAAACCAGTTTTTAACACAAAATTCTCACTTAAAAGGGTTTGAATTTGTGGATGCTGTACTTGATTATTTTGATTTTGATTATACAGTTTCAAGTACTGATTTACAAAATATTCCATCATCTGGAAAAGTTGTCATTATTGCAAATCATCCCTTAGGCGGACTTGATGCTTTGTGTTTATTAAGACTTATTGGGCAAGTAAGAAAAGATGTAAAAATAGTTGCTAACGACTTTTTGTCTGGATTTGAAGCTTTAAATTCTTTAACAATAATGATAGATAATTATAAAATCAAACAATCAAAAACTGATATAAAAAAGATTTATGAAGCTTTAAATAATGAAGAAGCTTTGATTATATTCCCAGCAGGAGAGGTAAGTCGTGCAACTACAAAAGGGATAAAAGACCCTATATGGAACAAAGGTTTTTTAAATTTTGCTCAAAATTCAAATGCACCTATTCTCCCTATATTTTTAGATGCAAAAAACTCAAAAACTTTTTACACAATTTCAGTTATAAACAAAACTTTTTCAACACTTTTATTATCGCATGAGATGTTTAACAAAAAATCAAAAAGAATAAATGTAAAAATAGGACAAATTATTCCAAACGAAAATATTGCTCCTAAAGGAATTGATAAAAAATTCTTACTAAATCTATATAGAAAACATCTTTACAATCTAAAAAAAGGAAAAAAATCTTTTTTTGAGACCCAAAGTGCAATAGCTCATCCTGTTAGCAGAATTGATTTACTAAATGAACTAAAAAAATCAAAACTAATAGGTCAAACAAGCGACGGCAAAAAAATCTATTTATATGACTATACAGAGGATTCTATCGTTTTAAAAGAGCTTGGAAGATTAAGAGAAATCTCTTTTAGAAAAGTAGGAGAAGGGGTAAATAAAAAAAGAGATACGGATAAATATGACATCTATTATCAACATATTATTTTATGGGATGAAAATGAACTTGAGATTGTAGGTTCATATAGGATTGGTAATTCTGATTTTATTTTTAAAAATATTGGAGTAAAAGGTTTTTATTCAAATAATTTATTTAGCTATAACGAAGAGTTTGTTCCTTATTTGCAAAACTCTATAGAACTTGGAAGAAGTTTTGTACAACCAAAATATTGGGGAACAAGAGCTTTGGATTATCTATGGTTTGGAATTGGTGCATATTTGAAAAATAATCCAAATATAAAATATATGTTTGGACCTGTATCTTTAAGTGCTTCATTTCCTACTATTGCAAAAGATATGATTATCTTTTTTTATAGCCATTATTATGGAAATACAAACTCTTTAGTAGAAGCAAAAACACCTTATCAATATGCAAATAATATAAATGAATTAAAAGAACTTTTTGACTTAAATGATAAGAAAAAAGATTTTAAATTTTTAAAATCAACTTTAGCAAATATCGGTGTTTCTATACCAACTTTATATAAACAATATAGTGAAATTGCTCTTGATGATGGAGTTAAATTTTTAGGATTTAATGTTGATAAAAACTTTTCTGATTGTATTGATGGATTTATTTTAGTTGAAATTGATAAAATCAAAGATAGTGCAAAACAAAGATATATGGAAAACAATAACTAGGAAGTTTCTTCCTTAGTTATTGTTTTTTAGTTGTCTAATCTACAATATAAAACCTCATCAACGACAGCTCTTGCTATTTGATTTGTCTCAACTATTATGTGTTCAATATTTAAATCCATCAAAGAATCTTTTTCTATCTCATTTGAAACTGTTACAATAGTTTTACTATTAAGAGTCAATTCTCCTACTGCTTGGCAAATCAAATGTAAACTTTCAGGATTATTAACCGCAACTATAACAGCAGAAGCTTTTGTGATATTTAATGAATTTAAAATATGTCTTTGTGCTGCATTTCCAAAAACAATTGGTTCATCTTGGTCTTTTCCAACTTGATAAAATTTAACATTATGCTCTAAAATAACATATTTTTGTCCAAATACCTTTAACTCTTTTACAATGGCTTGACCAAATTTTCCATACCCCAAAACAATAACATGATTTTCAGTATCAGAAGAAACATTATGAGTATCTGTAATCATCATAACATCTTCAGGAATTAATTTTGCTGCTGCTTTTGAAAGATTTTTCAAAATTATTGGAGTTAAAATCATTGATATTACTATTGTCACTATTAAAATTTGAGAATATGTAGTATCAATCAAACTCTGACTTCTTGCTAATTCTAAAATTGCTAATGAAAATTCTCCAATTTGAATCAACGAAAGTGCTGTTTTAAAAGCTGTTCTTTTATTATCTTCGTATCTAACAAGAGCATAAATAACTCCATACTTTAATCCCATTACTAAAGGTAATAAAACTAAAATAATCAAAATATAATCAGTAATTATTTTGAAATTAATTTGCATACCAACTGTTATAAAAAACACACCTAAAAGAATATTTCTAAAAGGAATTAAGTCTGCTTCTACTTGATGTTTAAATTTTGTTTCAGAAATCATCATCCCAGCGATAAATGCTCCCAAAGAGTAAGAAAAACCAAAATAATAAGCCAAATACGCAGAACCAACAGCAAGCAATAAAACAGAAGCCACAAAAAGTTCATCTGATTTTGTTGCAGATACATATCTTAAAAATGGTTCAAGTAAATATTTTCCACTAAAATAAAGTAATGATAATAAAACAATAGCAGCAAGAATTGTTTTACCAATTGTAAAAACCAAAGAGCCTCCATTTTCTGTCATAGAAAAAAATGAAATCATTAATAAAATAGGAATAACTGCTATATCTTGCATTATTAAGATTCCTAAAACTCTTCTTCCATAAGGTTTATTTATCTCTTTTGTTTCGTTAAATGTTTTTAAAACAATTGCTGTTGAAGACAAAGACAGTGCCATTCCAATAATTAAAGAAGTCTGTGTTTCAAAACCAATTATAAATTTTGAAATTATAAATACAAAAAGAGCTGTAATAATAATTTGTAAACTACCTGTAAAAAAAACCTCTCTTTTCATTTTTTTTAGGTGATTTAAAGAAAATTCCAATCCTATCGTAAACATTAAAAAAACAACACCAAATTCAGCTATTTCTCTTAGTTCATGATTATCAACTGCTGTATGTAAATCAAAGCCATACGCAATTATTGTTCCTGTTAATATATATCCAATAATGGTTGGTAAGTGTATTTTTTTTAATATTAAATTTAAGATTAATGCAATAGATGTTGCAGCTACTATTATTCCTAACATAAAATTTCCTTTCTACTTGTAGTGCATTTGCTTGTATCCTTCAAGCCTTTTTTTATAAGCTGAATTTAACATCGCATTATTTGAGTCTAAAAAATCAATAGCTAAACACTCTTGATTTCCTCGTCCAATTCTTCCAAGATATTGAACAAGCCTTCCATAATATGAAATCGGTGTAACAAACATAATCGTATTTAAATGAGGAAAATCTATCCCTTCTCCAAAATATGAAGTTGTTGCAATTATCAATGATTTTGTACTTACTAAAGCCATATTAAGAACTTGTTCTTTTTTATTTAAACTTCCATGAACACAAACATAATCAAGATTTTCTTTTTGTAAAAGATTCTCTAATATATTTATATGCTCTATTCTATCGGTTAAAACTAAAATCTTTCTTTGGATATTATTTTTTATTGTATTTATTATTAAATTATTCCTATTCTCATCTAAACACAACTCATTTATTATTGTAGCGTAGTTATCAGCACTACTAAGAAACTCTGTTCTTATTATTTGTAATTTGTTATTGTGAGTCTTTTTTTTCTTATATTCATAAGAAATCTCACCCAACTGCTGATATAAGATAGGTTGTAAATCATCTTTTCTATTTGGAGTTGCACTTAAACCTAAAATATATT
>ERZ724518.1520-NODE-1520-length-10429-cov-9.630808_pt1 | contig 10429 bp, 7 predicted proteins | sample MGYA00376051_ERZ724518 | MGnify/ENA primary metagenome ERZ724518 (study PRJEB28724, sample SAMN07190885) | wastewater metagenome | isolation source: influent of sewage treatment plant in Hong Hong | place: Hong Kong | collected 2016-03-17 ... | reverse complement strand
TGTTAATGTAGGGGACATGATTCGTGTATTACAAACGGCCATAGGAGTTGAATGGAGGAATGGAATGAAATTATATGTTCAGTTTATGATTATTTTGGTATTTTCATTTTTAGGGGAAGCTATTTCGATTATTTTTCATCTTCCTATTCCGGGAAGTATCATTGGTTTAATCCTCCTATTCTTAGCCCTAGAGTTCAAATTAATTCGTCTTCGCCACATTCATACGGTTGGAAATTTTTTGCTGGCTAACATGACCATTCTTTTTTTGCCTGCAGCGGTTGGGATTATGGAGAGATTTGATGCAATTAAAGATTATTTACTTCCTATTATCATCGTCATCTTAGGCGCCATTTTTTTAAATATCTTAGTAATTGGTTTTGTTGTCCAATTTGTGAAGCAGAAGTTCGAGGGCGACTACGTTGATGCGGAGGGAATTCATGACTGAACTTTTTTCCAATCCTATTTTTGGTATTATGTTATCAATTGCAGCATACTTAATTGGAATGCTGATCTATCGGAGATTTCCTCATCCAATCACTACCCCACTGTTGGTAGCTACAGGATTGATTATTGTCTTTTTAAAAATGACAGGTATTTCCTATAAGGAATATTATGCAGGAGGTTCCTATCTAAATATGCTTATTGTGCCTTCAACGGTAGCTCTAGGAATTCCTTTATATCGTTCTTTCCATCTAATGAAACATCACATTCGAAGTATTTTATTGGGAATTTTTGCTGCTTGTATTGTCAATACTGTCTTTACTGCCCTGATTGCCAAATGGTTTGGGATGGATTTTTTTCTAGCAATCTCTCTTTTTCCAAAATCTGTCACCACTGCTATGGCTGTTGGTATTACTGATAAAATGCAAGGAATAGCAACAGTTACTCTTGTAGTCGTTGTTGCAACAGGGATTCTGACAAGTGTTCTTGGTCCGGTCTTTTTAAAGCTACTAAAAATTGAAGACCCGGTAGCTGTTGGTCTTGCTTTGGGAGGAACAGGACATGCCATTGGAACGGGTACAGCGATAAAATATGGGCATACGCAAGGGGCGATGGCTGGCTTAGCTATTGGGATTACAGGCATCATGTATGTGGTGATTAGTCCTATAGTAGCGCAGATTATCTTACAATAAAAAAACTACGATTGGAATTCCAACCGTAGTTTTTTTAGTCTACATAAAGTTTGGATTGATTATTCAACCAACTATAAAGAAGTCCGATAAAGAGACCGCCACCAACGTAGTTTCCTAGTCCAGAAAAGAGGAAATTGCTTAATACACTTAATAGGTTCATTCCTTCAACTGGTCCACCATTTGAGAAGAAGGCTAAAGAGAAGAGAGAGAAGTTTGCGATGACGTGCTCATATCCCAAGAAAGCAAAGATAAAGATGATGAAAATAACGGAAATGAGACGTCCGGCATCATCTTTGATGCGTAAGAAGGTAAATACGCCGATATTCACAACAATATTAGCAAAGATTCCTTCAATAAACTGGGTAAGAGCTGTTTTTTCTAGTTTTGTCACTGTCGCTTCAAATAGGTAGCTATGAGCATCAACGTGCTGATAAGGCAGAGTCAGTGAGACCATGTAACAAACAAGGACAGCGCCGATGAAATTGAAAAGGATACAGGTTGCCAACATCTTGAGGGCTGTTTTAGTAGGAATTGTTTTTCGGTGAATGGCAACAGTCATATACATCATGTTGGATGTTCCAAGTTCGGCATTCATATATAAAATCATGAGTAATCCCCAACCAAACATCAAACCGTAGCTAAATTTTCCGAGCCCTTCTGCGACGTGGTTTAGTTTATCTGCCGTATAAAGAGAAATGACAATCCCCAAACCTAGATAGAGGCTGGCTAACATCGATCGAACAGCGTAGGCAGAAAAGCTGTGTTCAAACAAATCTGCTTTTTTCTTAATGCTTTTTTCAATTGTATATAGTAGTGTATCTTGGGTAGCTCCCATCCTAATCTCCTCACTTAATCTACTACTTTTTCGAGTAAACGTTTTCATTTTATCGAATGGCTTTACTTTGTTTATTATACTTGATAAAATGGTTGTTGTCCAAAATAATTCAACTTTTGAAAGGAAATTTAGAAAAATATGGATGTTACATGGACAGTGAAATATATCACTGAATTTATTGCGACTGCACTCCTCATCATCATTGGTAACGGTACAGTTGCAAACGCTGACCTTAAAGGCACTAAGGGAAACAACTCTGGTTGGATTCTGATTGCGATTGGTTATGGTTTGGCAGTTATGATGCCAGCATTGATGTTTGGTAATGTTTCTGGAAACCACATCAACCCAGCCTTCACCCTCGGATTGGCAGTATCAGGCCTCTTCCCATGGGAACATGTTGCACAGTATATCGTTGCTCAATTGTTAGGTGCAATGTTTGGTCAATTGGTTATTGTAACGGTTTATAAACCATACTTTATGAAAACGGAAAATCCAAACCATATTTTGGGTTCATTCTCAACGATCGACGCGCTTGACAATGGTACAAAAGAAAGTCGTAAAGCGGCAACGATCAATGGTTTCTTGAATGAGTTTGTTGGTTCATTTGTATTGTTCTTTGGTGCTCTTGCTTTGACTAAGAATTTCTTTGGTGCAGAGCTTGTTGGTAAAGTCATTGAACAAGGTTACGACAAAACAGTTGCTGAAACAATGGTTGCGCCATATACATCAGGTTCACTTGCTGTTGCTCACATTGGAATTGGTTTCCTAGTTATGGCTCTTGTGGCTGCTGTTGGTGGACCAACAGGTCCTGGTCTTAACCCAGCGCGTGACCTTGGTCCACGTATCGTCCATGCCCTACTTCCAAAATCTGTTCTTGGTGAAAACAAGGCTGATTCAAAATGGTGGTATGCTTGGGTTGGTGTATGTGCTCCAATTCTTGCTGCAATTGTCGCTATTGCACTTTTCAAATTATTGTATCTTTAATAGTGAACCCGATTCGTCGGGTTTTTCTTTTTTGTTTTATGGATATTGAGGTGATTCGGTTGTCTGCTCTGCTATTTTCCTAGAAACTATGCTACAATAAAGCTAGAAAAAACCGGAAAAGAGGCTAGAATATGTCAGATGTTATTGCTTTTGGTTATGGAAGCAGTCGAGCGGAGATGCAGCTCAAGCGACTCAATCGTCATGGAATCATCGCAGGTGCGACAGGTACAGGGAAGACCGTAACCTTAAAGGTCTTGGCAGAGCAGTTGAGTGATGCGGGCATTCCAGTCTTCCTATCAGATATCAAGGGCGACTTGAATAGTTTGATTGCGGCCAATACCAAGGAGATTGATCCTAGTCGTCTGGAGAAGACCCACTATTCAGATTATAGTCCAGTTGCTTATCCAGTTGAGTTGTGGGATGTCTTGGGGGAAAATGGGACTCCTGTCCGCATGACTATTTCAGAGCTGGGGCCTGTCTTATTGACGCGCTTGCTGGGCTTGAATGATACTCAGGAGTCCATCTTGAACATCGTTTTTAGAGTGGCAGACGAGCGTGGCCTTCTCTTGATTGACTTAATGGACCTGCGTGGTATGCTCAATTTTGTAGCTGAAAATGCAGCAGAGCTGAGCCACTATTATGGAAATATTCCAGCTCGTTCGGTTGGTGCCATCTTGCGTAGCTTGGTTGTTTTGGAGCAACAAGGTGGTAAGATTTTCTTCGGTGAGCCCAGTCTTGACATTGCTGATTTGATGCGTACAGCAGAAGATGGCCGTGGTGTTATCAACGTCCTTCAAGCTACTGAGCTATTCAATCAACCAACTCTTTATTCGACAGTCCTTCTCAGCCTTTTATCAGAACTCTATGAAGTGCTACCTGAGGTGGGCGATTTGGACAAGCCTAAGATGGTCTTCTTCTTTGACGAGGCTCATGTTCTCTTCAAGGACGCTCCAAAAGTTCTTCTTGAAAAGATTGAATTGATTGTTCGTTTGATTCGTTCAAAAGGTGTTGGTGTCTTCTTTGTAACGCAGAATCCGACGGATATCCCTGATAGCGTGGCAGCTCAGTTGGGCAACCGCATCCAACATGGTCTTCGCGCCTTTACACCAAAAGAGCTCAAGACAGTCGCGACTGTTGCCGAAACCTTCCGTCAAGAAGGTGGGAAGGATTTGGCTAAGGTCATTCAGGAATTGCAGGTAGGTGAAGCGGTTGTGTCTACTCTGCAAGCTGACGGGACACCAAGCTTTGCGGATCGAGTATTGATTTACCCTCCAAAGAGTATGCTTGGAACGGTGGAGCCAAGCGCCCTTTTGTCAGTCATTAATAATTCTCCTTTGATGGAAAAATATGCTGACGCGGTCAACCGTGAATCTGCCCATGAGCAGATTTTAGTTATGACAGAGGCTAAAGAAGCTGAACTCATCAAAAAAGCAGAGCAGGCCGAGGAGGAAAAACGGGCGGAAAAAGAAGCTCAGGAAAAGGCAAAATTGGAAGAAAAAGCACAGAAAGAAGCGGCTAAAGCTGCTCAAAGAGCCAATCAACCAACCAGCCGAAAAACCGATTCTGTAATGGATCGCTTTACCAAAAACTTGATGAGTCAGGTTGGTCGGGAAGTTGGGCGCGTGGTGACACGTGGTATTATGGGCATGTTAAAAGGGAAGTGAGAGTCATCTCCTTCTTTTTTTATTTCATACTTAGAGACAAACTTCTTGCATTCTAACTGTAAATTCGTTATGATAGAAATAAATCACTAGTTAGTACAAAAAGGAGTAAGCGATGCCGAATCAATTGGAAGAACTATTGGCAAATTATATTCCTCAACCTTTAGGCGAAAAACGATGTTTTTCAGTCCTCCTACCATTGGTTTGGTCAGAGAATCAATGGCAGGTTCTATATCAAGTTCGCAGTGAATCAATCTCTCAGCCTGGAGAAGTCTCATTTCCTGGTGGAGGAGTTGAGGAAGGAGAAACACCACAGCAAGCAGCTGTTCGGGAGGCTGTGGAGGAACTAAATATTCAACCAGAACAAATTGATATACTTGGAGAAATCGATTATTTGGTCTTTGAGCGCTCGACCATTCATTGCTTTGTAGGACGGTTAAATCTGGATTGGATGACTATCGTCCCTAACGAAGAGGTTGCTCGGATATTTACGGTGCCATTATCCACCCTGCTGACAATCCAACCTGTCTATTATCAATTGGATTCTAAAGTCGTTCCAGAATGTGATTTTCCTTTTGAACGATTAAGAGGAGGAATTAGTTACCCATTTAGTTATCAAAAGCGCTCTATTCCATTCTATGAACAACTTCCTGAAAATATATGGGGAATGACAGCTCAATTTACCCACAGATTCACTGAAATTATTAATCAACAAACTTCGCCGTAAAGTTGGCGGAGTTTTTATTTTTCTGTACGGATAGATAGCAGGTTCCTAAGTGCAGGGGAGTTAAACTGGTGAAAAAGACATAATAGAACATTGACAACATACCCCGCAGGGTATATAATGATAAAAAAGAATATTTAGGAGTACCTCATGTCTAAAAAAATTGTTATTATTGGTGGAGTTGCGGGTGGTGCAACAGCTGCAACGAGGTTGCGTCGTTTAAATGAAGAGGACAAGATTGTTCTATTTGAAAAGGGAGAATATATTTCTTTCGCGAACTGTGGACTTCCCTATCATGTTGGCGGAGTTATTAAGGAACGCGAAAATTTATTGCTTCAAACAGTTGATGGGATGAATCAACAATATGGATTGGATGTTAGGAACTTTTCAGAAGTGCTAGAAATCAATCCGCAGAGTAAAAGTGTAACAGTGCTAAATCATCAAACAGGTGAACGCTATGTCGAGTCATATGATCAGCTCATTATTTCCACTGGTGCAAAAGCGATTGTGCCACCGATAGTTGGTATAGAAGAGGCTGATAATGTCTTTCGTTTACGAAATATTCCTGACATGGACCAAATAAAGGCATATATCGCAGAAAACCAGATTGCAACAGCAACCGTTGTTGGTGGTGGGTTTATCGGACTTGAAATGATGGAAAATTTAGTGGAATTAGGAATTCAGGTTCAGTTGATTGAGATGGCCCCCCAAGTTATGCCGACAATTGATATAGAAATGGCACAACTCATTCATTCACAGATGAACATCCATGGTGTTAATTTGATTTTAAATGATGGCCTAAAGGAGTTTCGACAAAATGGAAGAGAGCTACTTCTAACCAGTGGCAAAACCCTTCAAACAGATATGACTATTTTATCAATCGGAGTCCTACCTGAAAATACGTTGGCTAAGGTTGCTGGGCTTGAATTGGGCTATAAAGGGGGCATCAAGGTTAATCAACAATTGCAGACGAGTCAACCTGATATCTATGCCATTGGTGATGCAATTGAAGTCATTGATTTGGTTAGTGGTCAGCCGACCCATATCCCACTTGCATGGCCAGCCAATCGTCAAGGAAGATTGGTTGCTGATATCATCAACGGTAGTGATGCAGGATATTTCGGTACACAGGGAACAGCTGTTGCTAAAGTGTTTGAATTAACTGTAGCTAGCACAGGAAATAGTGAGAGATTATTAAAACAAGCGGGTATTGAATATGAAACGATCCATATTCATCCAAATTCACATGCAGGTTATTATCCGGGAGCATCTCCAATTGCCCTAAAACTCTTGTTTGGAATAGATGGGAAAATATTAGGAGCCCAAGCAATTGGGACAGAGGGTGTAGAAAAACGGATAGATGTGATCGCGACTGCCATGCGTTTTGGAGCACGTGCAGACCAACTAGCTAGTATTGAATTATCTTATGCTCCACCCTATTCATCAGCCAAAGATCCAGTCAACATGCTGGGGTATACTGCTGATAACATCCTCTCAGGAAAAGTAGCTACTTTCCAATGGTCACAAGTTGATGAATTGATCAGTAATAATGCCTTTTTATTGGACGTTCGAGAAGAATTTGAACTAGCAACTGGTACAATAGAGTCTAGTCACCACATACCTCTAAATCAATTGCGCCAACGGTTGGGAGAACTTCCCAAAAATCAACCAATATATGTTTACTGTCAAGTAGGACATCGTGGCTACAATGCTGCACGCATATTAAGTCAAGCAGGATTTGATGTAAAAAATCTTGATGGTGGCTATAAAACTTATAAAACTGCTCATTATCGCATAAAACCACTAGATTATCTATCTTTCAATCAGACAAGACATAAAAGTGAAGACCTTAAAGAGCCTTCAGAAATCATACATCTAGATGCCTGTGGCTTACAATGTCCGGGACCAATTTTAAAAGTGAAAGAAAAAATAGATAAGATGTCTATTGGTCAAAAAATGGAGATTGAAGCAAGTGATTTTGGCTTTGGTGCAGACCTTGCAGCTTGGTGTCAAAATACTGGAAATACTCTACTATCAAACAAGATTGAAAATGGAAAGGTTCTTGCCACAATTGTGAAAGGGAAGTCTTCTATTTCTGAGAGCGAGATGAAAAATCTACCGTCATTAGGGCAAGAGGGAGTTTTAAAGGAGACAAAAGATGGTGCAACGATGGTTGTTTTCAGTGGTGACTTGGATAAAGCTTTAGCCTCAATGATTATTGCTTCTGGTGCAGCTGCATACGGGAAAAAGGTAACGATTTTCTTCACCTTCTGGGGCCTATCTATTCTTAAGAAACAAAAGGTGAAAAAGTCAGGCTTGGCCAAGTTATTTGATATCATGTTACCTTCCAAAGCGAATAACTTACCACTTTCTCAGATGAATATGGGAGGAATGGGAGCATCGATGATCAAATACATTATGAAGCAAAAAAATGTTGATTCTCTTCCTGATATGATTGAGCAGGCACATCAATTGGGTGTTAAATTTGTGGCTTGTACGATGAGTATGGATTTAATGGGGATAGAAAAAGAAGAATTATTTGATTTTGTTGAGTATGGCGGTGTAGCAACCTTTATCGGGGACAGTGAACAGGCAAATATGCAATTATTTATTTAGAAAAAAATCGGATGGAAACATTCGATTTTTTATTGTACGTGTATTAAACAATCCTGAATGTATACTATGAGTAAGACCCCAATTGAGTAAGACCCCAATTTGAAAAGTTTAGAGGTCGATAGAATTAGTTAAAAAAATAGTTAGAACTGTATATAAAATTGCCAGTGACACAAAATTCATTATTGTTTGTAACTTTTCTGAAAAACATTTGTAATAATGATACCAGCTTTTAACATTAAAAGTGACAATATATGTTAAAATTTTATATGTTCACTTTGAAGGGAGAAAAAATGGAATCAATATTAGAAATAAAGAATGTTACGAAAATTTTTGGAAAAAAACAGAAACAGGCATTGGAAATGGTTAAACAAGGAAGAGCCAAAACAGATATTTTGGAGAAAACCGGTTGTACAGTAGGTGTTTATGATGCAAGTTTCGAGGTGAAACAAGGTGAAATATTCGTTATTATGGGTTTATCTGGTAGCGGAAAATCGACCCTCATTCGCCTGATTAACCGTTTGATTGAACCAACATATGGTAGTATTTACATTGAAGGACATGATATTGCAAAAATGAATCAAGATGAATTAAGGCAAGTTCGTCGTCATTCCGTTAATATGGTTTTTCAAAAATTTGGACTTTTCCCGCATAAAACTATTCTTGAAAATACGGAGTATGGGTTAGAAATTAGGGGTGTGGATAAGGCTGATTGACAGAAATTGGCCGAACAAGCACTAGATAATTCCTCACTCTTACCTTTCAAAGATCAATACCCTGATCAATTATCTGGTGGGATGCAGCAACGAGTAGGTCTTGCAAGAGCTTTGGCCAATAACCCCGATATATTATTGATGGATGAGGCATTTTCGGCCTTGGATCCACTCATTCGGAAAGAAATGCAGGATGAATTATTAGACCTACAGGAAAAAGTTCAGAAGACCATCATCTTCATCACACATGATTTAAACGAAGCCTTACGTATTGGGGACAGAATTGCTCTCATGAAGGATGGTAAGATTATGCAAATAGGGACGGGTGAAGAAATTTTAACCAATCCTGCTAATGAATTTGTCAGTGAGTTTATCGAAGATGTCGATCGTTCAAAAGTGTTAACAGCTCAAAATATTATGATTAAGCCGATTACGACAAATATAGATATTGATGGCCCAAAAGTTGCCTTGAGACGGATGGACACAGAAGAAGTGAGTATGCTTCTTGCTGTCAATCGCCAAAGAAAATTACTAGGAGTCATTTCGGCAGATGCGGCATTTAAGGCAAATGCAAAACAGCATAGTTTGATTGACTATATTGATACGGATATTCGTACAGTCTCAAAAGATACCTTGCTAGAGGATATTTTACCTCTAATTTATGATTCGGCAGCACCTATTGCAGTTGTTGAAAACGGTCGTTTGATAGGGGTGTTAATTAAAGGTCGTGTCATCGAAGCTCTCACTAAACAAGGAATTGAAATAGAAGAATAGGAGATCAGTGTGGATAATATATTACAAAATAGCTTACCGATTAAAGATTTGGTAGACAAAGGAATTGACTGGCTGACCGAGCATTTAGCAGGACTTTTTAAAGTCATTCAAGTAAGTGGTGACGCGATGATGAACTTCGTTTCAGATACTTTGAATGTAATTCCTCCCTTACTTTTACTGATTGTGATTCCTGCCCTTGCTTACTATGTTTCTAGAAAAAAAGGTTTCACCGCTTTGACGATGTTGGGGTTGCTGTTCATCTATAATCAGGGATTATGGGAAGAAATGCTATATACATTCACTTTGGTGCTTGTTGCAAGTCTAATCTCTGTTCTATTAGGTATCCCCTTGGGTGTTTGGATGGCTAAGAGCAATCGTGCCAAATCAATCATTAGCCCGTTGTTGGACTTTATGCAGACCATGCCAGCATTCGTTTATCTAATCCCTGCTGTTGCATTCTTTGGGATTGGAATGGTTCCAGGGGTCTTTGCTTCCGTCATTTTTGCCTTGCCGCCAACTGTTCGATTTACAAATTTGGGAATTCGTGAGATTCCAGAAGAATTGATAGAAGCATCAGAATCATTTGGATCAACCGATCGACAACGCTTGTTTAAAGTAGAGCTACCCTTAGCAAAAAATACTATTTTTGCGGGAGTGAACCAAACAATCATGCTCGCTCTTTCTATGGTCGTTACTGCTTCGATGATTGGTGCTCCGGGTTTAGGAAATGGAGTTTTATCTGCTCTACAACATGCAGAGATTGGTGCAGGTTTTGTTTCAGGTCTAGCACTGGTTGTATTAGCTATCATTATTGATCGCTTTACTCAGTTTTTAAACCATCCGAAACGGAAAGCTGCTAAGCAATCAACATTTGCAAAGTTCCTTGCTCCAATCTTGCTAATCTCATTTTTGGTGACTGGTATTACTCAATCCTTCCTAAAGGCCACCACATCTGATAAAAAAGAAATCACCCTTGCCTATGTGGAGTGGGA
>ERZ724518.1518-NODE-1518-length-10434-cov-2.950092_pt1 | contig 10434 bp, 6 predicted proteins | sample MGYA00376051_ERZ724518 | MGnify/ENA primary metagenome ERZ724518 (study PRJEB28724, sample SAMN07190885) | wastewater metagenome | isolation source: influent of sewage treatment plant in Hong Hong | place: Hong Kong | collected 2016-03-17 ... | reverse complement strand
GAGCCAATTATCTATGCGGGCAATCTGGAAAACAAGAGAGACTACACTGATGTCAGGGACCTGGTTCGGGCTCTCTGGCAGGTCGCAGAAAAAGGAGAGGAAGGGGAGGCCTATAATCTTGGTTCAGGTCAGGCCTGGTTTGGAAATGAGATATTGAAAATTCTGCTGGGTATGACCAGGGCAAAGATTGTCATCGAAACTGAAGAAAAGCGTCTCCGACCAGCCGATCCACCTATTCTTCTGGCCGATATTAATCGGCTGGTAAAATTAACTGGCTGGAAACCGCAGATCAATTTGAAGCAATCACTTCTTGATGTTCTAAATTACTGGCGGGAGGAAATCTGAATATTTCCGCCGGTTGGCAGCCTGAACTTATTTAGTCTTTTTCATGTCAAGTTCAAGCTGGTTCTCATGGATGAGTTTTCTCTCATCTTCTATTGATTTAAGCAGTTCTGGCGTTACATCTCCGGTTGGATATTGACCATCAAAGCAGGCCGCACAGAAATATCTTAATTTTGGATTTTCCATTCTGATGGCTCTTTTCAAATTGTCCAGCGTCTGGTAAATAACCTCATCGGCACCGATACGGCGGGCCACCAATTTTTCATCTGCATCCCTGGCCACAAACTCAGTCTTGGTCTGCATGTCTATACCGTAAACACAGGGATAGCGGAGAGGAGGCGAATAAGAAGCAAAATAAACCTTTTCTGCTCCACATTCTCTGATCATCTCGACGATGGCCCGGGAGGTGTTCCCTCTGACAATACTATCATCGACCAGCAGAACTTTCTTACCGGCAATTTCGGAGCAGATTGGATTCAGCTTCTGCCGGACAGAACTCTGCCTTTTGGCTTCAGCCGGCATGATAAAAGTCCGGCCGATATATCGGTTTTTGACCAGGGCTTCACTGTATTTAAGCTTCAGCCGCCGGGCAATCTCAATGGCTGCATCCCGGGCTGAATCAGGAACCGGCACGACCACATCAATGTCTAAATCTTTCTTTTTAATTTCACCGGCCAGCAGGCGTCCAAGATTGACCCGACTCTTATAGACATTCACGCCGTCAATGACCGAGTCGGGCCGGGCAAAATAAACCCATTCAAAAAGACAGGGAGTGTGTTTTTTATGAACCAGTCGCCGCCGATGGAGCTGGCGGTTGCGATCGATAAAAACAACTTCACCCGCTTCGATATGTTCTATCTCCTCAAAGCCCATCAGATTGAGGCTGACTGTCTCAGAGGCAAAAGCATAAGATGGTAACAGGCCATCTCTCCGCCGGCCAAAACTCAAAGGCTTAATGCCATAGGGGTCGCGGAAGGCTACCATACCCTGTTCAGCGATATAAGCTACTGCGGAATAACTGCCTTTAACTCGGCGGTAAACTCCGGCCACGGCTTTAAAGATATTCTCTGGACTGACAGCTGTTATCCGCTGTTCTTCCAGTTCCTGAGCAAAAATATTGAGGATAACTTCAGCATCACATGTAGAGTTCAGCAAACGCTGATGCTTTTCAAATAGTTCCTTTTTCAGCTGCCGGTAATTTATAACATTGCCATTATGAGCCAGAATAATCCCGAAGGGAGAGTTAAGCATGAAAGGCTGGGCATCTTCGTGGCCACCTCCGCCAACTGTTGGATAACGTGTATGCCCGATGCCAATATTACCCTTTAACTGGGCTGCCTCTGATGGGCCAAAGATATCCATAACGAGGCCGGCGCCTTTTTTCTCATGAAATTTACCATCATAAGTTATAATGCCGGCCGCATCCTGACCGCGGTGCTGAATAGACAGCAAGCCCTGATAAAGATCATGGAAGACTGCCTCATTAGCCCAGATACCGATTACACCGCACATCAGGTGATATTCCTTAACTTAGTTATTTATTATAGCAAATAGTTACCTTTATTTAAATGAAACCAGCCCAAAATATCAGAAACCGTTTCATTGCTTAGGAGCAGGTCATAAACTCCCCGAAGAAAGTCCACCACCCCTGGCCTCGTTTAAAGTTTGGAGAGCAGAAAATTTAACTCAGAATTAACAATTTTTTCACTTTTTCTTCACTTTTGCCTTTTATACTTTCCATCTAAAAAAGCTGGAGACCTAGCCAGGCGCCAGCCAAAATCTCAACCAAAAATTCTGCTATCAGGAGGGTAGCATGAATTTAAATAGAAATATTGAAGCAGACAAAAAGCCTGTCTGATTGGAGGCTCAGGGTTTCAGTCTGACTTTTTCCTGACCAGGCGTATCAAAAGGTAAAATAATGATCCGAAATTTATGCCCAGAATTATGACTATCCAGATGACAAGGTCCACTTTAATCCTCCTCGTCAACAAGCAGCGGCTTTACGGTTCGCCTGGCTAAAATTTGTTAAGCAAGATGACAGCCAAAAGCAGCAGTGCCTACTGAAAAAGTATTGTCCCGGCAGAATTTGTTTTCAGGGGGTGCCACCAGGTCTTCTTGTCCCAGCTAATCGCCTGTGCAAACCACCAGACGATCATGATTAAAAAAATCAGAGGGGAAATATATCGAAGAATAAAACTCCACCAGCGTCCCATCTTAATGTCAGCTCCCGGGTTGATGTTTTCCTGCCGGAGCTTCTCCACACCATATTTTCTAGCGGCCAGTATCACCCAGAAGCCGCTCAGAAGTAAAGCCATTCCCCAGACCCAGTCCTGATTCAGCAGAAAAGAGGGGAAAGCTGCCGGGGGAAGGCCAAGTAAAAAGCAAGTACTCAAGACAATTAATGTTCTTGGCACCTGGTTGATATAAGAAATATAAGATTGAGATGAAAAATCCCCGGTCTAAATTCTGCGGGTGAAAAGTTACAGTTTCTTCTGAAAGGAGCCAGAAAACTTTCTGGAGAAAAATTCAATAGAATAATATTTCTCTTTATTCTCTAAAACCTGAAGCGCAAACCAGCTTTCAGGCTGAATCCAGAATAATTTATTTCAGCTTTTCTGGGATTTATAACGCCTGGTTCAGCCGGGGCCTGATCACGGATAAAAAGAACGGGGTAGGAGGTGTTAGGCGAGACCAGGGCCTGCCAGTAATACAGATCCCCTGATTCCGTCTGCTTAAATCCATCTGAATCAAGGTAGAAATTGTTCCCGTCAAAATTTTTGACCCTGGCCGAGCGGTAAAAACCCTCTAAGAAGAAATGGCACCAGGAGGTAATCGGCCTGTTCAGACCTGCTGCCGCCAGCCAGCCAAAAGAATGCCCGGAAGCTTGTCCTGTCCAGCTCATCCAGTTCTCCTCTGGTGTACCTACTGACTGGTAAACCGAATAAAGATAGTTAGCTTTAGCCAGATGATACTCAATTCCTGTTTTCAGATAAAAACGCTCCACCGGTTGAAACATTAAAGAAATTCTCAAAGGTAAGTCTTTCACTCCAACTTTTGTCCAGACCGAATAATTTGTCCTGCTGGTGGTAAAATTCGCCCTGTTATTTTTGGATGGCTGGTAATAATCAAATCCCAGACCGAGATGTAAACCGGGATAAAACTTATAAAATAAATCGAATCCGTAACCCGAACCAAAATGAAGTCCGGTTAGATCGGCCTTTCGGTTATAACCGAAAGCCAGATAATAATAATTGGTCACACCCTCTGCTGCCTGATTTAAATCAGATGGTGAAAGATAGTTGAGCAAGCCGTGAACAGACAGAGAAATTTTTTTCAAGACGGAAGAGACTGACACCCCAGACGAACCAGATTTACGGCTGGTTTCACCCCTCGCTTCTGGCTGTTTTGCCTCCTTGACTGGCTCGGTTTTCCGCGTCTCGGCTGGTTTTTCGTTCTTCTTCGGGACAGCCTGGGCTCTACCGACAGGGGTTATCGCCTCCACCAGGCTCTCATGAACATAGCCTTTGCCCTTCGTCCCATCCGCTTTTTCGAAAAGGATCAAAAACCATTCGCCTTCCTTTTTTTCAACCTGAAATTCAGTTCCCTCGGGCACCTGAAATAACATTTCGCTGCTAATATCCGGTTTTACCCGGACATTTGCCTGTTCTGAGACTACCCGCACTCTTAAATTCTGGCTCTGGGCTCTAAGGCCCAGGGCTAACCAGCCCAGGCTCAGAAGGGCCAAGATTAAACACCAGGTTATTTTTTCCCTTTTATTCATTTCTCCGCCTTGTTAGACAGTATAAATCAAATAGAAGAAAATCAAAACACGATAAGCGGTTCTCCTTGCTCATAATACAGATACAACCAGATTTCCAGTGCTCTAATTTCTGAGGCACAGTTGATGTCCGGCTAACCGTCTTACTCTGTCCAGCCTTTATACGAATCGGAGTCGCAGGTAAATTTCACAGATTGAAATTATTCAGACTTTTTCCTGCCGGATGACACTCCGGCCGGCATAGACAGCACTTGACCCGAGTTCTTCTTCGATGCGCATCAATTGATTGTATTTTTCAACCCGCTCACCACGGCAGGGAGCTCCTGTTTTAAGTTGTCCGGTGCCCATGGCTACAGCAAAGTCGGCAATAAAGCTGTCAACTGTTTCCCCGCTACGGTGAGAGATCATAGCTGTCCAATCTGCCCGGAGAGCCAGGTCAATAGCCTGGATGGTTTCGGTCAGAGTCCCGATCTGGTTCAGCTTGATCAAAACTGAATTAGCGGCATTTTCTTCTATGCCTCTTTTAATTCTCTCCACGTTGGTAACAAAAATATCGTCGCCAACCAGTTGAATCTGCTGGCCAAGCCGCTGATTTAACATTTTCCAGCCTGTCCAGTCATCCTCAGCCAATCCGTCCTCAATAGAAATAACAGGGTAACTTTTTACCCAGCCAGCGTACATCTCAACAATTTCCTCGGCTCTGGCCTTCCGGCCCTCCGTCCGGAGGTTATAGAACCCATCTTCATAGAAGCTGCTGGCCGCCACATCAAGGGCAATGGCCACATCCTCAAGCGGTTTATAACCAGCTTTTTCTATCGCCTCCACTATCAACTCAATAGCCTCAGAATTCTTCTTCAGGGCTGGAGCAAATCCACCTTCATCCCCGACTCCGGTCGAATAGCCGCGGTTTTTAATGACATTTTTTAGAGAGTGATAAACCTCACTGCCCCAGCGGACTGCCTCGTGAAGGGAAGGGGCACCAACAGGGGCGATCATAAATTCCTGAAGATCCGTCCCCTGCCAGTTGGCGTGTACTCCGCCATTAAGAATGTTAAACATTGGCACGGGCAGAACTTTCGCTCCAAGACCGCCTAAATATCTGTAAAGCGGTAACCCCAGAGAAAGAGCGGCGACTTTAGCTGCGGCCAGGCTGACACCCAGGATAGCATTAGCTCCCAGCCGGCTTTTGTTTGCCGTGCCATCGAGTTCGACCAGTTTCTTATCCAGAGCAGCCTGTTCAAAGGCGCTCAGACCGCAAATCTCCGGGGCAATAAGCTTGTTGACATTTTCTACTGCCTGCAAAACCCCTTTACCATTGTACCTTTTCTTATCTCCATCCCTGAGCTCAAGGGCTTCATGTATCCCGGTTGAGGCGCCGGAAGGAACTCCAGCCCGGCCGGTTGCCCCATCTTCCAGCCTGATTTCAACTTCAACCGTCGGGTTACCCCTCGAGTCGAGAATTTCCCTGGCTTTGATTTCTTTGATAGTCATGTTCATCTGGCTACTCCTAAAAATATTTTCTTTTTCATTTTTAATTTTAACATAGCCTTAATCAGAATTTTAACCAAAAGGGCTGATCGCCTGTTCAATCAAGCATTCGGCCAGTATTGACAAACTTAGACTGATTTTGTGATGATAGCCTAGCATGAAAGGTTCAGGAGTGTAAAAAGGTGGCTAAAATATATTATGTCGGTGATTGGGCTATTCTGACCGGCCCGGTTTTCGCAGAAACCCCCTTCTATCATTCACCAAAAGGACTGGATGTTTTTAACTACGGTCGGTGGTTGAAAGAAGCTCTCGAAAGTGACGGCCGGCATCAGGTCCTATCCATCCCGGCCTGGGATTTCTATAATAAGCTCGGGCCAGGCGATTACGAAAAAATTTTATCTGACTATGATGTCTTTATCTTCAGCGACATTGACGCCAAGCTCTTTCAACTCGCACCGAGTTTTTTTGACCGTGAAAAATTTGGCAAAAAAATCCTGACTTTCCCTGATCGTATCCGGCTGACGGTTGAGGCGATAGAAAGCGGCAAGTCAGCTATGTTTCTAGGCGGCTGGTATTCTTTTACCGGCGAGCAGGGCAAAGGCGGATGGGGCCGGACCCGCCTGGCTGACATCTTGCCACTCAGGTGCCTCGATTATGAAGATTTAATGGAGAGTACCGAGGGTTTTTCGGTTGAAGCCACTCCGCCGGGCTCGAAAGCTTTCCTTGATTTTGATTTCAGCCATCTCCCACCGCTTCTTGGTTATAACCGGACCTTGCCCAGACCGGAAGGACAAACCCTTCTTAAGATTAAAGAAACAGGCGATCCTCTGCTGGCCACAATGAAAGTCGGGAAGGGGCAGGCCCTGGCTTTTACCTCTGATCCTGCTCCTCACTGGGGATGTAATTTCATCTTCTGGGATAAATACCAGGAATTCTGGCTGCATAGCCTTGATTTAATCTGTCTTCAAAAAGATTAATGTTCAGGCTTAATAAAAGAGAACTAAGAAAGAAGGCTCTTGTCAGCCTCAGTCCTCAAGAAGCCTGCATAAATAAGAAATTAGAAAAATAACAAAAATAAATTGAGTAATGAGCTGATGTTTATCCTTGAGGAGAAAATTAAATGGAAAAAGGCAGGGCATCTGATTTCTTACGGGCCGGCTTTGGTGAAACCAAAATAACTCCTCCGCTTGGAACAGACCTGGCTGGATTTGGTTTTTATCTCGACCGGAGGGCAAACATTGTCAGGGATGAGCTCAAGGCCAGATCTCTTTGCCTCCAGGGAGACAGGGAAACAATTCTTATCATTAGCCTTGACCTTCTCTCGGTATCAGTTGAATTCGCTGACCGCTGCCGCCGCCAAATAGCAAAAGAAACCAGCATTCCTTTTAAAAATATTCTCCTCGCCTGCACCCACACTCATTCCGGGCCAGCTGTCCAGCCTCTTCCTGGCCTGGGGAAAATAAACCCGGATTATGTCAGAAGATTACCTAGTCTGGTTCTGGAAGCCGCTTTGAAAGCCAGAGCTAATCTCGAGGAAGCAAAGTTTGGATTCCATGCCGAGGCTGTAGAACCGATTGGCTATAACCGTCGTCTTAATAGCTTTTATCCAATAGACTCCTGGCTCCAGGTAGGCATTTGCCAACAGAAAAGGAGAGCCATTTTTCTTCTGAATTATGCCTGCCATGCCGTGACTCTCGGCCCAACCAAAGAAATTTCTTCAGACTGGCCGGGCGCAGCGGTTAAAGAAATCGAAAAAAGCGGCAATAAAGCCCTGGTTCTTCAGGGTTTCGGCGGTGACATTGACCCCGTCACCTATATGAACAGGCGGCTGGGAGCAACGAGAGAGGATTATTATTTATGCGGCCAGATCATTGCTTCCAGGGCACTTAAATCGGTGAAATATACTAATTTCCAGAAAGAAGTTGCTTTAAAATCAGCCGAAAATAGAATCCGTCTGCCGCTTTCCGTTTTCCCGTTGGCCAGCCTCGACCGAGAAACAGCAGCCGCCCTTGAGGCCAATAAGCAGTTTCTCCATGCCTCCCGCATTATCAGTCTCTGGAGGAAAAAAATTGAGAAACATTATGAGGCTTTCGCTGCCTCCCCCTGGCTTGAAAATGTGCCTGTTCAGGTTATCCGGATTGGTGAGATGCAAATCCTTGGTCTCCCCGGTGAGGTTTTCTGCAGTCCGGGGATCAAGCTAAGGGAAAAATTCCCGGCTTTAATGACCGCCGGCTATGCTAATGGGGATGTCGGTTATCTGCCGACCGAGGAAGCCTATCTAAATCCTGATGATTATGCCTGCTACTGTGCTCCTAAATTCTACGGGCTTTTTAATTTTACTCCGAAAATAGAATTAACTTTAATTGAGGAAAGCAGCCAGCTTCTTTCTTCAATCTGATTTTTATTTTTCAGACTTCTTTTTTTGTAACAATAATAAAACATAATCTCGAGCCGGGAGACTGACAGCCAGGCTCTTTAAAGATTCGGCTTGCCCTGACCAGAGAATCTCTCCATTAATCTCATTTTTAATTTCATATGTCTCCTGCGGTTCAAGATTTAAAGCAACAACTCTTATCTGGCGAGGAAAATCGCCATGATTGACAACTGCTAAATACCTGGCTTCACTGCTGATTGATTCAGCTATATCAAACTCTTCACTTGAGCCCAGGACATCAAATCCTCTTTTAATTCCCTTTTTATCTAAAGCCAGATCGATTACATCTCGCACTAAATCAGGGCAGTCTCTAACCGCCTCTTTAAGACTCAGCGGAAAAGTATAACACCAGCCCTGACCAAACTGATTAGCCAGGATAGCGGCGCCACCGTCTTCAAAAGAAGCTAAGGTTGAGGCGGTAACAGGCTGCCAGGAGGCGGCTCGGACCGGTAGCAGGTCAAAAATTCTATCTTTTTGAGCTCTTGTCCCCAGCGGCTGTTCTATTTTGACCCAATGGTGAAGTTTAGCCGGGTTTTCCTGGCCGCCACAGAGTTCTTCCCGAACGAAATTATCGCCGTAAGGAATGGCAGGGCCAAAAAGCACAGCCACGCCCCCCTGTTCAACAAACTCCTTTAACATCTGGCTATCGGGATCCTGCATCCCGGCAATATCGCTGAGAACAAGCACATAGCGATTTTTTAGCAGAAACTCCAGCTGTTCTTCATTCGGATGGTAAGGATAATAAGGCAGAACTTCTTCTCCCCGGCGGGGAATAAAGGGCAGGATATCAGGACTCAGGCCAAGAGACCGGAAACCATCCAGGGCTGGAACCACCGTGGCTGTCCAGCGGTCAGCCCACCAGTCATTGTAAGGTATATACAAGCCAAGGTGACTTGAATCCCTGGCCGCTTTTTTAGCTATGAATGAAAAAGCCTTCATGCCCTTTTCCACTCCGGCCCTGGATTTTCTGGCTGCCGGCATTGTCTTGGCATAATCATAGATGTTGAAATGATAAGTGAAGAATACAATACCTTCTGGCCCGCTAGCGGAGGCCGCACTCAATATCTGGCGATAAATGTCCTCAGGAGAAGCCAGGTAAGAATTGGCATATTGTTTCTCTAGATAACCAAAAAACTCAACATGAGATAAAGTGATCTTATCTCTTACCCTGGTCGCTCCCGCCGACAGGCTGGCAAAATCTTTAACCCGGTTATAGGGAAAACACCGCCGGTTATCTTTTCGGTAGGAGGCCATCACCGCTCCCTGGTAAATCATTATATCAAGATCATCAATAGCCGCTAAATAACCGGCTAAAAGCGGATCGTCAATATAAGGAGCGCAGGCGGTAAGAAGTCCTCGGTCCAGAGCTTTGACCCCCGAGCAAAATTCTCTCATCTGCCAGGCTAAATAAGTGCCACTCCCTTCCTGATAATTGTAAAAACCAGCCAGGGCCGGCTCTTCACAGTAAAAGTCCCATAGCTCTTTTGTTATTTTTTTGGTGCTGTCGAGACATTCGCTATAAGGCATGTCACGGGTCATATCCCAGCTCACGCTGAGTAGTGCCGTCAGGCCATATTCAGCGGCCAGTTTTAAGGCCAGGCTGACTCTATCTTCCGGACTTCCTGCTACTGCTGGCTTTAAGCAGACTGCCGAAGGATAATAAGCTTTCTCTGAAGTAATAACGCTGTGGATAATAATGAGATTACCACCGAGTTTTTGGAACTCTTCGAGATAAGCCCGCATGTCTTTTTCCAGGCCCTCAGTCGAAAAGCTGCTTAAGATCGTAAAATCGCCAATAAGGTTGCCCAGAAGAAAACTTCCTTTGCTGACAGTTTTTTTCTGGCCCTGAGCAGCAGTCACGGTCACAGTATAAAGTCCTTCTGGCCAGTCATAGGCCAGGTCAATTTCTCCCTGGAATTTTTTCTCCGCCGGGTTTTCTGACTTTATCTCAGCCAATCTCAAGCTTTCGGGGACCTTGCCCGGGATAAGCATTCTGGCTTCGACTTTAATCTGGTCAGTTTTCTTTGCCCTGACTGTCGATTCTATGACCACAGTTCCCCCGGGAGTGGCTCGAACAGGAGAAACCCGGGTTTCTACGGCGAGACCCGAGGGCTGTGATGTTTGGTCTGAATTATCTTTTCCGCAGGTGATTAAAAAGCAGGAAATGATAAAAAGCCAAAGGACTGGTTTAAGGATTTTTTCCATCGTTCTCCGCCTCGAAGTTTAATTAAAATTATTTTAAATTGTTTTTTTATTTTTGCCCGCTAACTTTATATTTCATTTAGTCTTCCAGAGCAAGAATTTTGTGATGTTCACTTCATTGGCAATTCTGACCCCCCAATTTAAAATCTTAATCGCCCTGGTTAAAAAAATTAAGATAAACGCCACAATT
>ERZ724518.1517-NODE-1517-length-10434-cov-12.702958_pt1 | contig 10434 bp, 9 predicted proteins | sample MGYA00376051_ERZ724518 | MGnify/ENA primary metagenome ERZ724518 (study PRJEB28724, sample SAMN07190885) | wastewater metagenome | isolation source: influent of sewage treatment plant in Hong Hong | place: Hong Kong | collected 2016-03-17 ... | reverse complement strand
TGGCTTGAGCCAAAACAAAACGTGTATTTTGGAACTGCGAAATATGTTGACCAAAAGCTTGGCGCTCTTTGACGTATTGGATGGTGACATCAATCGAACCACGAATTGCACCTATAGCTGTTGCTGCAATTGCTGTACGCTCGCGTGGTAGCTCTTGCATCAAATAAGCAAAACCTTGACCTGCTTGTCCCAACAATTGATCTTTCGGGACTTTTACGTTGTCATAAAACAACTCAGAAGTGTCTTGTGAATGTAGCCCAATTTTGTCAAGGTTAGTGCCTTTTTTAAACCCTTCTAAGTGGGTATCGACCAACATCAGCGAAACACCCTTTGCGCGGGCTTGCGGATCAGTTTTTACTGCCAACACCACAAGGTCGGCATGCTGCCCATTTGAAATAAAGGTTTTAGAGCCATTTAAAATATAATGCTCCCCTTGCAAAATGGCATTACTTCGCATGGCTTGTAAGTCTGAACCCGCACCCGGTTCCGTCATTCCAATCGCACCGACCACTTCACCTGACACCATTTTCGGTAACCAGTACTGCTTCTGCGCTTCCGTTCCAATGTGCAAAATATAAGGCGCAGCAATTTCAGAGTGACAAGAAATACCTGTCGATAAAGCACTAAAACCCGCACGTGCCGACTCTTCCACCAACATCAGTGAATAATGCGTTGGAACACCATAACCGCCGTATTCCTCTGGAACATCGACACATAAGAAACCATTTTCACCCAAGGCATTCCAGACTGAGCGCGGCATTAAGCCTTCTCGTTCCCACTGTTCATAGTGTGGTGCAATGTGTTCATTCATAAAACGGCGAAAGTTATCGCGAAATAGTTCTAAGTCTGCATCGTAATTCAACATGCTTCTTCCTTGTAGTGACGTTGTTTTATTATTCAGCTCACATGCTAGCCATTTTTAAGGCAACTGTCATGAACGCATCAGGCCATTTTATATTCCAATAAAAAAGGAAGCCCTTGGGCTTCCTTTTTAAGATGAACTGAAATTATGCGTGAGCATTTTCTTCAACAGCCATCAAGCGATCTACTTCTTCTGGATTTGCAAGTGCGAAGTTTAATTTTTCTTGGTCTAACTGACCCACCCATTTCGCAACAACAATCGTTGCCAATGAGTTACCCACCAAGTTGGTTAAGGCACGTGCTTCAGACATGAAACGGTCAATACCTAAGATGAGTGCAAGACCCGCCACTGGAATATGACCAACGGCTGACAAAGTCGCTGCCATCACAATAAAGCCCGAACCTGTTACACCCGCAGCACCTTTCGATGAAATCAATAACACACCCAATAAAGTCACTTGGTGCATAAGATCCAGCTGAGTATTGGTCGCTTGTGCAATGAAGATTGCTGCCATTGTCAGGTAGATTGAGGTACCGTCTAAGTTAAATGAATAACCTGTTGGAATAACCAAACCAACCACTGACTTTTCACAACCTGCAATTTCAAGCTTTTTCAGCATACGCGGTAAAACCGACTCTGAAGATGACGTACCCAGTACGATCAACAACTCTTCGCGAATCATACGAATCATTTTCAAAATACTGAAGCCACAAAGACGTGAAATAGTACCTAGAACCAAGAAAATGAAAAGTAAACAAGTAATGTAGAAACAGATAATCAACTGAGCAAGTTGCGCCAAGCTACCAATACCATATTTACCGATGGTATATGCCATTGCACCAAAAGCACCAATTGGAGCAAGTTTCATGATCATGTTTACAATGTTAAAGAACACATGAGAAATTTGATCGATGAACTTCAGTACAGGTTTACCTGCATCACCCAACTTATGTAATGCAAAACCAAACATCAAGGCAAAGAGTAGCACTTGCAGGATTTCACCTTCAGCAAATGCGCCAACCACGGTGTTTGGAATAATATGCATAAAGAAGTCGACAGTCGATTGCTGCTGACCCGACTCAACAAACTTTGAGATACCAGAAGTATCCAAAGTTGAAGGGTCAACGTTCATGCCCACACCTGGCTTCCAGATGTTAATGACCAGTAAACCGATCAATAGTGCAATAGTCGATACAATTTCAAAGTAAAGTAGCGCAACACCGCCTGTTTTACCCACAGACTTCATACTTTCCATACCCGCGATACCACTCACGACGGTACAGAAAATTACTGGCGCAATAATCATCTTGATCAGCTTAATAAAGCCTTGACCTAGAGGATAAAAAAGCTCGCCCCAGCCGGGTACATATTTTTCAACGCCATTGATAACTTGCGTACCACTAGGGAAAAAATGTCCTACTAAGATACCCGCAATAATCGCGACAATAACTTGAAAATATAGTGACTTATAGATTGGTTTCTTAGTCATAACGAATACTTCTGTAAATCAAAAGACTGAAAAAATCGGTATACCTATACTTCCTCATAGGTAGTTGGCTTTCTGATAAACACAAAAAAGCCCACAGTTTGGACCGCATCCAAACACCGGGTAAAAAAATCATGGTGTACAAACAACAGCACTGTGACAAAAATCACAGTTCATTCATATTTACTGCAATGGGAGAGACTAAAAACTAGCGAGTCACAATTATTGGGTAAATTTTACCTAACATTCTTTAATCAAAGTAAACTGATTTCAATCATAATGTATAAAATCTAAACAATATGACTCATACTTTAGTCTAATGGTGAAAAATTTATTTAAAATTAAAAGTGCTGTTTTTTTTGATTGTTCCACTAAAATAACACAACACAGCCTTCACTTACTTTGGTTTTTTCATGAACAACAAAAGAAATATTTATAAAGATGCTGAGCACCCTTTTGCCCAGTTTGTTCGCATTATTGGCAAAGGGAAAAACGGGGCACGCTCACTCAGTTATGAAGAAGCTTACCAAGCCTTTGATATGATCCTGAAAAATCAAGTGTTAGATGTACAGCTCGGTGCATTCCTAATGCTACTTCGGGTTAAGGAAGAGTCTGTAGATGAACTGGCAGGCTTTGTTCAAGCCACACGAGATCAACTGCCGTTCACGCCTTTAGAGGTCGATTTAGACTGGTCTTCTTATGCAGGCAAGCGTAAACACTATCCATGGTTTCTCTTAGCGGCACTGACTTTAGCCAAAGCAGGTTATAAGGTCGTGATGCACGGTGCATCAGGTCATACCATTAACCGTATTTATACTGAACAGGTATTAGAGTATCTCGATTTTAATATTTGCCAAACTCAAGCAGATGTGGAACAGGAATTAGCGTCGCGTAATTTTGCATATTTACCGCTGCACGCCATCTCCCCGATTTTAAGTGACTTAATTTCCCTACGAAATGTTATGGGCCTTCGCTCACCCATTCATACCCTTGCGCGCCTGATCAATCCTTTTAATGCCAAAGCAACCCTGCAAGCTATTTTCCACCCGGCCTATCGTGGTTCGCATCAGCAAGCGGCATTTAAACTGGGCTATCAAAATAGTGCGGTCATTAAAGGTGAAGGCGGTGAATTTGAACGTAACCCAGATGCCAAAACACTGATCTGCGGCATTAAAAATGGTGAACTCTACGAACATGAGCTACCTAAACTTACCGACAATCGAAGCCCAATTGAAGAAGAGTTAGATTTGGCTGAGTTTAAAGCAGTTTGGCTGGATGAAAAACAGCATGAATATGGTGAAATGGCAGTGACTGAAACCATTGGCATTGCGTTATATACCATGGGGGTCTGCGATACATATAACGATGCCATGCAACAGGCTAAGCAGCTTTGGCGCACTCGTTTCTAAGCATAAGGGACAAGCAAAAGCGTGAGCGTTATTCGTCACGCTTTTCGATCCAGTAAAAGTCAGCCCAGTAAGGATAATGCTTTCCTGAAGAATGAATATTTCTGAGTATCAACTGATCACCAATATGGATATCAATTTTTTTAGATTGATAAGGGCCAGATAAATAAACATCTTTTTTTTGTCCAATGAGGCTTGAACAATAGAGCTGATGGCTTTTTATCTTTTTCGATGCTTCACCTGCATGGGCGTTATGGATCTTTATTCCAATCAACAACATCGGATAACCATCATTTTTCATTGATGTGTATTGTGTAACTGGATTTTGAAAATTTTGACTCGGTAAAACAGAAACATCTAATAAACATTCAATTTTTCTTGCATCACTTGCTGTCTCAGCAAATACATTGCTCGAAATTGCAGTAATGAAGAATAAACTGAGTCGAGTGAGCTTTATTATTTTTATAAGCATAATGATTGAAACAGTTTTACAGGTTATTTTCTTTTTAGATTCAGTTGTTGAATCACCCAGCATCTGTTGCTGAGCGACTCAACGTATTTTTAATCAATTAAATAAAGCGAATAGGTTTAAATTCTGGTTCAGGCACATGAGAATCACACTCCTCACCTTCTTCTTTATGCCCTTTATCGATATAACCCGTACGTTCTTTTTCAGGCGTATTCTGATGCTCCCAAGCAATAACAGCTTGCATACAAGTTTGACGTTGTTCAGCAGTCAACGCAATGCCATTTGGCCATTTACCAATTTCTACAGCTGTTTTTAAACGCTCAACAATATCGGCATCTAAAATAGAAAGCATCTGTTCAATATTCATGATTTAATCCTGTTGAAAAGAGTCAAAATCTTGGTTCCACCCGAGTTTAGTTCGGCATGACATATAAAAATCATAACCCGGTGGATGTAATAAATTCAGTTTAAAGGGGTGCTTACGAATATGTAAGCTGTCACCCACATTGAGCGAAACACTGTGTTGACCATCGGCACTGACCATCGGCAAGACACGGTTTTCACGAATCAGAAGCTTAATTTCACTGTGTCCACCCACCACAATCGGGCGTGAAGACAAGGTATGCGGATGCATCGGTACCAAAGCAATCGCATCCATCCCCGGATGCACGATTGGGCCACCACCTGACAACGAATAGGCTGTTGAACCCGTGGGCGTCGATACAATCAAACCATCACTGTGTTGACGGTAGACATATTGACCATCGATATTCAGTTCGAAGTCAATCATATGCACCGACTTACCCGAGTGTAATACCACATCGTTTAGCGCAATCGCATCATAAATCGTCTCGCCCTTTGAGCGAATTTCCATTTCCAATAAGAAACGACGATCTAACTGAAACTCACCTTTTAAAACTTGATCGAGCTTAAAAATCACTTCAGTCGGCTTGATGTCGGTTAAAAAACCCAAACGCCCTCGGTTTACACCCATTACAGGGGTATTAAATTTAACCAAGGCACGTGCAGCATGCAGAAGTGAGCCATCTCCACCCACCACAATCACCAAATCGACCACTTCACCCAGAAGCGCACGACTCACCGTTTGCGTGTTTTTATAAGGAACCAGTTCAGCGGTTTGCGCATCAAAAACGGGATGTAACCCTAAGCTGAGTAGATGATCATGAATAAGACATAAGGTTTCGACAACTGAAGACTTATCTGGACGTCCAATTAAGCCTATGTTTCGAAATGTTTTATGTGAAATTTGCACCTGCAACATCGCTCCGCTACGATTCCCGCCTATCATAACATTATTTATTTAAATTGATTCAAAAACTAAAGTGACTGCTGCTACACACGGAATTGTCTCTATATTTCAGTTCGTTCACAGTTTAATTATTGCAAATTAGCGAAAAGCTTCGCATGATTAGCACAATTTCTCAGGATCTTATTCGTATTTATGAAGTCAGAACGTGGCATAGGTTTAATTGCACTGATCTTCTGCATCTTAGTCATTGCAGCATTCTTGGTGTTTAGTATTTATTTAATAAGACTCGACTCCGTTGTACGTGACAAGTTTGAAGGCAAGCGCTGGGACATTCCTGCGAAGGTATTCGCACGCCCACTCGAAGTGTATACCAATGCCCCTGTCAGTCAGGCTGACTTCACTCAAGAGTTAAAACTTTTGGGCTATAAGTCCTCGGAAAACTATACCAAATCAGGGAACTTTGTCAGTTCTGGCAATGAGCTATATGTACATACCCGTGGCTTTGACTTCGGTGATAGTGTCGAGCCTGAACAAGTACTTAAAGTCACCTTTGCCAATGAGCAAGTGGCTGAAGTCAGTGCAACTAAACCCTCTTCTACAGGGATTGCACGTTTAGAGCCAATGCTGATTGGCGGGATTTATCCGCAGCATAATGAAGACCGTGTCCTGATTAAACTCGACAAAGTCCCTAAGCCTTTAATTGAGGCTTTAATTGCAACAGAAGATCGTAATTTCTATAGTCACCACGGCGTTTCAATTCGTGGTACGGCACGTGCGATTGTGAGTAATGTCACGGGTGGAAAACGTCAAGGTGGTTCAACACTGACCCAACAGTTGGTGAAAAACTTCTACCTCACCCCTGAAAAAACCATTAAGCGTAAAGTCAATGAAGCATTTATGGCTTTATTGGTCGAATTTCACTATGACAAAGATGAAATTTTAGAAGCCTATCTCAATGAAGTGAACCTCGGTCAAAATGGCAACTATTCTATTAATGGTTATGGTTTGGCTTCGCAGTTTTACTTCGGCATGCCTTTACGTGAGCTAAATATTGCGCAACAAGCTTATTTGGTGGGTTTGGTACAAGGTCCAACCTTATATAACCCTTGGCGTAACCCAGAAGCTGCGAAAAAGCGCCGTAATATTGTTTTAAACAACATGTTGGTCATGGGCTATCTGACCCAAGAACAATATGAAACTGAAACAGCTCGCCCTTTAAATGTGATTGCCAAACCGACTCTCGGCCCTTCACGTTTCCCAGATTTCTTAGACATTGTACGCCGTCAGTTACGTACCGAATACCAAGAAGGTGATTTGACCAACCAAGGTCTACGCATCTTTACAACGCTCGATCCGATTGCCCAAACCAAAATTCAAGATGCGTTTAAATCGACTGTTGGTCGCTTAAGCCGTGGCTCAAGCCGTCTAAAAGAGCTACAAGGTGCGGTGTTGGTTGCTCATCCTGAAAATGGTGAATTGGTCGCAGCTGTTGGTTCAACCCAAGACTTTACTGGTTTTAACCGTGCACTCGATGCCAAACGTCAAGTCGGCTCACTGCTTAAACCAGTGATTTACCTCAGTGCGATTCAATCGGGACGTTACAACTGGGCCAGCCCAATTGAAGACAGTAGCATTAGTATTCAAGCCAATGGTAAAGCATGGACACCTAAGAACTATAGTGGTGGTGAACATGGCGTTGTGCCAATGGTACAAGCACTGTCTAATTCATATAACTTATCAGCTGTTCGCCTTGGTCAAGAGTTTGGTTTATCGACGTTTAGTAACCACCTAAAACGTTTTGGTGTGACCAGTAATATTCCAACCTATCCATCCATTTTCTTGGGTGCGGTAGACATGTCTCCGATGGAAATGCTCAGCATTTATGGCAACTTTGCCACAGGCGGTTTTAAGTATCCGACTAAATCCATTCGTACTGTTGTCGATCAAAATGGTCGCTTGCTGACCCGTTATGGTTTAAATGTCCAACAAACCATTGACCCTGCTTCTGCCTATGTCCTGAACTATGGTCTACAACAAGTGATGACCTCAGGTACAGGTCGTTCAGCTTATAACACTCTGCCGAACTCGCTTCAGCTTGCAGGCAAATCTGGAACCACCAATGACACCCGTGACTCATGGTTTGCAGGTTACTCGGGCAATTATGTTTCTGTGGTTTGGCTAGGTTTAGATGACAACAAACAAACTGGCTTAACAGGTTCTTCAGGTGCGTTGCCAGTGTGGACCAATGTAATGAGCCAACTGCGTCAAAAACCAGTCAACTTACGCCAACCAGATGATGTGCAATGGCATTGGATTGATCGTGGCACGGGTTATCTTGCTGCGCAAGGTTGTGAGGGTGCAATGTATATTCCCCTCTTGCGAAACACCGTACCACGCAAAGCAACCGCATGTGGCTTACCGCATTATCAAGTTGAACCCACTTACAATCCTGAAACAGATGGTTACCAAGCTACACCTGAACAAGGCGACAGCATAGACAACTATATTCGTGAAAGTGAATCGAACATGCAGCGTAACTTAGAAGATGAGACGCAAGTCATTTCGAGTGGTAGCTATCAACCTGAATAAATAGGACGGATTTAAATTTTGATGTGGTTTAAACGTTTAAGTATCTTAGCAACCATCGTGACTGTGGCAGGCTGTCAAAGCCTCCCACAGCCATCTGAAAAAAAGATACCTGAAAAGCCGACACAGGCGGATAAAGAGCAGAAAACACCCTCAGGAGTTACAATTCACCCTTATGACCGCGAAGAAATTCAACGTCAGAAGATTGTGATTCCTGAGCAGAAAAGCAAACAACAGTTTGATGATGGGCGACAGCTTCCTGCTTTTAAAAGTCTGATGCAAAAAACACAAACGGCCTATCGCCAAGGCCAGTGGAGTCAAGCACAAAGCTACGCCATGCAAGCACAGCGTTTAGCACCACAGTCGAGTGAGACCTTTTTGTATTTGGCTTTAATTGCTAATCAACAAAAACAACCTGCAAATGCGGAATCGCTTGCACGTCGCGGCTTGAGTTATGCCCAAAGCAATGCCATGAAAAAGCAGCTTTGGAGCATTATCTTAAAAGCAGGTCAAATGCAGAAGAATCAGAAAACCATTCAACAAGCCCAAACAGCAATCAAAAGTCTGTCTTAAAAGCGTGCTCCGTTAGATGGAGCGCTGCCCTGCTATACCATAAGCACCATAACTTTGTGCCTTGGCTAAATCGGCTAACTGTAAGCCGCCGAGAGCAAAAATCGGGATATGAATCTCTTCTGCAATCAAACTGAACTGTTGCCAACCCAAAGTTTCACTATTTGGGTGGCTGAGTGTTTCAAGTACGGGACTGAGTAAAAGAGCATCACAGCCAATTTCTTGTGCATGTTCAGCACTGCTACGGTCATGACAGGCCGCTATATAACGCTGCCCAACGTTCAACTCCCCTTTACTCAATTGCATGAGTTGAGATTGTTTCAGGTGTATGGCCGCAACTGCCTGCTGTTGTAGTGGATTTAAACCCTTCCATAGTTCTATATTGACAATCACTCGTGCCAATTGTTCTACACTCAGTTCTGCAATTTTTAAAATATGTTCAGGACTAGCAGGCACTCGCCAATACAGCACTTGTTGTTCAGGCAAATCCTTCAACAGATCGATTTGATCTGAAATTTTAATCACGGGTGCAGCATAAAGTCGCTTCAAAATGGCCTGATTAGCTTTTGGAAAGTTAAGATCTTGTAATTCGGCACGCTTGAACCACGCCCATGGTGAGTGAATGTCTGCCAATAGATGATTTGATACTACAGCATGAAATAAATGCAAATTGACAATCACATCGTCATATTCAAACTGAATACAGTCAAAAGCATGCCAATCTTGTATATCAATTCCAACCTCTTCTAACACTTCACGGCGACAAGCTTGCTCAGGCGTTTCACCTGCTTCCACCTTCCCCCCAGGAAATTCGTGCTTATTGCCCTGATGCTGTTCCGCCTGGCGCCAGCCCACCAAAACTTTGCCTTGATGTAAAAGGATGGCTATAGCAACTTGAACCAAAGGTTTTGACATAATCAGATTCCATTTCAGATGTGTAGTGTATTGAGTGATTGCATGTAACGATATTGAAGTTTTTTATATTTTCAGCGAGAAAATGTTGACAGCCTCATTCGATAATGATTATCATTTAAATCGTTCAACATACACCACGGAGTCGCCAGAATGAACGCACCATTTAGCTTATTTACTCGTAACGAAACAGCCCATTCACTACCAATGCTACACTCAAACAACTTATTTGCCCTAGGCCGTGAAATTCGCATTATGCATGCTGGAGAAGAGTATCGTCTACGACTCACTCGCAATAATCGACTCATTCTTACCAAATAAGAACTATAAAAACCCAATAACAATAATCGTGGAAACAAGCAGTATGTCAGCGCGTACTGCTTTTTAATGTCTTTAAGTTTGATCATTTATGCTGTTTTTATCACAGATCACAATCTGCACATCTAAGGCTCAACCCTATTTAACAGCAGCTCCACTTTTAAACCGCCTAAGTCGGATGGACTAAATAACAACTGCCCTGCATGTAAATCGACAATTTTCTGACAAATCGATAAGCCCAAGCCTGAACCTTGTGTTTTTGTACCTAAAGCCCGATAGAAGCGTTCACCTAAACGTTGGATAACCGCAGAATCGACCCCATGTCCACTATTTTCAATACTCAGTCTGAGCTGCTGTCTTTCAATCGTCAGCGTCACAAAAACTTTTGCCTGCTCAGGACTATAACGAATCGCATTATCAAGTACATTCCGTAGTGCACTGAATAAAAGCTGTTCATTGGCAAATACATAGACCTCTTTTGCAAGAACCATCTGAACTTCAATCTGTTTTGAGTCCGCAAACGGCTGTAAAGCTTTAATCACGTCCTGCATTAGC
>ERZ724518.1513-NODE-1513-length-10455-cov-5.974231_pt1 | contig 10455 bp, 9 predicted proteins | sample MGYA00376051_ERZ724518 | MGnify/ENA primary metagenome ERZ724518 (study PRJEB28724, sample SAMN07190885) | wastewater metagenome | isolation source: influent of sewage treatment plant in Hong Hong | place: Hong Kong | collected 2016-03-17 ... | reverse complement strand
CTGACCCAGGTTCGGGAGCGGGAATCGGCCCTGCGAAAGCATCTCAAGAAACTCCTGCGTCGCGCAGACGCACTCCGTCGAGATCTGGAACAGGCTGGACGGTACGAACCCTACGCACGCTACGGAGAGCTCTTGAAGGCGAACCTCGGGGTGCTGAAGAAGGGCATGACGGCGGTCTCCGTCGTGGATTATTACGACGAACGGCTACCCGAGTTGACGATCCCGCTTGACCCGACAAAGGGGGCGCAGGCCAACATGGATGCCTACTTTGCGAAGTACCGTAAGTTCGTATCGGCTCAACGGGAAATCGCACCGCGTCTGACCACGGTCCACACCGAGATCCAACAGTCCCAGGCAGAATTGGAGACGATCAAACAGGGCACCTGGGTTGCGCAGAGCACTGAAGAACGACCGAGAGGACGCCCCACGGGCCGACTCTCCAAACCTCGTCCCGGCGATGAAGGGCGCCGCGGACCATTTCGACGCTTTCTGTCCGCGGATGGCTGTCCGATATTTGTCGGACGGAATGCGCGGGAAAACGATGAACTCACATTCGGACTGGCCAGGAGTGAGGACCTGTGGCTCCATGCCCGCGGGACACCAGGCTCACATGTGGTCGTGCGCCTCGAAAAGGGTGCGGAACCTCCGCTTGAGACGATACGCGACGCAGCCACCCTCGCGCTCTTGTACAGCGACCTCAAGAAAAGCGGGAAAGGCGATGTGATTTACACGCGGCGAAAATGGGTCAAAAAAGCCAAGGGCCAAGCCCCCGGCGCGGTGACCGTGACTCAGGAGCGGTCTATCTATGTGACCCTCGATAAGACCCGCCTCGACGGACTGAAATCACGCCTCACAGGCCGTCCGTCCTAACCTTGCCTCATCACCTGCGGGCTGCTTTTCATGGATAACCGTCACGTGGTACAGTGCCCACATATGGGCACCGTTTTTGATACACGTGTTCGGTTCCATATTCTGAGCACGCTGCTTCAGACCAAAACGCTCCGCCAGTTTGACGAACGCCTGCAGGATGAGCTTCTACCGATCCTTAGATGCTCCATCCTCGGCCTCTACCTCTACAGCGAGACCACTGCGACGTTTTCACCCGTATCGGATATTTTTCGAGACCCAACCTCTCCTGCGTACCCTATTGCCCAACTCCCTGCAGCCGGCACCATCAAGGAAGCCGCAGTCCGCGCCGGACAAGCCATTCTCGCCAATGATCTCAGCAACACGCCCTGGACGGAAGCCCAGGCAATTGATCCTCTGATCTACCGACGTTCATCGGTCCTGGTGGCGCCGGTCACAATACCTGCCGAGCCCCCAATCGGCGCGTCAGCCAAGACCTTGGCGGTCATCGTGGCAGTCGCAATGGAAGGGCCGGACGCGTTCACCGAAGAGGATCGTAACTTTCTCGAAGTGCTGGGCCAACACATCGCGCCTGTGCTGACCGCCGTGTTGGCGGCGGAAGAACGCGACACGCTGGTTGCCATCAATGGTCAGGTGGTGCTCGGCGCCATCACGCTCGACAATCTGATCCATTCGATTCAGCCGATTCTCCGCAACGTCATTCACCATGATGTGACAGGCCTCGTACGGTTTGTCGGCGAACCCCACAATCGCTGGTTTGACATCGTCGCTTGCGAAGGCGTGGCCATAGACCAGGACGCGTTGCGACAATTTCCATTCGAGCACATGGCCGCAGCAGAAATCCTGACGACCGGCAAGCCGCTGCTCCTCACCGGACATAACCAGGAGCGATTTGCTGAGCATCGCTACTTCGAATCACTCGGCGTCTTCTCCGCGATGCTCTGCCCTCTTCTGGTTCGTGGAAAACCCTATGGCTTCCTGGCCATCGGGAGCAAAAGGCGGAATGCATTCTCCGAGCGTGACTTGGCACTGACTGAACAGATCGGCTTTCACCTGTCCCACGCGATCACCAATCTCTCGGCCTATGATCAGATTCGTCAGCTCAAAGACCAATTGGAGCAGGAAAACGTCTATCTGCGGGAAGAAATGGGCGCGTCGTTAGACCTGAAGAGCCTGGTGGGCGACAGTCCTGCGTTACAAAAATCGCTGCGCGCCATCGAGATGGTAGCCCCCACAGACTCTACCGTGCTCATCACCGGAGAAACAGGAACCGGCAAAGAACTGGTGGCCCAGGCCATTCATCGACTTTCGCCACGTCAGCAGAAAGCCTTGATCACCGTAAATTGCGCCGCACTTCCGCCCACGCTCATCGAATCCGAACTGTTTGGACATGAAAAGGGAGCCTTTACCAGCGCGACCGCCCGCAAGCTGGGTCGATTCGAACTCGCACATGGCGGGACCATTTTTCTGGACGAGGTGGGAGAACTCCCGATCGACGTGCAAATGAAACTCCTGCGTGTCCTGGAAGCCCAAGAGTTCAACCGGGTCGGTGGGACACAGACCATCCGAGTCGACGTCCGCGTCCTTGCCGCCACGAATGTTGATCTGGATCAAGCCATCAAACGAAACAGCTTTCGTGCCGACCTGTTCTACCGCCTGAATGTCTTTCCGCTTCGCCTTCCGACGTTGCGCGAACGCCTTCAGGATATTCCACTTCTGGCCCGCCACTTTGTTCAGAAGTACAGCCAACGGCATCGGAAGCCGGTCACGCGCATTCACAGCGCCGCGCTCAAGGCACTCTCTGCCTATGATTGGCCCGGCAATGTGCGTGAACTGAAACACGTCATCGAACGTGCGGTGATCGTCAGCCGGACCTCGACCTTGACGACCGAGGACCTCGACGGCCTGGGACGCACTACTCCCCCCGTCACCAATCCACGCACCATGGCGGAGGCCGAGCGGGCGCATATCCTTGAGACGCTGATCCGAACAAATTGGGTCCTGGCAGGCAAGCAAGGCGCGGCACAGGAATTGGGCATGAAACGATCAACCCTTCAACACCGCATGAAAAAATTGGCTATCATCCGTCCTGCGCAAGCGAATCATTGACTGCCCATATATGGGCATACCCCCTATTCAACTGCCAATATTTCGGCACATTTTCACCTCCGTTCCTGCACTCGATTCCTCCGGGTGAAGATCGTTTTCATGTAAGAAATCGTGATGTTCATAAGGCCACCCGTCCTCCGTGACCACCCTGGCACCGTCCATGCTCCAATCCTCCTACATGAAATCCACGATGGCGATCCCGACTCCGCAATCCGTCGGCGACGAGATCCAATCACACATGGCCGAGCGGCAACGCGAATTGCTTGCGTCTGGTGACGCCAGTCGTGATGGCCGCTGCTTCTCATGGTGCGGTGACATTCTAGATTTTCTCATAGAGGGACTCGGCGACCGGCTTGCCGCCAGAGGCATCACCTTCACCAGTGCGTTTCCCGGCCCGTTGCGGCTCATGGACGAAGATCAACAGCCCAACGGTCAACACGTGCGACGTTTCTGGACCGTCGCGCTACACCGTGGATGCCCGATCGCAAAGATTTGCACCCTCTTCTTCCATCGCCACGACCAGGTCAGGCTTCCACAGCCACCGCGGATCGTCGCCTACGCGCCGGACCATCGGGTCAGCGAAGACACCGCATGAGCTACGTAGCGCTCAAAATGCTCTTCGGCGACCGCGCAAAATATCTCATGCTGCTCTGCGGGCTCACCTTTTCGGTCATGTTGATCGTGCAGCAGGGGTCGATTTTCTGGGGTCTCATGATGTGGTCGCAATCCAGCGTGACGAATATCAACGTCCCGATTTGGGTCACGGATCCCGGCATCGGCCAGGTTGACGAGGTGAAGCCGATTGCCGACACCGCCGTCGATCGTGTGCGTAGCGTCTCCGGTGTGGAGTGGGCGGTTCGACTCTATAAGGGAGTGCTGCGCGCCCGTCTCTCCAACGGGGATTATCACCAGATCACGCTGACCGGGCTGGATGCCCCCACACTCATCGGACGCCCGACCGACGTGCTCGAAGGCCGATTCGAGGACATCTTGCAGCCCGATGCCGTCGTGCTGGATCAATGGGCCGTTGAACGCATGGGCGGCCCAACGGTCATCACAATCGGAACCGTGTTCGAATTGAACGACAAACTGGCCCGTGTGGTGGCCATTGCCAAGACACAGAAAAACTTCACCAACATTCCGGTGGTGTACACCACCTACGAGCGGGCGATGCGTTATGTACCCCGCGAGCGCCGCACACTCTCCTACGTACTGGCCAAAGCCAAAGAGGGAGTACCCGAGGCGGAGCTGACGTCGCGCATCCAGGAACAGACCGGCCTTGGAGCCTATACCGCACAAGACTTCGGCTGGAAGACGATCAGCTGGGTACTCAAAAACACTGGCATCGGTATCAACTTCGGCACGACCATCGTGCTGGGGTTCATCGTCGGCATGGCCATCGCCGGGCAAACGTTCTATCTGTTTACCGTGGAAAACCTCAAGCAATTCGGGGCACTGAAAGCCATGGGCGCGTCCACCTTCACCTTGGCACGGATGATTTTGCTGCAAGCCTTCACTGTAGGCTTCATCGGCTATGGAATCGGCATCGGCCTCGCCACGGGATTCGGCCTTCTCTCCGCCAACAGCGGCGGGCTGCCCTTTGTAGAAACGTGGCAGTTGCTTCTCATTGTGCTCATCGCGCTCCTGGGGATCTGTGCCTGTTCCGCCTTGATCAGTATCGTCAAACTCGCGCGCCTCGAACCCGCGATCGTGTTCCGGTGACGCCCATGCATGCGCACGCAGACACGCAAGGGCCACTTGCTGCCTCCCCTCCCGCCACCGCTGTGCAGGTACGGGGACTCGTGAAATCGTTCGGCACCGGGGACACGACGGTGACCGTACTCAAGGGGATCGATCTCGACGTGTACTTCGGCGAATTGCTGCTGCTGGTCGGGGAATCGGGCGGCGGGAAGACCACCTTACTCTCGGCCATCGCGGGCATTCTGGACATCGACTCGGGCGAGTTGGAGGTGCTAGGCGCCCCATTGACGCACATGTCCCCGGACGCACGCACACGCTTTCGAGGCCAGCGCATGGGGTTTATCTTTCAACAATTCAATCTCCTTCCGTCGCTCACCGCGGCGGAAAATGTGGCCATTCCGCTGCTGATTCAGGGCCTCCAGAAAAAGGACGCGATCTCGCGAGGGCGGTTGATGCTGGAACGTGTCGGACTCGGCGACCGGACCGAATTCCTGCCCAGGAACCTATCCGGCGGGCAACAACAGCGCGTGGCCATCGCACGGGCCTTGGTGAACGATCCACAACTGCTGGTCTGCGACGAACCGACGGCCGCCCTCGACGGACCGAACGGCCAAAAGATCATGGAGTTGATCCGGGACGTAGGACGAGCCCCCGACCGTTGCGTCATCGTCGTCACCCATGACAGTCGCGTATTTCAATTCGGCGATCGCATGGCGGAACTCACGGACGGACGTATCGTCGGTATCCACCCGATTCAGAAAGAGGCCACGGCATGATGATTCTCAATCGATTCAGCGTCTGGCTCGCGCTCGCCTGCGCCGTGCTCGCTGCATGGAGCATCCTGACCGCAGGCAAGACCGCACCGATGCCGACTCCAATCGTGGCACCCCCACGCTCTCCCTATGACACGACCGTGGCCGCGAGCGGCATCATCGAGGCAGCCAACGAGAACGTGCGCATTGGTCCCCCCACCGCCGGCCTCGTCACACGAGTCTTGGTCGCAGTCGGCGATCGGGTGCGCGACGGCGATCCGCTCCTTCAACTCGATGACCGGGACCTTCGCGCGCAGCTCGTAGCACGCCAGGCCGCGATCCCCCCGGCGGAAGCGCAAGTTGAGGAACAGACCTACCGCATTGGAGATCTCAACACCCAACTCAAGCGGTTAAAAGCCGTAGGCGACAGTCGGGCCGTCAGTGATGACGACATCAAACGCACCTGGTACGCCTTGGAAATGGCAAAACGCGCGATGACCCGCCACGAAGCTGCGTTGAAACAAGTCATTGCACAGCGGGATGAAACACAAATGCTGCTCGATCGACTGACAGTCCGTGCACCAAGGGCCGGCACGATTCTTCAGGTCAACATCCGGGCCGGTGAATTTGCCCTCACGATCGGCGCGAGCGAACCGCTGATGTTGCTGGGAGACATGCAACAGCTGCAAGTTCGTGCCGAAGTCGATGAGATCAATGCACCGCTCGTGACGCCGCATCGGCCCGCCGTGGCTTATCCCAAAGGCAGTACCGCCCAACCGATTCCCCTGACGTTCGTCCGGATTGAGCCCTATATCGTGCCGAAGAAATCGCTGACCGGAGAGAACACCGAACGTGTGGACACCCGTGTCCTCCAGATCATCTACCGGTTTGAGCGGCCGACGTTTCCGGTCTACACAGGACAGCAGGTCGACGTGTTTATCGAGCGCGGCCCCGTCGGACCAGACCAGGCCGTGGAGTCACCACGATGAGACAGGCCTCTGCTCTATGGCAACAGGCAGGCAGCCTGATCGCAGGATTGCTGACCCTGTCGGTTGCCGGGTGTTTACAAGGTCAATCCTATACGCGCCCGCCAGTCAGCACGCCCACCGACTGGACCGCCATGGGAGCGGGTCCTGCGATCGGCGGCGACTCAGGGGCGGCACCGAGCGCCGATTGGTGGCAGGCGTTTCGCAATGAGGAACTCACCCAATTCATCGAGCGCGCACTCGCGCAGAACCATGACGTACGGCGGGCCGCCTCTCGCGTGATCGAGGGCCGCGCCGCCATGACCACCGCCGGCGCCGGCCTCTACCCGCAATTGAACGTTCAGGGCAGCTATACGAATATTTCCATCTCGAAGAACACCCTGGCAGGGTTGGGTCTGGCCACGGGGCAGCAACCCGGGCCGCAGGTCTTCGCCAAGCCCGGCAGTAGTTTTGATTTGTGGAACGGGGCAGCCGACCTTCGTTGGGAATTGGACTTCTGGGGTCGAATCCGTCGAGGGATGGAAGCGGCGTCCGCCGATGCGCAGGCCATCGAACAGGACGCCCGTGCCGTTGCCCTCACACTGATCGGGGACGTGGGGCAGTCGTATTTCCGCATCCGGGAATTGGATGAGCAGATCGAGATCGCCCAGCGGGCACTCGCGCTACGGCGCGACTCGCTGGACATTATCCGTAAGCGAACCTCGGTCGGGCTGGCATCAGACCTTGACGTAAAACGAACGGAAGTTCTGGTCGCCGAAAGCGCGGGGCAAATTCCGGATTTGACCCGCCTACGTACGGTTGAAGCGCATCGGCTGGAAGTCCTGACGGGGGCAGCCCCGGGAACATTGAATCTTCCACCTCAGCCCCTGCGGAAGATCGTCGTCCAGCCGGACATTCCGGTAGGGCTCCCGTCCAACCTGCTCGAACGACGACCTGATATTCTGCAGGCCGAGGCCAGCCTCAAAGCTGCCAATGCCCGTATCGGGCAAGCACGCGCCTACTTCTTCCCCACCCTGTCCATTACCGGCCAGGGAGGCCTGCAAAGTGCCGAGTTTGCAAACTGGTTCACAGGCAACAGCGCGAACTTCAGCATCGGCCCTTCGGTGACCTTGCCCATTTTTCTCGGCGGCACCAACGTGGCGCGGCTCGAGGCGGCGGAATCACGCTACCAACAACTGTTGGAAGGATACCAGCAGACGATTCTATTGGCCTTTCGCGAAGTCGCAGATCTGCTGGTGTCGATCCACATGCGCACAGAACAGTTGACACGCCAACGTGAACAGGCAACGGCGGCCGACGCCGCCGTTGGTCTGGCGGAGGTCCGGTATCGCAAGGGACTCGTGAACTATCTCGATGTCCTCGATGCGCAACGCACGATGCTGGCAGCGGAAACGCAACTGGCCCAAACCGAACGGGCACGGCTCACCGACATGGTCAGCCTCTACAAGGCGCTAGGCGGAGGATGGCACCAGACTCCGGGAGGCGACGCCGTTCACCCCCAAGACCAGACCGGACACTAACAGGACGCCCCCTTCACTCGCATCGTGCTCGGTGACATCCACAGGCGGACTTTCAACTTGAAATTTCAGACGGGATCGGGCTATCTGACAGCGTGTGGTGCTGTCATCCTAATTGTCGAACAGGCCAGACACCGGTTCTTCCCCTTCACCATCTTTCCCATGCGACTACGTAGAAGGAGCCTCCCATGCGAGACGGTGTTCGCCATCCGGCGTCGATACGCCCTATTGATCCTCCCCTCATCCTGTTGACCCTCGGACTACTCCTGCCCTTCGGAACTGAGTGCGTTGCCGCGCCGGCAGACAAGCCTGCGGCCAAATCCGGCCTGCCAGACAAGCAGGTTCTGGAGGAAGAACAGATCGTCTCTACCACCGACAAGATCACCCAACCGGTGGATACCGACGCTGAAGCCATGCGCCACAACGATCTCGGAGTGGCCTTCGTCTTCAAGGGAGATCTCGGGCAGGCCATCGACGAGTTCAAGCACGCACTTCGCCTCCAGCCGAACTATTTCGCCGCTCACCTCAATTTGGCCAATACCCTCCTCGACATCGGCCGGAATGACGCCGCGATGATCGAGTTTAAGGAGGCCTTGCGGCTAAAGCCGGAGGATTCGAAGGCGCACAATGATTTGGGAGTCGCGCTCAAGGAAATGGGCGATCCCGCAGGCGCCATCGCCGAATTCAAGACCGTCCTACGCCGCAATCCCGACGACGTCAACGCCCACAACAATCTCGGCGTCGCCCTGAAGGCCACAGGCGATCTCGACGGGGCCATCGCGGAATATCGCACCGCCGCAGGCCTCCAGCCGAACGATGTAAATGCGCACTTCAATCTCGGACTGGGACTGATGGAAAAACGTCAGCCTGAAGCAGCGATCAGTGAATTCCGCACCGCCCTCCACCTGCGTCCCAACGACGCCAAGATCCGGCTCAACCTCGGCAATGCTCTGGCCGGGATCGGGCAGCGCATGGAAGCGGCACAGGAACTGCGGCAATACCTTCGTCTGGAACTCGACACGCCGGCCAACAGGCGGTGGCTCGAGCAGGCCGAAGCAAAACTGCGCGAACTGGAGATGCCCTAACCGCCAGAGCCCTCCGCCACAACGCCTGTCTGTCTACGTAGCCAAGAATCTGCGCCGGCCAACAGAAAATTCTTCGGCAACGGCTCGCCCATAAGCCCCCATTTAGTGTACAGTCCTCCCCGCTTGATCTCGGACAGGGACGTTTGATGTCTCATACCCACTCCGGAACCAGTCTTCCCAAGCTCCGACGCCTCACGGGCGGCATCCTAGCCCTCGTCGGCGTGGGACTGCTCGTCCCCTGCGCCCCATCGCCGGCGGAACAATCGGAACCTGCCTCGAATCCCGCCCACCTTCGTCAATGGACATTCGACAGTTCCGCTCCAGGCACATTACCGAGCGCCTATATCGTTGGAACGCTCTTCGATGGACGACCGGCCGGCGAGTGGAAAATTCTCATCACCGATCGCGCCAAAAGCCCGTCCCAGGTCCTCGCGCAAGTGCAACCCAAAGGGACGGATCAGACCAACAAACTTCTCCTCATGGAGGGGACCGGGAGCACGAACCTCGACCTTGAAGTCTCCTACCTCGCGGTTGCCGGTAAAGCCGATTTCGGCGGCGGCCTCGTGTGGCATGCCGTGGACGATCGGAACTACTATCTGCTGCGGGTCAGTTTGATCGAACAGAAACTTCGCCTGTACCGCGTCGTGAAGGGAGTTCCGCAAGTGGTGAAACAGATCGATCGTCCCCTCCCTGCAACGGGGTGGCATACACTTCGCGTCGTGCAGCGGGGATGCGAGATCAAAGCCCTCTATGACGACGCCGTCCTCATCCGTGCCTGCGACACGACCTTTGCGAACGGCCGGATCGGACTGTTGACGAAAGCGGACGCCATCACCTACTTTGATGACCTGTCTCTTCGCCTCCTCGACTAGCAATTCTGAGAACCACACCGTGGAGGCGCGCACCTCCTTCCGCTCCGCTACGGCAGCCGTTTCCCTCCATCTTTGCGGACGCTTCCCCTACGACGACCACGCCTCACCCTCTCGTCCCAGAGGCTGTTCGCCATGTCGCAGCAGCCACACGATTATGCGACGGCATAAAAAAAGGGCAGTCACCCTGAGGATGACTGCCCCGAGCTGATTCATGACTGGGCGTTACCAGCGATCGCGCTTGCCCCCGCGATCGTTAAACCCCCCGCCGCTCCGTCCGGGACCGCCGGAACGGGGCTCCTGCGGACGCGCTTCATTGACCGTCAATGTCCGGCCACCCATGTCCGAGCCGTTGAGAGCCGAAATCGCCTTCTGTGCCTCGTCAGAAGAGGCCATCTCAACGAATCCGAAACCTCTCGATTGGCCGGTAAACTTGTCCGTGATGATCCGGGCGGATTCCACCGCCCCATGCACCGCGAACAAATCACTTAACTGCTGTTCGGTTGCCGAATAGGGCAACCCGCCAACATAAATTTTAGAACCCATGTGGGTCCTCCTCTTGGGTAGTG
>ERZ724518.1511-NODE-1511-length-10468-cov-6.106117_pt1 | contig 10468 bp, 10 predicted proteins | sample MGYA00376051_ERZ724518 | MGnify/ENA primary metagenome ERZ724518 (study PRJEB28724, sample SAMN07190885) | wastewater metagenome | isolation source: influent of sewage treatment plant in Hong Hong | place: Hong Kong | collected 2016-03-17 ... | reverse complement strand
CGTCCGGCAACTTTGGCAATGTCTGCGCCGGCCACATCGCGCGCATGATGGGCCTGCCGATTCGCAAGCTGATTGTCGCCACCAACGAAAACGACGTGCTCGACGAGTTTTTCCGCACCGGCCGCTACAAGGTGCGCGGCTCGGCCAACACCTGGCAAACCTCCAGCCCGTCGATGGACATCTCCAAGGCCTCCAACTTCGAGCGCTTTATTTTCGATCTGGTCGGCCGCGACGCCGAACAGGTGCGCGCGCTGTGGCAAGCAGTGGACAGCACCGGCGAATTTGACCTCTCCGCCAGCCCGCTGTTCGCCAAGATCAGCGCCGAATACGGCTTTGCCTCCGGCAAGAGCACCCACGCCGACCGCCTGGCCACCATCCGCCACACCTTCGAGCAATACGGCGTGATCATCGACACCCACACCGCCGACGGCCTGAAAGTGGGCCTGGAACAGCGCGAGGCCGGCGTGCCGCTGATCTGCCTGGAAACCGCCCTGCCGGCCAAGTTCGAAGCCACCATCCGCGAAGCGCTGGACCGCGACCCGCCGCGCCCGGCGGGGTTGGAAAATATCGAAGCGCTGCCGCAGCGCTTTGAGGTGATGGATGCCGATGCTGAGCAAATCAAGGCGTTTATTGCCGCGCATGTGTAAGACCTGAGCCAGCGTCAGGCCACCGCCTGGCCGCGTGGTCAAAATACGCCCCGGTCTGATTGGCTCAGACCGGGGCGTATTGTTTGCGGGTCAGCTCGCCTCATTGGCCGGCAGAAGCGGCAACAATCAGCCGGTCCCCAGGACGGCATCTTGCCCGACGCGCCAGACGGCAGATTTGGCCAAAAAATCAGCCGGCAGCGGGCTGAGCATGCGCGAAACCTCAGCCGCCATTGCGGACAGGCAGCACGCCTGCGCGGGTTTGCGCATTGCCCGAACGGGCGGCAGCTCCGCCATCAGCTGGCGCGGCGGGCTGCGCCTGCTCGACGGGCGCGGCGGACGGCGTGCTTTCAGCCGGGGCGGTTTCAGCCGGCGCGGTGTCTGGTTTGGGTGATACCGGGCGCTGCGGGTTGTGCGCCGGGGCAGACTGCTCACAGGTGACGCACACCGGCTTGCCTTCGCGCGCCTGCACGGCGGTCAGCAGACGCTTTTCATCCAGCGGGCGGCCGGTTTCGCTGGACCAGCGGCTGGCCAGATCTTTTACCTGGGCAGAGAGCTTGGCCGGGGCAGCGGCTTGCTTGTAGTGGTCGGCAAACGCCGTCACCCACAGATTGCCGTTTTCGTCGTTGTTCAGCAGCACCGGCTGGTAGGTCACGGTCACCGGCACGCCTTTTTCCATCAGTGCTGCCAGCTTGAGCGCATCCGGGCTGCGCAGGCGCACGCAGCCATGGCTGCGAAAGCCCGGCACGCTGGATGGCACATTGGTGCCGTGCATGCCCAGGCCCAGCGCGGGGTCACCAAAGCGGATGAACACCGGCCCCAGCGGATTGCCCGGCCCCGGCGGCACGGCGGTTTCTACATTTTTGCCGGACTGGCGCATTTCTGCCTGAATCGACGCCGGCACAAACCAGGTGGGATTACGCCGTATGTCGGTGACTTTATATTCACCCAGCGGGGTTTTGGTCAGCGATTTACCGACAGCAATCGGGAACACATGGGTGAGTTTGCCGTTTTCCAGCACAAACAAGCGGGTTTGCGGCACATTGATAATCACCTGCCGCCCGCTGACCGTCTGAGTGGGCATCGGCAAGGGGTCGAAGGCGCCGGCAAACGCGACGCCAGACAGCAAGCAGTACGACGAAAGCAGAATGGTGGATTTACGCATGACAAGCCAGTCTCGGGGAGAATGCCCGTAGTGTATCAGTCATATTCGTGCTTGCTGTAGTCCGCGCTTGGTCATGACGGGAATTTTTTACCGGAAACCAGGTCGAAAAAGGTTGGCAACTGACTCTGCCGCAGCGGTGTTGCGCGGATTTTCTTTTCTTGAATACGAGGTCGCCATGCTGATTCCTCCCTCCCTGCGCCGCGCTGCCATCGAACTTTACGACGCCTACACCCACACGCCGCTACCCCGGCGTGAATTCCTGCGCCGGCTGGGCGTGCTGGCTGGTGGCACAGTGGCCACCAGCAGCCTGCTGGCCCTGCTGGAAAACCACTATGCCCACGCCGACACCGTGCCAGTGGACGATGCCCGTCTACAGCATGCCGATATCCGCTTTGCCCAACTGGACGGCCAGCCGCTGCATGGCTACCTGAGCCAGCCCGCCAGTAGCGGGCCACGGCCGGGCGTGGTGCTGATTCACGAAAACCGTGGGCTGAATCCGCATATCCGCGACGTGGCGCGCCGACTGGCCTTGGCCGGGTTTACCGTCCTGGCGCCGGATTATCTGTCCACCCAGGGCGGTACACCCAGCGATGAAGACCGTGCCCGCCAGGCCTTTGCGGAGATGGATCCGGTGCTGGCCCGGCGCATTTCACTGGCCGCGCTGGCCGCCCTGCGTGAACGCGGCGCCACCAAAGTGGGCGCACTGGGCTTTTGCTGGGGCGGTGGCCAGGTAGGCCAGCTGGCGATACACGCGGCCGACTTGCAGGCCGCGGTGGTGTACTACGGCCCGCCACCGGCCAGCGATGAGGTGGCCGCCATTCGGGCGCCACTGCTGTTGCACTACGCCGGGCTGGACATCCGTATCAACGCCATGCTGCCGGCCTTCGAGACGGCCTTGCGCGCAGCGGGGGTCCGCCATCAGCTGTATCGCTACGCAAACGTGGATCATGCCTTCAATAATGACACCAACCCGGCGCGCTTCAATGCCGAAGCTGCCGCACTGGCCTGGTCGCGGAGTATGGCCTTTCTGCATGCGCAACTGGGCTAGGCCCGCATGCCATCCTGCGCCCGGGCGGGCTGGATTTTTCTGAAAACAGCCGGGTTTTTTGCGAGAATAGCGGTCTTTGCCCACTGGTAGCAGACCCGAGCATGACACACCCGCAGCCGATCGCCCGTATTGAATCCCTCGACTTTGAAGGCCGTGGCGTAGCCCACGTCGATGGCAAAACCCTGTTCATCGACGGCGGCCTGCCGTATGAGACGGTGCGCTACAGCAGCTACCGCAAAAAACCCAGCTACGAAAACGCCGACGCGGTGCAAGTGCTCAACGCCAGCTTTATGCGCACCACGCCGCGCTGCCCGCATTTTGGCGTGTGCGGCGGCTGTTCGATGCAGCATGTGGAATTCTCCGCCCAGGTGGCCAATAAGCAGCGCGTGCTGGAAGACAATCTGGCCCATATTGGCCGGGTGACGCCCGAAGTCATCCTGCCGCCGATTTACGGCCCCACCTGGGGCTATCGCCACCGCGCCCGCCTGTCGGCGCGCCATGTGCCGAAAAAAGGCGGCGTACTGGTCGGCTTTCATGAAAAGCGCTCCACCTATATCGCCGACATGCGCGAATGCCATATTCTGCCCGAGCGCATTTCCGCCTTGTTGATGCCGCTGCGCGAGCTGATCGGGCAATGGTCGATTGTCGCGCGCATGCCGCAGGTCGAGCTGGCGGTGGGCGACGCGGTGGATGTGCTGGTGTTCCGCATCATGGACCCGCTGACCGCCGCCGACGAGGCCTTGTTGCGTCAGTTTATCGACGCCCACGCCACGCCGCAGCGCCCGCTGCAAGCCTGGCTGCAACCCAAGGGCCCGGAAACCTGTTATCCGTTCTACCCGCTGGACGCGCCGACGCTGACTTATTCGCTGCCGGATTTTCGCGTGGTGATGCCCTATCGCCCGACCGAATTCACCCAGGTCAACCCCGGCATCAACCGGGTGATGGTGGCGCGCGCCATGCGCTTGCTGGATGCGCAGCCGGGCGAGCGCATTGCCGATATGTTCTGCGGGATTGGCAACTTCACCCTGCCGATTGCCCGCAGCGGCGCCACCGTGCTGGGCATGGAGGGCAGCCAGTCGCTGGTGGAGCGCGCCATCGACAACGCCCGCCACAACGGCCTGGAGGATCAGGTCAGCTATCGGGTGGCCAATCTGTTTGAAGTCACCCCGGAATCGTTTGCCGCGCTGGGCCAGTTTGACAAAATGCTGATCGACCCGCCGCGCGACGGCGCCATTGCCCTGTGCAAGGCGCTGGACGAAGACACCGCGCCGGCGCGGCTGGTGTATGTGTCGTGCAACCCGGCCACCCTGGCGCGCGACGCCGGCGTGCTGGTCAACACCAAGGGCTACACCCTGCGCGCCGCCGGCATCATCAATATGTTCCCGCACACCGGCCACGTAGAAAGCATCGCCCTGTTTGAAAAAACCGGCCCGTGCGTCAGCCGCGCCGAGCTAGAGGCGCAAGAGGCGGCCGAAGCCGCCGCCCGCGAAGCCGCCAAGGCGGCGGCCAAAGTGGCGCGCGCCGCCAAAGAAGCCGCCGAGGCCGAAGCGCGCGCCGCCCGTGCCGCCGACAAGGAAGCCCGCCGTCAGGCCTGGGCAGCCAAACGCGAAGCCGAAGGCTGGCACGAAGCGTCCGACGACGACACACAGGGGAAGGAATAAGCCAAGGCGCGCCAGCCTGATATTGGCATGGCGCTTGCTTAGAGAAACGGGATGCCGCTCTCGGCATCCTCCACTCGACTCGGAAGCGTGAGCTTTGGCCGCCAGCCTGGCAACAGGCTGGCGTTTTTTATGCGACAGGCCGATCAGGCAGCGCTTTGCATGCTGGGCAAAACACAGTACGGGTGTCGCAACACGCCAAGAGGGTTTTGTGCGCAGCGCTTATTCGCGCCCAGGACGTGCAGGCGTACCCTCGGACAAGGTCAGCACCTCGCAGCCGGTTTCCGTCACCAGCAGGGTGTGCTCCCACTGCGCCGACAGGCTGCGGTCCTTGGTGACCACCGTCCAGCCGTCGTTGAGGATTTTCAGGTGACGCTTGCCGGCGTTGATCATCGGTTCGATGGTGAAAATCATGCCCGGCTGCAGCTCGACGCCGGTGCCAGCGCGGCCGTAATGCAGCACTTGCGGCTCTTCATGAAACCCCCGGCCAATGCCGTGGCCGCAGAATTCCTGCACCACGCTGTAGCCGCAGGCTTCGGCGTATTTCTGGATGGCCGCGCCAATATCGCCCAAGTGGGCGCCAGGCTTGACCTGATCAATGCCAATCCACAGGCATTCGTGGGTGACGCGCACCAGGCGCTTGGCCTGCGGCGTGGCCTCGCCCACCAAAAAGGTGCGGCTGGTGTCGCCGTGGTAGCCGTCCTTGATCACGGTGATGTCCAGATTGACGATATCGCCCTTTTTCAGCGCTTTATCGTTGGGCACGCCGTGGCAGATCACCTGATTGACCGAGGTACAGATGGATTTGGGATACGGCGCATGGCCTTCTGGCGCATAGTTCAGCGGCGCCGGGATGCAGCCTTGCTGATTGACCATATAGTCATGGCACAGGCGGTCGAGCTCTTCGGTGGTGACGCCGGGCTGCACATAGGGGGTGATGTAGTCCAGCACTTCGCTGGCCAGCCGGCCGGCCACGCGCATTTTGGCGATGTCTTCGGCGTTCTTGATGATGATAGGCATTGAAAACGGATACGAAAGCAAAATAATCCATCATCTTAGCAAAAAAAACAGGCCCCGGTGGGGGCCTGTCTGGCTGGCGTGTTGCGTCCGGCATGGCGCGCTCACGCACGCCTGTGCATCAGAACTTGTGGCTCAGGCCGATACCGAAGGCGGTCGGGTTGGAGCCGGCAGCCACACCGGTGATGCCGTTGCTGTCAAAGTTGATCTTAGCGGCGTTCTTGTTGTCGATGCGGGTGTAGAAAGCATAAGCCTGAGTGCGCTTGGACAGATCATAGGTGCCCGACAGCGACCATTGGTTGGCTTTGTAATCCGCATCAGAAATGCTGCCGCTGCCAGCGCCCTTGCGCTTCTTCATTGCCTTTGAAACCGATCTTGGAGGTGTTGCTGCTGACGCGGGAGGTGGATTTGACGTCATTGGCGGAATTGGCCGCGCCAGTGGCTTTGACCGATTCCAGCGAGTTATTCAGGGTGCCGTAAATGGTCACGTCAGCCAGGGCCAGCGGGGAAGCACACGCTGCGCTCAGCGCAACGACAAGCATTTTGCGGTTCATGGGGGTACGCTCCAGGGGAAAAAACGCAGAGGTGTTGCAAGCAACACAGGACAGCCGCGAGTTTACGGAGCGTAGATGACGAGGGTGTGGTGAAAATGTTACGGTGAAAGCGCAGCTTGCTGCGCAATCGGCCTGATGTTGTCGTCTGCACGCAACAACAGACCAGAAACACGCCAACAGCGCGCCTGGCCAGGTGTGGCGGTGTGACACGGCAAAGCCACGCCACACCGCCAGGCGCCTCTTGGCGCGGCTAAAAAAACCCCAGCGCAGCGAGCCTGGCTAAGGGCACGACCGCAGACAGTACAACAAGCACGATAAGGTCGGACAACAACGCCAGGAGGGTTTTGTAAGCCGTCCTTATGCTGCCGGCGCTTGCTGGGTCAACTCCTCAGGCAAGCAGCCAATCGGCGGGCCCAGCTCGCCGCTGGCGTCTTCAAAGCGCACCAGATAAATCATCTGGCTTTCGTCTTCTTCGGCGTAGCCAGACTGCACCACCACGCCGCGCGCGCCAGCCGGCGCCAGAATGGCGTCTTCGTCCGCGCCGGGCATGCCGCCATCGTTGAACAGATCTTCGGCGCAATACACCATCTCGCCGACTTCATAAGGGATCACAGGCAGTGGGGGCAGCATGGCGTCAGCTCCAGACATCGGGCGGCGCCAACAGGCGCTCAACCGGTTGATCAAACATCAGGTGTTCATCAATGATCACGCCGACGTCTTCAGGCTTGACGCCGGTGTACATCACGCCTTCCGGGTAGACAATCACCGTCGGCCCCAGATGACAGGGCCCCAGACAGCCGGTGTTGGTCAGCAGGAAGTTGGCCCACAGATTGCGCTGCTGGAATTCATTGGAAAACGCCTGAAACACATCATTGCAGCCACGGGCCTGACAGGAGCCGCGCGGGTGGCCAGGCGGGCGGCCCTGAACGCAGACCAGAACATGTTTTTTGGGCTTGGGCATGATGGGGATTCCTGTTGGACAGAGAGGGTGTGTCTGTCACAGCAAGGGCAATGCCAGCCATAAGCGCTTGTTTTTACAACAAGCTATACAAGGCCTGTCAGAAACCCCACAATCTGGCGCGCAAAAAAAACGGAGCCCAGAAGGGCTCCGTTTTGCTCTGAATTCAGCTGCGCCGCCAGGGCGCGGATGAATTAGAAGGCGTGGCGGATGCCAACACCGATGGCTTGCGGATCAGCACCAGCGGCGGACAGGGTGCCGTTCAGCGGGTTGATACCGAAGTTGCGGTTAGCCGACTTGTTGTTGCTCAGCTTGGTTGCGTAAGCTTGCACTTGGGTGCGCTTGGACAGGTCGTAGGTAGCAGCCAGAACCCATTGCTTGGCCTTGCCGTCGCCTTCAGCACCGTTCTTTTCCTTGCCCAGCCAGGTGTAGGAAGCGCCCACGCCCCATGCGCCCAGCTGTTGCTTGACGGCCAGGGTGAAGCCATCTTGCTTCTTGGCGGACTTGGCGAATTGGTCCACTTCGCTGTGCTCGTAGCCGGCAGCCAGGGTGGTGGCGGAAGCGAAGGTGTAAGCGCCAACCAGCTTGAAGTAGTCGGTGTCCAGACCGGTGGCGGTAGCCACGCTGTCGTTGCGGTGTTCGTAGCCAGCACCCACAGCCAGGCCGCCGTTCACGTACTTGCCGCCGAAGGACAGCGAGTAGGCGTTAGCGCGGTTGCCGCCCACGGTAGCGCGGGTTTCGTCAGCACCGTAGGACACGCCGGCGCTGAAGCCGTTCACCACCGGGCTGTAGTATTGCACGGTGTTGCTCACGCGCTGGTCGCCACGGCAGAAGATGGCTTGGCTGTTGCAGGTATCAGCCGAGGTGTCGGCCAGGATGTTGGTGCCCAGACCGATGGTCATGGTCTTGTAGGCGCTGTCATGCTTGCCCAGCAGTACGCGGCCGAAGGAGCCTTCCAGGCCCACGAAGCTGTTGCGGTTGGCCCAGCTGGTGGTCGAGTTGCCGGTGTCGATGTCAACGTTTTGCTCGACTTGCCAGATGGCCTTCAGGCCATTGCCCAGATCTTCCCAGCCCTTGAAGCCGATGCGGGAGTTGTTGGCGGTCACGCGGTTGACCGACTTGACGTCCAGCGCCGAGTTGGTGGCGCCAGTGGCCTTGGCGAACTCGACGGAAGAGTTGATCACACCGTAGGTGACCACGTCAGCCATGGCGATCGGGGCAACGAAGGCGGCCGACAGAGCGGCGGCAAGCAGTTTCTTGTTCATGGGGTTTCAGCTCCACAGGGTTGTCGTGATGGATTGCGCCGCTTGGAATCTCTCGGTGCGGTTTCTTTACAAATCCATGCCGGATGCTAACAGAGCCAACCGATGCTGACAGGAAACTGCTGTTGCATTTTTGCGTGGCGGTGCAACAAATGTTGTTTTTTTACATCAAAAAGCCCAAACAGGCGCTTGATTCGCGTCATGCGCCAGCATGATTGCGACATGCCGCCGAGAGCGGACTCAATGCTCCACCGGATAAGACAGCGCCGACGACACCAGCCGCGCGGTGATGTCCACAATCGGAATCACCCGCTCATACGCCATGCGCGTGGGCCCCACCACCCCCAGCGTGCCCACCACCTGGCCGTTGATCTGATACGGCGCGGTGATCACCGAACAGCCGTCCAGGGTGTTCAGGCCGGATTCCTCACCAATAAAGATATGCACGCCATGCGCCTCGCGGCTGAGGTTGAGCAGGCGCAACAGCTCGGTTTTGCGCTCGAACAAATCAAACAACTGGCGCAGATTAATCAGATTGGCCGACAAGTCATCGCTATTGAGCAGGTTTTTTTCGCCAGTCACCATCACCGACTGACGCGGCCCCAGGGTGTTCTGCCCGGCGACAATCGCCGCGCCCATCAGGCTGGCGATATGGCTTTGCAGATTGCGCAGCTCGCCTTCCAGCTCGCGCGCCACCGCCTCCAGACTGCGCCCGGCGCCGTGGTGATTGAGAAAATTGGCCGCCTCGATCAGCTCGCTGGCGGTGTAGTCGCGCTCGGTCAGCAGCAAATGGTTTTGCACATCGCCATCGGCGGTGACAAAAATCAGCAGCACGCGCTTTTCTGACAAGCGCAAAAACTCAATCTGCCGAAACGCCACGCTGGCGCGCTCCGGCGTGGCCACCACCCCGGCAAAATGGGTGAGCTCGGCCAGCAATTGCGAAGCGGCGCTGACAATGCGCTGCGGGCTGTCCGGGTGCAGCTCGCTTTCCAGCTGCTGGCGCGCCGCCTGCTCCAGCGGCTGCATGGTCAGCAGATTATCCACAAACACCCGATACCCGCGCGCCGTCGGCACCCGGCCGGCCGAGGTGTGCGGGCTGATCACCAAGCCCATGTTTTCCAGATCGGCCAGCACATTGCGAATCGACGCGCTGGAAAGATCCAGCCCGGAATGCATCGACAAGGTGCGCGAGCCCACCGGCTGGCCATCGGCAATATAGCGTTCCACCAGGGTTTTCAGCAGGCGTTGGGCGCGGTCGTTGAGCATGGGAGGACATTCCTGAAACAGCAGAAAACAACAGAGGTGAGTTGAACATCGGCGCAGCCGGGTAAATTTCAAGCGTGGGGCGCTGAGATGTGTCAGCGATGGCCCATTCATATGAATCAGCATTCATATGAATGGACCATCTACGCGACAGATTTATCACCCCGTCACACAATTCGCGTTTCTGTCACGCCAATTGTGTGCCATAATGCCGGCATTGCCGCGATGCGGGCATTTTATCTTATTCCCTGGAGACACCATGGCAGACAACGACAAGGCCAAAGCGCTGGCCGCCGCTCTTGCGCAGATCGAAAAGCAGTTTGGCAAGGGCTCGATCATGAAAATGAACGAGACGCAGGTCAATGAAAACCTGCAAGTGATCTCCACCGGCTCGCTGGGGCTGGATCTGGCGCTGGGCGTGGGCGGGCTGCCGCGTGGTCGGGTGGTGGAAATCTTTGGCCCGGAATCCTCGGGCAAAACCACGCTGTGTCTGCAAGTGGTGGCCGAGGCGCAAAAGCTGGGCGGCACCTGCGCCTTTATCGACGCGGAAAACGCGCTGGATCCGCAATACGCCCGCAAGCTGGGCGTGGATGTGGATGACCTGCTGATCTCGCAGCCGGACACTGGCGAACAGGCGCTGGAAATCTGCGACATGCTGGTGCGCTCGGGCGGGGTGGACGTGATTGTCATCGACTCGGTGGCGGCGCTGGTGCCCAAGGCGGAAATCGAAGGCGAAATGGGCGACAGCCATGTTGGCCTGCAAGCCCGGCTGATGAGCCAGGCGCTGCGCAAGCTGACCGGCAATATCAAGCGCACCAACACCCTGGTGATTTTCATCAACCAGATCCGCATGAAGATTGGCGTGATGTTTGGCAGCCCGGAAACCACCACCGGCGGCA
>ERZ724518.1506-NODE-1506-length-10497-cov-5.490711_pt1 | contig 10497 bp, 3 predicted proteins | sample MGYA00376051_ERZ724518 | MGnify/ENA primary metagenome ERZ724518 (study PRJEB28724, sample SAMN07190885) | wastewater metagenome | isolation source: influent of sewage treatment plant in Hong Hong | place: Hong Kong | collected 2016-03-17 ... | reverse complement strand
GCGAGCGCGTCGTTGTTGCTGCGCGCCATGCCGGCGATCTCGCCGATGCGCGCGGTGACCGACTCGCTCGCACTGCGCTGCGCACCCGTGGCGCCGGCGATGCGGTCGAGGCCTTCGCCCACCTCGACCACGAGCGAATTCGCCGCGGTCAGCACCTGCATCACCGCGTCGGCCATCTGCCGGCTGGAGGCGAGGTGACCGAGGCCGTCGTCGAGCGCGCCGCGCACCGAGCTCGAACGCCGGGCCACCTCGCGGGTGATCTGGTCGATCTCGCCCGCCGAGCGCGCGGATTTCTCCGCCAGCTTGCGCACCTCGTCGGCCACCACCGCGAAGCCGCGGCCCTGCTCGCCGGCGCGCGCGGCCTCGATCGCAGCGTTGAGCGCGAGCAGGTTGGTCTGCTCGGCGATCTCGCGCACCTCGCTGGTCATGCGCGAGATCGCCTGGGTGGAGTCGACGAAGGCGACCACCGCGTCGGCCATCTGGCGCACCGCGGCCTCGACCTCGCCGACCTCGCCGACCAGACGCTCCAGGCTGCGCTGGCCCTCGCGCGAGCGTTCCAGGCTGTCGTGCGAGCGCTCGCGCACCGCCTCGGCGTGCTCGGCGATCGCGGAGATGCTGCCGACCATCTCGTCCACCGCGCCGGCCGCGCCCACCGAGCTCTCGTTCTGGCGCTGCGAGCTCTCGGCAACCGCCTGGGCATCGGCGGCAAGCCGGCTCGCCGCCTCGGTCACCGCGCTCGCCGAGTCGCCGACCTGGCGCACCAGCCCGCCGAGCGTGCCCATCATGTCGTTGAAGGTGCGCGCGCTGCGGCCGATCTCGTCGCGGCCGCGCACCGGCAGTTGCAGGCGCAGGTCGCCGCCACCCTCGGCGATCCGCCCCAGGCCCCGGTTGAGGCCGTCGAGCGGACGGGTGACGAAGCGGGTGATGAAGAGGTAGATGAACAGGATCAGCGGGATCGACACCAGCGCGGCGAACATCGCGCTCTGGTTGCGGAACGCATTCACCGCGGCATTCGCCTTGTCGAGCGAGATGCGCATCGACACCGCGCCGAGCGGCGTGCCCTGTGGCACCTGATGGCAGGCGATGCAGTCCTTGCCGAGCCAGGCGGGCGAGGCCAGCGAGGGAATCACCACGCGCAGATGCTCGCCATGCTCGGCGTCGTGGTCGACCCGCATCGTGGCGCGGCCCTCGACCAGGGCCAGGCGCTCGTCGGCGTCGCGCGCCGCGTCGCGCGCACCGCCCGCCCCGAACACCCGGCTCACCGCCTCGCCGCGGATCACCTCGAGGTCCTGCACCACGCTGAGCTCCTTGATCTGGTCGAGGAAGACGTCGCGCTGCGCCACCGTGCCGGTGATCATCATGCCGGTGAGTCCGGCCATCGTCATCTCATTGACCGTGCCGGCGAAGTCCTTCGCCTGCTCGATCGCCATGTCGCGGTTCACCCGGGTTTCCCAGACGATCATGCTGCCGAACGCGGCCACCATCATCAGCCAGATCGCGCCGGTGAGACGCAGCCATATCGGGGTGTCGGAAAATCGGATCATGTCGGTTCTCGCGGTCCTGCGGACGGTCGGCGGCGTGGGGACAGGCAGCCTCTACTCCTTCCTTACGGCCGCGCACGGCCCGGCTTGAGCGCACTTCTTCCGCGCCGCAACACGAGCGGACGAAGGAATATCGACCGAATTTGTTATAAGTCGGGTGCCGGCAGGCGGATCCCGGCATGCAACACGATGGAACTGGCGCGGCGCATCCTGGTCTGCGCAGTTCCCCGCAAGGTTTGTTCCTTCCTTCAACCCCCGACTCAGGAGGCTCACGATGAAAAAAGCGATCGCCCTCGGCATCCTCTCCCTTACCCTCGCCACCGCGGCTTCGGCCCAGGTCAAGCCCGAGGACCAGATCAAGTTCCGCCAGGCCGGCTACAGCTTCATGAGCTGGAACATGGGCAAGATCAAGGCCAACCTCGAGGGCGAGTACAACGCCCAGCAGGTCCAGGCCGCCGCCACCGCGATCGCCGGCATCGCCGGCTCGGGCATGGGCGCGCTCTACGGCCCGGGCACCGAGAAGGACATCGGCAACCTCAAGACCCGCGTCAAGCCGGAGTTCTTCCAGGAGATGCCGAACGTCGGCAAGCTCGCCACCGACTTCAACAACGCCGCCGCCAACCTCGCCAAGGTCGCCGCCACCGGCGACAAGGCCGCGGTGCAGAAGGCCTTCGCCGACACCGGCAGCACCTGCAAGGCCTGTCACGACAAATACCGGATGGAGTGAGGCGTCAGATATCGAACGACAAAGCCACCTGCGGGTGGCTTTGTCGTTCCTGACACGGATGCGCGCCTAGGCCGGCATCGAGCCGCCGCCGGCAGGCCGGCGGGATCGCCACACTCCCCGCCATCGAACATCCCCGAATGCCGGCTGCAAATACGCCGCGGATTCACAGCGGACAACGCTACCCGCATCGTCTATATGTGAATCAGGATTCGTCGCCATGGGTCGAGGCGGGTGCTTCTCTTCAGGGACTGCACACGCCGCACCCGGGAATCTGCCTCGACCCGCGGCCTGCGCGCGCGGGCTGCCGTGGCAGCGGCCGACGACGAGCATCTGTTCAACGCTTGAAGATCGGAGCGGGAGCCCATTCCATGAGCAATCAGCCCAAAGTCACCATCGTCCGCATACCGGGTCGGGTGCGGCCCGACGAACCGCTTCGGCTTGCGAGCTGGATCGGGGGTGATTCGCCCTTGTTCGCCGGTGTGGCGCCGGCGCGTTCCTTTCGCCTCGGCGCGACCGGCAGTCGCGGCACGGCCGAAGACACGGTCGCCGAGGCGATTCCCGAGGACGCCCTGGTCGAGATCGAGTTCGAAGGCGGCGCATGTTTCTGGACCGTGGGCGCGGATCTGCGCAAGCGCCTGCAGGAGGCGGGCGGCGCCAGCGCACGGGGTGGAAGCGGCGCGGACGATGGCGCCTGGGATCTGCCGTCCAGCATCGCCGCGCCGGTCACGGGTACGCGCGGGCTCGCCGGGAAACTGACCATCCGGGCCCTGCGCTGGATGGGCTTCGATCCGGTGAAGGCGGGTCTGGACAAGATCGTCGACCTGGCCGAGACACGCTCGGTGCCGCGCGAAGGGGTGTTTCTCGTGGGCGACGACGGCATCCGGGGCGAACCCCTGAAAACGCCGATTCCCGATGGCGAGCGCACCCTCATCCTGCTTCACGGCACGGCATCGAACACGCGCGGCAGCTTCTCCAAGCTGTGGCTGCGCCAGCCCAAACAGTGGGCGCGCCTGCGCGCATGCTACGGCGAGCGCATCTTCGCGCTCGAGCACTGCACCCTGACCCGCAGCCCGATCGAGAACGCGCTCAAGCTCGCGCGCCTGCTGCCACGCAGCGGTTCGCTGCGCCTCCTGTCGCATTCCCGTGGTGGCCTGGTCGGCGAACTGCTCGCGCTGGATCCGGCTCGCGTCGATCGCGCCGGCATCACCGCGGTGCTGGCTGCGGCGCAGCGGGAGAATCCGCCTGCGGCGGAGGCGCTGATGCAGCAGGAGGCACAGCTCTTCGCGCTGCTGCGCGAACTCGAGGCGCGCCCGGCGCTGCAGATCGAGCGTTTCGTGCGCGTGGCCTGCCCGGTCATCGGCACCTCCCTCGCCGGGGAGAAGCTCGACCAGTGGTTCTCGCTGCTGGTGCTGGCCGCGATCGCCGACGAGATGCGCCGCAGCAACAGCCGCGGCATGATCACGAGCGGGCTCGCCTCCCTCGCCAGCCATGGGCTGGACATGCTGGCGGAAACCGCGGCGGCCATCATCGGCAGCCGCAAGCGGGCCGACCAGTTGCCCGGCCTCGAGGCGCAGATGCCCGGCTCCGCGCTGGTCCGCATCCTCAACGGCAACCCGGGACGCGGAGAACTGTTCGTCGTCGCGGGCGACGCCGCCCCCCGGGAACAGGACTGGCTGGCCGAGCTGCGCTTCTGCCTGATCGACCGCTACTTCGAGCAGGACCACGACCTCGTGGTCGACACGCGCGCCATGCTGGACGGCCCCGACCGCCCGGTACGCAAGGTGTTCTTCCGCGCCGGCCCGACCGTCAATCACTTCAGCTACTTCGGTAACGAGGACAGCGCAGCCGCGGTCGCCGCCGCGCTGACCGACGCCGTCGACACCGCCACGCTGTTCCACGACTACGCAGGGGAATGGCCCCTGCCCGCCGAGACCGCGCGCGGCCTCTTCGCCCCGCGTGCGCTCGCCGACCCGCCGCTCCAGGGCGCGCGAGGCATCGTGGTGCTCGTACCCGGCCTGTGCGGCTCCGAACTCCAGGTCGCCGGCCGCGAAGTGTGGGCGAGCGTGCCGGCCCTGGCCTGCGGCGGCTTCCGCAAGACGCTGCGCATCGACAATCCGGCGGTCGAGCCGGGCGATCCGCTGGCCGGCAGCTACCTCGCGCTGGCCAATGCGCTGCGCAGCAGCGGCTATGTCGTACGCATGCATGGCTACGACTGGCGCAAGTCCATCGTCGACTCGATCAAGGGACTCGGCGACACCCTGTCCACCGCGCTGGGCGATGCCACGGCGGGCAAGCTGCCGGTGCACGCGATCGTCCATTCGATGGGCGGCGTGCTGATCCGCGCCGCCTTCGCCCAGGACCGCGGGCTCTGGAAGCGCTGGAAGGAACAGCCGCGCCCCGAGGCGCGCGTCATCATGCTCGGCACGCCCAACCAGGGCTCGCACGCGGTGACGCTGCTGCTGACCAAGCGCGACGAGTTCTTCGCCAAGCTGGCGATGCTCGACCTGCACAACTCCGAGCGCGAGCTTCTCGAGATCGCCCAGCACTTCCCCGGTGTGCTCGAGCTGCTGCCGAACGCCGCCGATGAAAACGGCGAGGAGATCCGCCTGCCCGCGACCTGGCAGCGCTACTGCACCGCCGACGGCCAACGCTGGCCCGTTCCGCCGGAGGCTGCGCTCACCCAGTCCGGAGAACTGTGGCGGACGCTGCTCGCAGGCGATCCCCTGATCGACGACGAGCGCCTGATCTATGTCGCCGGCACGGCGAAGGAAACGCCCCGCCTCGCCGAGATCGCCGAGGACGGACGGTTCCGCCTGCTCAAGACGGCCGACGGCGATGGCCGCGTCACCTGGGCAAGCGGAATCCCCGCGAAGTGCCGGGAAGGCGGACGGCTCTACTACATGAACGCGGTGCATGGCGACATGCCGGCGCACACGCCGGCCTTCCCGGCATTGCAGGAGCTGCTGGAGAAGGGCGAGACCGGGCGCTCCGCGCTGACGCGCAAGCCCGTCCCCATCCAGGCCCGCGGCGCCGTCGAAGCCCCCGGGGAATATGCCCCCGTCAGCCCGGCCATGCTTTCACACTACCCGACGCGCTCCGACCTGCTGGCCGCGGCGACCGGCGCCACGCTCCGCGCCCCCCGCACCGAGCGCGAGGAGGAGATGCGGACGCGGGTCCGGGTCATTCACGGCGACCTGATCTTCGTCGACGCACCGGTTCTGGTCGGCCACATACAGGGCACCAACAATCTCGAGCAGGCGGAATACATCCTCGACCGCGCCCTCAACGGTCGCATGCAGAACCGCCTGGATGCCGGCATCTATGCGGGCCCGCTGGGCAGCTATGCCCTCTTCCCACCCCAGCCCGAGGAGCGCTTCGCCGCCGGCGCCATCGTCATCGGCATCGGCCGCGTCGGCGAGCTCTCGCCGGGAAGCCTGTGCGACGGCGTGGCGCGCGCGCTGGTCGCCTATGCGATCACGCGGCACGAGGAGCGCAAGCGCACACACGACCGGCAGGCCGCCACCGCCGGCAAACCGCTGCAGTTGCCGGTGTGTGCGCTGTTGATCGGTGCGGCGATCGGCGAGCTGAGCCTGCGCGATTCGGTCACCGCCATCCTGCGCGGCCATCGCAAGGCGCGCGAACGCCTCGCCGACGCGAAGCTCGACGACCGCATCGAGTTGACGCAGCTGGATTTCGTCGAGCTGCTGGAGGACCGTGCGATCCAGGCGCTCAACGCGGCACGCGACGCGGTGACGCTCGACGGCGAGCTGCGCAGGCATTTCTGCATCGAGGACACGCTGGCGAAGAACGAGGGCGGGCGCCAGCGTGCCTACGCCGAGCTCGGCGAAGATGCATGGACCCGGATCGCGATCAGCGCCGTCAGGATCGCCGACGGCAGCGGCACCCAGCTGCTGTTCAATGTCCATGGCGACCTTGCGCGGACCGAGCAGCTCTACAACGGCATTGCGCTCGGCAGCATCGAGCGCTTCACCCGCCAGCTGATCGACACGGAAAGCGACAACGAGGAAGTCGGCCGCACCCTGTTCGAACTGCTTCTGCCCAACTGGCTGAAGGACCAGGCACCGGACCGCCGCCGCGCCCAGCTCATCATCGATTCGGCCGTCGCCGGCATTCCCTGGGAGTTGCTGCGCGATCGCATGGAAGACGACCGCAGCGATCGCGGCGGCGCCCCGCTGTCGGTGCGCAGCGGCCTCGTACGCCAACTCTCCACGGGCCGCTTCCGCCAGCGCATCCAGCGCGCGGACGGCTTTCACGCGCTGGTCGTGGGCGATCCCGACCTCGGGCGTCTGGGCGACTACTTTCCGCAGCTGGCCGGTGCGCGCGAAGAAGCCGCCGAGGTGGCCCAGCTGCTCAAGGACGGCGGCTTCGACACGCCGCCCGCGCTGCTCGGTGGCAGTGCCGAGCAGATCCAGATCGCGCTCTACCAGCGCGACTGGCGCATCCTGCACCTGTCGGGCCATGGCATCTATCGTGAAACCCTGCCGACGATCGATGCCGACCACAGCGCCAAGCCGGCCGACGAGGCCGTCACTGCGACCGGCATGCTGATCGGCGAGAACAGCGTGCTCACCACCGCGCACATCGAGCAGATGCGGGTGGTACCCGATTTCGTGTTCATCAACTGCTGCTCCCTCGGTCGCATCGAGGCCGAGCGCGCGATGCTCGGCGAGAACCGGCCCGGCAATCCGATGCTCGCCGCCAACCTCGCGACCCAGTTGATCGAGATGGGCGTCCGTGGCGTCATCGCCGCCGGATGGCGGGTACTGGACGACGCGGCGAAGCTGTTCGCCAGCACCTTCTACGAAGCCTTCCTTGCCGGCGAGACCTTCGGCGAGGCGGTGCTCGCCGCCCGCCGGGCCACTTTCGACCGCTTCCCCACCACCAACACCTGGGGCGCCTACCAATGCTACGGCGACCCCAGCCTGCTGCTGCGGCGGCCGCCAAGCAGCCACGAGCGCCGCCGCCATGCCGCACGCTACGACTTCGTCGCACCGCGGGAGGTGATCGCCGAACTGGAGCGCCTGACCCAGCAGAGTCGCTACCAGGCCATGGAATCCGCCGACGACCGCAAGCGTCGCGAGGAGCGCATCGACGCGCTCGCGAGGCTGTGCGAGCGGCGCGGATGGTCGGGGCATGGCGACATCCAGGAGGCCTTCGGGCAGCTGTGGGCGGAATTCGGCGACCATGATCGCGCCATCGCCTGCTACCGGGCAGCCCAGGGGGCCGGGGACGGCAGCGCCTCGATGAAGGCCACCGAGCAACTCATAAACATGCTCGCGCGACGGGGCAGCGGCCTGCTCGCGGCGGGCGGGCCCGAGGCCATGGCAAAGGGCAAGGCCCTGCTCGGCGAGGCCGAGCAGCTCATCACCGGAGTGCTCGCCGTCGCTCCGAATGCCGAACGTCACTGCCTGCTCGGCAGCATCTGGAAGCGCAAGCTGAAACTCACCGCCGACAACCAGCTGGATGCAGCGCTGAAGAGCATGGCACAGGCCTACCGCAACGCCGAAAACTGTGCCCTCGAGGCGGGCGGGCGGCTCTACTACCCGGCGCTCAGCGTCCTCCATGCGGACCTGCTGCGCCAGCTGCTCGGCACCCTCACCCCGGACGAGGGCAAGGCGGCACGGCAACGCATCGCCGCCGTGCGCAAGGAGATCGAGGACCCGGCATTCCAGGCGCGCGACTTCTGGGATCGTGTCGCACCCCTCGACCTGGCCCTGAGCGAAGCCTTGTTCGACACCGCCTGCGAAGAAAATGCGGATCGCCAGGCGAATGATGCGAGCTTCAGCAAGGCGCAGGAGGAGTACCAGGCCTTGCTCGCCTACAGCTCACGCCGCGAACGGGAGTCGGTCGTCGGTACGCTGGACGCGCTCAAGACCTTCCTGGAACGCCTGCCAGCGCAGCGAAAAGGCGCTCATTTCGCCCGCGCGAGGGAGCTGGTCGGTCGCCTGAACACCCTGGCCGACGCCTTGCGAAAGTTGCTGTGAGGCATGTCTGGCGCGCACCGACCACCGTCCGTCGGTGCGCGCTGTCGCCCCTCACCAGGCGGCGGGCGGCGGAGGCGGAGGCGGCTCGATGAAGCTGCCGGTGGCGAAGTAGAGCACCGCGGCGGTGATCGCCAGCGCGATCACGAAGGCCAGCGCGCCGCCGCCCTGCGCGGGCTGGGCGTCGGCTTCGTCGACTTCCTTCATGCCGGTGACCATCGGCCGCAGCAGGTTGTCCTTCTTGAACAGCGCGTAGAACAGCACGGCCGACACGTGCAGGCCCACCAGCACGATGATCGCCCAGTAGTTCTGCCGGTGCAGCCCGGACAGCCAGTCGCTGGTCTCGCTGCTCACCAGCGCGCGCAGCGGACCGGAGAAGGCGATCTCGTCATTGGAAAACAGCCCGGTGACGGCCTGATAGAGCATGACCCCGAGCAGGGCAAGCACCGACAAGGCGCCGAGCGGGTTGTGCCCCAGCCCGCTCCAGTGCCCGCGCAGGTGCGCCCACAGGTGGGCCGGGCCGGGCACGAAGTCGGCGAAGCGGGCGTAGGTCGAGCCGATCACCCCCCACACCAGGCGGAAGGCGAGCAGCCCGGTGATGGCGATGCCGACGCGGCCGTGCCATTCGATGAGGCTGCCGCCGATCTGGGCGGTGACGTAGGCGGCCACCGCCAGGATGGCGAGCAGCCAGTGAAAAAGACGAGTGGGCAGATCCCAGACTCTGACCTTGCGCATGCTGTATTCCTTCCCTGAGATTCAGCCTGACTGACTGCGCCATCCGGCACAGGTTCCGCTGCACTGCATCATTCCGTCTTGCGCTGCGCCAGGAACTCGCGCAGATGGCGGCCGGTGTGCGATTCCGGCGTCGCCATCGCGACCTCGGGCGGGCCTTCTGCCACCACCCGGCCACCGCCCTCGCCGCCCTCCGGGCCGAGGTCGATCAGCCAGTCGGCCTCGGCCATCACGTCGAGGTCGTGCTCGATCACCAGCACGGTGTGGCCGGCATCCGTCAGGCGGTGCAGCACCCGGATCAGCTTGTCCACGTCGGCCATGTGCAGGCCCACGGTGGGCTCGTCGAGCACGTACAGGCTGTGCTTGTCGGCGGGCAGCGGCACGCCGCCGGTGTCCTCCGCATCGCCCGGGCGGCGGCGCACCTTGGCGAGCTCGGTCACCAGCTTGATGCGCTGCGCCTCGCCGCCCGACAGCGTCGGGCTGGGCTGGCCCAGGGTCAGGTAGCCGAGGCCGACGTCCTGCAGCAGCTGCAGCGGGTGGGCGATCGCGGGATGCGCGGAGAAGAAATCCACCGCCTCGTCCACCGGCATCGCCAGCACCTCGGCCACCGTCCTGTCCTTCCAGCGCACCGACAGCGTCTCGGGGTTGAAGCGCGCGCCGCCGCAGGCCTCACACGGCGTCTTGACGTCGGGCAGGAAGCTCATCTCGACGGTGGTCTGGCCCGCGCCGTCGCACACCGGGCAGCGCCCGGCGCCGGTGTTGAAGGAGAAGCGCGAGGCGTTCCAGCCGCGCGTGCGGGCGTCGAAGGTGTCGGCGAAGAGCTTGCGGATCGCGTCCCAGAAGCCGACGTAGGTCGCCGGGCAGGAGCGCGGCGTCTTGCCGATCGGCGTCTGGTCGACCTCCAGCACCCGGTCGACATTGCTCCAGCCGTCCAGCCCGGCGCAGCCGACCCAGGCCGGACGCTCGCCGGCCTTCTTGCCGGCGGCCTTGTGCGCCACCACCGCCTGCACATTGCGCAGCAGCACATCGCGCGCCAGCGTCGACTTGCCCGAGCCCGACACGCCGGTCACCGCCACCAGCCGCGCCAGCGGCACCGCCACGTCCACGCCCTGCAGGTTGTGCAGCGTCGCGCCGCGCAGCGAGAGCGCGGGCGTCTCGGCGTCCACCGGGCGGCGCGGCCGGGTCGGGTGCTTCAGCGGTGTGTTCAGGAAGCGGCCGGTCAGCGAATCGGCGTTGGCCTTCAGCTCGTCCGCGGTGCCCTGCGCGATCACGCGGCCGCCGTGCTCGCCGGCGCCCGGGCCGATGTCGATGATGTGGTCGGCGCGGCGGATGGTGTCCTCGTCATGCTCGACCACCACCAGCGTGTTGCCGCTGCGGCCGAGCTGGTGCAGCGCATCGAGCAGGATGCGGTTGTCGCGCGGGTGCAGGCCGATGGTCGGCTCGTCGAGCACGTAGCACACGCCCTGCAGGTTGCTGCCCAGCTGCGCCGCCAGGC
>ERZ724518.1502-NODE-1502-length-10507-cov-25.401263_pt1 | contig 10507 bp, 10 predicted proteins | sample MGYA00376051_ERZ724518 | MGnify/ENA primary metagenome ERZ724518 (study PRJEB28724, sample SAMN07190885) | wastewater metagenome | isolation source: influent of sewage treatment plant in Hong Hong | place: Hong Kong | collected 2016-03-17 ... | reverse complement strand
TATGGAAGTAAACTTAATCGCAGAATCAATAAAGTTCATGTTTTTAGGGATGGGAGTAGTATTTGCATTCTTGACAATCATGATATTTGTACTAAAAGCACAAGGTGCAATATTGACAAAATTTTTTCCACAAGAAGAGAAAAAAGTTAATATACCACCAATAAGTAATAAAACAAATACTGAATCTGCAAAAATAGCTGCAATTGTTGCTGCAGTTCAACATCATAAAAATCTAAAAGGTTAAATTATATGTCTAAGAAATATATAGATATCATGGATACAACCTTTAGAGATGGATTTCAATCTGTCTTTGGAGGAAGAGTCTTAATGAATGATTTTTTTCCAGCTGTAGAAGCTGCAAAAGAAGCAGGTATTACTCACTTTGAGTTTGGAGGAGGAGCAAGATTCCAATCATTGTTCTTTTATCTACAAGAAAACGCATTTGAAATGATGGATAGATTTAGAGAAATCGTAGGACCAAATGCAAACTTACAAACCCTTGCACGTGGTATCAATACAGTTATGCTAGATACAGGTTCAAGAGAATTAATCGACTTACATGCAAAAATGTTCGCAAAACATGGAACAACAACAATCAGAAACTTTGATGCTTTAAATGATGTTCAAAACCTTGAATACTCTGCTGAATGTATTAAAAGATATGGACTTAACCATGAAGTAGTTGTAACTTTAATGGATTTACCTCCAGGATGTTTTGGTGCTCATGATGTACCTTTTTATGAAAAAACATTAAGAAATATCCTTGATAGTGGATTGCCTTATGATTCAATCTGTTTTAAAGATGCCAGCGGAACAAGCTCACCTCAAAAAATCTATGAAACAATTTCTATGGCAAGAAGATTAGTAGGTAATGACACTCACCTTCGTCTTCATACTCATGAAACAGCTGGTGTTTCAGTTGCATGTTATCTTGCAGCCTTAGAAGCTGGTGCTGATGGTATAGATTTGGCTGCATCTCCTGTTAGTGGAGGAACGTCTCAACCTGATATTTTAACTATGCTACATGCTGTAAAAGGTAAAAACTTTGATTTAGGTGGATTAGAAATTGAGAAAATTTTAAAATACCAAGAGACTTTAAATCATTGTTTAAAAGATTACTTTATTCCACCAGAAGCTACACAAGTAAGTCCTTTAATTCCATTTTCTCCAATGCCAGGTGGTGCATTAACTGCTAACACTCAAATGATGAGAGATAATGGAACTTTAGATAAATTTCCAGAAGTTATAAAAGCAATGAGAGAAGTTGTTGAAAAAGGTGGATATGGGACATCTGTAACTCCTGTTTCTCAATTTTATTGGCAACAAGCATATGCAAATGTAATGTTTGGTCCATGGAAACAAATTGCTCCTGGTTATGGGAAAATGGTTTTAGGTTACTTTGGTAGAACTCCAGTTGTTCCTGATCCACAAATCGTAAAACTAGCAAGTGAAAAACTAAAATTAGAACCAACAACGCAAAATCCTTTAGATATTGCTGATGCTGATGAAAAGAAAAAAATCTCTGTTTGGAAACAAAGATTAGAAGCTGAAGGTATAGAAACAACTGAAGAGAATATTTTTATAGCTGCTGCTTGTGATGAAAAAGGAATAGCTTTCTTAAAAGGTGAAGCACCATTGAATGTTAGAAAAAATGATACTGTTTGTGATAATGATAAAGATTGTAAATTAGGAGAGAATAAAATGGCAAATGCTAATGGGAACTATACAGTTGTAGTAGATGGACAAAAATTTAATGTAACAATAGCTGAAGGTAATGCTGATATTCAAGTAACACCTGTTGTAAATACTACAACAACTACTCCTACACCAGTAACTACAACAAACTCAAATACATCAGGAACACCTGTTTGTGCTGCTGTTAATGGAGCTGTTTGGAAAATTCTTGTAAAAGAAGGTGATAGAGTTGAAAAAGACCAACAAATAGTAATTCTTGAGGCTATGAAAATGGAAATAGATATAACTGCTCCAGTTGCTGGAGTAATTACTAAAATATTAGTAAATAATACTCAAGCTGTAGAAGAAGGAGAGACATTAGCCATTATTGGTTAATGTCATAAAGTGATTAATGAAGAAAAATATATTAATAGCTTTTTTTCTAATATTTTCTATTTTTGCGTCAAATAGTTTTGCTAGTGATGTTGTTGTAGAGCAAAAACAAGAAAAACAACCATACCACTCAAAAACAATGAGTGAGTTAGTTGATTCTTTTTATGCAACAACAGGTATTAAAGCACTATTTCAACCTCAAGAGGGTGTAAAAGATGCAAAAGGAAAAGATATGACTTTGTTTGCACAAGGTGCAGGAAGAATCATAATGATTTTTATTTGCTTTTTGTTGTTTTATTTAGCAATTAAGAAAGGATTTGAACCATTACTATTAATTCCAATTGGATTTGGAGGATTATTAGCTAATATTCCAATTGCAAATATGGCAGGACCAGATGGAATGTTAGGAATTATCTATAGTATGGGTATTACTAATCAATTTTTTCCATTACTAATATTTATGGGTGTTGGAGCTATGACAGACTTTGGTCCATTATTAGCTAATCCAAAAACTGCATTATTAGGTGGAGCTGCTCAGTTTGCAATATTTGGCTCACTTGTTGGTGCTGTATTATTATCAACTTATGTACCAGGGATTAATTTTACCCTAGAACAAGCTGCTGCTATTTCAATTATTGGAGGAGCTGATGGACCAACATCAATATTCGTAGCTTCAAAATTAGCACCTGAATTACTAGGAGCAATTGCTGTTGCTGCATATTCTTATATGGCTCTTGTTCCATTAATTCAACCTCCAATTATGAGAGTATTAACAACGGATGCAGAGAGAAAAATTAAAATGACAACGCTAAGAAAGGTATCAAAACTAGAGAAAATTGTATTTCCTTTAGTAGTTTTATCATTAGCTATTTTAATACTTCCAGATGCTGCACCATTAATTGGAGCATTGTGTTTAGGAAATTTTGCAAGAGAATCAGGAGTTGTTGATAGACTTTCTGATACAATGCAAAACGCATTAATTAATATTGTAACAATATTTTTAGGATTAGGTGTTGGTTCAAAACTAGCATCAGAGCAATTTTTAGTACCAGAGACGATGGGGATTATGGTAATTGGGTTGTTAGCATTTAGTGCAGGAACAGCAGGAGGTGTAATAATGGCAAAATTAATGAATTTAGTTAGTTCAAAAGAGAATCAAATAAATCCTTTAATTGGAGCAGCTGGAGTTTCTGCTGTGCCAATGGCAGCAAGGGTTGTAAGTAAAGAAGGGCAACTTTATGACAAATCGAACATTTTATTAATGCATGCGATGGGTCCTAATGTTTCTGGTGTTATTGGTTCAGCAGTTGCTGCTGGTGTACTTTTATCGATATTTAAATAAAAATTAACAAGTAGGAAAGTTAAATTATGTCTGAAATTAAAGACTCATTAGGTTTAGAAAACGTTGGAATTGTAAAAAGAAATTTGGATGTGGATTCATTAATTAAGTTTGCTGTAGAAAATGAAGGAGCTAAAGTTTCTTCAACCGGTGCATTAATGATTGATACAGGTATTTTCACAGGAAGAAGTCCTAAAGATAAATTTTTTGTAAATCAAGATCCATCAAATAAATATATAGCTTGGGGAGATATAAATCATAAAGTATCTAAAGAAGTTTATGAAGATTTATTAAAAAATTCTAAAAAACAATTAAGCAACAAAGATATTTTTGTTACAGATGTTTATTGTGGAGCTTCTTTAGATTCTAGAAAATCAGTAAGATTTATCACTGAAGTCGCATGGCAAGCACATTTTATTCAAAATATGTTCATAGTACCTCAAACTCAAGAGGAGTTGGATAGTTTTCAACCAGATTTTACAATCTATAACTCTTGTAAAACTGTGGATATGGCTTACGCAAGTCATGGTTTACATTCAGAAGTTTATGTAATTTTTAACGTAGAAGAAAATACTGCAATTATTGGTGGAACTTGGTATGCAGGTGAAATGAAAAAAGGTGTATTTTCTATGATGAATTATTGGCTTCCATTGGAAGGTAAATTACCAATGCATTGTTCTGCTAATATAGGTAAAAATGGTGATACTGCCTTATTTTTCGGATTATCAGGAACAGGAAAAACCACTCTTTCAACAGATCCAAATAGAGCTTTAATTGGTGATGATGAGCATGGTTGGGATGACGAAGGTATTTTTAATTTTGAGGGTGGATGCTATGCTAAAGTTATTAATTTAGACAAAGACAGTGAACCTGAAATTTTTAATGCAATTAAAAAAGGTGCTATATTAGAAAATGTAGTTGCTGATGAAAATGGTTTAGTTGATTATACAAATGGTTCAAAGACAGAGAATACTAGAGTTTCTTATCCATTAGACCATATTCCTAATCATACTCCTGATATGAAAGGAAGTCATCCAAGTAATATTATCTTCTTATGTGCAGATGCTTTTGGAGTTTTACCTCCTGTTGCCAAACTTGATAAACAGCAAGCTATGTACTATTTTTTGAGTGGTTATACAGCAAAAGTTGCTGGAACAGAAAGAGGTATCACAGAACCGATTGCTACTTTTTCTTCTTGTTTTGGAGAAGCCTTTTTACCTTTAAATCCTACCGTTTACGCTGAATTATTAGGACAAAAAATCGATAAACATAAAGTAAATGTGTATTTAGTTAATACAGGATGGACTGGTGGTCCTTATGGTATTGGAAAAAGAATGAGTATTAAAAATACTAGAGCTTGTATTAATGCTATTCTTGATGGTTCAATTGAAACTTCAGAGTTTGAAACTCTACCTATATTTAATTTAGCTATTCCAAAAACATTAACAGGAGTAGATACTGAAGTATTAAATCCAAGAAATACATGGTTAGATAAAGAATCTTATGATGAAACCAAGAAAAAATTAGCTGGAATGTATATCAAAAACTTTAAAAAATACTTAACTTTAGAAAGTGAATATGATTTCACAGCTGCAGGACCAGTTTTATAAGCTATAATTTTTTCATAAAAATATATTGTTAAAGGAGTGGAAGTTTTCACTCCTTTTTTAATATAAAAAAATAGGAGAAAATGATGAAATTGTCTGTTTTTTTAGAAAATATTAAAGAAAATCAAAAAGAAGTTGTGCATTATTGCTGTAGTCATATCTTATCTAAAAAGTTTGATATAAATGAAGATTCAGTAGAAGATGAAGTATTAAAGGAATTTTTTATTAATTATGATAATTTTACGAAAGCTTTAAATGATAGTGCAGGAATTATTTATAAAAAATATGAAACAGAAATGGATGATATTTATAAATCAGTTTGTAATATATTTGAAGAAGATCACGATAATGCTTATTTATTTAATTATAGATTAGCTAGAATTGTAAATCAAGAGCCTAGACAATTCCTAGATATTGAAGATAAAGATACACAAGAAACTGTAATTCAAAAATTTGAAGATAAAATCAATACCGTATTGGCGTCTAAATATTATAAAGATAATGAAAATAAATTATCACAAAATCTGATTATTCCTCAAAAAACCTTAGAATTAATAAAATCAGCCGCAGGTATTTACTAGTTTATGAAATAGAGTGTTAAAATTAACACTCTATTTGAATTTCCTCAACTATTTCAAGACCAAATCCTTGTAAACCAACAAAAGAGTGTTTTCCTCCACTTGTCATTAATTTTATTTTCTTTATATTTAAACAATTTAAAATCTGAGCCCCTATCCCATAATCTTTTTGAGATTCTTTATTCCTCATTTCATCACTTAAAAAAATCAATACTCCACTCTTTGCTTGTAAAAAATTTATTGTTTTCAACATAGAATGTAGTTTTTCATTATTTAAAAATAAATTTATATCTAAACTTATCGTATGAAATTTCACATGGCTAACTTCTTTAATTTCTCCAAATATAATAGCTGTATGAATATTTCCTAAATGATCTTTAAACTCTTTTTGTAATACATTTGTTGAAAAGAAATTTTTATTTATATTAGAAACTTCCTCAACTAGTTTTTCATGAGATAATCTATATTCTACTAAATCAGATATATATATTTGTTTCATATTATGTTTAATAGCAAATATATCTAAATCATCTCGTCTCGCCATAGTTCCATCTTCTTTCATAATTTCACAAATTACAGCTTCACCATTAAGACCAGCCAATTTACATAAATCAATACTTCCTTCTGTATGCCCCGTTCGAACTAAAACTCCTCCATCTTTCGCAATTAATGGAAATATATGACCAGGTCTTACAAGTTCTATGGTATTTGAAATTGGATTAGCTAATATTTTAATAGTATCATCTCTTTCTTTTGCACTAATCCCTGTACTTGCATCAGCAGCATCAACAGAAACGGTAAATGCAGTTTCATATGATGAAGTATTAGAGCTAACCATTGGATTTAATTGTAATCTATTTGCAGTTTCTTTAGTAACAGAAACACAAATCAGTCCCTTAGCATGAGTAGCCATAAAATTTACTTTTTCAGGACTACTCAGAGGTGCCGCATAAACTAGGTCACCCTCATTTTCTCTATCTTCATCATCTAACATTATTACCATATTACCTTTTTGAATCTCTTTTATAGCTTCTTGTACTCTTTGTATAGCATTCATTTTTCTTCTTTATAATTAAGTATTTTATTTAGACTATTATATCAAAAAATACAAAAACTAATCTAAAAGAGCTTGACAATGAAAGTTTATTTAACTATAATTCGCCAATTCAAAGCCCGCGGAATAGAGCAGCTAGGTAGCTCGTCGGGCTCATAACCCGAAGGTCTCAGGTTCAAATCCTGATTCCGCAACCAATATTTTGTGAGATATGCCGCCATGGTGAAATGGTAGACACGAAAGATTCAAAATCTTTTGCCAATAGGTGTGTCGGTTCGAGTCCGACTGGCGGTACCACTTATATTTTGATAATAACTAAATCTTATTTAAGAATTTCTACTATTTCGTTTAAGTAAGTTTCTATTTCTCGCTCCTCTAAACCTTTTTCTAATGCACCTTCTTTTACACTATTTTCTTTGATTTTCATAATTTTTCCATCACTTTGTAATTTATAAATAAAGTATTGATTTTGTTTATTATTATTTATAAATAAACTTTTAACAAAAGAACCACTACCATCAACTATTAACGGTATTTTTGATTCTTTATATATTTTCTCCAATTCACCATTAACAGCTAATTGTTTGATAAGCCAAGGAGTATTTGAAATATTTGCAACTAAGACTATATTTTTATCTGTTTTTTTATATAAATCTTTAAATACAGCTAAAGCATCATGATTCAAAACAATTATATATTTTTCAATACCTTTTTTAAATAATGTTTCAAATTTAGTATATGGATTAGTTCCTACTAATTCAAAATATTTAGGTAGAGAATCTATTGATAATCTAGCTTCATCATTTTTAGTTGTAATTTCTAGCATATTTTTAGGTACTGTTAAATAAACTAAAAAAGAAAATCCTACAACTCCTAAAAAAACTATTTTTAATATATTTTTCATGTTTTTCCTATTTTTTGTTTTTTGTTTTTTGTTTTTTTGCCCATCTTTTGAACAATCGATAAGTTGTTAATTCTTCTTCTATTTCTTTATTATTAATAATGTACTCAACTAACTTATTAGCTAAATAAGGAGATAATACAAAACCACGTCCCCCTACTCCATTTATTACATACAGATTTTCTATAGTTTCTAGCATTGTATTTTTAATATGGGTTCCATTTATTAGATGAGGAAATTTTTCAATACTTTTTTTCGAATCAACAATTTTACCAAGCATTGGAAAATAATCATTACTAGAAGCTCTAGCTCCAATTTTAACATCAATTACTTCTATATTTTCCAGCTTTACAATATCCTTTGCTAAAGATATTAATTTCAAAGAATCACTATTAATTACATCATTTGTATAACATTTATTATAATTATTTATATTCGCTACTTCTACGCAATAATTACATATGTTTCTATCACACTCAAATTTATGATGAGTGGCACCAATTGATACTTTATACAAATTACTATTTTCTACTTTAAAACCTTTTGAAACAGAACACTCTTTATGATAGTTTATTTTTGTTTCACTAGAAGTTAAAATATCAATTTTTTGACCCCAAACTGCTCTAATATCAAAATATTCTTCTTTTATATGCTTAATATCTGCACCTGTTGTTAAAATAATATTTTTTGCATAAAGTTCATCATTTATTATCCAGTTTAAATCCTCTTTTTGTACTATTTTTTCAACATTATATAGTAATTTTTTTTCTATATTTTGAGTTATTCTTTTGCAAACTAAAGAAGGTATTACATGAGAACCTATTTTAAAAAAATAGCCATCATCCATCTTGTTATATTCAAAATCCATATAAGGTTTATAAGATTCAAATTTATTAGCATCTTCTTTATTTTTAGGAATTCGACACACTCCACAATTATTTATAAACTCTTTTCCTAAACTCTCATAAAATTTAGTAGAAAATTTTAGGGACTTTGTAATTAAATCTTTAAAACTATTGGGTTTACCTAAAAGAGGTGATAAAAAAGCACCTGCTGCTCCACTTGCACCAAAAGCAACATCTGCATTTCTATCTATTAATAAAATAGATTTTGAATATTTACTCAAAAAATAAGCTAAAGAACATCCAGCAATTCCAGCACCTATAATAATATAATCAAATTCTTTCATTCTCATCCAATAACTGATAATTCGGTCTAAAATAAGCTCGACCACCTTTTAAACTGATACATTTATGATTTGGAAATTTTTTTTGATAAAAAGATAGTCTTTCTTTTGTAGTTTTTCCTGTATCACAATAAAAAAACAAAAACCGTATTACTTGGATACAAATTCATCTCATAAGGATTATAAATTATCGTTTCAATTCCATCTATTGGTTTTAAAATAGTATCAATTAAGATTACCTTTATACCTTTTTTTTCTAATTCTTTTTTATTTTTAAATAACTCTATTTGAGTCCATTCGCTTTTAGAAAACATAAATAATCAATTCCCTTTTTGTAAAAACTTATATTAGTATATTCCCTATTAAATAAAAGTAATTCTTATTGTAATTTAGATAAAATTATTCTTCAATTCAAAATTAGGAAATAATTTATGAAAATTTTAGTTACAGATGACTCTAAAATGGCAAGAAAAATGGTTATTAAAACATTAAATGAATCTACAAATATACAATTAGAAATTTTAGAGGCACAAAATGGTGCTGAAGCACTTGAATTATATAAACAAAATTTACCAAAACTTGTTTTTTTAGATTTAACAATGCCTATTATGGATGGATTTGAAACGTTAGAAAAAATAAAAGAATTTAATAATGAAGCAAAAGTAATAATTATTTCTGCTGATATTCAAAAACATTCAATTGACAAAGCTCTATTATTAGGAGCTTTTAATTTTATAAAAAAACCTATTGATACGATAAAAATGCAACAAATTTTAAAAAAAATTGAAGAGTCAGAACATAATGGAATCTAAAATTAATTTAACAGAAGACGAAAAGGATTGTTTACAAGAGTTAATGAATGTTGCATATGGAAGTGCAACAGCTGCAATTACTGAAATATTAGACGCTTTTGCGAAATTATCTATTCCAAAAATTCAAATAATAAATGCAAATGAATTAAATACTTACTTATCAAATGAATTAGATTTAGACCGTGAGCATTTAGTATCTTTACAACAAATAAACGGAACTATCTCTGGTGAAAACATGTTTGTAATTGATAAAGAATCTGCAAAAAATATTGCTTATAAATTTGGTTTAGAAGAAGATGAAATAAATGATGATGAGATGCATGATATCGTTTTAGAAATTACAAATATTTTATCTTCATCTACAATTAGTAAATTAGCAGAAGATATGGATACAAAAGTTTCTTTTTGCGCACCTACGATAAAAAGCCTTGACTCTATTAATCAATTAAATAATCTCTTCATTAGTAAATATGAAAAAGTAATTATTATTTCTACACAATTAAATTTCCAAGATTTAAATATAAATGCAGAACTATTTATATTTACAACTGATAATTCAATTTTATACATCAAAGAAAAATTAAACAAAATATTGGATGAACTTTGAAAGTAAATACGAGTAAATTTGATCTGATTTGTAACACTGTAGATAATGGAGTTATTTTAATAAATAAAAACCTTGAAGTACAATTTTGGAATAAATGGCTAGAGATTAGAACAGGTATAAATACCGAAGAGATCGTAAATAAAAATCTTGTGGATTTTTATCCAAATATTGATGAAAAAAAATTAATTAGAAAAATTTCAACAGCATTAACTTTAAACTCTTCTACTTTTTATACACCGCAAATTAATAAATTTCTTGTGAATATAGAGTTGGGAAAAGTTACGGATAAAGTTTTTGATAATATGAGACAAAGTATCACAATAACACCTTTTGATTTGGAAAAAGAGCTTGTAATT